>WNGL01002575.1_pt1 | contig 25101 bp, 31 predicted proteins | sample 5400591 | NCBI WGS metagenome assembly WNGL01 (sample SAMN13153377, study PRJNA577476) | soil metagenome | isolation source: 80 cm soil or saprolite under Garry oak tree replicate 1 | place: USA:California | collected 2016-06-15 | reverse complement strand
TTCTCCCACAAAGCCATCACGTTGCGCGTGTCGAAGATGCAGTCGACCTCGGTGTAAACGCCGTAGAGCTGGATCAGGTTCAGCCCGCGGTCAAGGCGGTCACGCTCGGCGTTGAGATCGTCCGAGACCTCCGTGATGTCGGCACCGAGGGGCAGCCGCTCGACGACCCACTGCGCCGCCTCGACCAAGCGCAGTGCGGTGCGGGCCTGAGTCGCAAGCTCCCCGCGGGTGGGAAATGTCCACGTGGGCGTGCCGATCGCCTGGCCGTAGCGGTCACGCAGGGGGTACTTGGTGAAGTAGGCCTCAGCCTCGTCGGGGACTCGCCGCAGGCGCAGCGGATTGCGCGTCCCGGACGCGACGTGATAGATCCGCGGCTTGGGGTCGGTGGGCGGGTTGGCGGCCACGGCCAGCACGGTGTTGACGACATAGTCGGCGGGAATGACGTCGAGCAGCGAGTCCGGCATCCCCGAAAAGTCCCGGAGGACGTTGCGGCCAAAGGCAAGGATGATCGGCTCGGCCATGCGGAATCCTTCGAGCCACCCCGGAAACGGCTCGGCCAGCGCACTCTCGATGATCGACGGGCGCACGATCGAGAGCGGTAGGTCGCCATGCAATTCCACAACCGCGTGCTCGGCCATGGCTTTGGTGAACGAGTAGATGTCGGTGAAGCCCATCGCGTGGGCGTGGGTGCGGCCTCGCTCGACGAGGCGGTCTTTGACCCAGCGTTCGCGCAGGCGCTCCGTGGCCCGCGCCATGGCCGGCGTGCCGGCCGGTCCCATGCGGGAGCGCGCCTCCGCCCTCAGCTTGTTCAGGATCTCCGGGCGCCTCGATTCCTCTTCGACCGGACCGCGCAAGTTGGACAGCACCTCGGCTTCATGCCGCCAGTTGAGTCCCGGGTCGAGGGGCGGCTCCTCACGCACGATCCCGCGCAGCATTCCCCCCACGAACGCGGTCGAGATGTGCACGAGGTGTGGGCGCGCGCCGCTCGCCGTCAGCGCTCCCACAAGGCGCGCGGCGCCGAGCAGGTTGGTCTGCGCGGAGAGGTCGGCGGGATTGTCGAACTCGACCGCCGCAGCCGAATGGATGACGATGTCGCAGGCCCGAATCTGTTCTTGCGCCGCCTCGCTGAGCCCCAGGCCATCACGCCCAAGGTCGATCTCGATGACGGCGAGCTTCTCCGCGGCGAGCGCGGCGAAGCCTTCCTCACCGAGCTCTTCCTTGAGTCGCTTGAACGCCGGGCTCGACAGGACCTCGCGCTCAAGACGTTCGGCGGCGGGACGCCGCGCGCTCGAGCGGATGGCCAGGTTGATGCGCGCGATGTCGGGAATCGACCGGAGGCACTTCTCGACAAGCGACTTGCCGAGAAAGCCGGTGCTGCCGGTGATCAGGATGGTCTTGCCCTTGAGGGCATCGGCGATCACGACGGCCTGAGTCTAGTTGTTGGCCTCTCCGTGATTCAGATGTGGGACCTGCACCACCGGCGACCCCGCGGCATCGGTCCAGCCGAGGTCGGAGGTCGCGTTGGCCCAAAACCAGTAGCGCTGGCCGGGCTTGCCCTGAAACGTCACCGAGCCGTTGCCGCGCGTGGTCGTCAGTACCCGGCGGACCGAATCCTGCGTGACAACATAGACGGTAAAGCTCATGCTGCCGGGGCTGGCCCAGGTGATGGCGATCGCCATCGGGTTGTCCAGCTCCGAGTACGCGCCCAGCGTCACGCTTGGCATCTGGACCGCGGCGTAGCGCGGTGAACCTGTGAGCCAGAGGTCACCCACGTCCCGGCCCCAGGGGTCGGCACCAGGCCCTGACCACCCATAGGGGTCGACCGGGCCGCCACCGTTCAGGTGGTACACGCCGAAGTGCAGGTGCGGTCCGGTGGCGGTCCCGCTCATGCCAGAGATGGCGATGACCTGGCCGCGGCTGACGTATTGCCCCCTGCTGACTTTGATTTGCGAAAGGTGGCCGTAGAACGTCAGCAGTCCGTTGCCGTGGTCGATCTCGATCGTCTGCCCGCTGAGGCACGAATGACAGTTGGGGTTGAGCCAGTTCGCGTACATCACCCGGCCCGGCGCAGCCGCTGCGACAGACTCGTAGTAGAGGCCGTAGTCATACCCGTCGTGGCCGCTGTAGTAGAGGTAATCGTGGCCTCCCGGGGTCTGTGCATAGCCCGCGTCGAACGTCGGGTCAGGGCCGCCCACGCTGCCCGAGGCGACGGTGCCGTCGTACCGGCAGACCCGCCCGCTGACGTTGTAGTTCGCGCCGCAATGGTCGAAGATCGAAGTGATGTAGTGGGGGCCCATGAAGGGCAGGGTCATGAACGCGCCAGGCGCCGGCCCAGTGCCGATCTCGCCGTTGCCGGTCTCGATCGGGCCGTACGTGACCTGGCTCGGATAGGCCCAGCGCGAGTATTTGATCGGCTGATGGCCGGGCGGCAGGGCGTAGGAGGCCTGCGCCGGGGGCGCGGAAAAAAGGACAAAGCCGAGGGTGAGGATGAGAACTAAAGCCCGCATAGCCTTCGAAACGAGGATGTTCACGATAGGGTTGCGCTCCAAACTTCCTGCCCTGGTTTTGGTTAAGTTTCGCAAATGACCTCCGCCCGGGCAACTGAACTCGCCGTTTTGAGCCAGGGACGGGCGGCGGTGTACGAGGAGCCGATCGGGCCTGCCGGCGTCCGGGTTCGCGAACGCCCGACCACCGAGCCGGTAAGGGGGGCCGTCGCGGTCGAGATTCGGGCCGCGTCGATCAACCACCTGGACCTCTTCATGGCCCACGGCGCCCAGCGAATCACCCCGCCTCGTGTCATCGCTGCAGATGGGGCCGGCGTGGTCCGCGCCTCGGCCGACCCGGCCTGGCACCCGGGCGACGAGGTGGTCATCTATCCCGTGGTTTGCGATTGGGAATGTGAATGGTGCCGGAAGGGCCAGAACGTCCGTTGCCCGCGATTCGGCATCGTGGGCGAGCACTCGGACGGCACTGCATGCGAGCTGTTTCACATCGATGCCCGCAACCTCTTCCGCAAACCGAAGAGCCTTTCCTGGAGTGAGGCAGGCGCCCTTCCGCTGACCTTTCTCACCGCCTGGCGAATGCTGACCACGCGCGCCCACCTTCGCGCCGGCGAAACGGTCCTGGTCGTGGGGGCGAGCGCCGGCGTCGCCGTGGCGGCGATCCGGATCGCCAGGCACCAGCAAAGCGGTGCGCGCGGCGACCGGGGACGGGGTCGACGTCGTGTTCGAGCACGTGGGGGCCGCGACCATCTCGGAGTCGATGCGTTCGGTCGCCCAGGGTGGGCGGATCGTGACCTGCGGCTCCACGTCCGGCGTGAAGGCGGAGATCATGATGCCCCGTCTGTTCTGGGGCCAGCTCGACCTGCTGGGCTCGACGATGGGCAACGTTGGGGAGTTCAAAGCGGTGCTCGAAGCAATTGACGGCGGCCTGAGGCCAGTAGTTGACAGCGTCTATCCGTTGGCCGATGTGGAGGCTGCGCTTACACGACTTGACGCCGCCGAACAATTTGGGAAAGTCGTCCTGTCCGTGTAGGTGAAGGAGAGATGAGAGGCTTCAAGGCGTTCCTGCTGCGTGGCAACGTGGTTGACCTTGCGATCGCGGTCGTCATCGGCGTGGCTTTCGGCGTAGTCATCACCGCCTTCGTGAAAGACCTCATCACGCCGCTCATCGCGGCGCTTGGGGGCCAGCCCGATTTCGCCACCCTCTACTTCACCATCAACAAGAGCAAGTTCCAATACGGCGACTTCATCGACGTCCTGCTCGCGTTTCTGATCATCGCCGCGGTCATCTACTTCTTCGTGGTCATGCCTTACACGGCGATGGTCGCCCGCTCAAAGAAGGAGCCGCCCGCCGACCCGACGACCAAGAAGTGCACCGAGTGCCTTAGCGAGATCCCGAAAGATGCCAGGCGGTGTGCATTCTGCACGTCGCCCCAGCCCGCCTAGGGACGCCTCGGATTCGGCACCTCTGACGCCAGACGTGCGCTAGAGGCAACTTCATAACGCATCGCTGACGCCAGTGGTGCGGAATTCCGTGGTCGTGCGCACGGCCCAAACCTTGGAGGCGGTTTCGTGGCTCAGGGTCACGTCGCGGTCCGCGACGTGCACACGCAGCGTCTTGCCCACCTCGTCGGTTTCGAGCACGGTCACCTCGCGCCCCGGCGTCAGGTCCCGCTGGTGCAGGTAGGCGAGCAGCAGCGGGGCCTCGCGCTCGGCCACCTCGGACACGCGGGTGATGCTCGCGCTGTCGCCGGCCTTCAGCGAAGACAGCATCAACTCGCCAGGCGAGTTCTGCGAGTGGCCCGGGATGGGGTTGCCATGCGGGCATGTGGCCGGCCGGCCGAGCACCTCGTAGAGACGCTGCTCGACGACCTCCGAGACGGCATGCTCCAGACGCGCAGCCTCCGCATCCGCCGTCACCCAGTCCAGCCCGAGCCCGTCGGTCAGCCAGCGCTCCATGATCCGGTGCCGGCGGACGATCGACTCGGCGGAGCGCATGCCACCCGAGGTGAGCTCGATCTCCTTGCGCCCGTTCATGCGAACCAGGCCGTCGCGGGCCATCCGCCGCAGCCCCACCGCCACGGTGGGTCGGCTCACGCCCAGCCAGTCGGCCAGGCGGGCGCTGCGGAGCGGCTCCTTCTCAGCCCACATGTAATAGATGGCTTCGAGGTAGCGCGATACCACCTCGGAAGGCTCCGGCGCGGCGTTGTTAGACTGATCTAATTGCATCTTTTGTGCGTACTAACCCTATAGAACCAGATTGAGTCAGGCCGCCGCCGTCGCTCTGGGCGCCATCGCGGGCGGGACCGTGTTTCTCGGCCTCCCGATCGCGCGGATGCACGGCCTGCCGAAGTCCGTGCAGGGCTTTCTCAACGCCTTCGCGACCGGCATCCTCGTGTTCCTGCTCTGGGACATCCTCACCCACGCCGCCGGACCGGTCGAGGCGGCGATCTCGCAGGGGCAGCGCGGCCCTTTCACTGCCATGGCGGTGATCTTTGCGGTCGGAATCGGGGCGGGCCTGCTGGGACTCGTTTACTTCAACCGCAGCATCTTCGGCCACCTCAGGCACGGCGCCGCGCCGCCGAACCCGCGCTCGCTCACGCTGGCCATCGCCACCGGCCTCGGCCTGCACAACCTGTCGGAGGGCCTGGCGATCGGAGAGTCGGCACACGTGGGCGCGATCGCCTTCACCGGCGTGCTGGCGGTGGGATTTGCGCTGCACAACATCACCGAAGGATTCGGTATCGCGGCCCCCATGACCACCGACTCCAAGAAGGCCTCCTGGTCGTTTCTCGCCCTCGCCGGCCTCATCGGAGGAGGGCCCACTTTTCTCGGCACGTGGATCGGGTACCTCGCCAGCTCGACGTACTTCTCAATCGCCTTTCTTGCTGTGGCGGCCGGGGCCTTGCTCTACGTGCTGAACGAGCTCTTCCACCTGGGCCGGAGGGTGAGCACACCGACCACGTTCGCGTGGGGCTTGCTCATGGGGTTCCTGGTCGCGTACGCCACGGACCTCTTCCTGACGATAGTCAGCGGCGCCTGATCGCCTACGACGCTACGACGTCGTACTCGTGACCTTCGGGGTCGAAGTCATGCCAGTCTGGGAAGCGCCACCTGAAGAGTCGCTCCTGGACCTCGAACAGGCTGTCCAGGGTGTCCTGGACCTGCGCGGTCTCCCGCAAAGCCTCGCGCACATGAGCCGGCATCGTGTCCACCACGTTTCGGATCTGGGCCCGGACCCGCTTCGGCACCGTCTTGACGCCGTCCCGGTTCAACTCTTCGACCCGCCAGAGCAGGCGGTCGCTCGCCGCCAGCATGCGCTGGAAGGCATAGCGGCGCCGGTTCTCCCGGCGCAGCGCCGTCTGATGCTGTTCGATACGGCTGCTCGTGTGATCGATCATCGCAAGCTACCTTTTCAAGCTTACCGGCTGGAAGACGCCGCCTCAGGGTGACCCTCCTGGAGCGGCTCGAACGCCTGTTCAGGCCAGTGGACGGCTGGGGCTCCTTTCGCAAAGGCGCTCGCCAGGCGGCTGTCGTCTTCATTCTCTACCGCCAGGCGGGCCGTTGGATGGTGCCGTTTGTGAGGCGACGGGCCGACCTGAGGGACCACCCCGGCCAGGTGGCGCTCCCGGGCGGAGGAGTCGAGCCTGGCGAGTCGGCGTGGGATGCGGCCCAGCGCGAGGTCGCAGAGGAGATCGGGGTTCCCGCCGGTCGCTTGCAGCCCCTGGGGGCGGGCGATCCCATCTACGCGGCCGTCACGAACTTCTCAGTCGTGCCATTCATCGCCTACCTGGCGGACCCGGTCGAGTCGTTCGTCCATGACATTCGCGAGCTCGAGGGCGTGCTCGCCATCCCGCTCGACCGCCTTCTCGACGACAGCGCGTGGCTGCAGTCGGACGAGCCCTGGCGCTTCCGCTACCTGGCCCACGAAGGCAGCACCGTCTGGGGCCTGACCGAGCGAATCGTCTACGGCCTGGCGCCCAAGCTCAGGCAAGCGCTCGCCGAAGATCAAAGCTCGGATCAGCCAGCTGCTGGACGCTGACGGCCCTGCCCACCTCCATCACCCGGCGGGCGCGGGCGATGGTGTGGTGGTCGTTGACGCCCGCGGCGGCGACCAAGCGTCCAGCGTCTAGGTAGAAGAGCGTGAACGGCGGCCGGCCTGGCTCGCCCCGCATGACGGTCTCATCCCAGGCCAGTCCCGCCCCCACGTATTGAAGGTTCAGGTCGTACTGGTCGGACCAGAACCAGGGCACCTCCCGGTAGGGCTCCATCACTCCGGCGATCGCTCGACCCGTGGTGAAGCCCTGTCGCTGCGCGGTTTGAAAGTGCTCGACGCGAATTCGGGTCTCGTAGAGGGGATGCCAGAAACGCGTCGCGTCACCGGCGGCGAACACGCCGTCGGCCGCCGTGCGCCCCAGCTCGTCCACGACGATGCCGCGGTCGACGGCAAGCCCGGCCCTCTGCGCCAGGGTCGTGCGCGGCTCGGACCCGACTGCAACCAGCACGCGCTCGGTGACGGCCGGCAGCGACTTCGCGTTCAAGCGCAGGTCGACTCCGTGCGCGCGATGCACGCCCGCGAGGTATGCGCCGAGCTCAGGTCCAAGCACGCGGAGAAGCGGCTGCTCCAACGCTTCGTGGACGCGAACGACGCAATTCTTCTGACGCCCTACCGCGGCCACCTCGCAGCCGATGAAGCCGGCGCCGACGATGTCGAGCGGGGCGGACCGTTCGATGAGGTGCAGCAGCTTCTCCGCCGGCGGCAGCTCGCGCACGTAGAGCGCGTCCTCGAATCCGTCGAGGCGCCGGGCGTCCGAGCCGGTCGTGATGCAGAGCCGGTCCCACGCGATCGTCCCGCCGCCTTCGAGCTCGACGGCGCGACGCTCGAGCCCCAGGTCGACCACACGTTGTCCGAGCACCAGGTCGACGCCGAGCTCGCGATATTGCTCTGACGGACGCAGCCGGAGCCTGTCGCGCGGCATGGTTCCGAGCAGGAAACCCTTTGAGAGGTGCGGTCGCTCGTAGGGGGCGTCAGCCTCGGCGCCCACCAGCACGATTCGGCCGTCGAATCCACCGTCCCGAAGCCCCGCCGCAACAGCGTCGCCGGCAGGCCCGGCGCCGACGATTACCGCTTGGTCGGCCGTTCTAGGTCCCGCAGCTGGCGAAGCGACAGGAACAGGTAGCCGCCGATCAGCGCGACCGCGAACGCGTATGCGATGACGAGGTACGTCATTGCACCGGCTCCGGTTCCCGCGTGATCACCACGTGGACGGGGCCCGCGATGAGCTGCTTCATGTCCATTAGGGTCTCGATGCGGTACCGGATCGTGATCATCACCGCCGCGAGCACGATCGTGCAGAGCATCGTGAAAAGGAATGTGGCGAGCATCTGCGCCGGCAGTGCGTCGTTGATGATCACCGGGCCTGGGTGATGCGTCACCCACCAAGTCACGCTGAAGTGCACCACCGGCACGTCCACGAAGCCGAAGATGCCGACCACCGCGGCCAGGCGCGCGGCCTGGCGTCCAGGCTCGGTGAGGCGGCGGACGAGCAGGTACCCGGCGTAGATGATCCACAGGACGAGCGTTGAAGTGAGGCGTGCGTCCCACACCCAGAACGCGCCCCAGACCTTCTTCGCCCAAAGCATGCCCATCACCAGCGTGACCGTCGTGAACACCACGCCGACGAGCGCACCCGCCCGCGCCCAACGATCGGCCGCGTAGTTCTCCGTGCGCAAGAAGATCGCGCCGCCCAGGAGCACGACCGCAAAGCACCCATAGGCCGCGATCGCCGAGCTCACGTGCAGGTAGAAGATGCGCTGCACCGGACCCTGCAGGAAGTCGGTGGGCGCGTAGAAGAAGATCGCGCCACCCGCAAGCAACATGAGCGCGACGGCCCCGACCGAGGCCTTCTCGAACCTATTCAATTTATTCATCAAGCACGAAGCGCGCGGCGAGTGAGGTGAGCACCACAAAAAGTATGTCGAAGTCGATGAGAAGGCCGATGGCCTGGTCGTAGCTGCCCGGCAATCCCATGGCCGACTGCACGGCCTGGCCGCCCGCGACGATGAAAGGAATCCACAGCGGGAGGGTGAGCAGCGGGAGCAGCAGCTCTCGCGCCCGTACCCGAGCGACGATCGCCGCAAACAGGCAGCCGAGCGACGCCATGCCGATCGTCGCGAGAAGCACGGCGACGACGAGATCGCCAGAGAAGGGAGTCCCGAAGAACAGCGACAGCGCCGGCAGCAGGACGACTTCGCAAAGGATCAGGAGCACCGAGGCCGCAAGCGCTTTGCCGGCGAAGATGGCCACCGGCGACGCCGGCGTCATCAGCATCGCTTCGAGCGACGACTGTTCCCGCTCCGCCGCGAAGGTGCGGCCGAAAGCGATGAGGCCGGCGAACACCAGCGCAAGCCAGAGGATTCCGGGCGCGATCGACGGAGCGTTGCGTGAGTCGATCTGAAAGCCGAAGTTCCCGATGAGCAGCGCCAGGACGACGAACTGGGCGAGGGCCGGCACCATCTCCCTCGTGCGCCATTCCGACACCAGGTCCTTGCGCGCCACGGCGATTGCGGCGCGGAAGGGATTCATCGGACCACGCGAAGGTGCGTCGCGGTGCCCAGCGACCGTCCGTGACGCAGGACGAGCGTGCGGGGACAGAGCCGGTTGGCGAGCGCGTGGTCATGCGTGGCGATCACCGCGGTCCTGCCCTTCATCACGTGGCCGAGCACGTCGGCGGCATCCGCGTCGAGGCTGGCGTCAGGCTCGTCGAAGATGAGAAGTCGCGGTTCGTGGAGGATCGCCCGCGCGATCGCCAGGCGCTGCTGCATGCCACGGGACAGCAGGCTCGCCCGGCGGTGCGCGACCGATGCGAGTCCCAGCGTCTCGAGCGCTTCCGCGACGCGGGACCGGCTCACGTCCTGCAGATCGCAGAAGAACTCGAGATTCTCGGCCGCGGACAGAGCCGGGTAGAGACCCGGGTTGTGGGCGACATAGCCGATGTAGTGGCGCAGGCGGCGGCGCTCCCGAAACGCGTCGAGGCCGGCGATCTCGAGCCGGCCTGAGGTTGGCCGAAGTGCCGTGGCGAGGATGCGCAGGAGAGTGGTCTTGCCGGCGCCATTGTCGCCCAGGACCGCCATGTGCTCGCCCGTGTCCAGGACCAGGTCGACGCTGTCGAGCGCAATCTCGGGGCCGAAGCGGTGGGTCAGGCCGTTGGCGACGACCATGCTCATGGTTGTTCCTCCCCATTCATGGGGAGGTCCTCCGCGGAGCGGAGGGGAGGGGCTCTTCCGGCGTTCGGAGGAGCGGCCAGAGCACGAACGGCCCGGCCAGGAACAGGAGCAGCGTCGCGACGATGATCGCCATCGCTACGCGGGCAGAGTAACCGGGACGCGGCGTCTTGCCAACTCCGGAACCGCGCTCCTCTGCCCCACGTTGCCCAGCACGACACCCAGGATGATGACCACCCCGCCGGCCCAGATCCAGGTCACGAGCGGGTTGACGAAGACCCGGAACGAGGCCGACCCGTCGGCGCCGGTGGCGGCCAGGACGACATAGAGGTCGGCGGCCGGCGTGGTCGTGATCGCGACGTGGGTCAGGGCCTGGCCGCCGAGGCCTGCGTAGGTGGCGCGCGAAGGCTCCAGGGTCTGGTCGCCGAACCGCATGGCGGCGACGAAGTCGGTGTGGTCCTGCAGCTGACGTTGCTCCGAGCCCGTGTAGGTCAGCGTGTAACCCGCCACGGTCACCTGCTCGCCTGGTTGAAGGGTCACGTCCTTCTCCTGCTGGGCGAAGTGCGAGGCCGCCACACCAGCCACCACCGCGACGAGGCCGAGGTGGGCGAGGTACGCGCCGTAGCGGCGTCGCTTGCGCAGGATGGTGCGGGGCTTCTTGAAGGCGCGCCCGTACTCGGTGAAGACCGTGGCCGCGACCGCGGACGCAAGCGGAAAAGCGAGCAGGGCCGGGACCGACCGGACCCCAACCAGCAGCAGACCGACGAGCACGACGCATGCAGTTGCCGCCGGCCAGCGAAGTGCCCGCAGCGATGGGCGGCCGGCACGCCGCCATGGCAGAAGTGGCCCCACGGCCATGAGCGCGAGGATCACGACGAAGATGGGCCCGGCGGCTCGCTCGTAGTAAGCCGCCCCGACCACGCGCTCGGCGCCGAGCATCCCGGAAACGAGCGGCAGGACCGTGCCCCAGAACACGACCGCGATGACCCCGATCAGCAGGAGGTTCTGCAGCACGAACGCGCCCTCGCGCGAAACAGCGGGCGCCGGCTCGACATCGACCCGAGCGCGGCCGGCCCGGAACGCGATCAGTGCAGTGGCAAAGACGATGCATGCGAACAGGAAGCCGAAAAACCACGGACCGATCGCGCTGATCGCGAACGTGTGCACCGACGGCACGACCCCGCTGCGCACGATGAACGTGCCGAACACGACGAGCAGGAACGCGAGGATGACCAGTCCGAAGTTCCAAGTCCGCAGCCGGCCGCGCGTTTCCTGCACCTGCGAGGAGTGCAGGTACGCGGTGGTCGCGAGCCACGGCATGAGGGCGACGTTCTCGACCGGGTCCCAGCTCCAGTAACCGCCCCACCCCAGCACGTGGTAGGCCCACCACATGCCCAGCAGCAGACCGGCGGACTGCAGGCTCCACGCCAGAAGCGCGAAGCGGCGCGTGTGCCTGATCCATGCCGCGTCGGCGCGGCCCGCCAAGAGCGCTGCGCACGCAAAGGCGAATGGGATGGCGAACGATGCGAAACCGGCCAGGACGACCGGCGGATGGATCAGCATGCCTCCATCCCGCAGCACGGGGTTGAGGCCGAGTCCATCGGGTGGGGTGATCGATAGAAGGTCGAACGGGCTCGCGACCACGGCGAGGACGAACAGGAAAAAGCTGAGGATCAAGGCGAGGATTCCGGCGGCGTAAGCGGCGACGCGGGCGCCGATTCGCGCGCTCGCGAAAAGCGATGCGCTGCCAAGCACGCCGAGGATCAGCGTCCAGTAGAGCAGCGATCCCTCCTGCCCGCCGTAGAACCCGGCGGCCACCAGCGGAATCGGGGTCGACAGGTCGGTGTGCTCGACCACGTAGGCCAGCGAGAAGTCATGTGTCACCAGCGCAACCTCGAGCAGCACCGCCGCGATGGCGGTCATCGCCGCGGCCGCGTAGAAGGCGCGACGGCCGACCTGGATGAAGACGTCCGTGTCGCGCCATCCGGCCCAGAAGGAGAGCAGCGCCGAGAAGCCGCCCATCACGAGGGCCGCGAGAAGAGCGCCTGCGCCTAAATACCCGAGGATCATTGGGTGTAGGGCTGCGTCGAGAAGCGCGACGGGCACTTCGCGAGCAGCGTCCGGGCGTGAAACACTCCGTCGCCGCCCAGCCTGCCCTCGACGACGACGGTGATGCCGGGTTGGAAGATGTCGGGCAGCGTGCCCGTGTACTCCACCGGCATCGACGCCGTGCCGTCCTTCTCGGTGAACGTCACGTGCAGCCCGCCCTTGCTTTTTTGCACATCGTTCTGCACCACGCCGGCCACCCGCACGTCGCCCGCGGGAGCTTGAGCGCGCAGCTGCGAGACGGTGAGGTAGTACTCGCTGGAACCGCCGGAGGCGGAGTAGATCAGGTAGCCGACGCATGCAGCGATGACGACCGCCGGCAGTCCCCACCGCAACGCCATCGTCATGAGGCGATCAGTCCCAGGTAGTGATCGAGGGTTGAGGCGTCGAGCGGACCGGTGAAGGAGGCCACGACGATGCCCTCCGCGTTGATGAAAAACGTTGCGGGCAGGCCGCCCACACCGAACGCCTGATAGGAGCCGGTCACGATCGGACCGGCCGGGTACGAGTGAGGATGGCGTAGTTCAAATGCCTGGAAGCCGGACGACGTGTCCTGGTTGTCTGCGCCGACGAACGCGACGTCCGAATGCGCGCCGGCCGCGTCGGCAAGCACGCCGCCCTCCTCCACGCACGGCCCGCACCACGAAGCCCAGAAGTTGAGCACCACCGGCTTGCCCTGCAGCTCCCAGACGCGGACCTCGTCTCCGCCAGCGGTCTGGATGGCAAGCTTCGGCGCCATCCTGCCCAAGACGGGCGGGTTGGCCAGCGCCGCATGCTGCAAACCCCAGGCGAGCGAGAGCATCAGGACCGCGCCGAGCACGACCGCGACCGCCCCCACCACCGCTGATTTGCGGGTCAAATCGAACTGAGTCTAGTCGAGCCCGTTTGCGGTGGCGATCCGCCCGTACAGCCGTCCGCTCGGCTTGACGGTGCGCTCGAGCGTCTTGCGGTTTACAGCGATCAGGCCGAAGTGCGCGCCATAGCCACGAGCCCACTCGAAGTTGTCGGTGTTGGTCCAGTGGAAATACCCGCGCACGTCGACGCCGTCCGCGATCGCCAGGTGGACGTTGGTCAGGAGATCCTCGAGGTACCTCTCGCGAACGCTGTCGTCGGCTGTGGCGATGCCGTTCTCGGTGATGTAGACGGGCTTGCCATAACGCTTCAGCTGGTTGAGGACCTGGCGCATCCAGGCCGGCTTGGAAACCCAGCCCATCTCTGTGACCTCGGCGCCGGGCGGATTGAAGCGCCGGACGAATTGGTCCCGCGGCCGCCGCGGATCGAACGCGCACATCTGGCCCCAGTAATGCGCTATGCCGATGAAGTCGCTGGTCGCCTCGATGATGCGGCGCAGCCGTCCCGGCCCAACCGGCCACCGATCCATCACTGTCTGCGCGGCCCCCGCCGCGAGGCGATCCCGACGCCGACCGCTCGCGGGCATGAACAGGAACTTGTGGTGAGAGAGACCGACCGGAATGTCGGGCCATCGCCGCTTCAGCGCGGCATACGCGAGCTCGTGGGCGCGCTGCATGTTGCCGGTCACGCGGTACTGACCCACCAGGTCGCCGTGACGCCCGGGCGGAAACTCGCCCGTGATCCAACCCTGCGCGCCGTAGATGCTCGGCTCGTTGATCGTGCACCACATGCCGGCCAGGTCACCGAGCTCGTCGGCGACCCGGTTGACGAACGGCATGAAAGCTCGATGTGCGCCGGGCGTGGTCCATCCGCCCTTGCGGGCGAACCACAACGGGCTCGTGAAGTGATGCAGCGTGACCATCGGCAGGAGGCCCCGCTCGCGCATCTCGCCGAGGACGTCGCGGTAGTGGCGTATCTGCCGGGTGTCGAAGGCGCCCTCCGACGGTTCGATGCGCGACCACTCGACGGAGAGCCGGTGCGCGTTCTGATTGAGCTCGCTCAAGAGCGCGAAGTCGTCGCGGTACCGGTTGTAATGATCGCACGCCACCGCGGACGTGTCGCCGTTCGCGATGTGGCCCGGTTGCTGCTCCCACTCCCACCAGTCGCAGTTGCGGTTGTCGCCCTCGACCTGATGTGCGGCGGTCGACGTCCCCCAGAGGAAGCCTTTGGGGAACTTGCGGCTCACCTACGCAGCAGCGCTCTCGGGCTTGTCGACCGTCGGTGGCGGGACGTACTCCCAGGCCTTCGGCGTCTCGCCGTCGAGGTCCAGCTGAAGCATCCCGGCCTTGTCGATGCTCTTGCGGTGCATCTCTCGCTCGTTCTGCGGCCGGCCGTCGAGCAGGATCCAGGCCGCGTTCAACGGGTCGGCGTGGCTGATCAGCGCGACGGACTCGCCCGGATGCTCCCGCGCGAGGCGCCTGACCACGCGCAGCACGCGCCCACCCATGGCCTCGTAGGACTCGTCGCCCGGAAGCAGCCCGCGTTTTGCCTTATGGACCAGCCAGAGCGGCCGCCGCACCGGGATCTGCCAGAACGCAACTCCCTGCAGGTACCGGCTGAACTCCGCCTCACGCAAGTCTGGGTCAGCCTCGAGCGCCGGAGGCGGCGTCACCTTGCCCGCGATGATCTGCGCCGTCTCCACAGCGCGCGCCAGTGGGCTGTGGGCGATCCGGCTGAGCCCCGCTGACCGCAGCCGGGCGCCCAGTGCAGCGGCCTGCGCTCGCCCCAGCGCGCTGAGGTGAAAGCCATCGAGGTGGCCATACAGGACGCGATGCGGATTCTCGACATCCGCATGGCGGATCAGATAGAAGCGGCTCAGCTTCGGTAAGCGCCGACCGTGGTCCGGTTGGTGCCGGCCGATCGGCCCGAGTCGAGAGCCTGGTGAGCCTCGCGCAGGAGGTTGCCGGTGTACTCGCGCCGGTTCATCATGCCGGCCTCGTCCATCGGCCGATAGCCGGCGTCGATGGTCGCCGCGCCGCAGCTGACCGTGATGCGCTTCCATGCGCCGCTGGTGCCGAAGTCGTGGGAGGCGATGGAGCGCCGGATCTTGTCCGCGGCGAGCGCGGCACCCTGCTCGTCCGTCTCGGGCAGGACGATCGCAAAATGCGGCGGACCGTCGGCGTCCAGGAAGGCGACGGTGTCGGTGTCGCGGATCGCCTGGCCCAGGCGCTCCGCCATCTCCCGCAACAGGGCCTCGACCTGGATCTGTTCGAGCTCTTTGTGGATGTGCTCGGCGTGGTCCAGTTCGACCACCAGCACGGAGAGCGGCCGGTGGTAGCGGACGGCGCGGTTGGCTTCCTGGCCGACCAGGGCGTTGACGAACTTCGAGTTCCAGATGCCGGTGGTCGGGTCGACCACCCCGAACAGCGGGCTCGAGGTGCGGTCGGTCTGGCTGTGGCCACAGCTCGGGCAGTACTGCGAGGTCTCGGGAACTTCCGAGCTGCAGTACCAGCAGGTTGTCATGGGCGCAGATTCTAGGCTTCGGCCAAGGCGGCCGCTCTTGGCAAACCAAGGACTGGGGGAGAATCAGCTCGATGACAGATCAGGGCGAGCTGTTCCCGATTCCGGCCGGCTCGGCGCCCAAAGCCCCCTTGGCGACCCGGATGCGGCCCAAAACCTTCGACCACCTGGTCGGGCAGCGCCAGGTGGCCGACGTGCTCCGGCGGCTCACCCAGGGCGGCAACCTGCCGAGCATCATCCTTTGGGGACCCCCGGGCAGCGGCAAGACCACGCTCGCCGGCCTGCTCGCCAGCGAGACGAGCGCCCGGATGGTCGCCATGTCGGCCGTGACCGCGGGCGTGGCGGACCTGCGGAAGGTCGTCGCCGAGGCCCGGGTGCATCGGCGCGCCGGCCTGCGGACGATCCTGTTCATCGACGAGATCCACCGCTTCAACAAGGCGCAGCAGGACGCGATCCTGCCCCACGTGGAGGACGGCACCGTGACGTTGATCGGGGCCACGACCGAGAACCCGTCCTTCGAGGTCATCGCCCCCCTCCTCTCGCGCAGCCGGGTCTTCCGCCTCGAGCAGCTCGACAGGGGCGAGCTGAAGGAGGTCGTGGAACGCGGCCTGGAGGAGCTGCACGCCACCATCGACGCTGACGCGATGGATGCGCTGCTCGAGGTCGCCCGCGGAGATGCGCGCGTCGCGCTCAACGGTCTCGAGGCGGCGGCGGGGCTGGCCGGCGAAGGCGCGATCGCTTTGGAGCAGGTCGAGCAGGCGCTGCAGCAGCGGCACCTGCTGTACGACCGCGCCGGCGATCAGCACTACGACATCGTCTCGGCGCTGATCAAGAGCGTCCGCGGCAGCGATCCCGACGCAGCCGTCTACTGGATGGCCCGCATGCTCGAGGCGGGTGAGGACGTGATGTTCGTTGCGCGGCGCCTGGTCATTCTTGCCGCCGAGGACGTCGGCCTCGCCGACCCCCAGGCCCTGCCGGTCGCGGTCGCCGCGCAGCAGGCGGCGCACTTCATCGGCATGCCCGAGGCGGTGCTGCCGCTCACCGAGGCGGCGCTCTACCTCGCGCTCGCGCCGAAGTCCAACTCGGCACTCACCTCGTACGGCGCGGCGCGTGAGCTGATCCAGGAGACAGGCAACGAGCCGGTGCCCATGCACCTGCGCAACGCGCCCACGGGCTTGATGAAGTCGATGGGCTACGGCCGCGACTACAAATACGCTCACGACTTTGAGAGCGGAGTGGCCGATCAGGTGCATCTGCCCGAGAAGTTGAAGGGCCGCAAGGTCTACTCGCCCAACCCGCGCGACCGCAAGCCTGGAAAATAGTCATCGCTCGTGGCTGACGCGCTCCTCATCTTCAAACCCGACTCCGCCTACCGCCTGGCGGCGCGCGCCGGGATCTGGGGGTGGCTCTCGTCGGAGCGCGACTGGAACGTCGAGTCGCTCGAATGGTTTCAGCCCCCGGCGTCGCTCATCGAGAGCCACTACGACTTCCTGCAGGGACGGCCTTTCTTCCCGTGGCTCGTCGACTTCATGTCGGCGCTGCCGGTTGTGGTCGGGCGCGTCACCGCTTCCGAGGAGGCGCTGAAGCAGATGCGATACGAGCTCGGTGAGACTCAGATCGCGAAGTCGCGTCCCGGATCGCTTCGCGAGCGGTACGGCATCTACGGTGGCCTCAATTGCCTTCACCTCTCGGACGCGCCGGAGACCGGGGCGGCGGAGGTCAAGCGGTGGTCAGAGGTCGTCCAGCTCGACCAGGTCAAGGTCCGGCTCGATGACACGAACGACAAACCCGACCACACGTTTCACCTGAGGTCGCTTGCCACCCAGGTCGCGGGCGGCATCCACATCGAGCTTGCGTCTCAGATGATCCGGGAGCTGCTCGCGGAGGAGTGCGACCTCGGTGGCGAAAAGCTCGAGGCACTTTGCCGGGTTACGTTGGGGGCGTTGTCCTAGATTCGACCGGCGCGCTGTAAATGGTCACCGGTTTCGTGAACAGCTCTGAGTTGGGTATCACGATGAGGTGGCCTTCGTCGCTCTTCAGCATGGTCACGCGCAGCCGGACTTCCGTGATCACTCCGGTGTGGGTATCGATGCTGACGTGGTCGCCAACCCGGATGTGGCGCTCGAGCAGCACGTAGTAGCCGGAGACATAGTCCCTGAGCAGATCCTGGACTCCAAGCGCCGCGACGACCGTGGCCAGCAGAAGACCGAACAGGGTGACGTTGGCGCTTTGGACGGCGAACCCGAGAGCCGCGAACAGGCCCAGCAGGATGACGGTCGCCGTCGCCGCGCGGCGGCTCACCACCACCACGTCCGAGCGCACCTGCCGCTTCCGCAGCTGCTCGCCAACGAGATGCGCGATGAGGCGCGCGAGGAAGATGAATGCGAGGAAGACCACAAGCCCGGCCACTACGAAGAGCGCGTTGTGCACCGGGCCCCCGGACGCAAGGTCCCGGTTGAGGTCGTAGCCGCCTACGGCGGCTGCGATCATTCTTCGGTCTCGGCTGCTTCCCCTTCCGCGGGAGCCTCGCCCTCGGCAGCGGCCTCGCCCTCGGCCGGCACCCCGGCCTCCACGGCGGGAATCTCCTCTTCGACCTTGAGCTCGCGCTTGTGCACGATCTTGACCACCAGCTCGTCGGCGTCTTCCAGCACGGTCACACCCTTGAGTACGGTGATCTCGGAAACGCGGAGCTCCGACTCGATCTCCTCGAGCGGCGTGAGGTCGACCTCGAACGCCTCGGGGATGTCGGACGGTAGACACTCGACGCGGATCGAGTGCAGCGGCTGAAGGATGTCGGCGTCGCCACGCTTGACGGCGGCTGACTCGCCCGTCAGGCGGATGGGGACCTCGACCTCGATCTTCTCCTCGAGGTTGACCTGGTAGAAGTCGACGTGGATGGGCCCGAGTCGGCGAGGATGGGTCTGGATCTCACGGACCAGCACCTTGTCGGTCCTGCCGTCGATCACCAGGTCGACGAGGTGCGTGCGCCCCGACTTGACGAATACCTTCTGGAATTCGAGCCGGTCGAGCGTGATCGGTGTCGCCTCGGTGTTGTGCCCGTAGACGATGGCGGGCAGCTTGCCCTGGCGCAGCAAACGGCGCGAGCGCTTGCCGAGTGGTTGGCGGGGCAATGCCTTCAATTCCATAGTTGCGCCTCGGGTTGGAGAGGCCCGCATATGATACGCCAACCTTGCGGAACCCCCCGCCGCCGAGCCTCGCCGACCCCGGGCTTCGCGTCGTCGCGGGACTCATCGACCTGGTCATGCTGGCGGTGCTGTTCGGCCTGGTCGAAGGTGTGACCAGCGGCAGCCACGCCGGCGCCTTCGCCATCGACCTCGCCGTCGCCCTTGTGTACTTCGGCTACTTCTGGAGCGCCCACGGACAGACGATCGGTCAGATGGTGTTCGGCTTCCGCGTGCGCGACGCTGCGAGCGGCAAGTTTCCTGGTGCCGGTATGGCCGTGATCCGCGGACTGATCTGGTGGCTCGAAGTCGTGTTCTGCTGCGTCGGCGCGGTCGGCTGGCTGTGGATGTTCTGGGATCCCCGGCGCCAGGGCTTCCACGACAAGGTCGCGGGGACGATCGTAACTTCGGCTTAGGGCTCTAACCCGCGGGCGTCGGAGTCGGGATTGAGTTGACGATGCTGGAGAAGGCGAGGCCGAACAGCAGGATGGCCACACCTAGAACGACGGCGATCCCGAGCCCGGTCCCCCCCGTGATGATTCCAGCGAGAGCCTTGCCGCTTCCGCCAAGCGTGCCCTGGCTGGCTGCGATCCTGCTCCGCGCCATGAACCCCAGGACGACTGCCACGATGCCGAGCGGGATGACGATGAGCTCGCCGACGCCGCAGAAGCAGGCAAGAGGCAGCAGGCACAGGGAGAGAATGCCCAGCACCATCGCAGGCATTGCGTACTGCGCATCCGGCGTCAAGCCCGGAGGTGCGTACGGAGACGGCTGCGCGGCGCCGGGTTGGTACGGCTGAGGAGGAGGCGGAGGGCTGTCGGGCGGCGGAGGGTTCTCGCCTGGCGGCACGCTCGACATGGGCGGATGTTACTTGGTGGCCGACTCCGGAAAACGTTGTCGCAGCCAGTCGACGATTTCCTGCAGCGGCGTGCCCGGCGTGAATATCTCCTCCACCCCGTTCTTTTTCAGCGCGGCGATGTCGTCGTCCGGGATGATGCCGCCTCCGAAGACGATGATGTCCGTCGCCTTGCGCCGCTTCAACTCTTCGACCACCGCCGGGAAAAGGGTCATGTGCGCGCCGGAATGGATGGAGAGGCCGATCACCTGCGCGTCCTCCTGCAGCGCTGCGTCGACGACCATCTCAGGCGTCTGGCGGAGCCCGGTGTAGATCACCTCATAGCCGGCATCGCGCAGCGCGCGCGCGACGACCTTCACCCCGCGGTCGTGGCCGTCCAGCCCGACCTTGGCCACCACGATCCGCACCGGGCGCACAGCAGTCGCCATCAGACGACGGCGGTCTCGGTGTACGTGCCGAACACCTCGACCATCGTATGCATGATCTCGCCTTCCGTGGCGTAGGCGCGCACCGCGTCGAGGATGTAGGGCATCAGGTTGTCGGTCCCGGCGGCCGCCTTGCGCAGCCGGTTGAGCGCGTTGCTGCACCTCGCCTGGTCGCGCTTACGGCGGACCTCGCTGATCCGCTCCGCCTGCTCGCTTTCGAGACGCGGGTCGATCCGCAGAATCTCGATCGCCTGCTCGTCTTCGACCGTGAAGTCGTTGACCCCGACGACGATCCGGCGCTTCTGCTCGAGCTCCTGCTGGTAGCGGAATGCCGCGTCGGCGATCTCCTTCTGGAAGAAACCGACCTCGATGGCCGGGATGACGCCGCCGATCTCCTCGATCCTCTTGAAGTACGCCTCCGCCTGCCGCTCCATCTCGTCGGTCAGCGCCTCGACGAAGTAGCTGCCGCCGAGAGGGTCGATCGTGCTCGCAACGCCGGTCTCGTAGGCGAGCAGCTGCTGCGTGCGCAGCGCCAGCCGCGCGGCCTTGTCCGTGGGCAGAGCAAGGACCTCATCCATCGCGTTCGTGTGCAGCGACTGCGTCCCGCCCAGCACCGCGGCCAGCGCCTCGACGGCGGTGCGCGCGATGTTGAGCTCGGGCTGCTGCGCGGTCAGCGAGACGCCCGCGGTCTGGGTGTGGAAGCGCAGCTTCCAGGACCGTTCCTGCTGGGCGCCGTAGCGCTCACGCATCCAACGCGCCCAGATCCGGCGAGCGGCGCGGAACTTGGCGATCTCCTCGAAGAAGTCGATGTGCGCGTCAAAGAAGAAGGAGAGCCGCGAGGCGAAGTCGTCGATGTGCATGCCCCGTTCGAGGCAGGCGTCGACATACGCCATGCCGTCGGCGAGGGTGAAGGCAAGCTCCTGCGCAGCGGTCGACCCCGCCTCGCGGATGTGATAGCCCGAGATTGAGATCGTGTTCCACTTCGGCACCTCTCTCGCGCAGTATTCGATGGAGTCGACCACCAGCCGCATCGACGGTGCGGGCGGAAAGATGAACTCCTTCTGCGCAATGAACTCCTTGAGGATGTCGTTCTGCAGCGTTCCACCCAGCTTGGAGGCCGGCACGCCCTGCTCTTCGGCCACCGCGATGTACATGCACAGCAGGATCGCCGCGGGAGAGTTGATGGTCATCGAAGTGGTGATGTCGCCCAGCGGTATGCCCTCGAACAGGGTCTCCATGTCGGCGAGCGAGTCGATGGCGACACCGCAATGTCCGACCTCGCCGCGGCTCGTCGGCGCGTCAGAGTCCTGGCCCATCAGCGTCGGCATGTCGAAGGCGACCGACAGGCCTGTCTGCCCGTTGGCCAGCAGGTACTTGTAGCGCCGGTTGGTCTCCTCCGCGGTGGCGAACCCGGAGAACTGGCGCATCGTCCACAGCCGCCCGCGGTAGCCGCTGGGGTGGATGCCTCGCGTGTAGGGAAACTGGCCGGGATACTCCTCCGCCCGCCGCGGCAGGTCTGCGGACGTGTACAGCGGCTCCAGCGGGATGCCCGAGATGGTCGAGGTCTCGATGCCGTCCTCGCGGACCGGGCTGGATTCGAACTCCTCTTGCCAGGCTTGCTTCGGGTCGCGCGCTCTAACTTTCAATTCAATTCAATTATCGGTTCGCGTCCGGAGGATCTCCTCCGCAGTACGGTACGGAGTCCCCTCCTTCAGCAAACGCTCGGTCAGCGCTGGGTCTTCCCGCAGCGCGCGCCGGGTTCGCTCGCGGGCCAGCTCGGCGGCGACCTCGACCGTCTCATCCCTGAGCCGCCGCTCGCTCAACTCCTTCGCCTTGCCGGTCCTCTCCAGGTGGCTCCGGTGGGCAAGGATCGCCTCCCACAGCTGCTCGACGCCCTCCTGGCGGGTGGCCACCGTGGGAATGATGGGCGGCTTCCAGCTGGCCTTGGGCGCCATGTTGAGCATCGTCCGTAGCTCGGCCACGACCCGGCCGTGGCCGTCGATGTCGGCCTTGTTGACGACGAAGACGTCCGCGATCTCGAGGATCCCGGCCTTGATCATCTGGACGCTGTCGCCCAGGTTCGGCGTCAGCACCACCACGGTGGTGTCCGCCACCGCGGCGACTTCGAGCTCGGACTGCCCCACGCCGACCGTCTCCACGACCACCTGGTCGAAGCCGAACGCTCCGAGCAGGCGGATCGCCTCGCGGCTCGCCAGAGACAGACCACCGAGGTGTCCGCGAGCGCCCATGCTGCGGATGAAGACCTTCGGGTCGAGCGCGTGTCGCTGCATCCGGATGCGGTCGCCGAGAATGGCGCCTCCGGTGAAGGGGGAGTTCGGGTCAGTGGCCAGCACGGCGACCGATTGTTCCCTGGTCCGCAGCAGTGTCACCACCGCGTCCACCAGCGTCGACTTGCCCGTGCCCGGGGCGCCCGTGAAGCCGGTCACGCCCACAGGATTTGTGTCGCTGCGGGTGTCGTTGCGAACAGCCTCCTCGAGGTCGCGGATGGACGGGTCTCTCCGCTCGACCAGGGTGATCGCCCGCGCCAGGGCGCGCACATCGCCGGACCGGAACTTACTCAGCAGCTCTGGGTCGTTCAGACGCTCACTCGCCCAACCAATGTAGGGCGAAGTCGTGTCCCAACACCACTACCAGCCCGTACGTCTGTTGGCCGGGCGACGGTGCCGGGCTGCTCGGCGTGGCTGTCACCACGGTCCCGCCGAAGAAGCTTTGAAGCCACTTGGTCGTCAGCGGGAACTTTCCGCCGGAATAATCGAGGATCAGCGTCTGAGGAGACGCGCGGTGCGTCGCGGGATCGGCCAGCTGAAGACCCGTGGGGTCGAGCATCGACGTGACGCGGCTGTCCAGGCCGGGAAAGTTGTTGGCGCCGTTCATGATCTGCACTGGAGCCTTCTCGCCCAGAGTGCCCAGGTCGATGAAGATCGAACCCAGGTACTTGTGGATCATCCCGTATGTCTGATCGTCGGCGCAGAGCTGCGACGTACTCGGGCCGAGGCCGCAGTCACCGTAGTCGAGAAGGTTCCCCTCTGAGGCGCCGGAGGGCGCGGCCATGGCGACTCGGATGATCGAGCTGTCCGGAAGGTTCTTGCCCCAGTCGTAGATCGCTTTCATGTCGGAGATCGACATGTCGGTGTGGATGTTCTTCTGCAACGCGTCGAGCAGCTGGGGGGCTTTCGAAAAACCGTTGACGGTGCTGGCCTTCTTCTTGATCGCCTCCATGATGTCTTGCTGTCTTTTTGCACGCCCGAAGTCGGACGACTGTTCCGGCTCCACGGCATGCCGCGACCGCGCGATCTGCAGCGCTTGCTCGCCGGTGAGATGCTGGCAGCCCGACTTGTAGTGGATGCCGCCCCGGATGTACCCGTTGTAGTAATCGGGGTATTCGTAGTCGTCGAGGTTTGTGCTGAGACAGACATCGACACCGCCCAACGCGTTCACCATGTCGCGAAATGCGACGAAGTCGACGGCAATGTACCGATCAAATGTAAGACCGGTGACCTTACCGACCTCGTGCTCGGCGGCCAGGCCGCCGCCGTTCGGCCCTGCGTACTGCGAAGCGACGCAGCAGATGATGTTCGTGTACGGCACCTCGTACGCCGCGTTGATCTTCTGCACCCAGACCCTGCTCGGGTTGGACTGCAGGTTCATGTGCACAGTGAGGTCTCGTGGAATCGAAACCATCATCACGCGGCTCGTGGCCGGGTCAATGGTCACGGCCATGATCGAGTCGGTGAGGTAAGGCGCGTCGTTCTGCTCGCCGCCCATTCCGAGCAGAAGGATGTTCACCTGCTGGCCGTGCTTGAGCTTGTAGGCGATGGTGCCGGGTGATGGCTCGACGGCTTGCACCACCTCGCCGATCGGGTTGATGTGATGGCCCGTGGTCGCGGTGACGAAATCGTCGAAGCGCTTGTACGTCAGGGTCGCCCCGACAATCACGGCAAGCAGGAGCACGGCCACGACCGCCGCCGGGAAGGACCTGGTCAGGCGGTACGAGACGCTGTAGCGGGATCGCCTGGCCCGTTTCGGCCTGGCCCGGAACATGAGCACCGGGATTCTAACAACGGCGCCTTGGGATCGAGGGTTACGGCGAAGGCGTGGCGTTCGAGTTGTTCAGCGCTCCTGAAACGATGATGAAGAAGAACCAGGCCACGCTGGCGACGAAACCGACGACGCCGAGGACCAGCCCGACGATCGCGAGCGTTCCTCCACCCACGGTGCCTCCGCTGGTCGCAATCCTCTGCCGCGAGATGAAGCCCATGATGGCCGCGGTCGGTCCGAAGATGATGCCGAGGCACGCAACGGAGCAGGCGATCGACACGATGCCGATGACAAGGGAGGCGATGGCGAGGCCATCCGTGCGCTGACCCGCGTAACCGGCGCCGGGCTGCATATAGCCACCCGGTGGCGGCGGCACGTATGCCCCACCTCCCGGCGGTGGCGGGACAAACCCTCCACCCGGTGGCGGCGGCGGTGCGCCGTAGCCGCCGCCTGGCGGTGGCGGAGGTGGCGGGTTGTAACCACCCCCGTACGGCGGCGGAGGCGGCGGTTGTGATCCAGGTGCAGGAGGAGGCGGCGACGGTGGGGGCTCACTGCCCCCGCTCGGCGGAGGTGGCGGCGGCGGCGGCACGTCCGACATTTACTTCCTCCTATCTGGTTGGGGTTGTGGTCGAACCGACTTCGAAACTACGGATGATCCACGCCTGCATGGCGAGCGCGTAGACGCTCGTGAACACGACGCCGATAAAGCACGCAAACGCACCGAGCTGGCCGATGAAGCCGGCGGCGATCAGCATAAGGCCCGCGATGAGGGTGCTGAGCGGCGAGGATCGAGCCCGGCGAAATATCGCCTGGACGTGAAGCCCGCCGATGATGCCTCCGTGGTCGACAGCCAGCACGATCGACGGCATCGCAAAGGTCAACGCAAGCGAGCCGATCGTCAGGACGCTGAAAGTCAGCAGCGTCAGAACGAAGGCGAGCCCGAGGAGTAGGGCGTTCGGCGCGTCGTGACCCTGCTGCGCAAGCACGACGACCGCCGGGACGTAGAGCACCGCGCCGATCACCGCCAGACCCAGGTAGTAGACGAGGTAGACGACGAAGAGCTGCACACCTCGGGCGAGGTAATCGAAGTTCGCGGGCGGAAGCTTCTCGTCACCGGCCCGCAGGCGGTCGATGGTGGCGAGCATCCAACCGAGTCCGTTGATGCCGCCGACGATGGGGATCAGCTGGATGAGTCCCATGATCAGGATCTTGTTCAGCCAGTCCGGGTCCCGGAAAGGCCAGCCGAACGCGTCGCCGATGCGCTCCACCGGCGGCTAGGGCGGCGGCGGGCCGAAGTTGGCGACCAGCACCAGGACGATCCAGATCAGGAAGACGATCGCGCCGGCGCCAGTGCCCACCGCGCCCATGACCCAGCC
>WNGL01002051.1_pt1 | contig 25103 bp, 28 predicted proteins | sample 5400591 | NCBI WGS metagenome assembly WNGL01 (sample SAMN13153377, study PRJNA577476) | soil metagenome | isolation source: 80 cm soil or saprolite under Garry oak tree replicate 1 | place: USA:California | collected 2016-06-15 | reverse complement strand
TCCCAGCCAGTAGTTGTAGACCCGGGCTATATGAGCCTTACTTGGGTCAATTTCGGCTGGCTGGGTGTCAGCGCCGGAGGGGTTGGAGACAAGCTGGTCATCTGTCCGCTGGTCGGTCAAGGTGCCCTTCCTTACCGCTCGTACGGCCGCAGGCCCACTGCCCCTCATCCAGCCGAGCAGGCAGGCAATGTGTCACGACCAGCGTAGTCTGCCCATTTCGCCCGATAAACGAATTGGCTGCACGCGTTGTTTCCCTGGTCAGACTGCCCGCCCTTGCTCGATGGCACTGCCCGGCGGGCTAGCTGCGGGATCGGCGTGAGCTTCGGGATCGGCGTGAGCTTCAGGCGATCTTGCGTGCGCCAGGACCGGGCAGGGGCGTGACTTCGCGGGCTGAATTGACGGTGTGCCCTTGCGCGCAGGTGAGCTGCAGCCGGACGGGTTGCCCGCACCCGCGGTGCGTAAGCAGTGCCTGTGGGCCGGCTGGGCCGGCGGCGTAGCGCTCCCGGCTGGGCCGGCGGCGTAGCGCTCCCCCCACTCCATCAAGGCGACGAGCACCGGGTACAGGTCCAGGCCCTTGTCGGTCAGGCGGTACTCGAAGCGGGTTCGCTGCCCGTGGTCTTGGTACGGAACCTTACGCAGCAGGCCTTGCCGGACCAGGCGGGCGAGCCGGTCGCTGAGGATCTGCCTGGGCGCCTGGGTGCGCCGGTGCATGTCGTCGAACCGGCGGATTCCGCTGAACGCTTCGCGCAGCACGATAAAGGTCCACTTCTCGCCAAGGATGCCTACGGCTGCGCCGATGGTGCAGTTGTCCGTGTCGTAGTCCAGAAACCAGGCCTGTCTCATGCCCAAATGCTAGGTCCAGTTGACAGACTCAGCAATCCGGCGCAATGCTGAGTTCATGAACCGAACCCAGGTTTGCGCTGAGGCCAGGGGGAGCAAGGACAGGCGGGCATCCGCTGAGGCCAGGGGAGGCAAGGACAGGCGGGCATCCGCTGAGGCCAGGGGAGGCAAGGACTTGCACGTCGAGATCCGGCAAGCTTGCAGCGGGGACCGTGACGCAATCGCGCAATTTCTCGCGGGCCTTTCGCTGCGGACTCGTTACCTGCGGTTCTTCACCGGCGGGGCGCCGGTGAGCGGGGCCATGCTCGGTATCCTCACGGGCAGCCGGGACAGGGCCGATGCAATTGTGGCGACCGAAAACGGAACGATCATTGGGCATGCCATGGCGATAGACACAGCCGGTCCCGTGGCGGGAGCCCATATCGTCGAGATCGGTGTGGTGGTGGCCGATGCGCGGCAGGGCGACGGCGTTGGCTCGGCGCTCGTGCGCGAGGTGACCGCCAGGGCCCAGACCCGCGGCGCGACCACCGTTTTGATGGAGGTGCTGGCGGAGAACCGCCAGGTACTGGCAATGATCGTGAGACGCTGGCCGGCCGCGTGCCACACGCGTTCGGGGCCATATGTCACAGTCCGGGCGGAGATGACTGGCGGCGCCCGCCAGCCTTCCCCGGGTCGGCGGGCGGGCAAGGAAGCTGGCCGGCTGGAGCCTGTGAACCAGGACCCCCGCCGTCCGGCAATGACCCGAGCGTGAGCGGAACATCGAAACACCCCTCGGCAGGAGCCGGGTCGGTGGTGGCCGCGGCAACCGTGACGCCGCTGTCTGCGACGGCGCGGATGCCCTGCCAGACACTGTGCTCATCGGGCGCGTTGAGTCCTGCGTCAACGTCGTCGATGACGACCAGCAGCGGTGCCCGCACCAATGCCAGCGCCAGCGCGAGCAGCGTCCGGTCCACGGACGGCAATTCCCGGACGAGTGCCTGCTGATGGACGCTGAGACCAACGAGCTCACAGGCCCGCCGGAAACGGTCACCCGCCACACCCCGGTCGGCCACCTCCAGCAGCGCCCGTTCCTCGACCGACTCGGCGACGGTGAGTTGCGGTGCGAGCTCGGCCTCGCCGATACGGGCAACCGACACCAGCTGATGGACCCTTCGGGCATAACCATGGACGTCATAACCGAACACGGTCAGCCGGCCGTCCGTCGGGCGCATGTGTCCTGCCAGGGTGAGCAGCAGGCTCGACCGCCCGCTGCCAACCCGCCCCACCAGCAGGAGCACCGAGCCGGGCACCAACCTGAGGGTGATATCGCGGAACGCCCACCGGCCGCGCCCGAACACGCCGAGCCCGGCGGCGTCCACCGCAGGCACATCGGGCCGTATCCCCGACGCATCGGCGAGGCAGCGCCACAGCCCAATGCCGGCAAGGTACCGGTGCATGCTCGATTGACTTTGTGTCATGGAACGCCCCGTAAGCAGTGGTGTTGTGCAACATCTGTGCCAGGACGGTGCTGAAGTAACTTCAGCACCGTCCCGAACGCCATATGCCCTTTCCGCTTCGGTGCATGCACGGGTTGGTGATCTTGAGGCTAACTATCCCTTTTGGGCGCCGGGGCTGGTGGCTGTCGTCGGCGGAGCTGACGGCAAGGTCATCAGCCGCGCCGGACTGCGAAGTTGAAGCAGCCGTACCCGACATTTCGCACATGCACACGCTGCACGCCGGGCTGTGCCAGCCGCTGCCCGATGACGGCCTGCGCCTCGCGCCCGTCGGCGACGGGCCTCCCGTCAGCGATCCGGCCCCGCCGGTCGTAGGCGCGGACTACCTGCTGCCAGTCGCTCAGTTCTGGCGGGTACTCATGCGGGGTGTCGGTCTGCACGGCGAGGGAGTTGCCGGCTTCGTCCCGGCCAGCCGCCCTGATCTTCTCCAGTTCGGCGGCCGGGATCGCCTCGAAGACGAGGTCTTTTGCCCGGTTCATGCCTCCATGATGCGGGACCCAGGGCCCCGGTGCTGGCAGGAATCGGACGCGGAACAAGGATCGTTCTGCACTGGCCGGGCTGAGGCCGAGCGAGTCCTCGCCCGGCGCACGTCACCTGACTGAGGCCGAGCGAGTCCTCGGCCGGTGCGCGTCACCTGCCCCGCAACGCGCGGTAGTTGGCCGCCAGCGCCGCGGTCGAGCCGTCCATGCCCGCAACCGCGGCTCCCTCGGTGAGGGCGGGCTCGATCCGCTTGGCCAGCACCTTGCCCAGCTCGACACCCCACTGGTCGAACGAGTCGATGTCCCAGATCGCCCCCTGCACGAACACCTTGTGCTCATACAGCGCGATCAGCTGCCCCAGCACGGATGGGGTGAGCTCGCTGGCCAGGATGGTGGTGGTCGGGTGGTTGCCGTGGAAGGTCCGATGCGGGACCTGATCACCGGGCACCCCCTCGGCGGCCACCTCGTCAGCGGTCTTGCCAAACGCCAGCGCCTGGCCCTGGGCGAGCAGGTTGGCCATCAGCAAGTCGTGCTGGGCGGAAAGCTGCGGGCTGAGCTCACTGACCGGCTTGGCGAAGCCAATCAGGTCGGCGGGGATGACCTTGGTGCCCTGGTGCAGCAACTGGTAATAGGCGTGCTGCCCGTTGGTGCCCGGGGTGCCCCAGACAACCGGCCCGGTCTGCCAGGTCACCGGGTTCCCCTGGCGGTCCACCGACTTGCCGTTGGACTCCATGTCCAGTTGCTGCAGGTAGGCGGGGAACTTGGACAGGTAGTGGCTGTATGGCAGCACCGCGTGTGACTGCGCACCGAAGAAGCCGCCGTACCAGACACCGAGCAGGCCGAGCAGCAGCGGCACGTTGGCCTCGGCCGGGGCGGTGCGGAAGTGCTCGTCAACGAGGTGGAACCCGCCGAGCATGTCGCGGAACCGGTCCGGGCCGATGGCGATCATCAGCGACAGCCCGATCGCGGAGTCGTAGGAGTAACGGCCGCCGACCCAGTCCCAGAACTCGAACATGTTGTCCGGGTCGATGCCGAACTCGGCCACCTTCGCGGTGTTGGTGGACACGGCGACGAAGTGCTTGGCGACGGCACCGCGGTCCCCGCCAAGCCCGTCCAGCAGCCAGGCGCGCGCGGACGTGGCGTTGGTGATCGTCTCGACCGTCGTGAACGTTTTCGACGAAACGATGAACAACGTCTCCGCCGGGTCGAGGTCGCGCACGGACTCATGCAGGTCCGCACCGTCCACATTTGACACAAAACGAAACCGTACGTCCCTAGCCGAGTACGGCCTCAAGGCCTCGTACGCCATGGCCGGGCCCAGGTCCGAACCGCCAATGCCGATGTTGACCACTGCCGTGATCCGCAACCCAGTGGCACCAGTCCAGGCGCCGGAACGCACGGCGCGGGCGAAGTCGGCCATCTTGTCCAGCACCGCGTGCACCCCGGGGACCACGTTCTCGCCGTCCACCTCGATGACCGCGTCCCTCTGCGCCCGCAGCGCGGTGTGCAGCACAGCCCGCTTCTCGGTGATGTTGATCTTCTCGCCCGCGAACATCGCGTCCCGCAGCCGCGCCACGCCCCGGGCCACCGCCAGGTCCTGCAGCAGCCGCAGCGTTTCGCCGGTCACCAGGTGCTTGGAGTAGTCGATGTGCAGATCGCCGACGTGTGCCACCAGCCGCTCCGCACGCTGCGCGTCGCTGGCGAAAAGCTCCCGCAGATGCGTGCCCCCGAATTCCTCCCGGTGCTTGGCAAGCGCGTCCCACTCGGGCAACTGGTCGAGCCGAACTGCCTCAGGCATCGCTGCGCCTCCTGGTCCTCGCGCGTTGTCCCAGCGGTCACGGTCCCAGGAATGGAAGCTACCCCACGCCCCCGCAGGCGCTACCATCCGAGTTCGTGGAGCCGGTTGTCGTCGATGCCGAAGTGATGGGCGACTTCATGGATAACGGTCCTGCGCACCTGCTCGACGACCTCTTCCTCGGTGCGGCAGACCGCGCAGATTGCGCGGCGGTAGATGGTGATCCGGTCGGGCAGCACGCCAGCGTAGTAAGACGTGCGGGCGGTGAGCGGGACTCCCTGATAGAGCCCGAGCAGGCCGGGTGGGCCCACCCGGTGCTCGACCGTGACCGCCACATTGCTCATGATCCGGCCAAGATCATCAGGCAACCCGTCCAGCGCCGTCACGATCATCTCTTCGAACCGACCGGGCTCAAGCTCGATCACAACCCCATTGTCATGCGAGAACGGTTCAGAGAGCGAGAACGCCCCCGTGAGCGATAGCCCGCGCCGTCACCGGCCGTCGCCGGCGGACCTGGCTGCCGCCCGGGGCAGGACGATCCCGGACGTGGCCGCGCCCGGCCTGCGTGTGCTGTTCGTCGGCATCAACCCAGGCCTTTTCTCCGCTGCCAGTGGCTTTCACTTCGCCCGTCCCGGCAACCGGTTCTGGCCAGCCCTGCATCTGTCCGGCTTCACGGACCGGCTTCTCCAACCGCACGAGCAGCAGCGGTTGCTGTTGCGGGGTCTCGGCATCACCAACGTGGTCGCACGGGCGACCGCCCGCGCGGACGAGCTGCGCCCGCAGGAGATCCGCGCGGGCGGCCGGGCCCTCGCCGCCAAGACCGCCCGGCTCCGGCCCCAGTGGCTGGCCATCGTGGGCATCACCGTCTACCGGACCGCGTTCACGCGCCCGGACGCACGCGAGGGGCCACAAGAGGAGGACATTGCTGGGGCCAGGGTGTGGGTCCTGCCCAATCCCAGCGGACTCAACGCGCACTGGAGCCTGGCCGCGCTGGCCGCCGAGTTCAGCCGGCTTCGCGGGGCAGCAAGCCTGCCGAGCTCAGACCCGGGGTCGGTCTAGGTCGCCACCGCGCCACGGGTCACGATGACTGCTTGAGGCTGCGCAGCGCGGCGAGCAGAGGTATTGCGGCGATCTTCTCCTGGGTCAGCTCAGGCCAGCTGATGCCGCCACTCGGCCGTGGGCCGCGGCGCGGGCGGCAGTCGATGATGCGCTCCGGCGTGACTACGAAATCCACCGGAACGTCGTGCGCCGTCGTGGGGATCGTCCCGGCTGGCCGCACCTGAAGTTCGTGCACGGTCGTGACCACGACGGTTTGCCGGCCGATCAGGCCGACCGCGTCGGCTAGGGCGAACTCCAGGTCGGCGAACCCGCCGCCCTTGCCAAGCCGGGCCCCGTCCTCACCGGCCGCGACGCAACCCATGACCACCATGTCAACCGGCGCCAGATCGGTCAGCGCCACCGTGCGAGCCGAGCGGGCCGCGCCCTTGATCGACGCCGCCTTGCGGGGCGTCTCGGAAAGGTGATCCGGGTCGAGGGCAAAGAACGGATCACGCTCGGCAAGACGTGGTACGGCCATGTACACGGTCTTGCCGTCTTCCAGCGCCCGCTGGCGCACCGGCAGTTGGGCGGAGTCCGGATTGGCCTTGAGCGTGCGCGCACACTGCCACTCCGACGTGCTCCGCAACCGTTCGGCGGCGGCTTCGGCTCCGGTGAAGTTCGGGATTCGCCCGGCCGCGCCGGGGAAACGGGCTACGCGAGCCGCGCTCATTGCCGCCCACATCGCACCGCGGAGCGCGGCTTTTGCGGCTAGCACGTCCGCATCGCCACCGGCGTCGCGATCGTGACGCGGCACATGACGGGGCACGCTCCTATCCTGCCCGACACAGGCATCATGTTCTCATAGGGGGTTATCTCCTGGCTATCATCGCTTGTCAGGATGCGTTCGAGCAGGTTGAGGCATAGCTTCGCTAAGGTTTTCTAGTGGCCTTGTGTGGCTGAGTGTCTACCCATGAGGCTGACTTGTGCTGACTTTCTGCTGACTTCTGGCTCTTCCCGCTGCCGTGGCACTGCCCCGGTTAACTTGTAGGACGTGCGTGCAGGCTTCGAGTTGCTTCGGCCTTACTCCTCCGCCCTACTGCTCGCGGGGATCGCTGCAGTCCTCCTTGCTGGAGGGTTTGCCACAGGCGCGACTGTCGTAGTCGGTGCAGGTTTCGCCTCTCTTGGTGCGGCTGCAACGAAGGCAGTTGACGTTGCCCAGGAACGCCACAGGCGAGCGGTAGAAGAGGACGCGAGTAGGCGACGGGACTTGGATGAGACACGCCGGGTTATCTATATGGCGCTTCTCGCTGGGGCGACCAACCGCTATGAGCTGGCCGCCACCATCGTCAACGCACTAGCGCATCATGGCCTCGCGGTAGACAGCGAGGCAGCTAAGACGCATGCGCTAGCGGTTGTAGAACGAGGCAGAGACTCTGGTGGTGAGAGCAGGCGATGGCTGGAGCGGCAAATCGAGCGGATTAACGCCGAACTCAGCTCCTAGGGGGCACCCGACCTAAGCCAACGCAGCGAGGCCTCAGATCGAGTGACGTACCGGCCGTCATAGATCCTCCCACTCCCGCCGTCCTGATGGTCAGCGGACATGCATGAGCCAGCCTCGCTTGGGGTCCTTCGCCCAGCTCATGACTTCCACCGGGTCGGCAGATGCCGTCATCGAACAGGACGCTCGCGTGTGGGTGGTCGGCTGGCCGCTCCCAGCCGTGAACCAGTTCGCTGATCTCCTCTAGTGGCGGTGCAGGTCCCCTCACGTCGGCCACCCACCACGAACAATGGATCGGAGAACGCCGTCCGCGGCTACAAGCTCGCCGCGAAAATCAGCGGCTGCTGGCGCACCCTGGCAACCCTGCGCCGCCACTGCCGCATCCGCTCCTACCTCACCACCGCCCGCAGCCACGGCCACCACCCCCGCGCCGCCATCCGCGACGCCCTCAACGGAACCTGCTGGATGCCGCCCACCCCAGCATGATCAACTAGCCAGGCACCCTGACTGGTTACCATCATGGGGCTCCTATCCGGCCGAGACCTGCCCACTCCGGCTCTGCTGCGCAAAACCGGAGTGTGTCCCATACGAATTGGCTCTCTCGGTGCGCCATTTCGCAGCAGAGCCGGGAGAGTTGGGCATGGGTCAGCTCGGTGGTGATGACGAGCGTGAGTTCGGATAGCTCGTCAGAGCCGCTGGCGTGTGTAGGCTTTTTCTGCCAAGGTGAACCCTCCTAGCAGGGTGATCCCCAGGCCCAGCCGTTGCGGTGACTCGCTTGCGGCTGGGTCGCTTTCATGTGCTCCCCAGTATGCATCAATCTGTTCATGGTTGGCCATGAACGGCCAGGACCAGTCCCATAAGCCTCTGACCAGCCCTGACGGGGTAGAGATATCCCCGTGACTATCGATCACGAGGGGGAGACACCCCTCTGGCGGCAGCTAGCCGACATCCTCAGGGCGCAAATTGAGTCCGGAGAGCTACCGCCAGGGCGCATGGTGCCATCCGAAACAACCCTTGTGCAGCGCTACGGCCTCGCCAGAGGCACCGTCAGGAAGGCACTCGACTGGCTGGAGGACCAGGGCCTGGTAAACCGTGTGACTGGCAGGGGAACGTTCGTCAGGAAGGCCCGGCCAGACGGCGCTAAAGCGCCAGACCAGGACTTACCCATAGTTCCCTAGGCGCCCGGGGGACGACCGTGTCGGCCGAGGGGGCGATGGCGATCACCCGGCTGGTTGACCTGTGCGAGACGTTCCATCTGCCGGTCGTCAGCCTCACCGACCAGGGCGGCCTGACGATCGGCCGGGCCGCCGAGGAGCGCGGCACGATCCGGCATGGCGCCCGCGCCATCACCGCCGTGTACCAGGCGCGTGTTCCGCAGGCCGAGCTGATCGTGCGCCGGGTGTACGGGGTCGGCGGCGCCGGCATCGTCAACCGGCACCGGGCCGGGCGCAGCTGGGGATGGCCGTCGGGTGACTGGGGCTCGCTGCCGGTTCAGGGCGGCGCCGAGGCGGCGTTCCGCGCGCAGCTGGAGAAGAGCGCCGACCCGGAGGCGGAAATCGAGCGTATTCGCATAACGCTGGCGGCGGTGAGCTCGCCGTTCCGCACCGCTGAACGGTTCGGCGTCGCCGACCTTATCGATCCCCGCGACAGCCGGCCGCTATTGTGCGCGTGGGTGCGCGATGCTTACCGTGTTCTTCCCGAACTCATTGGGCGGCCTTCATTCGGCGCCCGGCCGTGAGGGCCTTGAGGGGAGTGCGTCGTGGATTTCACCGAGGAAGGCGCGGCCGGGGCCGTGGTGGACAGCTTCCGTAACGCGCCGGACCCCAGGCTGCGGGAGCTGATGACCGGGCTGGTGCGGCACCTGCACGCGTTCGTGCGGGAGGCCGAGCCAACCATGGCCGAGTGGGCGGCCGCGATCGACTTCCTCACCCGCACCGGCCAGAAATGCGATGACAAGCGCCAGGAATTCATTCTCCTTTCCGATGTGCTCGGCGTGTCGATGTTGCTTGAGACCATTAATTCACGCAAAACGGCTGGCGCGAAGGGAGTCACCGCATCCACCGTGCTCGGCCCATTCCACCTGGTCACCTCGCCACGCCGGGAACTTGGTGACTCCATCGACCTGGTGGGGGGCAAGCGGCCGACGGCCCGGTGGGGGAGTTGCTGACAGCGGCCCAGCGGGACATCTACCGACCCGCGCACATCCACTTCCTCGTGACCGCGCCGGAGCATCATCCAGTGACAACGCACTTCTTCGTTGCGGGCAGCCCTTATCTCGATTCGGACGCGGTCTTCGCGGTCAAGCAGACCCTGGTGCGGGAGTTCGCCGAGATCGGCGACCCCGGCCAGGCGGGAAAGTACGGCGTGACCGTTCCCTTCTGGCACGCGAACACGGACGTGGTTCTTCAGCCCGTCACGGGCTGAAGAACCGGGCGGTCGACTGAAGCCGGTGCCGGCCCGGGCCCCCGGGCCGGCACCGGTTCGCCGTCTTAGGGGACGCGGGCTGCCGTTGCCCGCCTTACCTCCCCTTGCTGGCCTGAGTAGATGCTGCCATCCGAAGTACGGACGTACACGCCGTTCAAGCGCCTGACGGCGTTCGTCATGCGGCCTGGGACGGGACCGGTGAGAGTGCGGTTGCGCTCTTCCCTGCGAACCGCCACTGTCACCACGCCAAAGATGACGGCGGCTGCCCCGCCGCCAAGACCGGCGCAGAGGATGAGTAACTGTAGTGAGCCGGTCATGATGAGCCCCCTAGCTCTTCATCGGGGCTGCCGGTGTGACCCCCCTGAGTAGTAGAGGTGCATCACTCCGCCTTGATACCGCGCCCGCCCCCGCATGCGACCGTTATGGCGTGCCCCCGCTCGTGTGCCCTGCGGTGGACGGGGTGAGACCCTGGCGGAGTGAGGCCGATTCGCTGGGAGGGGCCGGATGAGCCGTGGCGAGGAACGGGACGGGGTTTCGCTGACCAACCTCGACCAGCCCCTGTTCGACGGGGCGGACGCGACCAAGCGGGACCTGGTTGACTACCTGGACGCGGTCGGTGACCGGATTATCGCCGAGTTGCGGGACCGGCCCCTGTCGGTGATCCGGGTGCTGCGCGGGCAGGCTCCGTTCATGCAGAAGAACCTGCCTGCTTACACACCGTCATGGGTGCGGAGCGTGCGGATATGGGCGGAGACCTCCCACCGTGAGGTGGCCTACGCGCTCTGCAACGACCGCCGCACCCTGCTCTGGTTTGGCAACCAGCGGGCGGTGGAGTACCACCCAACGCTGGTCCGCGCGAGCGACTCGCACCACCCCACTTATCTCGTGCTCGACCTGGACCCGCCGTCGGCAGGGCCTTTTGGGCTCGCCGTTGGGGCCGCTCACCTGGTACGCCAGGCCCTGGCCGATGCCGGTTTGGCGGGTGCGGTCAAGACCAGTGGGGCGAAGGGCGTCCATGTGTTCGTGCCCGTCGAGACATCGGCGACGGTCGACGACGTGGCAGCGGCAACCCGGGCGATCGCCGTGCGCGCCGAGCGGCTGGACCCGGCGCTGGCGACTACCGCCTTCATAAGGGAGGACCGTGGCGGCAAGGTGTTCCTCGACTCGACCCGCGCTGGTGGGGCGACCGTCGCCGCCGCGTACAGCCCGCGCGCCCGTCCGGGCGTGCCGGTGTCCTTTCCGGTGGCCTGGGCTGAGCTTGATCGCGTTGTGCCAGCCGACTTCACCGTGCGAACCGCTGCACGGTTGCTGGCCGATCGTGATCCGTGGGCCAGCCAGATGCCCTCCCCGCAGCGGTTGAGCGCCGAACTGATCGAGGAGGGGCACGCGATCCCGGTTGCCCGGGTACAGGCCATGCACGAGGGTAAGCGGCGTGCCCGGGCACGCCGCGACACCCCGTTATGACGCACCGGGCTAACCGGGCCGGCCACATGCAAGCCGCCGCGTGCCGGTGATCCCGGTATATCAGCCCTGGTAGAAGTTACGCTCCCAGCGGTGCTTGGCGAGGACGGCCAACTGGTCACTGGTGAGCGGATGGCCGTCGCTGACGGCGGCGTTGCGCTCAACGTTCCGCACGCTCCTCATGCCGGCGATCACGGTCGACACCGCGGGCTGGCTAAGGATGTAACGCAGGGCGACCTCAGCCACCTGGTCGCGCTCGATGCCCAGGTCGGCTGTGAGCGCGGCAACGTGCTGGCCGACTTGAGCTTTCCGGTCGCCGCGGAAGTAGTGGTTGCGGAAGTCACCGTCAGGGAACTCCGTGTCTGCCGTGACCCGGCCGGTCAGGCCGCCCTCGTCCAGTGGAACCCGGACGATCACACCCACGCCATGCTCGGCACAAGCCGGGAGCAGCCGTTCCGCCGGTGCCTGGTGGAAGACGTTGAAGATGACCTGGACCGTGTCAACGTGCCCGCTCTGGACGAGTTGAAGGGCGTTCTCCGGCTGATAGTCGTTGATTGACACACCGAAGAAACGGATCTTTCCTTCCTTCTTGAGATCCTCAATCGTCTCCAGCCAGTCGCCCCGGCCCATCCACTCGTCGCTCCACACGTGGAACTGGAGCACGTCAAAGGCATCAAGGCCGGAGGTGCGCAGGCTTGTCTCCAGGTTCGCCCGGATGTGATCACCGGGGAACGCCTCGGCCGGATCGACGCCGCTGGGCGCTGGCCAGACCCCGTTCTTCGGCGGAACCTTCGTCGCGACGCGGATGTCATCCCCACCGTGGTCGCGCACCACCTTGCCGACGATGCGCTCGCTCTCCCCGTACCCCCGCGCAGTGTCGATGAAGTTGACGCCGAGTTCGATCGCCTGGTTCAGCGCACGGATCGACTCATCCTCTGTCGCGCCGATCCACATCGACCTCCCGATGCCCCATGCCCCGTAGCCGATCTCGGATACGGAAAGGCCGGACCTGCCGAGTGGGCGGTAACGCATGACTCCTCCTGTTTCGCCGGACCTATGTGCTTCTCATGCTGCTTATCGCCTATGAGGCTATGCCTGGCCCCCGCGGGCGTACCGGATCACCCCCCAGGCACCGCCGACCCGGCCAAGCGGCGGCAATGGCGGGTTCGCCGATGGATCTGGCGGGGCTGCTCAATCGTCGGCAACCATGATTCCCAGGCTCTCGGCGAGCAGGGCTGCCATGTCCGCGAGCTGGGCGGTGGTGACGATGGCGCCCCTCAGCGAGCCCGGGTCGATGGTGATGCCGAGTTCGGCGCCGCGCAGGTCCAGCCTGTCCAGGGTCACCCCGGTGAAATCGGTCGCGGTCAGCCGGGATCGCGGGAAGGACGTCTGCGTCAGCGTCGCGCCGGTGAAATCCACGTCCCGCAGCACACAGTTGTCGAAGGTCACCTCGGTGAGCACGGCGTCACGGAAGTTCACGGAATCGAGCTTGCAGTCGTGCAGCACAACCCGCCGCAGCTGCGAGCCGAATGCTTCCACGCCAGCGACCACACTCCCAGTGAATGTCGAGTCCACCCACGTCGTCTCGGCGAGCCCGGTCCCTGCCAGGCGCACGTCCCGCAGCCACACATCGGTGAACCGCGCCCGCCGCAACTGCCCGCCCTGAACCGAGACACGGGTAAAGGCGCACTCCAGGAAATTGCTGTCGGGTGCCCGGGGGGCGTCGAAGCTGACCTGGTCGAAGTGGGCGCTGTCGTAGTCCCCACCCGCAGCCAGGGGACCGTCTTGAGGGGTGAGCGCAGCCACGAACGGCAAATCGGCCAGTTCTCGCCATCGCATGGGCCGACCGTATCGCGGGCGGCTTACCCTAACGGGGTGCGTGAGGAAGGTGCCGTCATGCGGGGGGAGGGTGGTGGCGCCGATCGCGACGTCATGACAGCGATCGAGTTCGGCTGGTGCATGGCCGAACTGTATGCCGAGGTCAAGCCAGCCGAATTGCAGCCGCCCCAGCCACCGCCAGACGGCCCGCTGCTGCCGGCGCGGCCCATCGGTTCTTGCCTGGCTCGCCGTGGCGGACCGGTCGCTGTCCCGGGCGCTCCGGGGCACTGTCGGACATGTGGAGCAGTCACTCTGGCAAGCGGAACTCGATCTGGCGGCCGCCTGGGCGAACACCAAGCTGCCGGTTGCTGATGCTGACCGGCAGCTTGGCGAGGTCCGGCCGCCACGACTGCGGTTCCGGCGGTGATCAGCTCTCCAGCGGGGTGAGCCCGTCGGCTGTCAGCAGGTAGGCGTCAGCGGTGTAGGCAGGGTCCGTGGCCAGCCCCATGATGCTCTTTCCCGCCTGCTCTGGGGTCAGTGCGGGACCCTGCTGCTGGAGGAATGTGGCGGTGTCCGTGCCAGCCCGTTTGGCGTAGGCCGCGACAGCTGCGGCGCCAAGGGAGGTCGCAGGCGTCAGCTGCGGCAGCACCGAGACGAACCTTATGCCGAGGCCGTTTCGCTCGGACTCGGCCGCCGCGTAGCCGGTGATGAACCTGATCGTGGCCTTCGCCCCCGCATAGCCGCCGCTCAGCGGCGACCCCCGCAGCGCGGCGCCACTGGAGAGCGTGAGCACGGTGCTGCCAGGGTCGAGGGGTGCGAGCAGCGCTTCGCGAAGCCAGTGGAACACGTGCCGGACATCGACATCCCAGTTCCGGCTGAACGACTGCCAGGTGTGGTGCTGAAGCGCGCGAGACAGGGGCGCCGCCCCGGCATTCAGAACGATGATGCTGGGCCGGTGGGCGTCTATGAGCTGGCCGGCGACTGTGGGATCGGCCGCATCGTTGACCGATGGGGTGAACGCGCCGCCCAGTTGGGTGTGCAGGTCGTGGAGCTGAGCGCCGTCCCGGGCAACGCCGACAACGTGCGCGCCCGCCCCGGAAAGGGCTACGGCGATTCCCCGGCCGAAACCGCGGCTGGCACCGGTGACGATGGCGGTCGCTCCCGCGATGTTTTTGCTGGACATGAGAATCCTCCTTGCCGCCGGCGTAAGAAAGCGGCGATGTGACCCGTGGCTGGGGTGCCTGCGGGCCGCCCGAGCCGGCGGCCCCAAAGATGTAGACCAGCGGGGCTGCCCAGAGTCGCCGGGCACGCATGCGCCCACGTCCAGCCGCGGGCCACTTTCGTGATCGTGGTGGATTGGGGGGCCAATCGCACGACCAATCCACCACGATCACGAAAGACGGCCGGGTTCCGTCGGCCAGCCTGGCTGGCGGCCGAGGAAGGCGACGAGCTTATCGCTGGGGCAGCCCGGCGGCGCCGGCACCGAAACGGGCTCAGCGAACAGCCCATCCCGCGCGCCAGCTGGTATGAGCACGGGCGCGAACCGGAGCATCTCGACCGCAAGCAGCGGCGGGATCGGCCGGCGGCGGCGGCAGGCCGCCCCGATATCCCAGCCGTGAACCGAGATTTCGATGGCCCCGGTCACAGCGACCACGTTCGCGGTCAGATGCCGGTCAGCAATGGCAACGACACGTTCGCCGGCTCCCGCGGTTGCACACGCCGCCAGCAGCTTGCTTGCCCGGCGGCGGACAGCACGGACAAGGTCAGGCTCAGACCCAGCGTGAGGCTCAGCGTGCGGCTGGGATGTGGTGCCCTCGCCGAATGCCGGGCCGGCCCGGGCATATCCGCCGCTGGCTGCCGGGCCATCCCCCGCATGTCCGGCGCCGGGTGCCGGGCCTGGTTGCACACATCCATCCCCGACAGCGTCGTGCAGAACGTCCAGGGAGTCCCTGACATGGTTCAGCAGCATGGCGAGGTCCCACCCGGCGCACGGCGTTGCCAGCGGCAGCAGTTCCGGTGTCGCGTACCCGGCGCTGACCAGCGCATAGCTGACCGCACGTGACAGCAGCCCGAATCCCGGCGGCGAGGTCACGGCTGGGCCGTTCGCGCCACCGGCGGTGACCCGCGCGGGACGCCGTAGACCGGCGGCAGGCCGAACCTGGGGAACAGGCCCGGGTCGAGGAATACGACAATCCGCGCGATCCCTGACGCGGTGACGGTGAGCACCTGCACAGCGTGCGCGTGATACCGGCCGTCGCGGGCAAGCTCGTACGCCGCCAGGGCAGGCTGCCCGTTGGCCATGGTGGGGACCATCCGGAACTGTCCCGCCACACCGAATATCTGGGAACCAAAGAAACGCGTGACGGCGTCCCGGCCGCTGAACCAGGCCAGCATCGGTGGCATCTCCAGCGCCACGTCCTGCCGCAACAGGCTCACGAGCGCGGAAACGTCGGCGTTCTCGAAGGCCGCCGCGTACCGGCCGACCAGCTCCCGCCGGACCGTGCTGGCCGGCTCGGCGAGCTGATCCTGCGCGGGCAGCACCAGCGCGAGGTGCGCGCGGGCACGCCGCAGCGCGCTGTTGACCGCGGTGGTCGTGGTGCCCAGCAGCTGCGCTGCCTCCGCCGCGGGCCAGTCAAGCACGTCTCGCAGGATCAGCACCGCACGCTGTTTTGCGGACAGGAACTGCAAGGCGGCGACCAGCGCCAGCCGCATCCCCGCGCGCGAAGCGGCAACCGCCGAAGGATCAGCCGGCTGCGTACCAAACAGCACATCCGGAAAGGGCTGCAGCCACGGCACGTCGGGGGCCGGCATCACCTGGTCGGCCGGGTCCTCGCGCGGGCCGCCCAGCCCGGACGGCAGGGGCCGGCGGCTGCGGCGCTCGATCGCGGTCAGGCAGGCGTTGGTCGCGATCCGGTACAGCCACGTGCGCACCGACGATCGGCCCTCGAACCCGCCGAAGGAGCGCCACGCGCGCAGATACGTCTCCTGCACCAGATCCTCGGCCTCGTCAACCGAGCCAAGCATCCGGTAGCAGTGCGCCAGCAACTCGCCCCGGAAGGGCACGGTGAGACTGGTGAACTCCTCGCTGGCCGTCATCAACGCCCCAAACTGGTCCCCGGCGAATGCCCTTACGTATGTAGACCGGGCAAGGGGCGGAAAGTAACCGCACCAGCGTGCATAACGGCTGCCGCCCCCAACCGCCACGCACTCGGCCCACCGTGTCGGGGCGAACCCGGCCAGTGAAGTGCCCCAGCCCGGCCCCCGTACCCAGGCTCACGCCGCGGGGGCGAAACGGGCCGTGAAGTGCCGCAGCTGGCTCGGCTGGGAAACGATCCGCATGCCGGGTAGTTCGGGAGCCCGCTTGGCCACCCGGGTCACCACCTCGATGACGTAGTCAATGTGGCTCTGGGTGTAGGTGCGCCGGGGGATGGCGAGCCGGACCAGGTCCATGGGGGCGGGCGTCTCGGTGCCGTCGGGATGCAGGCCGAACATGACGGTCCCGATCTCACAGCTGCGCACCCCACCCTCCTCATACAGCGCGCAGGCCAGCGCTTGCCCGGGGTATCGCAGCGGGCCGATGTGCGCCAGCATGGCGCGCGCGTCGATGAAGACCGCATGGCCCCCGAAGGGGACGACGACCGGGACCCCCGCCGACTCCAGCGCCTCGCCCAGGTAGGCGACGGAGCGGACCCGGTACCGCAGGTAGTCGTGGTCGACGCACTCGTCCAGCCCCTGGGCGATTGCCTCCAGGTCACGCCCGGCGAGCCCGCCGTAGGTCGGGAAGCCTTCGGTGAGGATCTCCAGGTTGCGGCAGCGGTCGGCGAGGCTGTCGTCATTGAGGGCAAGCCAGCCACCGATGTTGGCGAGCGGATCTTTCTTGGCCGACATCGTCATCCCGTCGGCGAGGCTGGCCATCTCACGGACGATGTCGCTCACCGAGGCGCCGGAGTAGCCCGGTTCCCCGGTCTTGATGAACCAGGCGTTCTCCGCGAAGCGGCAGGCGTCCAGGAACAGCGGCTTGCCGAAGTGGTCACAGATTCCCCGGACCGCCCGGATGTTGGCCATGCTGACCGGCTGGCCGCCACCGGAGTTGTTCGTGACGGTGATCATCACGAGCGGGACCGCGTCGGCGCGCTCGCTCAGAAGCCGTTCCAGTGCGCCGACGTCCATGTTTCCCTTGAACGGGTGCCGCAGCGACGGCTGGAGACCCTCGGGGATGGGCAGGTCGGCAGCCATGGCGCCGGTGAACTCGATGTTGGCCCGGGTGGTGTCGAAGTGGGTGTTGTTCGGAACCACCCGACCCGGGCCACCGACGGCTGTGAAAAGGATCTTCTCGGCTGCGCGTCCCTGGTGGGTTGGCAGGACGTGCCGGAATGGGAACAGGCCGGTGACGGCTTCGGCGAAGCGGAGAAACGATGGCGAGCCCGCGTAGGCTTCGTTGCCGCGCTGGATCCCGGCCCACTGCTCGGCCGACATGGCCCCGGTTCCCGAGTCGGTTAGCAGGTCAATGAGCACGTCTTCGGCCCGCAACTCGAACAGGTTGTACCCGGCCGCGGCGAGCGCCTCCGTCCGTGCCACCCGGGTGGTCAGCCGCATCGGCTCCACCGAATGAATGCGGAACGGCTCGATGATGGTGCGGAATGGCTCTTCCTTCATCGGCTGGCGCCCCCTTCGAGCCGATGTGCGGCACGGACGGGCTCCGGCGGCACATGGGATTGCTGAGCAGCAGGATCGTACGCCTCTGCCGGATCAGGCGGCTGCGGAGCCCGTCAGCAGGTCCGGGGGCACTTGCCGGTCGTTCGCGAGCGCGCCGAAGAGTTGCTTCGCCCTGGCCAAGTTCCAGACCAGCGCGGAGCCGTCGGGCGTGGATTTTCCGCCCGCGATCGGGACGGTGGCGGTCTGCGGGTGGCGCAGCGCGAACGCGATCTTGGCAAGCTGGTACAGGTGCGTGCCCTGGTCGACGGTGAGTGCGCCGGCCGCGTCTATGGCGGTCCGCAGGGCTGCGAAGGGGTTGGTGTAGACGGCGGGGCTGGTTGCCTTGTACAGCAGCTTTCTCATGAAGATCCGCTGGTCCTGAACGCGCTGAAGATCCCCGGCGCTGAATGAATGGCGGTCACGCACATAGGCGAGCGCCTGCCCGCCGTTAAGCAGGTGGCATCCTGGCATGAGGTTCGAGCCGGATGACCGGTCGTGGACCGCGCTGGCGACGCACATGGGAACGCCGCCGACGGCGTTTACCACCCGGACCAGCCCACCGAAACCGATCCCCATGTAATGGTCGATGCGCAGCCCGGTGGCGCCTTGTACCGTCTGCGCGAGCAGTTGTGGTCCGCCGAAGGAGAAGGCCGCGTTGAGCTTGTCCTTCCCATACCCTGGGATCGTGACGTAGGAATCGCGCGGCAAGCTCACCAGGGTGGCCTGTGCGCCATTGTCCGGGACATGCAGCACCATAATCGTGTCTGAACGCTGGCCGCCGGTGTCGTGGCCGGTCACGAACTGACGCTCCTGCCGAGCTGTAAGACCCTGGCGGCTGTCCGATCCGGTGATCAGCCAGTTCTGGCCTGCGGTGCCCGCCACCGGGGACGAGTCGCCGGTAACCGCGTCCACACGGTGGAGTTTGGAATCCAGGAATAGGTAAAAGACCACCGGACCAATAAGAAGGAGGGCCACAAAAACGGCTGTGATCTTGACAAGAACAGGCAAGCGGCGGCGTGTGCCGCCGCGCCCCGAGCTCTTACCGCGCCCAACCCAGGCCGGCGGTGACGGCTCGTCTGGCCACTGGGATCCGCCGGGTGCTTCGTGCCCTCGCCCATGCTGGGGTGTTGGCTGGCGGGGCCATTCCACGACACGCGGGGCCGAGTGGCTCAGCCAGGCGGGCCTGGATCTGGTCCTGCGGCTATGACGGGTCAGGCCATCTGGCCCCATGCTCATGGTCACGATACCTCGCCGGTCAGTCCGCTCCCCTTCGGACTGTGTCACCTTAGTCGGCCTCCGGGGATCAGATGGCTGATTAGCGGGCGTTTTCCCAGTGTTCCCGCCTGTCACACCATCGGCTCCCCTAGGGTAGATTTCCGTGAGGCAGCGGACCGCCACTTCTGGGCCACAGCACGTTTTCGCTGATCAGCGTGGCTGGCGGCGGGTTGTCGTACTGTCTCTCGCGCTGGGCCTGGGCGGTCTCCTCGTCAGCTATGTCATCGTGGTGGGTGCCAGCTTCGCAGGCGGGCCCCAGGTCCCCCGACTGAACTGGCGGCACGCACGCGCCGATCTGAACCTGGTTCGCATCTCAGGCGGCGGCCGGGTGAAGTCGCCACCTCGTCACACCGCAGCCAGCCCAAGGGTCGCCCCGGCGGGCAGCGCGGTCCCGAGCGGTTCGCCCGCGCCATCGCACTTGTCTGGCATGGGCGCTGCACATTCCGGAGGGCTCCTCGCGGGACCTAGCACGACCGCACTGCCGACTGGCGGGGCTCCGCTGGCGTGACTTCCGCGCCTCGGCAACGTCCAGCCGACCCATCCCGGCGACCCCCGCGTCCGGGTGGGTCTCCGCCCGCCCGGCCGCCGGCCAATCCGCGGTCCCCGCAGGGCGCCTCCGGTCGCCCTGCTGACCAGCGCTATCGGCCGGCCCTTCCCCCTCCACCGCCGCGCCGGCGGCCCCCCAGCCATGACCAGGGGGGGTACCCGCGTGGCCCCGTGCCGGCGTATCCCCCAAGCTATGAACAGCGGCCCTACCCGCGTGCTCCCAGGCCCGGGTACGACGGGGACGGGGCGGGGGAGTATCCGCGACCCCGGCGGCGGGTCTACCCAGGGCGGGTGGAGCCGGATTTCCCTGGCACCCCTGCGATGAGGGAGGACCAGCCCGAGCACCCGAGCGAACCCCTGCCCCGGTATCCGGTGTACGGGCGCCCCGACCACCCGAGCGCCCCGCTTCCCCGGTACCGCGGGTACCGGCGGCCGGAGTACCTGGAGCCCGAGCATCCGAGTGCACCGTTGCCCCGTTACGCGCCACCGGAGCCGCCCAGCGAACCACCGTCCCGGTACCGCGGGTACCGGCGGCCGGAGTACCTGGAGCCCGAGCATCCGAGTGCACCGTTGCCCCGGTATCCGGCGTACGGGCGGCCGGACTACCCGAGCGCCCCGTTTCCGCAGTACCTGGTACCGGAGTACCAGGCCCCGCCCGTGCGCGAGCGCCCCGGGCATGGGCGGCCGCGCTCCCCGAGCGCCCCTATTCCCCAGTTGCCGGCTCCGGATCAGCCCCGCCAGTTGCCGGGGCCAGGACAGCCTGAGTACCGCCGGCAGCTCACAGCCGGCGCCCCCCCGGCCCCTGGCTCCCGGGTGGCTGCCCGCCGCCGGCGCTCGCGGAGCGCCGCGACCCTGCCGGCCCGCCCCGCCCCGCGTGCACACTGGCTGCTGGTCATGGTGTTTTGCGCGGCCATCGGCATGTGCTTGCTGGTGAACGGCTACACACACGGACTTCTCGGCCAGGCGCCGGGCACGGTGGGCGGGAACTCGGCCGGCCTCCCGCCCGCACCAGCCTCCGTGCGGAACGCCGCTGGGCCCATCGTGGAGGCGTGGACCAATCCGCCGCGGACCGCGGTAATGCCGCCCCGAACCATCGCGCTCACGTTCAACGATGGCCCGGACCCGCGCTGGACCCCCAAGATCCTCGCCGTGCTGCGCCGGTTCGGTGTCCACGCCACGTTCTTCGAGACAGGAGCGCGTGCCGCCGCACACCCGGCGCTCACCCGCGCCGTGCTGGAGGACGGCAACGAGATCGGCACTGACACCTACTCCCACGCCGATCTGGGCACGGTGGGCTGGCGCCGCGGAATCGAGCTCACCCTCGCCCAGAACGCGCTGGCCGGATCGGCGGGCGTCCACACCCGGCTCCTGCGGCTGCCCTACTGGCCTTCCCTGCGCACCCTCAATGGAGCGGAATGGCAGGCGGTGCGCGAAGCTGGCAAGGACGGTTACCTCGTCGTATTCGCCGGCCACGACACCCTCGACTGGTCCGGCCGCACGGTCTCCACGCTCGTCGGCCGGGCCATGCCGCGCGGCCACCAGGGTGAGGTCGTGACGATGGAGGACGGTGGCGCGCACGCAACGAAGACCGTGGCGGCACTTTCCAAGCTGCTCACGCAGTTGCGCGGCAAGGGGTACCGGTTCACCACCATCACCAGCGGACTGGGCGTTCCGTCAGCGGACATAGCCGCCACGAAGTCGCAGCGGCTGGCCGGTGACGCGCTGGTGGCGGCACAGCGGATATCATCGGATGTCGTCTCGGTGCTCACCCTGGTCCTGTTGCTGACCGCTGGGCTGGCCGCGCTGCGGCTGGCCATACTGGTGTTGTACGCGTACGTGCACCGTCGGCGGATGCGGCGGCTCAAGTCCGGCAAGAGCAGGCGCCCGCAGTTCCCGGCCTTTACCGGTCCCATTTCCGTCATCGTCCCGGCCTACAACGAGGCCACCGGCATCGCGGGAACGGTGCTCTCACTGTGTGAGGCGCACTACTTGAGCGAAGTCGAAATCATCGTGGTGGACGACGGCTCGACGGACCGGACAGCCCACATCGCGCACCGGCTCGCGATTCCCGGTGTGCGGGTGGTCAGCCAGCCGAATACGGGCAAATCCGCCGCCCTCAACACGGGAGTCGCGCTCGCGAGCCACGACATCGTGGTCCTTGTCGACGGGGATACGGCATTTGAGAAATTCGCGCTCGCCCGTCTCGTCGCACCGTTCTCCGACCCGGCGGTTGCCGCTGTCAGCGGCAACACGAAGGTGGGAAACCGGCGCGGGCTCCTCGGCCGCTGGCAGCACATCGAATATGTGATCGGGTTCAATCTGGACCGGCGGATGTTCGATGTGATCGGGTGCATGCCCACCGTGCCGGGCGCGATCGGCGCCTTCCGGCGTGAAGTGCTCCAGGCCGTGGGCGGGGTAAGTGATGACACCCTTGCCGAAGACACCGACCTTTCCATGACCATATGCCGCGCCGGGTACCGGGTAGCGTACGTCGAGGATGCGCGGGCCTGGACCGAGGCCCCAAGTAGCTGGCGGCAGTTGTGGCGGCAGCGGTACCGGTGGTGTTATGGCACGTTGCAGGCCATGTGGAAACACAAGCGGGCATTCATCGATAGCGGCCCGTCGGGCAGATTTGGCCGCCGGTGCCTCGCCTACCTCATGGTTTTCCAGGTCGTGCTTCCGCTGTTGGCACCCATCATCGACATTTCCGCCGTGTATGCCATGCTGGTTCTGAATCCAGCACGCGCCATCGGCGTCTGGCTTGCGTTCAATGCCCTGCAGCTGATCGCCGCGGTATATGCGTTCCGGCTGGACAGGGAACGGCTCCGCCCGCTGTGGGCGCTGCCGCTGCAGCAGGTGGCGTACCGCCAGCTGCTGTACCTGGTTTCCATCCAGTCCGTGACAACCGCGCTGCTTGGGGTCGGCCTGCGCTGGCGCCCGATGCGGCGGGCGGGAAGCTTTGCCAGCGCCCCCGCACCGGGCCGGGCGCCCTGAGCCGGCGGCAGCCCAGGACGGCTGGCCGGGTGACCCGGGACCTTTAGCCTTGCCTAAAAAGTTTAGATAGGCCTAACATGGGGAAAGATCAGACAAATTTGTAACGCGGGGACCGGTAGCCGAGGCTACGGAAGGAGATCGCCGTGGTGCGACGACGTGCTCCGAGATCCAGTATGCCCGAAGATCCCCACGGTGAGTCAGCCGATCTTACGCGTGACATCGTCGACGAGGTGACCTGGTTCATGCGCGAGCAGAAGATCTCGCGTGCCGACCTGGCCCAGTCCATGGGTGTTTCGGCTGGCCGGGTAAGCCAGATCCTCTCGGGCGAGGAGAATCTGACCTTGCGGACCCTGTCCGGCGTGGTCCGGGCTCTGAGGGCCCGGGTTGAGTTCACGCTGCATCCGATAGAACGTCACGGTCTCGTGGATGACCCTGCCCTGCATACGATCGGCCGCTCCGCAGACTTCGTGGTGGGCCGCGTCTAAGCTTTCCGCGGTTGCGGGGCCGTCGCGAGATTTCCAGTGTGGCCCAAGAGGCAGGTCTTAGAGCGGCTTCCCGGACCGGGGAGGCAGATAGGGCGCAAGCCGGCGGAAGCCACAGTTGTAGGCGGCTGTGAGCATGCGTATCAAGTCTCGTAGCGTGTCGTGGCGGAGCATGTTGCCTAGCCGGCCCAGATCGTCGAGGCTTCGCACGTAACGGGCGTCCTGGGTCAGCCGGGACGCGTTAAGCGCGACCACGATTTTGGCGGGCCTGGCCGAGTTGTCGATGAGGCGGGCAACGTCAGTCCTGGCTTCGATGTTGCGCATGAGCGACCGGATGCGGTACCGCCTGCGGTCCTCGGCCGAGAGCTGCCCGTGCAGGTGCTCGTGGTAAGACTGGGCGGCCATGACCAGGTCCTCCGTTCCCCAATCCGGGTTGGCGCGCTCCTCGATCCACTCGTTTTTGCCCTCGGCCATTCCTTCGTCCAGGCGTGCCAAAAGCCAGGAGAGCCACAGTGTGGCCGCCTCCCTGTACGGGCTGCGGCGCTGCGCGCTCCCCTCACGTATGTGGCCGATCCACAGCCCGGACGGTGCCACAGCACCGAGGCTGACCAGGCCCGAGGGCAGCTGCTCAATGATCGTGGCGACAAGGAAGGTGACCCCGGTCGACAGCGCGCCAGTGAGGCCGATCACGGCGAGAGACCACCACCGGCTGTGCGGACCGAGTGGACTCCCTTTTCCTTCGCAACGGAGAAGCAGAAAGAACCCCGCCGACAGGCACGCCAAGGCAAATGTCAGGCTCAGACGTAATGGTGTGGTGGCCATGCCCTGGTCCTCCCGGGCACCGGCCCTCGGTTGCCGGCGCTTTGGTCGCTGGCCCCTGGCTGGCCAGACTCATAACAGGAACATAGCCGCGGACCGGTCACCCAACAACGGTCAGTAAACGTCCCACTTTGTGAGCCGGGACAGAACCGGCCCACACCGGAACTGACTTCTTTCCACCCGGTGTCGACTCAGATCCAGCCCCGTTGCGCGGCCAACTGGCCCAGCTGGAATCTGGACGTGACACCCCGCGAGATCATCAAGTTCCCGAGCCGGCGCCAGCTGGACCACGCTGCCGTTCCCTGACGTCACTCCGGATGACCTGGCGTGCAGATCGCCGGCGGCGGCATCTACGCGGAGGGTCACAGCGACATCTGGGCGGACCCAGGTGAGGGCAGCGACTGGAGCACGATGCCCACTCCGGTGCCGTCCGACGACTACCTGGTCGGCAGATTCGCGGGATCCGGCGGCCAGCTGGTGGTGTCCGCCGAGAGAACCGGTGTCTTCACCACGAGCGACATGGGCGTTACATATCACCGCATCGGCATCGCGGGCGCGGCCGCCCACGCGCTCGCGGTGGACGAGAGCGCGGCCGGCGAGACATCGCTGCTGGCCGGCACCGAGTACTCGGTACGCCACCGTGGACGACCAGGCCGTCCCCGGCGTGCTCGTCAGCCGGGACGGCGGGCACCTGGCGCAAGAACGACCTGCCCGCGACCGCCGTCGCGATCGCGGCCGACCCGGCCAACCCGGACCACATCTGGCTGGGCGGGTCCAGCGGCCTGTACGTCTCCAGCGACGAAGGCCAGACAGTCACCAGGCTGTCCAGCACCCCGGCGAGCGCGCTGGCCGTCGACCCACGGGATCCCAGCCGCCTCGTCGTCGGCGGCGACGGCCTCTACCTCAGCCGCGACGGCGGGAAGACGCTGACCGCCGCGTCTGCCGGGCCGTACCGGCTGAACGTGACCGCACTGCTGTTCTCCCCCAGCGGGACCGTCTACGCTGCGGACGGCTTCAGGCAGGACGCGGCGTTCCTGCCCCTGGGCGGCCGGGGAGTGCTGGCCAGCGAGGACGGCGGCCGCACCTGGACAAACATCTCCTGCGGCCTGCCCAACCTCGACGTCGGCAGCCTCGCGGCCTCACCCGACGGGCACTGGCTGTACGCCGGGACCGAGGCCGGCAGCGTCTACCGGACCGCGATCCGCGCCGGGAGTTAGTGTGCCGACGGCAGGTACATGAACAGCTTTGACGGGGTGAGGTGGCAGACCATGGAGGAGATCGCCGCGGACTTCAAGGCCCGCAGCCCGTTCTGAGCAGCCTATGAGGGTGTTTGTCAAGTGGGTCTTTTCGGTGGCTGGGCATGGGTGGGTGGCCCGGTGGCCGGCTCGGCCGCTAGGCGTGGCGCTGCTGGCAGGGGTGCGCGTTGGCCCGGGGTGCCCGGTGCCC
>WNGL01001960.1_pt1 | contig 25108 bp, 17 predicted proteins | sample 5400591 | NCBI WGS metagenome assembly WNGL01 (sample SAMN13153377, study PRJNA577476) | soil metagenome | isolation source: 80 cm soil or saprolite under Garry oak tree replicate 1 | place: USA:California | collected 2016-06-15 | reverse complement strand
CTGCTGCTTTCCGGTCGCGCCGTGGCTGCGCAACGCCCGACGGGACCTCCGACTGCACCGCAACGATCGGGGGTTAACTCGGGTGTGTTTCCTACCGAAAATACGGACGTGTCGGTGAGCGTGAGAGAGCTTAGCGGGATGCCCCTTCCGGTTAGCGCAACAGTTAAACTCTCGTCAGAAGCAGGAATTCCCCGGACGGCCACCACACAAGACGGATCCACGGCTACTTTTCCAAGAGTTTTCACGGGAGAATACGAGATTGAAGTAACGGCGCTGGGGTACAAGCCAGGTAAGGAGCGTGCTTCGGTCTTTGCGGGAGGGGCAGGTGTCACCGTCTATATGTATTTGCACCCGGAGAACGAAGTTTCGAACGGAGCTGCGGGGCCATCGACGCCTATCATGACGCCGCGCCTGCAAGGAGAAATCGATAAAGGACTAGAGAAACTGAGGAGGCATGAGTTCGAGGAGGCTCGGAAGCACTTCGAGAAGGCCGCGAAGATGGCACCGGGTAATCCTGACGTGCACTATCTTCTGGGAATGCTGGAATACCTGCAAGACCACCTGGACGCGGCGAGGAAGAAATTCGAAGCCGCCTTGTTGATTTATCCGTCGCACGAGCGCTCCCTTCTCGCACTCGGCGAATTGGAGCTGCGGCAGGGGAATCCCACCGCAGCGGGTCAAGCGCTTGAGAAAGCGTACGAGGTGAATGGAGCCGACTGGCGCACTCACCTGTTGCTTGCGAATGCGTACTTTCAGCAAAAGAATTATGAGAAGGCGCTTCCCCACGCCATACGCGCAACAGAAAAGGCAAAGGAACACGCCGCTGCCGCATGGGTGCTTCTGGGGCGAATCCTGGCGAACGCGGGCAAGCACGACGAAGCAGAGCGGGCGTTCGAGACAGTCATACGCAGTTTTCCAAGCGATCCCTATGCGGCGGAGGCGAAGGCTCGAATCGCCGAGCTTCGCAAGCCGATTGCCGAAGCGGAGTTGCGCGTTGCGGCACCCACGGTTCCGCTGCCGGAGGCTCCGCCAGCTGCGAGCCTGCGACCATGGGCACCGCCAGACATCGACAGCAAGGAATACCCTGCGGTGCAGGACGTAGCTTGCAAAGAAAGCGAGGTCATCGAGCGGACGCAAGCCAGGTCGGCACGGCAGTTGGGAAACCTTGAGAAGTTTTTGGCCACGGAGCACATCGAACACCAGGAATTGGATGCCTACGGCAATCCGGGCCCATCAAGGACGAAAGATTTCAGCTACATCGTGCTTGTGGAGCATCCGCAACCGGGAGTATCGTTTGTCAACGAAAGGCGCGACGGCGGCGAAAACTTGAACTCGTTTCCCTCCTCTTTAGCCACGCTGGGGCTCGTCGGGCTAGGCGTCAATCTCTTCGACCAGAACTATTCCAGAGATTTGGAGTACAAGTGCGAGGGACTGGGTTCATGGCGCGGGCAGGCTGCGTGGCAGATGCACTTTGAGCAGAAAAAGGGAGTTCCCTCACAAATTCGAACGTGGCGGAATAGCCGGGGAGTGTTCCCCATACCGCTGAAGGGCCGCGTGTGGATCGCCGCAAACAGCTACGATGTGCTGCACGTCGAAACCGACCTGCGAGAGCCAGTAAAGGAAGTGCAGCTCACGCGCGACCATCTGATTGTGGACTATGGCCCGGTTAATTTTGAGAAAGGCCACACAACGCTGTGGCTCCCGTGGAGCGCTGAAATGTTCATGGAGTTGCGAGGGAAGCGTTACCACCATCAGCACACGCTGTCGAACTACATGCTGTTTTCGGTGGACACTGGCAGCACCATCTCAAAGCCGAAGGAAAGCGTGCAGCAAGACCTACCGTAATTGCAAAATGTCTCACGACCCGACTACCTGAACTGAGATTCTGGCCAAAGAAACGCGAAGCCCCCGGTATTGACCGAGGGCTTCTTTACAAAGTCGAATAAACGGACGCGTTTAGTTTACGGTTTCGTTGGAGTGGTGGTCGGTGTAGCGGGCTTGGCGGCAGGCTTCTGCTGCGCAGGCGCGGCGCCGCCTTTTACCGGGTAGGCAGAATCGTAGAGGCGCACGATGTCCTGCGTGACATCAATCTGCGTGGAAGCGTAAAGAATGGGAGTGTTCTGGGCGGAAGAGTCCAGGACCATGGTGTAGCCGTTCTCGCGGGAATATTTATCGAGCACGTCCACCATCTTGCGGCCGATGCGGTCGATGACTTCACCCTGCGCCGAATTCACGTCCTCCTGAAGCTCGGTGTTCAGGCGATCGAAGCGTTGAGTGGCCTTCTGCCCCTGCTGGGTCAAACGTCCAATTTCGTCCTGGCTGCACTTGCCTTCGCAGGCGGCGAGACGCTGGCGCAGATCGTTAATCTGTTTGTTCAAGTTTTCCAGTTCAGTCTGACGCGGAGCGAACTGGGACTGGAGTTCGGCGGAAGCCTGTTTGCCTTCGGCGGTATTTCCGATGGCGCCACGAATGTTGATGACGCCAACCCTACCCGATGTGGCCGGGGCGGAGGCGGCGGGCGACTGTCCGCGAACCGCAGCGACAATCAAAAGACCGGCAGCGGCGAGGGCAGCCGTATGCAATAAGATTCTGGAATTCACTTTTTTCTCCTTATTCATTGGTACGATTCGGAAAGCTGGAACAAAACGGATTGAGCCAGCTAAACCTGAAACTCTTCACCGCTCCCCTAGCGGTAAAAACGAGGCCATTTCAAACCTGAAAGTATAGCCGACGCGCTTCCTTTCCTGCAATTGCAAACGCGGCGCGCAAACCCATGATTCTTCAGTTCGGCATGGGGAACAGCAAAACCCGCATGTTCGCCTGGTCCACAATGACCGCCAGATTCGTGAACTGGTCAATGGCGACGCCGAATGTGGGCGAGCCGGGAATCCCCAGAGTCTGATGTGTCTTGAAGGGACTCGAGATGGTATCTACGATAGAAACAGTGTTGCTCGCGGAGTTGGACGTGAGAATCGCGCCCGTTTGCGGATTAATCGCCAGAGAAGTCGGATTGATGCCAACACTCACGGAACCGCCGCTGCCGGGGCTGTCCGGATTGAATTGCTGGATGGAGTTCGTCCCGCTGGAGTTAGCGTAAAAGACGCCGGGGTTCGCGGTTCCCGTGAACACTGCCGGATCGAAAACAATGCCTGTGGGCGTGCTGGAAACAGAGCCAGAGGAGATTGTGGTACTGAGAATGGGAGTGGCGAAGCCAATCTCGACAACGTCAAGCGAGCCTGCCGGGCCGAAGCCGCTGCTCAAAGTGACGGCCGTGACCACTGCAATGCCCTGGTTGTTTGTGCCGCGATCGGGATCGATGGCCACAGCAAGGGGTTGTTGAACGCCGCCGATGCTTGTGGCCGTCAAAGTCGTGGGCGGAGTCGTCCCAGATGGTGGGAACAAGGACCCAAGATTGAGGAGGCTCACGGTATTGTTCCCGTTGTTCGCGACCAGAGCCGCCCCAGTAGCGTCATTAATAGCGACGCCGATGGGACTCGTTCCCGTATTGACGTCGGGAACTTTCTGGACTGGCGGATTCTGGGTCAGATCAAGAACCGAGGCAGTGTTAGTGCCGTGGTTGGCGACGACAGCCAGGCCCAGTTTTTGGCTGATGGCAATGCCCTGAGGACCTGTGCCGACGGAAATGGGGCTGCCGATTTGCTGGCCAAATGTCATGTGCGCGGGATTCAGGTCCAGCTCCACAACGCTGTTACAGCCAGTAACGCTGACGAGACCAATGGGAGAGAAAGGACCGTTGGCAATTTGATCCGCGAGCGCAATCGAAGTTGGAAGCGTATTGACAGCGGCGCCGGTGGAGTCCGTGCAGACTTTGTCGAGGGGCACCGACTGAACCACGAGGAAGTCGACGACGTTGGACTGCGCGCCCTGGCTTAAAACGTCCAGCGCATAGTGATGTGGCGCGGAGAGAAGGACAGCGGGGATGGTGACATCCACTTCGCGGCCGTTCGCTGCAATATTGTCGATGGTGCCGCCTTGCGTGGTGATGCCCACGCCATCGAGACGCACCTGCAAACCGGAAACGAAACCCGTGCCAAAGATTTGAACCCCGTGCAGAGGTTGCGTGGATGTGAGAGTCCCTTGCGGCACGCGGGCGTTCGGGATGCCACCGATTGCGCCGGGGCCGGGCGCCGGGCTGGGAACAATGACCTCCGAAATATGCGTGGGCTTGGGCGCGTTGGTTGTAGAAGGACCAAGGTTGACGATTTCAATCTGGCCGTGAGTGGGCGCAGGAGGATTCGTGTTGGTCACGGAAGGGCCAGATTCGAGGACGAAGGCCTGGTTCGTTGCGGGGTCCACAGCGAGACCGCCCCAAAGAGTAAGACACGAGGACGTGCCGCAGTCACCGGTGGTGTTCGAGTTGGTGCCGTTCATCACCGGGAAAGAAACCGCGCTGGGACCAAACCCGCTCACGATGGCGTATCTTTGGCGCGAAACGGGGTCCGAGACGGAAACAAGTCCGAGTTTCGGGTTATAGGAAACGAGCGCGTTAATATACGGCTGCCAAGCCACTTCCGTGGTGGCGAGCAATTCGGGAGCAAAGGAGCAAGTAGTGGTGAAAGCAGTGCAACCGGCAAAGAAAGTAATAGGGGAAACGGTTTGATCCAAGCCACTGAGCAAGTCGATCTGCGGGCCGTTCGTGCCGGTGGAGTTGGCGTCGGCGAGCGCCGCGGTGCTGGTGATCGGATTGATTGCTACCCCTTGCGTGGTTCCGCTGTTGGAGACGCCAAAGATTAAGTCCGGACTGCCATAAAAAACGGTGCCGCCCGAGCCAGAATCACTGATGCTCGCATTGGGCACGACGTAAGTAAAACTGTTGCTGCTGGTAACGGTGGCGTTAAAAACGCCGTTGAAGAGGGCGGCGTTCGCAGGGGTTCCCGGGGTCGCTCCGGTAATCAGAACTGACCCGGCGTTGCCAGGAACCATGGAGAACGGGCAGGGATTCGTCGTGCTGGTAGGATCGGGCAAAGGAGGCGGGCACTTGGTGTTGTCAATGGTTACGGTGACCAGCCCTGCCGCCAGCGTGGAAGACTTTAGCACGTTTGAATTGGAGGGCTTGGTGACATCCACGCCGCGAACCACTCCCGAGCCGCCCGGGGAGACGAGTGCCAAATGATTGTGGAGCGACACGGCAATGCGCGGATACGTACCCGTATTCAGAGTGACTTGAGAAAAGAGGCATTGACCATTCTTGTTCGACTGGTTGATGGACTGGTCGAGGAGACACTCGTTGGGAGGACTTGACGGAGAGTCTGGATTCAAATTGACGATAAAACCGAGGTTGGTCAGGGACGTCGGAGAAGCGGAGGAATAGGCGACAAGCGCGAGATTGGAATCCGAATCAACTCCAATCGAGTAGGGCATAGGCTCGGGGCAAACCGCCGTGCCCTGCGCGCTAGCAAGAACGGTGAATGGGAGGCTCACACTGAACGGCGTGATGGGAGATGGGTTCCCAGGGATGTTCAAAACGGTAACGCTTTGGCCGGTGGAAGTGGCCTGTTTACAACTGCCGTCGGCATTTGTTGTGGTGGTTTGCGTGCCATAGTTGACCACGGCGACGGTGTGGTTCGTGCGATTGATGGAAAGGCCCGTAGGCACGTTGAGCGGGGCAGCCGTTGTGCTCATCACCTGGCCCAAAGACGTCAGCGAATTGTTGCCGATGCTGAAGAATTCAATCGCGTTGGAACCGGTTTCTGCGACTGCCAGAACACCCAGCGTTGCGTCAATATCAATAGCGCTGGGATTCAAGCCGGCCGGAAACGCAGTTCCTGACTTTGTTGGGGGACTAGCGGAATAGTCCGGAAAAACGGCCATATTGGTGACGGAAGGATTGTTCGGACTAGGGGCAGGAACGGCGTTGCTGGCGACATTGAGTGGATAGAGGCCGGGACTGCCAGCATCAATTTGACTTGCGGAAATTACGGTAATCAGCTGGCGTGAAGTAGAGGGATGGTTCGAGTCGAGTGAAAGGATGTTTCCAGGAAACTGGAAAAACACCTTGGCAAGCTGGCCACCCGCTCCGAAGTACCCCCCATCAACGATGACATGCGTGGCCTGAGTGTTGGCACCCTGAACGACATCGTCTGGAACGGTGGCGGTGCTGGTTGGCCGGACGGGAATGACAGTGAACGCACCTGCACCCGTAGCGGTGCAAGCAGTCCCCGCCGCAACGCCGTTGCACGTTTGGGCCGGATCGGTGACGGAAATCGTAATGGGACCGGAGGCAAGGAGGTCGCTGTCAAATAGGCGAAGACGTGCCCCTGTGGAGGCAGGGGGCGTCGTCGTGGTGGTTGTGCTTGTGGAAGTGGCGGGAAGCGGGAACAGAATTTTGATTTGCCCCGAGGTGGAATCCTTCGTCACCGTGTGGCCGGTTGAATCGGTGAGATTAATTTTGGAAGCGGAGGAGATATTGGGAGCGTCGAGATAAATATCCCACAGAGTGCCGCCTTGCGGGGCGATCGTAGGAGTAATTCCATTGAAAGTGATGGGACCACCGGTGACGATAGTGATGGTTCCGATCGTAAATCCCGAGTTATCCGCTTTTGGTGTGGCCACAATGGTAACGTTCGATGCCGCATTCGTGTTGTTCTTTTGCGCGGGCGTAATGGCGGTGGGAATCGTGTCTGGAGCGGTGTAAACCGCCACGTTGGGATTGTTGGTATCCGGCGTGATGGTGCCGCAAGTGGGGCTACAAGTGGGGAGAGCGGGATAGTTGATGAAATTACCTTTGCTGTCCGTATTGGGGACGTTCTGGGTGAGCAGCCAGATTGTGCCCTGGCCCTGAATGTCGTTGGTCAAATTGGCAAAGAACTGCTGGCTTTCTTTCGTGGGCACGGAAGCGGTTACCGGCGTGATGACCACCCTGATGCCGGAGACCAGAAGGATGTGTGCGCTGCCGCTTTTCTTGGTGTCCTGGGCGGACGTTGCGGTAATGACGATTTGCAAGCCGGGGAATTTTGTTTGATCAGGCACCTGGAACTTTGCAGGATCGGGGGCGGTGTAGGTGGCAGTGCCGGTGGCCTGTTGATTCGAGAGAACGCCGAAGGAACCGTCTTTAGGGGCCATTTGTAGAGTAGACGTCGTGGTCTTGCCGTTGGTGGTCGTAGTAGTGGTGTATTGCAGGTCGCTCCAGGTTACGTTGGGGTTCGTCGCGCCGGTCACAGTGGCCGTGAGATTGACGGATTGGCCGAGGATCAGGCCCGTGCTGGGAGTTACCGTGACGGAGACGACGTTGGCGACGTTTTTGCTGCCGCAGCCACTCGACAAAAATACGCACAGAGCGGCAAGCGCCGCGCCAAGAATTTTCCAGAGTTTTCGATGTTTCACACCCACGATTTCCCCCACACACTGGCGTCTAGCCAATTTTTTCGCAAAGGCTCCACTTGCCTTGCCTTCCTACGAGGTCTCTACACCAAATAGACTCAGCCCCTCACAGCGGCATCAGAACGTCCGGCTCACGGTGAAACGGAACGTCGTCTTAGGCTCGAAATAGTTCAAGCGCCCCGGGTTATTCAGCAACTGCTGCAGGCTTGACTTGACGCTGGCCCATTCGTCCGGGGTCAAAGTTCGCGGGTAAAAGCCCCGTGTCAAGCCCTGCTGCAACATCTCGCTGGGACACGGCGCGAGCGGCTGCTGGTTTGCCGGTTCGCAAATCTGACTCGGGTCAATATACGGATTCTGAGCCACTAACTGGTCGTACAAGCGATGCACGTTGTAGGCGTAGTAGATGCGGAACGGCGCCTGAATGATGGGAAGCTGAACGACAAATTCAATGCCCGTTGAGCCGCGGAGGCGGAAATTCGTCCCTGAAGCAATGGGAAGCTGCTGTTTGAGACCGGCACCGAAAGGTGGAGGAAGCTGGGCATTCGGGAAGTTTTGTGGTTCGAGCAAGTTCTGAAATCCGGAGCTATTCAGCTCCAAGGCGCTTCGGCGGAGCACGCCAACGGTTCCGGTGTCCAGGAAAAGGCTGGTCTGGACGATGTTGCCGACGATGGGGATGCGGTATTCCACGTTGCCGTAACCCTGGAGGTCCCCGCCGGGCAAGGTCGCCACATAGATCAAGGTGGGTATCGTAAAGACGCGCGTGCAGCCCTGGCAGCTTGGGTCTTTATACTGGGCAGGCGCCACCGTGGCTTCGGGGATAAACGTAACCGGGGAAATGGCGCGAATGTCGAAGCCGCGAATGTCGCTTTCGCCGCCCATATAGAAGCGGCTGAAGGGCGGAACTTCTTCTCCGGCGTACCCGGTAGTATGCGCGGCGCTGAAATGGAACCCAATCGTGTTGCGATGCTTGTTGATGGGATGGAAATACTTCATGTCAATGACGTTGGTAATGGTCTTGACGTTGCCGCCGAGGCCTGAGAAACCCACGGAATAGAAAAAGCTCTTGCCGTGCGTGGAGTTAATCGGGTTATCCACCGTGTTGTAGGAGATCGAAGGCGTGATGGTGCTGGAGACGATGCCGTTCAGCGCGCTGGGGCCGGTCAAGCTGCGGAACTGCAAGGACTCGAACAATAGAGAGGATGCTGCATTGAAAGACTTGATGTTCGTGCGCGTCAAGCCGTAATTCAGTCCGAAGCGCGCGAAGGAAAGCTTGCGAAGCGGGTACTGCGCAAAGAGGGTGAAGCCCGTGCTGTTCTGCACGTAATTCTGGACATACTGGGGGTTGATGCTCACAGACTGCTGGAACAGGATGGCTTCCTGGCGGGCCTGGTCAAAGTTATAACGCGAAGAAAAAAGCGTGAAACCGGTGGAGATAGGCCGATCAAAAAGATAAGGCTCGGTAAAACCAAACATGAAAGTGCGCGTCAGGCTCCCAAACTGCGCGGAGAACGTAAGGGTTTCTCCGAGGCCGAGGAAGTTGTTGGTCTGATAGGTGAGGCCGACGAAACTGCCGGCCAGGCCGCTGACGCCGCCCTGCAAGCCAATGGACTGCTTGCCCTTTTCCTTGAGCTTGAGGGTGATGTCCACCGTTCCGGCCTTGTTGTTGCGCTTGATTTCGGCAGCCTTGTCGGCTTCGATTTTGTCGAAATAATCGAGCTGATTGAGCCGCAGAACGCTCATTTCCCACAAACGCTTGTTGAAGAGCTGGCCTTCATCAATCATCAATTCGCGGCGGATGACTTTGTCGCGCGTGGTGGTGTTACCGCTGAAATCGATGCGGCGCACGTAATACTGTTTTTGTTCGTCGAAGCGCAGCGTCAGGTTAATGATCTTGGTGGCGTCGTCGACCTCGGTGTCCGGTTCGGGCGTGAAATCAATGAAGCCGTATTCGCCGTAAATCTTGCCGTAGGTTTCGAGCGCTTTGCGGACCTTTTCCGTGGAGAAGATGTCGCCCTGTTTGAGAGGAAACGCGGTTTTCAACGCATCCACTTTTAGCGACAAGGCCTTGTCCGGATCGGAGCTGACGATTTTGAGCGTGCCCATGCGGAAGCGCTCGCCTTCTTCGATGGGGATGGTGATATTGACAGCCTTGCCGTGGCCCTTGCCGGTGACCAGCGGAACCCCGAGGCGCGCATGCGTGGTGTCGACGTTTTCAAGAATGGGCTCGCCCACAGAAACCTTATAGTAGCCGTTGTCGCGGTAAAGACCGCGAATGCCAACCTCGAGGTCTTCGCTCAGTTTCTCGCGGTCATAGGTTTTGGTGAGCACCGGGATGTACCAAAAATAGAGAGGAATCGAGTAGGGCCGGTCGTGGCGCATGGCGCGGATTAACTTGCGGTCGCTAAACGCATGATTGCCCTTGAACTTGATTTTGCCGACCTTGACTTTTGGCCCTTCCTCAATTTTGAAGACAAGAATAACGGCGTTGCTGGAGGCGATGCGCTCATACTGCGGGGTGACCTTCGCAAACTGGCGGCCGTGCTCCCCCAAAAGTTCCTTTATTACCACTTCCGCTTTCTTGATTTTAGTGGGGTCAAACTGGCTTTCCACGCTCAGGCCGACTTTGCGTTCTTTGAAGCGGTCGAGAATGTCCGACTCGGATACGGAGTGATTGCCGTCGTAACGAATGCGCCGGATCTGCGGGCGCTCCTTGACTTCAAACACGATGATCTTCGCGTCCGAGCGTTTGGGCGAATCCTCGACGCGCAGTTTCACATCCTCGAAGAACTGCGTGTTCCACAAGGCCTGGAAGTCGCGGCGGAGCGTCTCTTCATTGTAGGGGTCGCCTTCGCGGCTAAAGATGCGGGCCTTCAGCGTGTCCGTGCGGATTCGGCGGTTGCCAATGAACTCGATGCGTTCGATGACGAATTGCTGCTGGCCGGAGGGCGGCTGTTGCGCGGGCGCAGCCTGAGCAGGGGCTTGGGCGTGGTCTTCGACAGCTTCCTTGCCGGTGAGCAAATCCAAGGAAGCCGAGAATAAGACCTTATTGGAAGATGGGTCTGCCGGCAGGTTGTCCCGCCCAAAGGCTGCGGGAGCGCTCGCAAAAAGAAAAGCGAGCGCGACGACCTGTGTCACACGAGCCGCAAATCCCCCCGACGGCAAACAGACTCTCCTTTGAGCGGCCAATGGGCCAATCAAGGCCGCGCCCCCAAACACAAGATGTGATTCTCCCGCCGAGCCCGGTGTGGGCCGGCTGTGCGATGTTTCAGATTCGCTAGTGGACGACCGGGGTTGCCTCGCCTACCGGACGGAACGACAGGCCTTCCCCTGCGACATAAATCTGGAGTGTCGCGGGCCTTTGAATTCCACCCTGGATCAGCGCCTCGGAGAGCGGGTCTTCAACGTACTTCTGCAAAGCCCTGCGCAACGGGCGGGCACCGTAGCTGCGGTCCGCGCACGTTTTCTCGAGAATCCACTGACGAGCCTCCGGCGTGAGGACAACCTGCACTTGCCGGTGGATTAGAGTATCGTTCATCTGGCCCACGAGCAAGTCAATGATGCGGAGCAGGTCTTCGTCGCCGAGCGGGTTGAAGATGATGACTTCGTCCAACCGGTTGAGGAACTCCGGATTGAATGCCCGCTTTACCTCATTCATCACCAGTTCTTCCATCGATTTGCGTCCAGCTTCATCCGTGCCGGACTGGAAACCCAGGCCCGTGCGCTTCTGCAAGTGCCGGGCGCCCAAGTTCGACGTCATAATGACGATGGTGTTACGGAAATCCACGGTATTGCCAAGCCCGTCCGTCAACTGTCCGTCTTCGAACACCTGCAACAGAATATTGAAAACGTCCGGATGAGCCTTCTCGATTTCATCCAGCAGAATGACGGAGTAAGGAGTCCGGCGGACGCGCTCGGTCAACTGACCGCCCTCTTCGTAGCCCACATACCCCGGAGGGGCGCCGATGAGCTTCGATACGGAGTGCTTTTCCATGAACTCCGACATATCGAAGCGAACCAGCGACTTCTCCGACCCAAACAAAAATTCGGCCAAGCGGCGGGCAACTTCCGTTTTGCCCACGCCGGTAGGTCCAAGGAAAAAGAAGCAGCCCACGGGGCGCATGGGCGACTTGAGCCCGGCGCGGCTGCGGCGAATGGCGCGAGCCAACGCGGTGATGGCTTTGTCCTGGCTGATAACGCGCTTGTGCAATTCCGGCTCGATGCGCAGCAGCTTCTGCTGTTCATCTTCCTTAATCGAGGTGACGGCAATCCCGGTCCAACGGGCGACAACTTCCTCGATGTCTTCGCGGGTCACCACGCCCGTGGAAGCGTCATCAAGCTTGTAGCGCTCGCGCAGGCCCCGCAGGTTTTCCTTTTCCTTGCGCTCTTCTTCGGAATAGAAGCGTGCCTTTTCAAATTCGTGATTGGCAATCGCCGTTTCCATGCGATGGGTGATGAACTTCACGCGCTTCTGCACTTCGCTGACTTCCTCGGGAACGGTGGCCTGGCGCAACTTGACGCGCGCGCCGGCCTCATCGATCAAATCGATGGCTTTGTCCGGAAGGAAGCGGTCGGGGATATAGCGGTTCGAAAGGTAGACGGAATAGCGAAGCGCTTCGTCGGTGTAGCTGACCGCGTGAAACTTTTCGTAGCGTTCGCGCACACCCTGAATCACTTGAATGGCTTCGTCTTCACTGGGAGCGGGCACTTTGACCGCCTGGAAGCGGCGTTCGAGGGAGCGATCCTTTTCCACAGACTTGCGATATTCGCCGGGCGTCGTGGCGCCAATGCACTGAATCTCGCCGCGGGAAAGAGCAGGCTTCAAAATATTCGCTGCGTCGAGCGAGCCTTCCGCGGAACCAGCCCCAACCAGCGTGTGCAACTCGTCAATGAAAACGATGGCGTTCTGGCTCTCCATCAGCTCTTTCATGATGGTCTTGAGGCGCTCTTCAAACTGCCCGCGGTATTTCGTTCCGGCAACGATCAGCGAAAGATCGAGAGAGAGGATGCGCTTGTCCGCGAGGAACGACGGAACGTCGCCGTCGGCGATGCGCTGGGCCAGACCTTCGACGATCGCTGTCTTGCCAACACCGGGTTCGCCGATAAGGACCGGATTGTTCTTCGTGCGGCGGCATAGAATCTGGATCACGCGCTCCACTTCATTCTCGCGTCCTACCAGGGGATCGAGCGAACCTTCTCCGGCGGATTGCGTGAGATCGCGGCTGAATTCCGCGAGCAAGGAAGTTTCTTTGGGCCGCGCCGCTGCCGCCTTTTCACCGGAAGTGCGCGCCAACTCTTCCCGCAGAGTAGAGAGGCGGAGGCCACGCTCCATCAAGATTTCTGAGCCAAAGCACTTTTCTTCGCGCAGGATACCGAGGAGCAAATGCTCGGTGCCCACATGTTTGTGGCCCAGGCGCTCGGCTTCTTCCGCGGCCATGTTCAGGATGCGCTTGCACTCCGCACTGAGGGGCACCTCGACGGAGGTGGAAATGCGCTCACGAATGGTGATGCGAGCTTCAATCTCTTTGCGAATGGATTCGATGGAACCTTGCTGGCGGAGGAAACGATTGGCCAAGGCTTTGTCTTCGCGCATCAAGCCGAGCAGCAAATGCTCTGTCTCGATATATGGGCTGCCATATTGACTGGCCTCGTACCTTGCAAAAAATATGACGCGACGCGCTTTTTCTGTATAGCGTTCGAACACGTTAGCTCGCTTCTCCCCCAGGGACCCCGCCCGCGACAGCCGCAGCTTCGCGGGTACGTAGAACGCCGTGTTCCAGCGCTAGGATGCGGTCGCAACGCGCGGCGAGCGTCAAGTTGTGCGTGACGATCAGGGACGTCAACTTGTGCACGCGGTGCAACCGTTCCAGCAACTCGAACATGGCCCAAGCATTCTGCTCGTCCAAATCTCCGGTAGGTTCATCTGCCAGCAGCACGGACGGCCCGGTGACGAGCGCCCGTGCAATCGCCACGCGCTGCTGTTCCCCTCCCGAGAGTTCCCCCGCGCGGTGATCGGTCCGGTCTTCCAGTCCGACCTCCGCGAGCCACTTCCGCGCTTTCTCAAGTGCGGAGGTGAATTTTTCGCCGCGCAGTAGTAGCGGCATGGCTACGTTCTCCGCAGCCGTAAAATCCGGCAACAGCTGGTGACGCTGCCACAAAAAACCCACAGCGCGATTCCGAAATTCCGCGAGCGCCGCGTCATCATTTGTTTCAATGGCTTTCGAATCGAAGTATACTGTACCGCTCGTTGGCGTGTCTAGCGCGGCCAGCAGGTGCAGCAAAGTGCTTTTGCCCGCTCCGGACGGAGCGACGACTGCAACCATCTCGCCCTGCCGCAAAATCAGGTTGGCATCCACTAAAACCGGAACGATTTTCGCCCCAGTCCCGTAAGTTTTCTTCAATCCCCGCGATTCCATCACGACGCGAGCATCCGCCGATACACTCATCGGTGTGTGGCCTTCGGGTTGTGCATCGGGGCTCATTGCTGGTTTAGTGTGTCTTGCGTCGGTGTGTTAGCCCTTCTTGCGAATCGCGCTGCTGATAAATTAGATGCTCCTTGCGCAGGCTACGTGCCGCCTTTGCCTCGCGCAAAACGGAGTCGAATGACCCAAACTGTTTCCCTTTTTCGCCAGTCCCTTGCCTGCCGAAAAAAGGGCACTTTCCATACAAATTGGGACATCCCTAATCTTTCTATTTTCAATAAGTTGCGGCGAGCCCTGAAACCAGCCAAGGGTGAGGGAAAGTACCCAAGACCAGCCCACCAGCCTCCCTCATAGATTAGGAGCAAATCATGCGCCAAACCAAAGTCAGATTCAGGGTCCTCCGCTGCCTTTCTTGGGCATTACTCAAATCGGAGAATTTCCACCGGGAGCAGACCTACCGCCGCCCGTGCGGGCAGGATCGTGGCCCCGATCGAGATTCCCATCGCGACTACCGTAATCCAAACTCCATCAAACAGGCTTGGATGAAAAGGCACGTACGGAACCGCGTAAATCTGAGGGTCGAGCGGAATCAAATGATAGCTTCCCGAGATGAATGAGAACGAGTATCCAAGAATAAGTCCCGAAAGCGTGCCCACCGCACCGATGGTAATTCCCTGGCAGAGAAAAATCTTTCGAATTTGTTCGCGGCGGGCGCCAAGCGAGCGGAGCACGGCAATGTCACGCGCCTTATCCGAAACCGTCATGGAGAGAACGACCAGAATGTTGAGCCCCGCCACAAACGTGATCAGTCCGATGAAGATAGCGGTGACCAGTTTCTCCAAGCGCAGCGCGCGAAACAGTGCGCGGTTCTCCTCCATCCATGTGGCCGCCGAAAACCCCTGCCCCGCGGCATGTTCAATCTCTGGAGCGATCTCTGCGGCCCGCTCCGGCCGGTCCAAGCGGAACTCCAACACGTTAACCAGATCGCCCGTGCCGGCTAGGCCCTGCGCGGCGGCGAGGGTCATGAAACACCAGTTTTCGTCGTAATCATAGAAGCCGGAATCAAAAACGCCGTTAACACGAAAGCGGCGCGTGCGGGGAATTAACGCGAAAGGAGTAAGCCTTCCTTGTGGGCTTGTGATGGTCACGTAGTCGCCGGGGGAAATCTTCCATTCGTCGGCAAGCTGTCTGCCGACAAGCAATCCTTCAATTCCGTATGAATCAGGGGAAAAATCCAGTTTGCCGGCAACGATGCGCTGAAGGGCCTCATCACTCTTGCGTTCGCGCTCAAGGTCAATCCCCTTGGTGACCACTCCGCGCGCCTCGCCGCCAAACGAAAGCAACACGGTTTGATAAACTGCAGGCGTAACCGAACGCACCCCGGGCATGGTTGCCAGTTTCGCGGCAATTTCTTTGTAATTCTTGATCCCGCCGGAGCCGGGACGCGTGAGCGAAATATGCGCCGTGACGCCGAGAAGGCGGTCCTGAAGCGTCTCGCGGAATCCTGTGTTCATGGACAGCGCAATTACGAGCGTCGCCACGCCCGCTGCCACGCCAATTACCGACATCAGCGTGACCAGGCGAAGAACCGCCGGGCGGTAAGGCGACCTCAAGTAGCGCTGGGCCACAAACCATTCGAATCGCATTGTTGTTGGAAGGATACGTTACGCGCCGTGCGCTTCGGAAGCGGTAGTTGTTTCCCCGCGTCCTTCCGGCCGCAGCAAAGGAAACAAGATGACATCGCGGATCGAAGGCGAATCCGTAAGCACCATAGTCAGTCGGTCAATGCCAATCCCCTCCCCCGCGGTGGGCGGCATGCCGTGGCAGAGAGCGCGAATGTAATCCACGTCGAGTTGCTTGGGCATCTCCTCGCCGCCCTGCGCGATCTGGGCAAGGAAGCGCCGCTCCTGCTCCTCGGGGTCATTCAATTCCGAGAAGCCGTTGGCCACTTCCATTCCAGCCACGTAAATCTCGAACCTCTCGGTCAGCGAAGGATCCTCAGGCTTCTGTTTGGAAAGCGGCGAAATGTCCGTGGGGAAGTCATACAAAATGGTTGGCTGAACCAGCTTGTCTTCGGCGATGGTCTCAAACAGCAAGCCGGTCCACTCGCCATCCGTTAATTCACCCTTGGATGCAGCGTATGGTGCGCCGCTTTTCTTTGCCCACGTGTTGTATCTGCCCGTTGCTTCGCGCGCACCACCCGCAGAAACAAGTGTTTCAAGTGAGGGAGCCTGGCCCGCTTCCCGCGGCCAATACTTGACAATGGCTTCGCGCATGGAGAGCCGCTGCATTTTGGAGAAATCCAATTCCACATCCCCGTACTTTACCGTCGTCGAACCCGCGATGTTTTTTGCCAACAGCGCGAAGAGCTGTTCGTTCAAGTCCATCAAGTCGCGGTAATTGCTGTACGCCTCGTAAAACTCCAGCATCGTAAATTCCGGATTGTGCTGAGTGGAGATGCCCTCGTTGCGGAAATTCCGGTTGATTTCGTAAACGCGGTCGAATCCGCCGACTGTTAACCTCTTCAGGTACAGTTCCGGAGCGATGCGCAAATAGAGGTCGATATCCAGAGTGTTGTGGTGCGTAATGAAAGGACGCGCCGCCGCGCCGCCAGGAATCGGGTGCATCATGGGCGTTTCGACTTCGATATATCCCCGCGCGTCGAAGAAGCGCCGCAATTCCTGGATGATCCGCGCGCGGGTCACAAATACGCTGCGGGATTTGTCGTTAGCAACCAAGTCCAGATAACGCTGCCGGTAGCGCAGTTCCACATCTGTCAACCCATGCCACTTTTCCGGCAAAGGGAGCAGCGCCTTCGCCAGGAAAAAAATCTCCTCCACCCAGATGCTCAATTCGTTGGTCTTGGTGCGGAACAGGTGGCCGCGTACTCCGATGGAATCGCCCAGATCCAGCAAATGAAAAAGTTCGAATCCCTTTTCTCCCACCACATCTTTCTTGATGTAGATCTGAATGCGCTTCCCCGCCCCTTGCAGATGCGCAAAACCCGCTTTTCCCATCAACCGAAGAGAAACGAGGCGGCCCGCTACCCGGATTTCGCGCTTGTTGGCCTCCAAATCGGCCGCGGTGGCGGCGCTGAACTTTTCCACAAGCGCGGCCGGAGTGTCTGTCCAACGGAATTCGCGCGGATAGGGATCCTGGCCCAGCGCCCGGATCTGTTCGATCTTTTTTTGGCGCTGCTCAAACTGGTCGCGTGGCTCGAATTCCAAAGAGAATGTCCTTTCCACGAAGGCGGAAACCGAGTATAGCGGCGCTCCCCTCCCGGGAGCAAGAAACCGGCGATGTCAATCCAGTGAATACGATGGCAGCCACTATCCGATACAGCACCCGCTTGCACACAAGAGGCTTGAATCCTTACAGTAAGTGGACAGACGTGAGGCGTTGTGATGAGGCATCACCTGCTGTGGTCCGGCCATCACGGTGATGCTCTAAATGTGAATTAGAGCATCACCGGCCATCACAAAGAAGTGGTGATAACAGGAATTCTTTTGATATACTCCTGCCCCTGTGCCCTGGGAGGCCCCTCTTGAAAGACCACAGCCGCCCCCCCCTGTCCCGCGGCAGGTCCGTCCAACAGGATTGGCGCGCGTGCTTGCCTGAGGAAAAAGCACAAGTGTTTCTTGAACACGAGCGTCATCTCGAGTCCCTATACAACATGTTCAGCGTTTCACTGAACGAGGCCATTGAACTCAAGCTCGCGGGACTCCTGGCCAAAGCCTTAGGGGCCATCAGCATGACCTCGCAGCTCTGCGAACGGTTAACTCACCCTCTTGCCGGCACACTTCGAGCGCTGCATGACCATGCCAAACATTATGGAACCGTGCCGAACGCCGCTCCGCTGGATCCCGAGAATTATTGCGGAACCAAGGGACAACGTTCCGCACGCATGAGCGGCCTCATGGACCGGGTGCTGTTTTCCCACAGGCTTCAGTTCCTTCATAAGGTCAGCACACTCCAGGAAATGGTGGAGGACTTGGACCGCGACCTTCGGAACACGGCCGATGATCTCGCCAGCGGCCTGTGCGCGGATCCCGAGCACGGATGGCACGAAATGGACGCGGGCCACTATGACCTGACTACCTGCCTCCGGGAAACCATAGTTTTGTTTAAGTCCTTCCTGGTCGTCCTCCCTGCCGGGCAACTTGGCGACTTTGAGAAGACCGTCTACAACCAGTCTCATTTTCCGAGCGAGGATCTGGTCGCATCCCACCATAGACGAATGAGCGCATTCGCGGGACAATAAAAACTACCTGCTCGCCCGTGGGAGCTCGAACACCAGCTTGTGGAGAACGGGGCTTTTTTAGGGGTGTCTCTTTAGCTCCGGCAGGCGAACGTCAGGACAACTCAAGGGGGGACTCGGTGCATCCGATGGGGTGGATGCGCCGCAATTGGACCGTTGGCCCGAAACCGACCAAGCGCTCCGAATGCGTCGACTTCCCGGCAGGCCACCAAACCGGTGACTGAAGCGGAAGCTATACGGCTGGCCCAGGCGGGTGACGCCGCTGCATTTGAATTGTTGTATCAATTGCACAGCCGCCGCGTTTACGCCCTATGTCTCCGGATGGTGAATAACCCGGCCGATGCGGAGGATCTCATGCAGGAAGCTTTCCTGCAGCTCTTCCGCAAGGTCGGGACGTTCCGGGGAGAGTCGGCGTTTTCAACCTGGCTGCATCGCATGACTGTCAATGTGGTGCTGATGCGGCTTAGGAAGAAGTCGCTTCCAGTGGCCTCGCTCGAAGAAACGACGGAGCCCGACGAAGAAACAGGCGGCCCAAGAAAAGATATTGGCGCACCAGACTTGCGCTTAAGTGGCGCGGTAGACCGCGTCAATTTGGAACGCTCGGTGGAGAAATTGCCCCCGGGCTACCGGACGGTGTTTGTGCTCCACGATGTCCAGGGATACGAGCACAACGAGATTGCGGAGATTATGGGTTGCTCCGTGGGAAATTCGAAATCGCAGTTGCATAAAGCACGGACTCGCTTGCGGGATTTGTTGCAGGAAGAATTGCGAGCGCAGGCGCGCGAGGAACGGCACGCGGCGCGAACGCAGACGGCGAACGACGATTGAGTTACAATGAGCGCACTAAAGGGGTGCGTGCGATTCCGTAAAGTTGAAAGCAGTTGGGCCCAATGAAGAGGAAAGAAGCAGGGCGAGCCGGTTGGCCGGCTGCGGTCTGCCTGAAGTGAGGCACCATGCAGTGCAGGGACGTGGAAGAGGTTCTCGAGCAGGAAGGCTTGGCGCCGTTGCCGGAAGCCGTGCGCGGACATGTAGCGGGTTGCCGCCAGTGTCAAGGTTACATCGCCGATCTTGAAACAATCGTTTCAGCCGCCCATGAACTGCCTGCCGAAGTGGAACCGCCTTCACGAGTCTGGGTCGCTCTTCGTACTCAGCTTGAACTGGAAGGCATCATCAAAGAGCCGGTGACGGCGGCTCCGACTGCAGAGCCTGTTTCGTGGTGGAGTCGTTTCGGTCAACTGTTCGGCGGCCGCGCGTTGGCTACTTTGACGGTTGGCGCGGTCCTTGCCGCCGCTGCAATTTTGCAATTGCACCAGCCTGTCGAGCCTGCTACTTCTAATGATTCGGGGATCCCTGAGCTCTTAAACAGGCAAGAAGCTGATGTGAGGAACATGCACCTCGCGAGCACCTCGCCCGTTGACGCTACCCTCGATCAAAACCTGCGGGAAATCGATGGCTTTATTGCCGACTGCGAGCGTCATCTCAAACAAACGCCGCAGGACGAACTAGCGCGCGAGTATCTCGCCGATGCCTATCAGCAAAAAGCGGAATTACTTGCCGCGATGATGGATCGCGGAAGGAGCGTTGACTAACATGCGCACCAGGTGGATGAGACAAGAGTTCAGGCTGGTCCTCGCAACAGCAGCTGCTTTGGGCTTGAGCGGAGCAGCCATCGCTGCCACGCAGCGCGCGGAAAAGCATTTCGCGGTGAATGGGCGGCCGGTCGTGGTGATTCAAAACGTGGCTAACGGCCGCATCGAAGTGAAATCCGCCAAGACTCAGGAAGTCACCGTAATCGCCAGCCAGAATTCCAACAAAATCAATTTTGATATGGAGCAGGCAGGCGACCGCATCGACGTCACCGCAAACACTCTGGATGCCTCCGCGCAGCCTCTCGATCTCGAAACCAGCCTGCAATTAACGGTGCCGGAAGAAACCGAACTTCAACTCAAGACGGAAAACGGCCTCATTTATGTGGAACAAGTTACGGGAGACATGACTCTCGAGAGCGTAGCCGGCGATGTTCACCTGAAGGAAGTTTCCGGCTATATCATTGTCAAAACCACCGCCGGTTCGCTGGTTTGCACGCAATGCGCCGGCAAGGTGGATTTCAAGTCCGTCAGCGGAGGAGCCCAATTCCTCCAGCCCGCCCTCAATAGGGTGGAGGCAAGCACCAGTTTCGGCAACATCCTCTTCGACGGGGATTTCATCCGCACCGGGCTTTATTCCATGAAAAGCAGTAAGGGTCTTGTGGAAGTGCGTTTCTCCGGCAATGATTCCTTCGATTTGAAAGCGCAGACAGCCACAGGTACCGTGGACAATCAGGCCGCTGCATATTTCAAGCCTGACTCCCATGGCGCAATTCACCGCCGTTTGCAGTCTTTCCGCTCTTTATTCGGCACCGTTGGCCAGGGCCTCGCCAAGGTCGAACTCTCCACCTACAGTGGTACAATTCGAATCTTGAAGCGCGACTAAGCCAAACTAACTTCAGCGCTTCTTTCTTGTGACAACTACACCTCCTTCGCGCGGCCTTCCGCGTCTGCCGATTCTTTGCCTCGCCGGCTTCATGGGTTCCGGCAAGACCACCATTGGTACGCTCCTGGCGAGGCAGCTCGCCTGGCATTTTGTTGACCTCGACGATCGCATCGAAGAATCCGCCGGGCTTCCCATCCCGCAAATTTTCGAGCGCCTGGGCGAAACTTATTTCCGGCAGCTCGAGGCCGACCAGCTTCGCGCCGCTCTCGGCCGCGCTTCCGAGTTGAAGCAAGGAACCATACTCGCCCTCGGTGGGGGAACCTACGCGCAGCCGGGTTGCCCTGAGTTTCTGCGCTCCGCCAGCGTTCCCGTTCTTTGGCTCGATTCGCCTATCGATGTCCTGCTTTCCCGCTGTATGACTATGGCCGGCCGGCCGCTTTTCCGCGACGAGCTCAGCTTCCGAGCCCTCCACGCCCAACGCTTGCCGTCCTATGAGCTTGCCGACTATCGCGTGGACAGTTCCGGCGAACCTGCAGGCATCGTCGCCCAAATCCTTCGCCTTGGCATTGTTGCTTCCGGTGGAAACCAGGCGCATCTCGTCGTTGAGAAACCTCTTCCCTGAGAGAAAATACCCACGGGGGTACGACACACCGTGAATTCCAAAACCGTTTGTATCGGATTGACCTTGGGAATGGTGGCCTGCGCTGCGTTTTCTTTCGCCTCTCAGAAAAAAGAAAAAGCCGCGCTGGGCGTTCTCGTCCAGGACAAGGGAAAGTTCAGCATTAAGCTCGCTGGGCAAACCGTGGGCCACGAAGAGTTCGACATTGCTCCTGCCGAAGGGGGTTGGCTCGCCAAAGGAACCTCCGATATCAAGCCGCCCCAAGGCGCCCCCAGTAAGGTTACGGGTTCGCTGACGCTGCAAGCCGACGGCTCTCCGATCAGCTACGAGTGGACGGCTCAGTCCGACAAGACCAACGGAGCGCACATTATCTTCGCCAACGGCATCGCCCGAATCACCCTGGAAATGCAGGGCGCGCGCCCTTTTCAGCAGGACCTCTCTTTTAACAATCCTTTGATCGTCGTGCTGGACAACAATCTTTATTACCAATACGGCGTCCTCGCGCGCATCTACGATTGGTCCAAAGCCGGCGAACAAACTTTTCCCGTACTCATCCCGCAAGACTTGACTCCCGGCACGGTAAAAGTTTTCGCCACCGGTTCAGCCAGTGCCGACGGCAAAACTTATGAAGGGCTTAAGGTCAGCTCTTCTGACCTGGAGATTCAGCTTCTGCTGGACAGCAATCACCGCCTGATTCGCCTGGAAGTTCCTGAAGCAAAAGTTTCTGTCATCCGCGATTAGCCGTCTCGCCTTGGCACAATAAAGACAGAAACGCGGCGCAACCGAATGGTCACGCCGCGCTAATTCTCTTACTCAAAAAATCGAAACTATCTTGCCAGCGGCCTCAGAAACGCCGGCTTGCTCTGCTCCCCAAACGGCTTCGCTTGCGCCACGAAGGGTGAGCCCGGTTGCCGCAATCCGTAACCCTGGGAATGCATGTGCGAATGCGCCACGCCATTCGAATGGCCTGTTCCAATATGCCCATTCACCGGCGCGTTTTGCGGAAGCCGCGCCGGATTACCGATAGGGCGGAGATTCACCGGTGCTGCATGAACGTGATCGCTGATCGCCTGCAGCCTCTTCAGGATGGACTGCCATTGTTCCCAATCCAACTGCCGCAGGAACGGCCGCAATCCCTGGATGAACGGATCCTCCAGCAGCGCTTCGCCGTCCGATTCCGGGATGAAGAACCGGTTCAGCCCCACGTTCAGCGCTTCCGAGATCTTCTCCAGCGTGCCGAGGCTGGGCGTCATTTGCCCGCTTTCGATTCGCGAGAGATACGAGCGCGAGACTTTCGAGCGCGATTGCAGTTGGCTCTGGGTCATCGAGCGCGATTCCCGCAACTGGCGAATCCGCTGCCCGATGTTCTCCACGGTTTGCTGGTTGACGAGCTTCTCTGAAGCTGGCTCAGCAGCCGGTTCCTCCGCCGGTGGCGACGGAGGAATCATGAACTCCAGGCGCTGAGGCAATGCGCGCACGCAACGCCGGCAATTTCCCGTGCGCGTCCTGTACTGTACCAGTCCACACGTCTTGCAGCGGATCACTTCCCGATCCATCTCGAGCGTGTTCATCTCGTCCTTATTCACTTGTGCCGACACCGGTGCTCCTTGCTGACGCTTTTTTTCCGGCGTGCGGATAGGAGAGGAACGTCGGAACGTTCTCACGGGGGAAGACAGTTACTGGCGCGATGGGAGTATCGTGCGAATGCCATTTTCGTGTCAAGAGTATTTTTGTACTTTTTTTCAGTTTGCTCCTTTTTTCTTCCCCTTTACGCCCTCTTTTCGCTGTCCTTTCGTCCAGTCTCTTCTTACAAACCCTTCTTTTCCCGCCAATCCTTGTGCGCTCGGCGCCGCGCTCCCATACAGCTTGTGGTTACTTTTTTGTGCGTCCTTTACCCGTCCTCAGACTCCGCTGATGCCCTGATTCTTCAACTCCTGCGTCCCGACTCCCTGCCTAGATGTTGTTTATTCGACCCAAGGCTCCCGCCGATGCTCTTCCAAGAGTCACTAATCACGAGTCACCGTCTCTGCGCTACACTATCTGTTCTTTTGAGGGAGGAGCCGCATGCCGACGCGTGACGACGCTTGGAAACTGCTGTGTGAATACACGCAATCCGAATCGCTTCGCAAACACATGCTCGCCGTCGAGGCCTGCGTGCGCGCCTACGCCCGCAAATCCGGCGCCGACGAAGAAACCTGGAGCCTAGCCGCGCTGCTTCACGACTTCGACTACGAACGCTGGCCCAATCAGGAACATTCCCCCGATCAGGGCCACCCCTCAGAAGGCGCAAAAATCCTCCGCCAGCAGGGCTACTCCGAGGAAATCGTTCGCGCCATCCTTTCACACGCCGATTACTGCAACGTGCCTCGCCAATCCGCGCTCGAACACACGCTCTTCGCCTGCGACGAGCTGGCCGGCTTCCTCACCGCCTGCGCCTATGTCCGACCCTCGAAAAGCATCCTTGATCTCGAAGTCGATTCCGTGAAGCGCCGCATGAAGGACAAACTCTTCGCAAAAGGCGTCTCCCGCGAAGACGTCCGCAAGGGCGCCGAAGAGCTCGGCGTCCCCCTCGAAGAACACATCAAGTTCTGCATCACCGCCATGCGCGAACACGCCGACGCCCTTGGGCTCCGCGGCTCGCTATGACCCCATCAGCGTGTCTCGGGAAACCCAGGCGCGCGCCCGTGTCCCAATCCATCAGCGGTGCGCGTACAACACCAGCCCCGCCCCCAACAGCATCCCGAAGATCAGCAGCGCCACGATTCCGGCGGTAAACCATGTGGGACCGAAAGACGACCGCAGGGAGGCGAATCTGCCTCTCGAAGGGTCCTCCGGGGAAGCACCGGACGCGCTCTCTTTCTCACGCATCTCACGGAGCTTCAGAGGTTTCTCCAAACACTCGATTTTCCCCACAAAACTGTAGCCCAGGCGCGGAATCGTGTTCACGAAGACCGGCTGCTCTGCCGAATCACCCAGGATTTGCCGCAGCTTGTTCACCGTGGTGTTGACGTTGGCGTCGTAATTGACGTAAGTGCCCTCAGGCCACAGCCGCATCCTCAGCGCTTCGCGGGTTACGATTTCTCCGGCGTGTTCAATGAGCGCCACGAGCGCTTGGTAAACTTTCCCCTGCAGCTTGACACGTGCGCCATCCTTGAACAGCGCTTCTCGTTCCAAGTCCAGATAAAAGTCCCCGAAGCGGAGAAAGTGCGAAAGTAAACTGGCCGGCGTTGTGCTTGCTGGATTATGTGGTTCTGAAGTCGGTGCGTGAATCCCCTGAGTGTGCATGAAAATCCGCCTTTGGCCGACCGAAAGCTGGCCAAACCTGTTTTGCTGACCACTCACAGCGGGACGCCGCACCAGGCAGTCCGTTGAAGCGTGCTTGACAATACGCTAGGAAGAGGATATTTTAAGTTGCATATACAAGTCAAGTAGGAACTTTAGAAAAATGCCACACGATTCCAAGCTGGACCTCGCCGGAACGGGCTACTGCGCCTCGTTCAACCTTCGCCGCACCGCTCGTGCTGTGACTCGCGCCTACGACGAGGCCCTGCAGGAAACCGGAATGCGTTCCACGCAGTTCACCATCCTCGTGGGCATCGCCAAGAACCAGCCTGTTTCCATCGGGGCCCTTGCTGACGTGCTCATCATGGACCCTACGACGCTGACGCGTAGTCTGGCGTTGCTTCGGAAGGAAGGCCTCATCACGGTTTCGAACCGGTCCGCCATGCGGCAGCGTTTTCTGGCCCTCACTCGCATAGGAGAGCGCGCCCTCGCTCGGAGTTTGCCCGCGTGGCGCAAGGTGCAGGAAAGATTGGTCTCCACGGTTGGCGCAAAGCAATGGAACGACTTGCGCAGCAAATTGGAGGAACTAGCTCACACAGTCGTGGCGCTTGATGGACCTTCAGAAGATCCCCTCTCCAGCAAGCCTGCAAGCTCCTGAACTCCTCACCCAGCTTCCTTTTTGATCTGAGCCGCTACCCAAGCACAGCTGGTTTCCCG
>WNGL01004979.1_pt1 | contig 25110 bp, 18 predicted proteins | sample 5400591 | NCBI WGS metagenome assembly WNGL01 (sample SAMN13153377, study PRJNA577476) | soil metagenome | isolation source: 80 cm soil or saprolite under Garry oak tree replicate 1 | place: USA:California | collected 2016-06-15 | reverse complement strand
CTGGCTCGGGCGAGATGGTGAGGTGGGTGAGGAAGCGGATTTACTCTACATGATCGCGTGGCTACGCGAACGGACACCGGTCTACCTGGGCAAGCGTGCCCGCAAGTTCGCCAAAGAGGTGGGGAAGAAGCGCATTCGCTTTGAACGGCAGCGAGCCTATGAGCGGGATTGGTTCTACGGTTCTTCTGCGGCGTAGGTGTTGTGGGTACCTATGGCAAGCAAGCCATGAGTGTTGGAAGAAAGGCGGTGGTGTGATGATGAAATATCGGTGGTTATATCCCGCCAATTGGGAGGAATTAGCCTGGGAGTGTAAGGAACGTGCGGGCTGGTGCTGTGAGTTCTGCGGTATAGCCCATGGAACCGCTCTGTCCCTCCTGTCATGGTCGTTATGACTATTCCTGGCAAGAGCGGCAACGCTGGCTTGAATTAGAGCAGTTGCGGCATCGGCTGTGGGTCGATGCTTATGTGTATGGCGAAGAGTGAACCATGGCAAGCCATTGGTGAGAAGGGAAGGTGTTCATGCGTGAAGAGACGAAAGAGCGGTCAATTCAGGTTTATGACGTGGCGCTGTGGTGTTCGTGGCCGTTGCTGTTTCCTGATCATGTTGGGCGTATTCAGGCGAGTGGTTCCTATGCGGCGGTGGTGGATGCGATGGAGCAAGTGGGAATTGAAAAGGTGGCCTATGCAGGGGCTCGTCAGATTGGGCATCCTCGCATTGATCGATGGAGCAAGGTGTATATCCCGTTGACCGTTGAAAAGAGGGGTCAAAGATGATGTTTCGGCGTTTGATGTTTGTCATTGGCAAGCCATTTGAGAAAGGAGGGGTATTCAACAGGCGTTTGAAGAGGTTAGCAAGCGAACTATTAGAGGAAGTGAGGTGGTTGGTGTGCCGCTAACGATGTGTCCAGGTGTCTGGTTTGATATTGAACGGTAGGCGTTATCGTATGCGTTGCTTCTAGTGCTTGAGCGGTCTGCTCGATCTGGTTCTTAGGAGGTGATGTGATGGCGAAAAAGCAAGAAGGGTCTGAGAGTAAGCGAACTGCTTTACAACCGCTCATGCTGGATATTCCAGAGGTGGCTGAGTCGTTGCGGTTGAGTCGGGCAAAGGTCTATCGGTTGATTTACTATGAGGGATTGCCAGTTGTTCACTTTGGGCGGTCGGCGCGTGTCTCAGTGGTCGCGTTACAGGAATGGATAGAGCAACGGGCAAAGGGTGCATAGGAGGTGTTCTTATGGGGCGTAGAGGGCATGGTGAGGGTTCTATCACTCGGCGTAAGGATGGCCGCTATCAAGGGGCTATCACACTTGAGAACCATAAGCGCAAGTACTTCTATGGTGAGACTCGTAAAGAGGTGCAGGACAAGGTGAATAGAGCCTTGTATGAGCAAAAGCAGGGGATGTTATCGACTGGCCCACAACAAACGCTCAAGACGCACTTGGAGCGGTGGTTAGAGCAAGTGTGTAAGTTGACTATGAGGCCTAACACATACAAATCTTATCGTTCTGCGATACATCACCATTTGGTACCTGCTCTCGGTCATATCAAGCTTCAAAAGCTCACGATAGGAGATTTACAGGCGTTCTATGCAGAGAAGCGGGGAAAGCTCAAACCTGGGACGCTTGCTGTTATTAATGCAGCATTGGGTGATGCATTAGAGGATGCATTGAAACAAGGGATAGTTGCGCGCAATGTGGCGAAGCTGGTTGATCTTCCTCATGCTGAACGATACGAGGGGCAAATACTGACTGTAGAGCAGGCGCGTAAGCTCTTAGCAGCGGCGCGTGGCTCTCGTCTGGATGTGTTGCTCTTAGTAGCTGTTACAACTGGTTTGAGGCGGGGTGAATTGGTTGCGTTGTATTGGGATGATGTTGATCTCGAAAAAGGGATATTACAGGTTCGGCATAATTTGACGTGGGTATATGGAATGGGTTATGTTGTTGGAGAACCGAAGTCAAAAGCGGGTCGGCGGAAGATTGCGCTTTCAAGTGTGGTCGTTGAGATGTTGAAAGAGCACAAGATGAGACAGGAGCAAGCGCGTATGAAAATGGGTGAGAAGTGGCAAGGGTACGGGTTGATCTTTTGTAATGTCCATGGTGGTTACTTTAATCCTGGTCGTGTGTGGTATCTGTTTAAGAAATTGTTGGAACGGGCGGGTTTACCTGATGTGCGATTTCATGATCTGCGACATGGTGCGGCAACGGTCTTACTTGCTGCGAAGATGGATTTGAAAGCGGTGTCGGAATTATTAGGGCATAGCTCAGTTGCAATCACGGTAGATATCTATCAAAGTGTGTTACCTGAACATCAACAGGAAATTATTGACAAGATGGATGATCTGTATGGAGGTTCGTAAGATTTGCTGTCAATTTTGACAGTGTCGGCGAATTCAAAAAGTGGGAAAAGATACTGCTCAAACAGAACAATTTCCCTTTTCGGTGGGGAATATCAACCATCTTTCGTGCTTAAAAAGTAGAGCCTCCAATTCGAAAGTCGAATTCGCTAACACTGTCAGGACTGATAGCATTGGCGAATTTCTTGTTCGTTGTCAATGAGGACAATTTGCCCTCTGAACTACTTTTTCCAACCTATATATCATACTGGAGTAGGAGGGGCTTGATATACGTTTCAAACAAGTCGTGTCTATCTTTTTCAAGCCAATAGAGCGGAGTGAGCAAGATAGGTGGTAAATTCACTGCTAGGGATCGCTTTATCATGCTCATCGCTTCTTCGGCTGAAGGCTGCCCACGATAGTAGTAAGCCATGAGCATCCCTTTCCAGAAAAAGGCGTCCCACTCCACTGAATTGAGTGAAATAGCCTTCTCCACTTCTTCTAGGCCCTCTTTCACTTTGCTGTGTAGTCCCGCTACTACTCCACGGCAGACATATGCGACATACAGTTGTGGGTCGATGGCTGCTATCTCTTCCAGGCGCACCGCTAACTCCATGCTAGGACGTTGTTTGTTCATGCCCGACCACTCGGACATCCAGGCAGCGTTAACATCTGCTGGATCAATTTCAAAGCCATAACTAAAGTTATCCTTAGCTTGTAATGTGTCTTTCAACCAGAGATAGCTGAAGCCCCGGCTGGTGTAGGCCTTGGCATCGTTGGGATCCAGTTCGATGGCTCGATCATAGTCCTGGAGGGCTCGTTGGTACTCCTTCAGATCAGCGTAGGCGAGGCCCCGGTTGTTGTAGGCCTTGGCATCGTTGGGATCCAGTTCGATGACTCGATCATAATGCTGGAGAGCTTGCTGGTACTCCTTCAGGTTCCGATAAGCATTGTCCCGGTTGTTGTAGGCTGTGGCATCGTTGGGATCCAGTTCGATGGCTCGATTATAGTCTTGGAGGGCTCGTTGGTACTCCTTCAGATCAGCGTAGGCGTTGCCCCGGTTGTAGTAGGCCGTGGCATCGTTGGGATCCAGTTCGATGGCTCGATTATAGTCTTGGAGGGCTCGTTGGTACTCCTTCAGGTTCTGATAAGCGAGGCCCCGGTTGTAGTAGGCTGTGGCATCGTTGGGATCCAGTTCGATGACTCGATCATAGTCTTGGAGGGCTCGCTGGTACTCCTTCAGGTTCCGATAAGCGAGGCCCCGGTTGTTGTAGGCCCAAGTGTAATCAGGCTTTAGCTCAATTGCTCGGTTCAGAATGGGTAAACTCTCTATGTATTTCTTCTCGTTGATAAGTTTCCAGCTACGCTCATAATGCAGCTTGGCGGAGGCTTCTCTTAACTCAGTTTCTCTGTCAAGTCGAGCAAGCGCTTGCTCATACCACGCTAATGCTTTGCTCTCGTCTCTGCCCTGGTAGCTCTCTCCTAGGCGCCACCACAGTGCCGACTCCAGTTCTTTGCGATAATCTGGAAGCCATTGCGGAAAGGTTGGGCAGCGTTCGCTTGCCAGTTTTGTCAGTTCTTCTAATCCAGTGAGCTCTTCAGGTGATAGGTTGCGGCTCGTTGTGTACACCAGGCTTTTGGTTGCCCATGTCCACCAGTCACGGTAAGGTTGCCGTATCTGTCGCTCAAAAAACTGCCCAATGTTGGTGGCATCTTTGTTGATATCTCGACGATAGATCGCTGCTGCAATGATGAAAGGTAAGGCATAGCGTACTCCCTCAACCAGGTCGAGCCAAAACTGCTGTTCTGTCAGGTCCATGTAGATACCAATCCACTCGTCATCTTGCAAGCGTTCCTTTAAGCTCTGATATTGCATCTGCTCTTCCAGGTGTTTCAGAGTGGACTCATGTGCCTCTTTCAATCTCTGATTGATGGCAACGATCTCAGGCTCTTTGCGATGCTCTTGGAGCCAGAGACGCAGGAAGTGACGTACTTCCTGGTGCAGCGCCGGCTGCTCCTTCTGCTCCTTTTCGGTAAAGATGAAGCTGTAGCGGCGATGCAGCTGGCTCAGTTCACTGCTATAGCTGGTCCTGGCCTGTTCTGGAGTTAGTCCCAGAGCAGCTGCAATTGCCGAGGGCTGATCTGCTCTCCTCAAAAGTGCCAGGCTATACAACCGAGCACGTTCCTCCATGTTTGTACGAGTATGGAGCAGGTAGCGATGTACCATCTGGTCTACAATTGCTCTTTTTCCCTCGACATTTTCGGTGACGATATCCACGTTTGCCGTTTCCACGTACAGGCCTGCCGCGATCTTGATAGCCAGTGGTACTCCCTGGGTTACATCTAGAATCCGTTTTAAAGGTGCCGATATCGCCCGCATTAAAGTTGATCGATAACCCCCGGTCAGGTGGTACAATCTCCTTGTAGCCATACTCGACGTCTATACTGCGTTCGCGCTGTTCCGATCCTGCCCACAGGTTATCTCGGCCAGCTAACATCCAGCCGACTCGTATGCCTGCCGCTCTCATGACAATTCTGAGCAGTCGGTCTCCCTCGTCTGCCTCTTCATACGTGTCAAAGAAGATGAGCAGTGGGTAATTCCTGGCCATATCGCGCAGATCGCTACCGAGCGCCAGGCCAAGTCGCAATGATGGCTCCAGGTAATCGCCTAGCTTGTTGCCCAGCTTATTATGCAGCCTGGCATAGATCTGGGCGATTTGCTTCTGTGTCAGTTTTGCTACCGCGCTGGCAGCATCTTGCACCTGCTTATTCTCCACCACGGCTTTACTACCCGGTACGTAGGTGCTAACCGCTGATGTTATAATCTCGACAGTCAACCCACGTAGCCAGCCGTAGCGGTCATCCTTCTGCATGCTATCCAGAACATTACTGGCCTCTTTTTTCGCCTTCTCCACGTCTTTGACTGTTGCCTGGTACGCTTTGAACTCTTTTGGGTCTCGCTTCAGCGCAATCGCCAGTTGACCACAGAGCACTTTGAAGTATTCGGCAGCGTCTAGTTGTTGTCCCGGTGGAGGATTGAAGAGGCTGCGCTTGCCCTCGACGGCAAACTCCCAATCCACAATTTTGCTCGTGACAATGTTTTCGCCCTCTTGCAGTACCATAGCTCGGTAGTGCTTGAGCAAGGTGCTTTTACCGAAACCGCCGCGTCCAAAGAGCAGCACAACCAGTCCCTGGATTTTGTTGTTAGGCGAAGAGGTAGTTGTGATAATGGTTTCATTGGGTATGAAATCGAGGATCAGTTTCTTCCAGCGCTTTAGATAGATCTCGAAGAGATCGAGTTGCTGCTGGCGGCCAATGAAGATCTGGCTCAGGTCAAAGCCTTCATTGTTCTGGCCTGCTGGTAAGTTAGAAGTCTGGCGTGACATCTGCTGCAACCTCGCTGCAAAAAAAATGTTATGAGTTTCTTTCTCACATCAATCATACTCTATTCTGACTCGATACGCAATAGTTCATTCTTGCTGTTGTATAAAATATTAGTACTGGGAGGAATTCGCCAATGCTGTCAACTTTGCTGTAGAGAGAGGCAGCGGTGGTTGTCGGTCGGCTTTAGAGGCTGTTCTAGAGGCTTCTGGTCATTTATCCCTTATTATAGCATATTGCGTTGAGCTTTTGTACTACTCAGAAAGGTTGAAAGCTTCTATGAAGCTCCCCACACCTTGACCGTACTATCGTCACTGGCAGAGGCAACTTCGCCGCTAGTAGGTGACCATGCCACGCCCTCCACCTGATCAGAATGATTATATGTGCGTAAAGTGCTTCCTGAAGTGGCACCCCAGATCTGTACTGTTCTATCCTTGCCAGCAGAAACGATACGCGTATTGTCAGGTGACCAGGCAACGGCATCGACATAATCGCCATGACCACGATAGGTCAGGACACTGCTTCCTGTTGTTGCCTCCCATACTTGCACCGTCGTATCCTGGCTTGATGAAGCAATGCGCGTGCTGGAAGGTGACCACGAAAGAGCTAAAAGCACACTGGAATGGCCTGTATAGGTGGAAATACGGTTTCCACTACCTGGACTCCACACATGCACCGAACCAATCCTTCCACCTGAAGCAATGTAAGCGCCATCGTGCGACCACGCCACTGCATTCACATAATAAGAATGCCCGGTATAGGTGTAGAGAAGGCTGCCAGTACTGGCAGACCAGACTTTCGCGGTATTATCCGCGCTGCCTGAAACGATGGAACTTCCATCAGGCGACCACGCCACTGCATTTACTTGCCTGGAGTGGCCTGTCATAGTTAAAAGAGGAGCGCCAGAAGAACCATTCCAGAGCCGTACCGTTCCATCAGAATGACCAGAAGCGATGTAGGAACCATTGGGCGACCAGGCGACACTATATACTTTAGCAGAAGTTCCATAACAGGTGAGGAGAGTGCTTCCAGAAGAGGCAGACCAGACTCCCACATTTGAGCCAAGTCCTCCAGAGGCAATCCACGTTCCGCCAGGCGACCATGAAACGGTATACATGCTAGAAGGGCCATAATAGGTGACAAGAGCAGGAGAGACGGGCGGCGAAGTGGGTTGAGGGGTAGGCTGAGGGGTAGGCTGAGGTGTCGGTTTAGGCGTAGGCGTGGGGCTAGGTGTAGGACTAGGGGTAGGAGAGGGAGTAGCGGTAGGAATGGGACTGGGTGTGGCTGTGGGCTTAAGACCGGTTGCGGCATGAGAAGGCGCAAAGGGGCTTTGGGAGAGCATGAACCATGCGAGCGCTCCACCGCCTACCACAACCAGCCCACCCAGACCTCCCAACAGTGCACGTCGGGTGAAGCGCCGTGGCGGTTTTTGCCCAGGAGGAGGGGTACCAGGTGTGGGCGAAGGGAGTTGGGTGAGTGGCTCTACAGCTGCAAGCACAACAGGAGCAGCTTCAGAGGTACGAGTGGAGCCAGGGGCTGGCGGCGAAAGAGCCGTCAAAAGCTCGGATTGCGAGAGAACAGGCGTGAGGGTTGGGGCCGAGGGTGGGAGGGATAGGTCTGTTCCCGAGGTAGAAGACCAGGCCGGCCCTTTACCACTGGCCTGCTCCAGGGCATTAGCAAATGCCTGCAGATTGGCGAAACGCTGCTGTGGGTCTTTGGCTAAGGCCATCATCATCACTTTTTCGACATCCGGCGCAATCATTGGCAACTTCTCTTGTAAGGATGGAGGAGAAGCAAAGACATGCTGGCTGGCAATCTCGGTGAAAGAGCCTTGAAAGGGGCAACTGCCCGTCAGCCATTCGTAAATAACGATCCCCAGCGCATACTCATCACTGACCGGACGCGGTTTGCCCTGGATTTGCTCAGGAGCCATATAGGCTACTGTGCCAACGACATCCTGGGTGTGCTGGTAGCGCGAACTCTGGGCCATAGTGGCAATGCCAAAATCGCTGATCAAAATCTCGTCATTAGGTCCCAACAGCATATTCTCCGGCTTGATATCACGATGGATCAGTTTTTGGCTATGCGCGTAGTGTAATGCCCCTGCGAGCTGTTTGACATAGGGAACAATAGTAGACAATGGGAGCCGCGAACCTCTGGGGTGAAGCTGGCGCAAGGTACCTTTGGGGGCGTAGTCCATGACAAGAAAGGGGGTATTGTTTTGTACGCCAAAGTCTAATACGCGAATGATGTGAGGATGTTTCAGGCGAGCGATTGTTTGGGCCTCAGTAATAAAGCCTTCCATATTGTCATCGGTGATTTGTGCATGCAAGACTTTAATGGCCGCCTGTGTCTTCAAATACACATGTTCACCGAGGTAGACATCGGCGAAGCCACCCTGACCAAGTAAGCGTACGAGGCGATAGTTACCCAGTTGCTGTCCTATACGGTTACGGTCTATCATTTTCGACCTCCCGGGTATAGTGAACGCACTCCTCCAATATCCGCCAGGTAGTTCGAGTATATTTCAATACGTCAATTGTAGAGTAATAGAAGAACTATGTCAAGTAGACCCGGCATCACCCCCAGGGCTTCTCAAACCGTGGGGGCAATACGCTTGTACACGTTGCGGCTGCGCCGCAACTCGTCCTTTTCTACATGTTTGTGTGTATTTTGCGTGCGCTGACGCGCACGCAAAATACACACAAACATGTCTTACAACTTGGGGTCGCCTTCGGCGACCCACCTGTACGGGTCATTGCCCCTACAGTCTCAAAAACTTTTGAGAAGCTCTGAATCAATACCTATCGAGAGTTGACAGGAAGCCCTTTTTCTCGTACACTTATCTTGGTAACCTCGGAGAAACTCTACGCTACAAGGGGAAGGCAGTGAGAGTAATACGTTGCCCAAATTGCGATGAACCCCTACCGGGTTTCGCAAATTTTTGTGCTGGCTGTGGCGAAACCCTGACCCCTGCGCCAACGAGCAGCACAGTCAAGGTCTCTGATCGTCCCCGCGCCCTCAAAGTACCTCACTTCTTCTCGCTAGAAAACTATGGTGACGTTTCAGTTGCTAATGATTCTTCTTCTGAGACGGTGAAATTTGTACCGCGCTCATTGCACTCCTCCCTGAATAGCAATATAGCTGTAGCACAAGCATCTCTTGATCTTGCAGAGAGTACAGAGGATGATATCAGCGACGACAGCGAAACCAGACGCAATACGAACTGGCACAAAATCGTCGATTCTCGGCCTATGCGCACACCTTCTTTGCCGCGAATACCCATATCAACACCACGCACACCTGCACCTCTACCTTTACCATCAGAATATCTACTAACACAAACGTCACAGCGAAAACCACGCCTGGCACCTCCTGCTTTGTTTTTTTGGGTGAGTATGGTGCTACTGGTGGCAATCGTAGGAGGGGGCCTTTTTGGCGTGGTGGTGACCCTGGGGCGCGGCATCTTAGGACAAACGCCACCTCAGCATAATGAGCTAGCATTACAGGTGACCCCCTCGAGTGTAGCCCTCGGTGCAATCATTACCGTACGCGGCACTAACTTTACTCCACGTGGCCGCGTTGGCCTGACACGCGATTCTGCGATCCCTGTTATGGATACAGGCAACAATACTATCATCCAGGCAGACAATAAAGGCAGCTTTACAGACACGATCATTGTTGAACCAGAATGGCAGGCCGGTTCCCATATCATGCGTGCGGAAGATGCTCACTTGCACAAAATCGCCGCTTTCACGATTCTGGTCACAGGACATAGTCCCTCGCTGCGTCCTGCCTACCTTCTCCTCTCAACGAACTCTCTTGATCTTGGTTCTGGTGACCAGGCTACCAATAGTACAAAGACCATCACCCTTACTAACGCTGGCGGCGGTCAAATCTCCTGGCAGACCGCAACGACACAACCATGGCTTTTGCTCACTCCCAAGAGCGGTAGCTTCTCAACCGGGCAAAGCATCCAGGTAACGATTGCCGCCGATCGTTCAAACATGCAGCCAGGCTCCTACAGCGCTCAGGTAATCTTCACCTCCACTGCTGGAAAGGCCGCGCTTCCCGTAAAAATGAAAACGACCTTGCTTCAACCTGGGCACGAACCTGTGCTACAACTCACGCCACCTGTGCTCTCCTTCACGGCTTCAGATGGTGGCATAAGCCCACCAGGACAGGTGTTGACTGTAAGCAATCCTGGTGTACTACCATTGCAGTGGAGTGCGTCCATCAGTGGCGGCAATGGTTGGCTTTCAGCCTCACCATCCTCTGGTAATGTTTCAAAAGGTGGCAGTCAGGCCGTAGTGATAGGTATCAATAGCAGCAGCCAGCTGCCGGGCGTATATAATGGCGTGATAACATTCGCAGGTCAGGGGGCCGTTAAGGATAGCCCACAAAAAGTGTATGTCAGTCTAACTGTTTTGCCACTATGTGCCCTACAGGCGTCCCCTGGTAACCTGGCCTTCACCGGCGTCTCCTCACAGCCTGCGTCCGCGGCAAAAATCATCAGTTTAAATGTCACCCAGAACTGCACTGCACCGCTGCAATGGAGTGCGGTAGCCACGACAAATATTGGTGGTCACTGGCTAAATATCTCCCCTGCAGGTGGTACAACCCCCTCCTACCCATCCATAAGTGTTAATGCTACAGGTCTAGGACCAGGTATTTATGGTGGGTCCATTTTCTTCAGGTCGACAACGGGAACCCAGACCTTGCCCATAACCTTCTTCATAGGGCAACCAACAACGCCAATTCTGGCCACTACCCCTGCAACCATGGGTTTTAGTGGCGTCATTGGTCAATCGCAGCCGGCCGGCCAGGCGATTACAATCACCAATACAGGTGGGGGCATGCTCAACTGGCAGGCAACTGCTACCACCAGTTTTGGGGGCGCCTGGCTGGCAGTTTCTTCAACCAGCGGTAGCCTGACCTCATCGCAGTCCGTATCAGTGAATGTGACGGCTACAGTCCTATCTGGACTTACTCCCAACACTTACACAGGCATGGTAACCATTACCGGAAAAGACAGTACAGGACTTTCTGCCCTTGGCAGCCCGCAGAGTATCCCTGTGAACTTTAAGGTGCTGCCTCCCTGTACTATTGCTGCCGCTCCACCTGCCCTGAGCTTTGCCGGGGTGGTTGCTCAGCCAAATCCTGCGGCACAACCGGCAACTATCACGGCCAGTGGTACCTGTACTCACCCCTTGAGTTGGAAAGCAACCCCGAGTGCAGCATGGATCACCACAACGCCTGCATCCGGCAGCGTGAGCCTTACTGCGCCTTCGACGACGAGCATAGGCGTCTCGCTCTCAGGGTTGACAGCTAACAACTATACAGGGCAGGTAACAATTACAGCTGTCGATAGTGTTACGCAGCAAGCCGTTGGCACCTCGCAGACAATCACGGTTACACTATCGCTGCAGCCACCATGCACGCTGCAAGGGCCTTCTGTGTCCGGAGAAAACTTTAACAGCGAAGTTGGAGCTAACCCTGCCACTCAGACTTTCACTATTGGCATTTTTGGGGCCTGTACAGGAAATGTCACCATTACTCCAACCGTTACACAGAACTGGCTGGCAGTAACTCCTCCTTCGGCAACAATCACCGGGGGAAGCACCACTTTCACTGTAACGGTAACATCGGCATCCCTCGCTGCGGGAAATTATAATGGCTCAATTTCGCTGGCTGCCGTGGATGCAGGTATTACCATCACAGGCAGCCCGCAGACAGTGGGCGTGACGCTCAATGTGCTTGCAGCACCCTCTCTCACAGCAGGCCCTGGCAGCCTTACCTTCAACGTTGCAACCGGGACAACCTCCCAACCAATCGGCATTGGTAACACGGGTGGAGAGCCGCTGAACTGGACTGCTGCATTGGCTTCAGGTGCTCCCAGCTTTGTCTCGCTTTCAGCAACCTCCGGCACGAACCTGGCAGGAGGAGCAAATACGTCGGTAAACGTTATTGTCAATGCAACTGGAGTAGCTGGTGGCTCAACTTTTACGACCGGCGTGACGATCAGCGCTATCGACCCGCTTACAGGCAATACTGTTGCAGGCAGTCCGGTTACAGTGACGGTTACGATTAACGTTGCGGCGCCTGCTATGCAGCTCAGCGCGGTAGGATTAAATTACACCACTACTGCGAATGTTAACCCTACGGCGCAATCTATTACCGTCACCAATACAGGAGGCAATGGATTGACATGGCAGGCAGGCGCACCCTCTCAAGCCTGGTTGACGCTGGGGTTAACGAGTGGGAACGTTACTTCACAAACAAGCTCGCCAGTCTCATTCAACGTGAATGTCGCTGGCTTGACCAGTGGCACATATACGGCAACGGTGCTTATTACTCCATCGGTTGGAAGTGCACAGACGGTAACTATAACATTGACGATAAGTTAAACTCTTTCTATCAACTGTTTCGCCCTGTCCAGTTGTTGCTTATCTTGCTCCCAATCCTCTTTGCCATTGTCATCAGTCTTAATAGGTGTTTCCAACAAAACCGCAGTGTGGTCAAGCCGGGGATCACTTAGCAATGCCCGCAATCCCTCTTCACCAATAATACCTTCGCCCAGGCGAGCATGTACATCGCGATGACTACCCAGGGCCATCTGTGTATCGTTCAAGTGAATAACTTTGAGATGGGACAATCCTATGGTCTCATCAAAGTGATGAAGCAGCTGTCGTGTAGCTACTGCACTGGAAATATCATATCCGGCTCCCCACAAATGGGCCGTGTCAAGACAAACGTCCAGGCGCCCGGCGAACTCCGGTAACAGGTCCAGCACGGCGCTAAGCTGCTCAAAGCTATGCCCAAGCGAGTTGCCCGCACCAACATCGTTTTCCAACAGTAACATCACCTCTGGCGGGGTCTCAGGTAAAATACGTGCAATGGCCTGGGCAATGCGAGCAATGCCTGCCTCAACGCCAGAACCACGATGGCTCCCTGTATGGAAGACCACGTATCTTGCCCCAAGGAGTGCACCTCGCCCTAAAGTCCAGCTCAGTAGAGCAATCGATTTTTCCCAGATGAAGTCGTCAGGGGAAGCCAGGTTGATGAGATATGGCGCATGAATAACCACAGGATCCAGTTCGCATACGCGTACCGCCTGGGCAAATGCCGCACATGCTGCAGGATTATCGCCCGCTGGCCGCCAGCCTGTGGGGTTACCGGCAAAGATTTGAATTGCATTACACCCGATCTGCTGCGCAATATGCGCAGCCTTGACAGGCTTTGAGTTAGTGGGCATATGGCGACCGAGACGCATCATTCACCTTCCTTAGCCTGAGTAGGTGATGGGTTGTCTTCGAAATGAGGCAATTGATCCAGCCTGGTTAAGCCAAACTGCTGTAAAAATTCGGGGGTTGTGGCAAAGAGTGTTGGGCGTCCAATCGTTTGCGCCCGGCCAACTTCAGCCACCAGGCCATGTTGGATGAGGCTCACCAGTGCACGATCACTATTGACTCCTCGTACAGCTTCGATCTGTGCACGGGTCACGGGCTGGCGATAGGAGATCACAGCCAGCGTCTCCATTGCTGCCGTGGTCAGTTTAGCGGTCATGGGAAGGCCGAGGAGTGCAGCTACATAGCGAGCCATTTCTGGAGCAGTCACAAGTTGCACTTGTTCGCCCAGACGCTGCAAGCGTATACCTCGCCTCTGGTGCTCCAGGTCGTGTTGGAGGGTTTGCAGGCCGAGTGTTAAGCTTGTGTCATCAACGTCGAGCAATTTGCGTAGCTCGGCACGCTCCAAAGGACGACCAGAGACAAAGAGCACACTCTCGATGGCTGCTCCTATCTCGACCGCCATCTGCTCGTCTGGAGACAAATGCGGCCGGACATTTCCATTTTGTTGCGTTACCTGTTTCTGCATTGTGAGGCGATTATATCATAGTAGCACCACAAAATGTACATATTGGTTAGCCACCATCGGAGCTTCTCAAACCGTGGGAGCAATAGTCCCGTGCAGGCAGAGGCAGAGCCTCTGCTGCATCTCTTTTGCAGGTTTTGCGCATGGGGCATTTCCTGCGGAAATGCCCCATGCGCAAAACCTGCAAAAAATCTTTCCGGTCGCCGAAGGCGACCATTCCCAAGGACCTTCCTCCTCGGTTGAACGAAAGTATTGCCCCACGGTTTGAGAAGTCCTGTAGTCACCTTTCTCCACACGGGCGACCCAAGGGGCCTCACCCTTACTATATTACGAGCAGAGCCGGCAGCATCGTATCATAGGGGCGGGAGCGGCGGTCAGGCTGGGATGGAATCCTTTGGCCACCTGTCCCGCTATTGCGTACTTATCCTTGCAAGAAAATTGCAAGCTCTCTGCGTCACTATGTGTTATTGTGTATCGTTATATTCCATCTTAGCTTGTTTTTAATCTAATACTTTCTAGTAAATTAGTACATTTCATTGCGTTAATACCACAGCTATGCTACACTGCCGTAGATAGTTGTGTCCATAGTGCAAAGTCACCAAAGCTGTTCGGAAAAGAGGTGCAGGGGAATCCCCCTGCCGGGGTTCCAGGGGTGTCCCCTGGTTTTCCCCCTTTTCCTAAAAGGTAGGTTGAAGATGCATTAGGTTTGTTTTTTAGAGTGCTGTGTTTCTTCTTTCTTACTTGGATGGAATAGTTAATACCAAAAGTACGCACGAACAATACTACACGCGGCGTTTCATGCGCAGGTATTCGCAACTTTTAATTACCTTGCTGGATCAGCCTTCAAAGAGGATTAGTCTATGCCATACTACCTATCAACATTTCCCTTCAAAGCGAACAGATCAGGCAATGGGCTATTGAGAGTACTGGGAGCACTCCTATCGCTTACCAGCATGATATTAGCAGCAGTGAGCATCTTCTTTCATCAGAGTACCCTGGGCCTTATGATTTCTGTCGTTGTTGCTCTCTTTGGACTGCGGGTCTTTATACTCTGGCTGGGAACCGGAGCCCCTTCTGTTACGCTCGCATCCAGGCCTATGGCTCCCACGCCCCCGCCCGTATATCCCACATCAACGTTCAACCCGGAGCAGAAATCGGCGCTACATACACGACCCCTGACTCCCATACGCCCGAATTTAAGCCTCCCCACCAGGCCAGGGGGAAGTTCTGTCCCTACTATACACGGACTTCGCAGGTCGTCTGCTTCGTCTATGTCGTCCGCGCCAATAACGGCCTATCCTTCCCAACCCGTCTTTGCTGCACAATCTTCATATACACAGGTGCAACAACCTCCTATGTTTGAAGAGAGACGCGCTCAAGCGCCTGCTCCTTATATTTCCCCTATCTTCGAAGTGGACCCCCCTGTTGGCGACATACAGTGTTTTATCCTCCCCAAAGAAGGCGCACCACTGGTCGAGTGCCAGGATAGTTATGCCTTGCATGCAGAACATCGCTGCTACGCAGTGGCTGACGGAGTAGCTGGAAGCTTTGTTCCTGGCCCCTGGGCGCGTATTATCGCTAAAAGCTTTGTTGAACGCAACGGAACATTCCTGAATAAGGAGGATTTTCAGGCCTGGCTCGTGGAATGCAGCCAGCAGTGGCACAGATGGCTAGCGAACAGGTGGCTTCCTACGATACATGCCATGTCCAAACGCAGTAGAGATAGTTACAGCGACTGGAGTAATGATATACGCCCGGGAGCGCAGACAACGCTCATTGGCTGTTCCCTTCTCTCTCAGCGTGAGCAACAAGGTACAGCTACTGCGGTCAGTGTCTTTGCTATAGGCGATGGCCAATTTTTTCTCTTCCGCCCAAATACGAGCTGGAACCTCGTAGAAATGTTCCCATATAGCGATACTGATAAGTTCGGCTCCCGTCCAGATACATTGGCAACAGTGTTACGCACTGACTTGTTAGAGCGAGCCTGGGCACAGCGCAAAACGAAACTCTGCAAAGTATCTCCCGGCGATATCATTGTCCTTGCCTCGGGTACACTGGCGAAATGGCTGCTTACGCAGGTGCAGCAGCATACTGATCGGTGGAGGCCCTTGCTCAGCGGCATCAGCCCTGCTGAGTTTGAGCAATATATCCGTACAGAATTGCATAATGACCGCATAGAAGATGACGATTTGACCATGCTGGTTATTCCCATTCAATAGTTCGAGGAAAAAATAAGCGTATGACCACGTCGGGAGTTCTCTGGCCTTCTCAAGATGCATACGATATTGCCGTTGCGCCTGGTTCATTTTCTTACTGTCCATTCAATGACTACTGTACGTATCTTACGGAAGTGGTCATTCTGATACATGTTCACTGCCCAAGGAGGGTTTATGTCGCCACAGTTGCATAGTGTGCGCAGGCGTATTCTGCTCGTATGCATTGTGCTCATCGTTTCAGTGTTTTCCCTTTTTGGGCTTGTTCGGCAGGTAGCTCTTGTGAATGCCGCACCTTCTCAGAGTGATGGCAGGATTGGTGAATCAGGGACAAGCACATCTACCCTTGTGTCCCGGTCGTTACCACTAGCGCCAGCTGATCAACCAGCTTTGACTGTTACGCCTGGCAGTCTCGATAATCACAGTAGCAACTGCACGGGGGCATCTACATGGGTTTGTAGAGTGATTGTGGATGGTACCAGTCCTCACAGCATAAACTGGCAGGCTTCTGGTTCAGCTACATTCATCCCACAGGGAGGTACTGTGCCTCCAGGTGTAACAGTGACTATCTCGAATCTACCTTGTCCGGCCAGAGAAACTTTTGTATTTACAGGAACAGCGACAAAAGGAGGCCGGGTAATAAGTGTGCCTGTAACCTGGACTTGTACACTACCACCATCATCTACACCGTCACCATCGCCATCGCCAACTAAAACTGGTATGACGCCCACACCATCACCTACCTCTGGGACTCCCACGACTACGCCCACTCCTACATCTTCATCAACGTCTCTTTCCACACCTCAACCTGGTACTACGCCCACGCTGACAACTGGATCCACACCTACATCCTCGACAACTATACCACCAGGTAGCCACAACCCTCCTGACTCCCGGGCATTGAGCAGCCTTTTTACCATCGCTGCCTTAGTACTGGCGCTGGCAGCATTCTTGCTCTATCTCATACCGCGGCAACAATCTTCCTCTTCTCTTCTCCTTAAAGCTCTTTCCCTCATCTTGCCTAAATCGGTTTTACGGCGGCTTGGCGATAGGTAGCAGGCCACCAAAAAGATTTGGGCACATTCAAAGTTTGATAGTATGCCACTCACACTTTCTTGTAATATATCACTCAATGTGGTATAATAAATATCAAAAAACGGATCCGTATAGGAGAGACATAGTTAGATGAAAATTGAGCGATTTACTGATAAGGCTCGTGAAGCTATCAGTGAAGCGGCAGAAATAGCCAAACAGCATAGCAATGGGCAGATCGAAGTTGAGCACTTGCTCGATGCGCTTCTCACTCAGGAAAGCGGTGTAGTCCAGCAGATAATCCAGAAGGTGGGAGGGAATCTGGCTGAGGCAAAGCGCATGGTCGAGAGCGATATTGAGCGTATGCCCCGCGTCTATGGCGGCAATGAACCAGGCCTATCTTCACGCTTACGCAAAGTGCTGGAAGATGCATGGCGCGAAATGAGCAACTTCAAGGACGAATACCTTAGCGTTGAGCATCTCCTTCTGGCTATGTTTGGTACTGACGACGAAGCGGCACGACGTGCCCTGAGAGCTGCAGGGCTCACCCGCGATAACGTCTTGCAAGCCCTCACCTCCATTCGCGGTTCACAGCGCGTGACCGATCAGAATCCTGAAGGGAAATACCAGGCGCTTGAAAAGTATGGACGCAACCTCACTGAACTGGCCAGGCAGGGCAAGCTTGACCCCGTCATTGGACGCGATGAGGAGATCCGGCGCGTCATCCAGGTATTGAGTCGCCGCACTAAGAATAATCCAGTATTGATCGGTGAGCCGGGCGTGGGCAAAACCGCTATTGTCGAAGGGCTGGCCCAACGTATTGTACGCGGCGATGTGCCAAAAACGCTGGCCGACAAAGAGGTGGTGACCCTCGACCTGGGTTCACTCGTCGCAGGAGCTAAGTACCGGGGCGAGTTTGAGGAACGTTTGAAAGCCGTCCTCAAGGAGGTAACGAGCGCCGAAGGTGGCATTATCCTTTTTATTGACGAACTGCATACCCTCGTGGGAGCAGGCGCTGCTGAAGGGGCCATGGACGCCTCTAACATGCTGAAACCGATGCTGGCGCGGGGCGAACTACACTGCATTGGCGCAACTACCCTCGATGAGTACCGCAAGCACATCGAGAAAGATGCCGCTTTGGAGCGTCGTTTCCAGCCCGTTATCGTCGATCAGCCATCGGTCGAGGACACGATTAGCATCTTGCGCGGCTTGAAACAACGGTATGAAGTACATCACGGCGTGCGTATTCAGGATAGCGCACTCGTTGCCGCGGCTATCCTTTCCAATCGCTACATTACCGACCGTTTCCTGCCTGATAAGGCCATTGACCTGGTAGACGAAGCTGCAAGCCGCCGGCGTGTGGAGTTGGACAGCACTCCTAGCGAGATCGATGCACTCGATCGACGTATCCGGCAGTTGCAAGTAGAGCACGAGGCTCTGAAAAAGGAGACCGACGCGGCCAGCCGCGAGCGTCGTAGCAGGGTAGAGCAGGAGATCGCCAACCTGAGCGAGCAGCTCCACTCACTCAAAATCTCACTGGAAAGCGAACGTGAACCGGTGGAGGCCATTCGCCGCCTCAAGAAAGAGCTAGAGCAGGCACAGGTCGACCTGGAAAAAGCCGAGCGTGAATATAATCTCGAACAGGAGGCCCGCCTCCGTTATGGCACCATTCCAGACCTGGAGCGCCGCATCGCTGATATGGAGTCAAAACTCATCAATCTGAAGAGCGCGCGTATGCTCAAAGAAGAGGTCGACGCTGAGGATATCGCCGAGATCGTCTCCAAATGGACGCATATTCCCGTCACCAGGCTAATGGAGGCCGAGGTACAGAAACTGCTCAAGATGGAGGACCGCCTGCGTGAACGTGTTGTTGGACAGGACCTGGCATTGCAGATTGTCTCGGACGCCATTCGCCGTTCGCGCGCTGGCCTGCAAGATCCAAATCGCCCGTTAGCCAGCTTCCTCTTCCTGGGACCGACAGGTGTTGGTAAGACAGAAATGGCGCGTGCCCTGGCAGAGTTCCTGTTTGATAACGAGCAGGCTATGGTGCGCATTGACATGTCAGAGTACATGGAGAAGCACAGCGTCTCACGCTTGATTGGTGCCCCTCCTGGCTACGTTGGCTACGAAGAAGGAGGCCAGCTGACCGAGGCGGTGCGCCGTCATCCGTACAGCGTCCTCCTGCTCGACGAGATTGAGAAAGCCGCTCCAGAAGTCTTCAACGTTCTGCTGCAATTGCTTGACGATGGCCGCCTGACCGACGGTCAGGGTCGCACAGTCGATTTCAAAAATACGGTCATTATTATGACAAGCAACCTTGGCAATCGCTGGCTGCACGAATTTGATGGCATGGATGAGGACGAGTTACAGCGCGTGGTACGGCAGCGGCTACGAGAAGAGGGCCTGCGCCCAGAATTCATCAACCGTATCGATGAAATAATCGTCTTCCATCAAATCACGCGCGATCAGATGAAGCGCATTGTGGAGATCCAGATCAATCGCCTGCGACCACGCCTTGTAGACCGTCATATCACCCTGCACCTGAGTGATGCAGCGAAAGACCTGCTGGCAACCGAGGGCTACGACCCGCAGTATGGAGCGCGCCCTCTCAAGCGCGTCATCCAAAAAGAGGTTGAGAACCGTGTTGCCCGCGGCATCCTCGACGGTACCATTCGCGATGGAGATACAGTCGAGATCGATGCACCCAATGGAAAATTGGTCATGGAGACCATGAAATAAAAGTCTCACTTTGCAGCTTGTCATCCTGAGCGCAGCGAAGGATCTCTCGAGGCACCTCGCCTCTTCTGTTGGTTGCGCGCTGTGCAGCCGACGGCTGCACAGTCCGCACTCAACAAAAAACACTCGCGAACTGCCGTAGGCAGTGAGGAGTCAGAAGCGAGAGGACTACATAGTTACAGAATTCAAAATACTGGGCTGGTTGACACCGGCCAGGGATCACACAATGTTACCACCTCATTCAAATATCAAGAATACTGTTGAAGTACTCATAATTGGCGGCGGCATCATCGGCAGCTCCATCGCCTACCACCTTGCACGGCAAGGGCGACAGGTGCTCATAGTGGAGCAATCAGAGGTCGCCTCTCTACCCGCAGCCTCCTGGGCCAGCGCCGGCGGAGTGCGGCGCCAGGGACGCCACCCGGCCGAAGCCAGACTTGCCATCGAAGCCATCCAGCGCTGGAAGACCCTGGCAGAGGAACTGCAAGCCGACCTGCACTACAGGAGCGGAGGAAATCTCTTGCTTGCTGAAAGTGATGCTGAGGCCGAGCAACTTGCAACCTTTGTCCAACGCCAGCAGGAGCTTGGCTTCACCGATGTGCGCCTCTTGGATCGCCAGGAAACGCGTGCACTCGTACCAGGTCTCAATGAACAGGTTCTAGCTGGCAGCTACAGCCCCGCTGACGGGCAAGCCGACCCTGTACGCACGACTCGCGCCTTCGCCGCCGCATATTGTCCTGGCTGCTGGTGCCTGGAGCGACCAGATAGCTGCCAGCATCGGCTTGCGTCTGCCCATCCGCACTCTTGCGCTACAGATGATCCTCTCGACCCCCGCACAACCACATATCCTGCGGCCAGTGCTAAGTGCGCTCAGCCGCGCCCTCTCGCTCAAGCAGCTTCCCGACGGTGCATTCCTGCTGGGTGGCGGCTGGTTGGGAGACCCAACTCCTGACCGGCGCTCCTATACCCTACGCCAGGCTAGCGTACAAGGCAACTGGGCTGCCGCCTGCGAGCTTCTACCGATAGTGGGTCAGCAGCGTATCGCCCTCACCTGGTGCGGCCTGGAAGCGCAGAGCATCGATGATATCCCCTTCATTGGAAGCATACCAGGACTGGACGGCCTGACTCTGGCCCTTGGCTTCTCCGGACACGGCTTCGCCCTTGCACCGGCCGTTGGACGTACTGTAGCTGACCAGGTCAGCGGCAAACCCGCCCCCGAACTAAACGACCTGAGTCCCACTCGCATCGCCAACTTCGATCCAGGCCAGGTCGAGGCATTCATCACTGGGACATCTTAAGCTATAGCTAATAAACACTTAGCATGTTATACTCCTTTCAAACATCCCCAATGATAAGGCCTATGGCTATAGAGAGAGGGTTAGTCTAAGCAATGGCAGACGAGATACAAAAGCAACAATTATCGTCGCTCGATATCAGCACGCCAGGTCTGGAATTCAGAGAACCACCTCCCAGGTGGATGAAGGTCTGCGCCCTGGGCGTACATTTTTATACAGCCAGTGGCGCTCTGCTGGCCTTCTTGATTGTGCTGGCAGCTATACGGGGCAATGCTGTCCAGGCTCTATGGTTCGCCCTGGTCGCGCTGGTTATCGACGGCACTGATGGCTGGCTGGCACGCCGCTTTCATGTAAAGGAAACACTTCCCTGGTTTGATGGTGCCCGCCTTGACGATATTGTTGACTACCTGACCTATGTCTTCGCCCCCATCCTCCTACTCTGGAACACCGGTCATCTACCAATTGGCCCTGCCGGCATAATTTTGGCGGCGCTCCCCCTACTGGCATCGGGGTATCAATTTTCCCGGGTAGACGCAAAGACTGACGACCACTTTTTCTTAGGCTTCCCCAGCTATTGGAACGTGGTCGCCTTCTACATCATCATCTTCAACCTGTCACCTATAATTGTAAGTGCCATTCTCTTGACCTGCTCCGTCCTCGTCTTTGTGCCAATACGCTACCTCTACCCTTCACGGACAGTCATCTTCCGCCCGCTCACACTGGCACTAACAGGAATCTGGCTGCTGAGCTATGCCTTGATCTTGGAACAGATGCCAACGCCCCAGCCGTTATTGGCTATATTCTCTCTCTTCTATTTGCTCTATTATGCCGGCCTGAGCTTGTATCTTACCTTGAGTAAGGGAAAAAGTGATCCTTTTCATCCAACAATCCGTATCTTCCGTTGACGATGATTTGTGAGTACGATTACAACACATGGACCAGTTCGCTGCAAGAAACAAAAGGAGGCTCGGCTTGTTATGACAAATTTGAAAGATCACATGAACCTGAAAACTTCTCCGGGAAGCCTCATCACCAACCGCTTCTCTCGTCACCCGGAGCGCTACATGGAGATTTTCCGCATCTTGCGCAAGTACAAATTACACCACGTAGCCGCTGAATTTGGCATGACACACCAGCACGAGGAAGAGACTGATCTCCTCCTCCTTGACAGCCACGAGGAGGAAGAAGACCATGCCGCGGACCTGACTGCCGCCCTCGAAGAATTAGGACCATGTTTCATCAAAATGGGGCAACTTCTCAGTACCAGGCCGGATCTGCTGCCACCTCACTATATCAAAGCCCTCTCCCGCCTGCAAAACACGGTTAAGCCTGTGCCTAGCGAAAAGATAGTCGCCATTATCGAAAGTGATCTGGGCGCCCCCATCTCCGAGCTGTTCCAGTCGTTCGATTGCGAGCCCCTCGCTACCGCGTCTATGGCTCAAGTTCACCACGCTGTCTTGCCCGACGGTAGCGAAGTGGCGGTCAAGGTGCAGCGCCCGGGCGTGCGCCAGCAAATCGAAATCGACATAGAGGTTCTACACGAAGTAACTCGTTTCGCCACCAGGTACACCTCTTTCGGTGCGCGCTATGGCCTGGAGCAGATCGTGCGGGAATTGGAACATAGTCTCAACCAGGAACTCGACTTTCGCCTGGAGGCCGACAGCACACGACTCATTGGTCGTCAAATCGCTGATTTCCAGTCTCTAACCACGCCCTCTGTTTATAGCGATTACACCTCGCGCCGCGTTCTGACACTTAGCTTTGTACAAGGCCGCCAGCTCGAAAAGGTCAGCCGGGCAGAGTTGAATGGCCTTGACTCCCGCACCATCGCCAAAGATCTTCTTTCAGCGTATCTCAAGCAGATCGTCATAGACGGCGCCTTCCACTGCGATCCCCACCCGGGCAACATCTTCCTCTCCGATGATGGCCGCCTGGCCCTGATGGACTTCGGTATGGTCGGTCGCTTCGACTCAGGTCAGAAAGACAATGTCATTCTCCTGCTGCTGGCCTTCTCTGAGCGCCTGGGCGAACGCGTAGCCGACACCTACCTGGACATGATCGAGATACCCAAGGATGTCAACCGCCGCGCCTTCACCCAGGATGTCAGCGCCCTCGTCAGCCGTTACCATGACATGAGCGGGGGACGTATGGCTATAGGAACGGCCCTTCTCGACCTCACCAGAATAGCCAAGGCCCATAGCACTCCTGTACCCAGCGTAATGACCCTCCTCGGCAAGGCCATGCTTAACCTCGACGGCACCATTCGCGTCCTCTCGCCTGAGCTCGACCCTGTCCAACTCATCCGTGACTACATGATCAATGTGATGAAAAAACGTGTCTCGGGCCAACTCTCACCCGGGCGTATCTTCGCCTGGGTGCTCGACATGAAGCACCTCTTTGAAAACACGCCCCGCCGCGCCGACATGATTATTGACAAGCTCGCCAACGACCAATTAACGGTCCGCCTAGAGGTTGAGCACCTCGATGACGCTGTACAAAGCTTGAACCGGGCAGCCAATCGCCTCTCGATCAGCATGGTCATAGCTTCTATCATCATCGGCGGCAGCTTTATCATGGAAACCTGGCAGAAAATGAAAGGGACAAAATGAAACGGCAGAAATTAATGATTGGGAATTGACTCCATATAAAAATGAGCTGTCAGGTGAATCTAATGCCCATGGGTTACGGCTATCAATCCTACTATACCGACCACATACAGGATAAGCACTATCAATGAATCGATACCCATGCGAAAAATCTGGCGCTTCGGTCGGAAGATAAGCCCATAGATGTACACTGTCGTGAGCAGAATGCCCAGGCCGGCCAGGTAGACATCGCTATTCATAGCATGGGGTAACGTAGCCTGGCCAGATAGCAAATCCGCCACGAAGAAGAGCACGGGCAGGAAAGCATTGCCACCGAAGATGTCGCTCACGGCGAGGTTGTAGTCACGAATCTTGACCGACTGCAGACCTGTGGAAACCTCCGGCAGGGCGGTAGCGGCAGCCAGGAAGGTTGCAGCGAACACCACGTTACTCAATCCAATATCCTTAGCAATAGCGTTGCTACTCTCTTCAAGCACCACTCCAGCTACCAGCGTGACAACAGACGCTATGATGAAGGTAATGATGACACGTGTAGTACTCTGCTTCTTCCTCTTTTCTTCCTTTTCTTTGGCTTTCTTATCAGCAGTTGTTTCCACCCTGTCCGGAGCACGACCTTTATCTTTCCAGGGCAAATCGGTGCGGGCCTTTTGTACCAGCCAGATGCCGATTAGCCACAGCGCTACAATTAAAAGGCTGCCAGGGGTGATATGGAGGAAAATTAGCGAAGATGGTAATCGGGTAGCCATAATTGAGACCGTGAGCACGGCGACCACCAGCACCCCCTCGAGAACTAATTGCAGGGAAGCCGCCTCGTAGGTCAATGCATCACTTGACCACAGCCCGAAGACGTCGAGAACTACCAGCACAACTGTCTGAATGGCGATCCCACCCAGGATGTTGCCGATTGCAATGCCGATGTTATTTGTCAGCGCGGCACTTGAGGTGATAGCAATTTCAGGCAGATTCGTCGCGAATGCAAGGAAAATTACTCCCCCGGTCGCCTGGTCAAATCCAAAACGCGACGAGAGTATATCTGTAGTGTTGGATAACTGAGTTCCTGCTAACCACACGGCAACGGCACCTGCCAAGAAAATCGGTATCAAGATCAGCAGGGGCATGAATCTAACACACTTATCCCTTTCTTAACTACGAGTAGCTCTTTAGTTGAACCTATTTAGTACACGTATAACGAGGGCGTTTTGTGAATGGTGCTTTCCTTAATGTCTCACCAGGGATCTAAGCTGCAAGGTGGTCCAAACTGCGGGTTACCTGCCCTCAGACAGGATCACTACAAGAGTCCTCGCTCCTATGCAAACGAGGCAGCAGTTAGTTGCCGCCAACCTGGGATATCAGGATTATTGAACTCTATTGTACTCTTTATACCCCTGAGTAACCGCGCAATATTACCTCCCGTAATCAGCGCTTCCTGTTGTCGGGGCAAACCAAGCATTTCTATTTTATAAAGTTCAACAGCGGGATGCAGCAAGGGGCCATCGGAGCCAAGTGTGGCTCTTCGTCAAGTTTCGTGCTGAGGTGGTAAGATAGGGAAAAACCTCCGCAGGCCTGTGAATGAGGCCTGCGGACAAAGGAGAAGGAGTGATGGTCCTTTCCCAGATTTTTCCCTCCCTGGCTAGAACGTATGAGA
>WNGL01001952.1_pt1 | contig 25139 bp, 14 predicted proteins | sample 5400591 | NCBI WGS metagenome assembly WNGL01 (sample SAMN13153377, study PRJNA577476) | soil metagenome | isolation source: 80 cm soil or saprolite under Garry oak tree replicate 1 | place: USA:California | collected 2016-06-15 | reverse complement strand
ATGTTGACCGAGCCGCTGGCGCTCTCGATGGTCTGGTGGATTTCCATGACCACCAAACCGTCGGGATTGATTAGCGGGGTCACCTCGAGGGTCACCCCGATATTGACGGCCTGGATGGAAGAGTAGCCGCCAAAGGAGCCGCCGCCATAATAGCTGCCGCTGGGGTAGGGCCGCGACTCACCCACAAACAGGCTGGCAGGCTCATTGTGTGAGGTCTGGATGCGCGGGCGCTGAAGGATCTTGGCGCGGCTGTCGCTCGCCACTGCAGTCAACGTCACGTCGAGGTCCTGGCCAAATGTTCCCAGGTAACTGAATCCGCCAGGCAGGCTGCTGGCGGCGTTGGTCGCGCCGCTTACGAAGTTGCCGAAGTTGTTCCCGGAGAGGGCGTTGCCGTTGTTGATTGCGCCGATGCCCTTAAAATAATTGCCCAGTCCATGTGGCTGACCCTCAAGATAACTCACGCCCACGTCTCGACTGTTATTGAGCGTTACCTCGATAATGACAGCTTCAATCAACACCTGCGCCAACACAACATCCAGCTTGGCGACGATGTCTTTGATCATTTTCATGTCCTCCTTCGATGCAAAAATCAGCAGGGAATTGGTGCGCTCGTCGGCGATCATTTTCGTCGTGCCCAAAATCTGGAATTCTCCTGCGCCGCCCGAAGCGCGCCGGATAATGTTCTGCAGCCGGTCGCTGAAACTGGCGCCTGCCCCCGGCGTGGCGCCGGGTGTGACGCCCGTGCCGGGTGGAGTGCCAAATCCGGGCGTCGTTGTGCCGGGATAGGCGCCGCCGGTGCCGGTCTGGCCGAAACGACTGCCCCCCGTTCCACTGCCCCTGACGCCGCGGCTGACGCCGCCGGCCCCCCCGCCTACGGTGGTGCCGCCGCCGCCCGCGCTCAAGGTGTTCAACGCATTGGCGATTTCTGTGGCCTTCGCATACCTAATCGGGATGACTTCCGAGATGAATTCGGCGGGCGCTACCACGTCGATTTTGTTGACCATCTCCAACATGCGTTTGACGTTCTCGGTGAAGTCGCGCAGCACCAGAATCTGGCTGCTGTCAATCGGCAGAATCGCATTGGGAATTTTGACGAACGGCTGCAGCACCTGGACCAGCTCGCTGGGCTTGGCATATTTCAACTGCACCACGTGCGTTACGTATTGGCCCATATCGCCTAGCTGCGCTGCATCCAGGTTGTTGAAGGGGGCCCCTTCCTGGTTGGCATTGGGGGCCGGCACGGCTTTGACGAACTTTTCCCCCACGTTGATCATCGCGACGCCGTTCAGGGCCAGCACCGCATCGAAGGCCTGGATGGCTTCGCGCTTGGTGAGCGGGGTCTGGGTCTTGAGCGTAATCGTCGGCGCGGGCAACGAGGTGGGGCGCAAGATCGTCCGGTTCACCAACTCGGCATAAATCTGCAGCACCTGATTGAGATCGGTGCTTGGGAAATTTATCGTCCCGGCCGGAAGCTGTGTCTCCTCCGGCGCATTCGCCGCCGCTGGCGCAGGCACAATTGCGCCTGCCTGGCCAGGCTGAGGCGCCACTGTCGTCGCGGGAGTGGTTGGCGCGGGTGTCTGTGGCGCTGGTGCGGGTGCTGGCGTCGCGGGTGTGGGCGTCGTTGGTGCCGGTACTGGCGTCGCTGCCGCGGGTGCAGGCGCCCCAGGGGTGGGAGCCTGGACCGCAGGTGTGGGTGTCGGCGTAGCGGGTGTGGGTGTCGTTGGTGCGGGTATCGGGGCCGCTGTCGCGGGTGCAGGCGCCGCCGGGTTGGGTGCCGGGGTCGCGGGTACCGGTGTGGGTGTGGCCGCCTCTGGCGTGGGCGTCGCCGTCGCGGACGTCGGCACGGCCGTGACGAGCGCCGAGCTGGGGACAGCGGTGCTATTTGTACGCGGTTCTTCTGGAACGGGGCGCGCGGTGGTTGGCAGCTCGGGCGCAGGCACTGTTGGAAGGGCGCCAGCAGCATTGGTTGCGGGGCTTTGGGCGGCGTTAGTGGCTGCAGGCTCAGCCGTGCCCTCAAGGGCCTGGCGCAATGCTTGCCGCAAGAGTTCTTCGCGGTTGGTAGCTGCGGAGGCGCCGGCGGCGTTGTTGGTCGGCGTGGCCGGGTCAGCAAAGGCTGGCGCAGATTGTGCCGCCAAGCCGAGGCAGCCCAGCAGCAGAACCCCAAATCCCAGGCTGCGAGCTCCTGGGAAGCTCCAAAGCCCAAGCTTCAACATTCGCAAGAGTGTGGAAGCCCAAGCTGCAAACCACCCCTGCCGGCGGCGACGGCTTTCTGCATCAGTGGGGCTGGCCGCGTGGGGCTTGGTGCTTCGGTGAATATGCGCACTCATGGCGCAATTTGAGATTGGACGGGGTAGAGTCGTTTTCACGGTCGTTTGGAAGTTGCTGTTGCTGGTTTAGAAGCTGGGGCAGATGGTTTGTTGGTCGGCGTTGCGGTCCTGACCACCGGGCTCGCAGGTCTGGCCGTTGCATCAATAGATTTGGCGGCTGCTTTCCCGGACTTGTTGGCCGTCGTCGGAGTTGTGGGCGGCGCGGTTCTCGCCGGGTTCTTTTGATAGCTGGCGACCAGTGTCACGTTTGCGCTGAGCTGATAGCGTGGCGCGTCCGGACGCAAACCCAGATCGCGGACCCGGATCAATGAATTGCTGGAGCCGAGATTGTATAAGAAGTCCACGAGCTGCGGTTCTGCCGATTGAACACTGATTCTTTCAGTGAGTTCCAAGAAGAACTCGTTGGTGCGCGTGGTTGGTTTCTGCGCCGTAGTGATGCTGACGGCCGATTGGGCCTGCTGGGCCAGGATGGTACGCGAGAATTCGACGGCCTGGTTTTCCGGTGGGACGGCCAGTCCGCTGTTCTCCAGGCTGGCAATATTGGTTTTGTAATGCGGCATCTGGCCGATTTCGAGTTGAAACGCCGCCAGGGCCTTGCGGGCCTTGGCCATGCGGCCCTGCACGCTGCCCCAATCCGAGAAATGCGGGAAGACAAACCACACGTTCATCACCAGGAAGACCATAGCCGCCACACCCACCACCACGCGTTTCTCAAATGGGCGCAGGTTGTCCCAATAACCCTTCATTGCGCCTCCCCGCGTTTGAGTTCCAGGCTGAATTTCCAGCTCACCGCTGCTGGGCCCTGGTTCTGCCAGGATAGGCCCTCGCCTTTGCTGGCATCGAACAAAGGCTGCCCGTCAATGGTGGCCCGCCGCATGGTCGCCTCGAATTCGACGACCTGCTTAACTTGTGCGCTCGGCGCCGTGCCGTTAAGCGCCAGCCGTTTTCCTTCGCTGAAATTCCAGCTCTCCAGCGTCAGGCTTTCGGGCATCAGTTCGGCGACGGTTTTCCAGCAATTCAGCGCGGCGTATTTCAAATCCTGCCGATCCTTTAAGACCTGGAACCGCGCCTTGAGCTGGATGGCGTTGGTGTAGGTGCCGCTCAGGGCGGCGACCTCATTCTCGACGCCGCGCGTGCGGAATACGGCAACACCCAGGGCGACGCCATAAATCGCCACGCCCACGAGGTAGATCATCCCGATGGCCAACAGGCCGCGCATCCAAAGACGGTCCACCAACTGCTGTTGATAGCGGGCCGAAAACTCGGCGGGCAGCAGATTGGCTTTGGATTCGGCTTGGGCGCCGCGCCGGGCCGTCAACGCGGCCAAGTCCGGCGGGGGCACAGGTGCCTGCAGTTCGACCGGCTGCTCCAAGCCCTGGCGTAGCGCCGGTTCCCACTCTGCCGCCTCCGGCGCATCGGCCACTAGATGCCAAACTGGGGGTGAAGTCAACCAGCCCTCCAACTCGCCGGCCCAGGCCATTTGCAATAACTGTTCCCGCAGGCCGGCGGAAGGATTGGCCGGGTGCCAGGTGACCAAATCCAGATTCTGCAGCACACCGCCGTACCACCAGGCCACCAGCGCCATTTTCCGGCTGGCGGAGGCTTCCGGATAAACCCAAGCGCCGTCTCCGGTGATCGGGGTGGCTTGCAACTGATCCAGCAACGGCAGTTCGAGCCGGTCGGCCAAGTAGCCTTGGCCCTCCAGTTGGCCCAGGAATTCCTCGACCGCGTTTCGCGCGACGATACTAACGATCACCGTTTGCAGGCTGCTTTTGGCCTGAGAGAAGGTCTGGATGCTCCAGACGATTTGGGCTACCGGCATGGGCGAAAGCTTTTCCAACTGCAACTCCACCATCGCGACCGTCTCATTGAAATCACTGGCAGGAAATTGCGCGACACGCAGAAACACCTGTTCGGGGGGCAGCCAAGCGATGTTGAGTTTGGGCTGCCAAAGCGTGCGCCAATCCTTGGCAACCAGTTTAGCCGGCAAAGGTTCCCCGGCAAAGCTGGTTTGCTGGCGGTTCAAAACAAAAGCGCCGTTCCGGGCGTCAAATTGCCAAATCTGCCGCGCCTCGGCGCTGACTTGGAGCACGTTGCAGGAATGCCAGCGGGACTTCTTCAACTTTTCACCCACACTTCTGCTTTGGTATCCTCCACCAACGCTTCGAGGTGCTCTTCGATCTGCGTGACGCGCAGCACCTCTTCGATCGTGGTCTGGCCGGCCCTGACCTTATTCCAGCCGTCGGTGCGCAAGGTGCGCATGCCTGAATCAATGGCTTTTTGGGCGATGGTCGAGGCCGGTTGGCGATTCAGAATCAACGGCCGCAGGGACTCGTTGAGCAGGAGCAGTTCATAGATGCCCATGCGCCCCTGGTAACCCAGTTGCCGGCATTCCTCACACCCCATCCCATGCCAGAATTTGGTGGCCTCGATTTCCTCAGCCGGAAAACCAATGCGGCGCAGGTAATCGCGTTCGACTTTCTGCTCCTTCTTGCAATGCTGGCAAATCGTGCGTACCAGGCGCTGGGCCATGACTGCTTCGACCGAAGAAGCGACCAGGAACGGCTCGATGCCCATGTCAATGAGGCGAGTGAATGCGCTGGGCGCATCATTGGTGTGCAGCGTGCTGAAGACCAGGTGGCCTGTCAGGGCGGCCCGAATGGCGATCTCGGCAGTTTCCAAATCGCGAATTTCACCGACCATGATCACATTCGGGTCCTGGCGCAGGATATGGCGCAAGCCCATGGCGAAGGTCAGCCCGATCTCTGGTCGCACCGCGATCTGGTTGATGCCTTTGAGCTCGTATTCGACTGGTTCCTCAATGGTGATGATGCGTTTGTGCACCGAGTTGATCGTGCTCAGAAACGCATAGAGCGAGGTGGACTTGCCCGAACCGGTCGGGCCGGTGACCAGAAAAATCCCGTGCGGCTTGATAATGATCTCGCGGATGGCCTGCTCTTCGAGCGGCGAAAAGCCGAGCTTGTCGAGGCTCAAGAAGATCTTGCCGCGCGTCAGCAAGCGCAGCGAAACACTCTCCCCATAGACCGTTGGCACGGTGGAGACGCGGATGTCAATTTCCTCGCCTTTGATGCGGACGTTGATGCGGCCATCCTGCGGCAGCCGTTTCTCGGAGATGTTCATGCCCGACATGACTTTGATGCGGGAAATCAGCGCCGCCTGGTAGCGCTTGAGTTGCGGGGGCATGGGCGTCTGGTGCAGGATGCCGTCAATGCGATAGCGAATGCGCAACTCGTCTTCTGCGGGTTCGAAGTGGATGTCCGTCGCCCGATCTTTGAAGGCCTCCCAGATCACTTGGTTGACGAACTTGATGACACTGGCTTCCTGGTCGCTCTCGGTGATTTCTTTATCCTCGCCGACCAGCAGCTCGAGCGGCTCGTCCTCGGCCATCTCGTCCAGGGTTTCGGCGCCTACGCCGTAGTATTTTTTGAGGGCCTTTTCGATTTCCAGTCTGGTGGCCAGCGCAAACTGCACTGGGCCGCGGGCGTCGAAGCGGACAGCGTTAAGCATCGCCGTGTCGAAGGGATTGCTCACGGCGACCTGCAGGGTGCCGTTGCTGACCTCCGTCGGCAGAACCGAGTGCTGGAAGGCGACCTTGGTTGAGATTCGGCTTCGGGCCTCGGCGGGCACGTTCAGTTTGGGCAAGTCCAGAAACGGCCAGTTGAGCGCCTGGGCCAGCCTTTGGAGGAAAACGTCTTCTGCCAGGCCGACCTCACGGCAAATGAAGGCCAGCAGCGACTCTTGCGAGCCGTTTTCGACCGCCACGCGCCAGGCCTTGTTGAACTCGTCAAACTGTTCAGCAGTGACGAAGCCCATGTTGGCCCAAAAGTCTTTCAATGATATAAACGCCATTTTTTGACCTATCAAACGTCAGTTGTTTGATACACGTCAAATTAGGAAAAGTTGCGGGCGGGGTCAAAAGAATTAGTAGAATAGCGTCCAGACACCGGCAGAAACGAGCCAGAAAGCCGGCAGCCGCAGAGGGCGCCGCTTGAGGCCGCCACCGGCCAAGAAGGGCTGTGATGCTCTATTGGTTATTCGTCCTTCGTCCTCAAAGCTGCGTTGCATTCCGACAGTCAAAAAGTATTATTGGCCCCTATGAGCGCCCTGGTCCAGCCAAACGAAAAACAACGGCTCAAAGTCCTCTGGCAGTATGATGTGCTCGACACCATGCCAGAGGAAGTTTTCGATGACTTGACCGAATTGGCCGCCCGCATTTGCGAAGCGCCGATCGCGCTCATTACTTTGGTGGACGAAGACCGCCAATGGTTCAAGTCCAAGGTCGGGATCAGCGACAAAGAAACTTCGCGCGACATTTCCTTCTGCGCTCATGCGATCCTCCAGTCCGACCTCTTCATCGTGTCCGACGCCACCAAAGACCAGCGCTTCGCCCACAACCCGCTGGTAACCTCCGATCCGAGAATCCGCTTCTACGCCGGCGCCCCGCTCATCACGCCCGACGGTCATGCTCTGGGCACGCTGTGTGTCATAGATAAAGTGCCCCGTGAACTGCGCCCGGATCAGAAAACCGGACTGCGCGTGCTGGCCCGCCACGTGGTGACCCAGCTCGAATTGCGTCGCCGCTCTCATGAACTGGCCCACGCCCACAAAGAACGCGAGCGGGCGCAAAGCCATCTGGACAAGGCCCGCGCTCAGCTGGCCGAGCTGCGCCGGCAACTGCGGCGACGCAAGGCCAGAGCACCAGGGCCTCGCCCAATCCGCTCTAAGAAATCCACCAATTAGTAAATGGGCCTGCAACTTCCGCAGTTTGGTTCATTGGCCGCTTGTGCAGCTGCAAAATTCGGGAGGCTACTCGTGAATCGCCTGGCGCGGTCGTCTCGGCTGCGGGTTCGGGTGGCGTCTAGCTATCAGGAATGCGAGCCGGCACTAATCAAAGCCGCAAGCGAAGTTTGCGGCGAGGGCAGGCTCGCTAAGAACAGTGCAGGGAAGGACCTGATTAATGTCAGAGACCCAAAAATGTCCGCTGTGCGGCGCTGAGTTACCGAGCAACTCGCTGCACGCGCACTGCGTGGCCTGTTCACCTGAAACTGCCGTGGTTCAGCCGCCCGGAAACCCCGGTGGACCGCCTTCGACCCTCGACACCGCCGCTTTAGACCCCGCCTCTCACGCGAAGTCTGCGCCGACCGAAGAAGCATCCGCACCAGGCCCGAGCTCTACGATCCGAGTGGGAATTGTGACCGCAAAACCCGGCGACCGAATTGGCCGCTACAAACTGCTCCAGCAGATCGGTGAAGGCGGCTGCGGCGTTGTCTATATGGCCGATCAGGAGGAACCAGTCCGTCGCCGGGTTGCGCTCAAGGTCATCAAGCTCGGCATGGACACCAAGGAAATCATCGCCCGCTTCGAAGCCGAGCGGCAGGCCCTGGCGCTGATGAACCACCCGAACATCGCCAAGGTTCTCGATGCCGGCGCCACCGAGAGTGGCAGGCCCTACTTCGTGATGGACCTGGTGCAAGGCATCCCCATCACACGGTTCTGCGACGAAAATAAACTGACCACCCAGCGGCGCCTGGACCTTTTCATCCAGGTCTGCCAAGCCATTCAGCACGCGCACCAGAAGGGCATCATCCACCGCGACATCAAGCCCTCAAACATCCTCGTCGCCGACCACGACGGCCTGCCTGTACCCAAGGTCATTGACTTCGGCATCGCCAAGGCCAGGACCGGCCAGCGCCTGACGGACAAAACGCTCTTCACGGCCTTCGAGCAGTTCATTGGCACCCCGGCTTACATGAGCCCGGAGCAAGCCAGGCTCAGCGGCCTGGACGTTGACACCCGCAGCGACATCTACAGCCTGGGCGTGCTGCTCTATGAATTGCTCACGGGCAAGACACCCTTCGATGCCAAACGTATTTTGGAAGCGGGCCTGGACGAAATCCGCCGCATCATCCGCGAGGAAGACCCGCCCCGCCCTTCGACCCGAATCAGCACGCTGGAGGCCGCTGAGCAGACCACCGTGGCGAGCCATCGACAGTCCGAGCCACGGAAACTGGCGAGCCTCATTCGCGGTGACCTGGACTGGATCGTCATGAAGTGCTTGGAAAAGGACCGCGCGGGTCGCTACGAAACCGCCAACGGGCTGGCAATGGACATCCAGCGCCACTTGAACAACGAGCCGGTGCTGGCCCGTCCGCCGACGGCCGTTTATCGCGTGAGGAGATTTGTCCGCAGGCACCGCGTCTCGGTGGCGGTCGCCCTGGGCTTCTTTCTGTTGCTGACGGTCGCAACCAGCCTGAGCATTGGGCTGGCGGCCTGGGCTGAACGGGAGCGCGCGAATGCGGTGAAGGCCCGCGCCGAGGCGGACCAAAAAGCGGAATTGCTGGCGGACACTTTGATCCAACTGGAGTTGAAGAAGGCCCAATACGACCGCGCGGTTTCTGAGCTTGCGCAAAACAGCTTGGTGGCAAAGGCCAACGAGCCAGTTCGGCTGGCGGCGGCGAACGTCACCGCAACCAGTCTGCCGGCGGAGGCGGGTACGGCCAAGCCCATAAAAACCAACTTGCTAGTGGAAATCGCTTACACCGATAGAGCCTCAGCGATTACAAACCCCACGCCAAACGCGGCGCGAGTTTCGTCACTTCCAAGTTCGCCGACACCAGAAATGGCACAACAGTCACTGCCCGTTCCCAGCCCTTCCAGAGAATCTCAGATTAAGGCAGTTTTCCTTTTGAACTTCGCCCAACTCACCGAGTGGACCCCCGCAGCGTTTTCCGACAGGGCCGACGAGAAGGCGCCGATCGTTATTGGTATCCTCGGCGCGAACCCCTTTGGAAGCTTCCTGGCCGAAGCGGTGCGTGAGGAGGTCGTCCAGGGTCGGCACTTGGTCGTCGAGCACTATCGCACGGTGGAACAGATCACAAACTGTCATATCCTGTACCTCGGTCGCTCAGGGTCAGACCGACTGGATCATATACCGGAGGTATTGAAGCGGAAACCGGTGTTGACGGTGACTGACGCCGAAAGCGCCGCCATGGGCGGAGCCGTGGTTCGGTTTCTGACGGAGAGCGGCCGAGTTGGTCGGATCGACTGCAGACTGAGCCCGCAGGTGTTTTGCTGCCACTGGCCCATGCTGGCGCCCAGTGAACCACATCCTTCCTGCGCCCGGCGCGCTGGAACTGTCACTTTTTCACGCCTTTCTCGCCGCCTTTGCCGATTCAACGAACTCGTGCGAGCGGCGAGTCAGTTCAGGCCAGTTCGCTTCCTGAAGGATTTTAGCGGAAACGAGGGAAGAACCGACGCCCACAGCGGCGCAACCGGCCTGGAGAAAGTCCGCGAGGTTGTGGAGGTCCACCCCACCCGTGGGCACGAGGCGCAAATGCGGCAGCGGCGCTCGCAAGGCCTTGATATAAGCCGGCCCCAGAGAGTCTGCCGGAAATATCTTGACGAAATCCGCGCCGGCCTCGTGGGCCACTTGGGCTTCGGTCGGTGTGTAGGCTCCAAGCATGATCGGGCAATTGGCTGCGTGCGCGATCGCCACCAACTCGGTCCGGCAGATGGGTGTGACGAGGAATTGGGCGCCGGCCTGGAGCGCAGCGCGGCAGGTCTGCGCTTCCAGGACCGTGCCCACGCCGAGGAGGGCGCGGTCGCCAATCTGGTCGCGTACGCCGCGAATGGCGGCGAGAGCGCCGGGGGTGGTCATGGTGATTTCAATGGCCAGAATACCGCCGGCGATGAGTGCTTCGGAAACCGGCGGCACTTGTTCGGCTTTCTGAGCGCGCACAACCGCGATGATACCGGGGTTCGTGAGCAGCGAAATGATTTCTGGCTTGGACGACATGCGGTATTGAATTCCAAATGACAAATTGCTAATGCCGAGAGGATGACCAACGCCCAAGCCCCAATCAAGTGGCTTACCGAGGCACGGCGGCGGGTCGCTGGGGCGCAACTGTCGTTAGGCGGCGTTGTATGATTGTATGATTGGTACCCTGCCGCTGTTTTTCTTCGTAGCGTCGCCGCATTTCGCGCACGCTTTCACTCTCGCGCACCTTCGCGTAAGTATGAACTGCCGTGTGTGCGAGTGAGGCGACACGCCACAGGGCGCCCCAAGCGCGCGTGCGACCTGCGCCAAGCCAAACGGTTACTCCAGCAAATCCGGCAGCCAGCGCATACCAACCCGGACAGTAACAGAGCACCAGAAAGCCGCTGAAGAACAGCACGAGTGCAACAACCAAACTGACTTGCGTGATTTGTGATTTCACAAAACTCAGTCCAGCGGCATTATGTCCAAGCTCAGCGACCGCCGTTGGCGAGCAGGTGGAGCGACCAAGGCGCGTCTGAATTGCCACTCCGCACCAAGCGGACAGGCATGGCGGCGGCGCGCTGTATGATGATCCCGCATCTTCGTATGTATATGATTTGCGAGCACGGTTCGCAGCCAGCCTACAAAGTTCTGCGGATTCGTAAAACAGACAGTGACGGGTAAGCTCAGACCATGATGCCGAACCCGATCATTCCACTGGACGCCAGGACGGCGCCCTGTTCCCATATCGCGCGTCGTCGGCCCGACGCCAGTAAGTTCTGGGGTTAGGGCCACAGCAAACGCGCTATGCGCATCATTCTGCCACCGCTGAAATGGGACAAAACCAATGATGGACTTGACGTCGGTGACTTCGCCCGCTGGCTGGTGGAATACGAGCGTTCGCATCTGCCATCTGACACACTTTTTCCGCGTCCGGGCCAGGTTTGGGAGACGGTCCGAGATTGTCAGGTGAGCTTCGAGGCATGTATGGCATTCGCAGGTCCGCGGTTCAGCAAACTGCGGCTTCCAAATGGCGTCGCCGTGACCCTGTTCGGTTTGGCCAGACCTGCGCATTCTTTTCCATTCGGTACCGCTCGACTTGAGAAAGAGGAGAGAGTTCGCGTTCTCGAAAGTGCAGCCCTTGGCGTCAACCTGCAACCGCTTCGCTACGAGGAATTGGAGGGAAACATCGTTCCCCAGGAGCTTCGCGCGGCACCCGGATACAGGGGCTACCGGCTGTACGTTAAAACAGCCCGGCCCAAATGCTGTTTACATCCGGAGGCGGTTTACTTGAATGAGGACTTCAGGTTGGTTGAAGAGGTGGCCTAGCCAACGGCCTGGGCGGTCATGTTCACTTTACGTTTCGGCCGTCACTGGCCAGTGAGGCCGGGCGTTAGGGCCACTCGCCGCGCATGTATTCTATGGATAATCTCCTCACCCTGATTAGCACAGTGCGGGCGCGGGAGTTGAGATTTCGTGCGGGCACTCCCCCCGTCATCGTGTTGGAAGACGAACAGCATCCGCTCGAAGGACCACCGATCACGGCTGAAATTGCCGAACACCTCTTACGAAGCATCGCCAACACAAGGCAGATGAGAGAACTGAGGGAGCGCGGCGCCGTGACATTCGTGTACAACTTTCGAGGCACGTCACCGTTTCTAGTTAGTGCCAGGTTGGAGGAGGAGAATGTTGTATTTGATATACAGTGAATGGCCAGCCTGCTGGATTCGGCGGCGGGGTTCGGCGCGCCCGTTGCATGCTGGCCGCGCTCGACCTTCCGCGCCTCAGTACGGGCGTTATTGCGACATGAAGTTGCATTAGGTACTGCTTGGCTGGATTGGTCGTGGCCAAGCCCTGCGTGTCGCCGCAGGATTCCACGGAGGCATGCGCCTGACGGTGGCCCCGAAAGCGTTCAGAGCTACTGACAAGGGTTTGAAGCCTTCCCGGTAATGTCGCCAACCTGGCAGCCTTAAGCCGGGGTAGCTCTGGGATCGGAAGACAAGGTCAAATTAACTAACTAAACGCTTGTCTGCATCGTCACGAGACCACCCTTCAGTGCCAGACCAAGCCCTGGCTGCTTACGACAATTTCTTCCTGGCTTCTGCCGGCACCTCGACTTTTGTGGAGCCAACGTCTTTGATTTCAACGGTGGTGGTGCGGTCGTTATCGAATTCGTTGCCGTTGAAACTGACGGTGCCTTTGACCTTGATCTCGTACTTGCTCAGTACGCCGTCTTTGAGCCAGAACTTCACCGAGCCCCTGGCATTGCTGACGGTAGGGCCTTCCCCCTGCCGGGGTCTAAAGGTAAGCAACTCTTTAGCGCAGGCCTCCGTCAAATCGCCGGTGAAAGTGTCGCCGGCTCTCTTGAGGTCTTTAGTGCCCGAGGCGATATCAGCAGCTTGCTCGGCCGGCGCTTTGAAGCTTCGGAGTCGCATGGCAATAAAGCGGGTCGGGCCTTCGCTGTTCTCCAACTCTGAGAGCGTTTGCCAATCGCCACCGGGGTTGGTGGCGATGGCTTTTCCGCCTTTGAGCACGGCGCGCGTGGTGTTGTCACCCATGCTGACAGTGAGCAAAGTGTAGCCGTCCTTTTCGGTCTTTCCTTCGGTTGGACCCGGCCGGAATGGGGCGCCTTCCGGAACAACCACTGTGAGGCGCCAACTGTAGTTGTCCTTTTCGGCGAGCTTTTTCGCCGCGCCGCTGACCTCATCCTTGGGATCAGCATCGGCGGCGATAAGTGACATGGCCAGCAGGCTCGCCGCTGGCGCGAACAACAGGTTTTTTCTCATGGTGAATCCTTTGGTTTATGGTTTTGATTACTTTGGTTGTTGAACTGAAATTCCATAGTGAAGATGCGCTGAGAGCGCGTTTGCATAATCAAATCCATTGTAGGAGCCGACGTGAGGAGGCTCAAATTTCAGACGATTTGGCCAAGAATCAGAGCCTCCTCACGTCGGCTCCTACAATTTTAAGACACGCTCTGAGACTTCCAGCGCAGGCAAAACTAACCCTCACCCCGGCCCTCTCCCTTCGGAAGGGAGAGGGGAGCTCAAATTCCGCTCGAAGGATCAACATTTCGATTGGGTGGTTCGACTCCGAGCAAATGGCGCACGAAGAAATCCCGGAGCCGCCGTTGGCCGTAGGCGCCGCCCGCGCCGTGGCCGCCGTTAGGAACTACAAGCAGGTCGAAATCCTTGTTGGCCCGGATGAGGGCATCGACGAAACGATAGGTGCTTTCCGGTGGGACGTTCTCGTCCAGTTCACCGACGATCAGCATCAGATGGCCTTGGAGTTTGCCGGCATTCTCGATGTTGGAACACTCGGCGTATTGCGGGCCGACGGGATAGCCCATCCATTGCTCGTTCCAGGAGGCCTTGTCCAGCCGATTGTCATGACAACCGCTGTTGGCCACGGCGGCTTTGTAAAACTGCGGATGGAACAACAGAGCCCCGGCGGCGCTCTGGCCTCCGGCGGAGTTGCCGTAAATCCCAACGCGAGTAATGTCGTAATAGGGATATTTGGCGGCGGCGGCTTTGTGCCACAGGATGCGGTCGGGGAACCCGGCGTCCTTGAGGTTTTTCCAGCAAACATCGTGGAAGGCCTTCGACCTGTTTGCGGTCCCCATCCCATCGATCTGCACGACGATGAACCCCAAATCTGTTAGTGAGGAAAAGCGACCCAGTGCGCTGAAGCTCTTGGGCACAAAGGAGCCTTGCGGTCCGGCATAGACCTGCTCGATGACAGGATACTTTTTGGCCGGGTCAAGGTTGTGCGGGCGGCAGATGATGCCCCAGATGTCGGTCTTGCCATCGCGGCCCTTGGCGACGAAAACTTCCGGCGGCTGCCAAGCCCCGGCTTTCAATTCGGAGATGTCCGCCTTTTCAAACTCGCACACCAAACCGAAGTCGGAGACGCGGCGCAGTTGGTGCACCGGCGCCAAGTCCACCCGGCTGCACGTATCAATGATGAATTTGCGGTCCGGGGAGAATTGCACGGTGTGGTTGCCGTTGGCCTCGGTGAGTGCGACCATGCCTGTGCCGTCGAAGTTGACGCGGTAGTAGTGAACGAAGTAAGGGTCCTGGTCCGGGTTCTTGCCGCCGACGCGGAACCAGACCTGCCGGTTCTCTTCATCAATGCGGTCAATGCCCCGCACCACGAACTCGCCCTGGGTGATCTGGTTGCGGATTTTACCTGCTTGGGTGTCAACCAGATACAAGTGCCGCCAGCCGTCGCGCTCGGAGACGTAAATCATCTCGTCGGTCTTCTCCAGCCAGTTCACGTAACTCAGGTTCAAGTTTTCAGTGTGGGCGGTCCGGATGAACGTCGCGGACTTTTCGTCAATGAGGTTGCGGAGCGCGCCGTTCCGGGCGTCCATTTCAATCACCCGGAAGCGTTGATGCCCGCGATCCACTTGCACATAGGCGAAACGGCGTTGGTCGCGGCTCCAGTGAAGGCTGGGCGATTCCCATCCATGCTCGAACCGATCCACGACGGGTTTGATCTGCTTGCGCGTGGTTGGGTCAAAGACGCTCAATTCGTAGCGTGTGAACTTGTCGCCCGGCAAATCGTAGGAACGAGTTTTCAAGACCGCCCGGCCACCGCCTGGCGGGGAGGACTGGATCAAGTAAACCTCCTTGTGGTCACCGGGTTCAATTCGCCAGCAGACCAGCGCCTTTGAGTCCGGTGCCCACTCCATACGGCCGTAAGCATTGGCCTGCTGGCCGTCCTGGCTCAGTTGATGCTCTGGCCCATCGTCCTCGGAGCGCAGATAAACGTTGTACTCCTTGATGAAGGCGCTCCACTTGCCGTCAGGCGAACGCCGCGATTCTCCTTGTTCGCCTCGCGTTCGCTTGTCGGCGCGGGTTTGGTGCTGGCCTTCTGCCTGAGTTTGCCGCTGGCTGCCCTGCTGTTGTGCGGGCGGAGTGCCCTCATCGGCCGGGGACGGCGTCTGGCCACGGGCGTCCTCTGGTTCGTTAGCGTCTGGTGAGTCGTACGCCCCGTTCACGCTCACCCCGGCCCGCTGCCCGGGCAGAGGGAGGCGCTTGGCAGGGCTCGATTCGGCCCGCCCCGCTATGGCCACACATTCATAGGAATTCAGGTCGCATCGCCAGGTCTTATCGGCCGCGTCGAACCGAATCGCTTTGGCCTGCTCGATGAACTCAATCTCAGAAAACGGCAGCCGATCGGCGTTGAACTGCGCGGCTGCGGCCCTTGACAGCGCGGCGGCCAGCTTCTGGTGATCGAAGGCAGGCTGGCGCGTTCCATGTTCTGCATCCACCACGACGAACTCCTTGGCGCCGTCGCGAAGGTCGTTGCGATACCAGAAGCGCGTATTGTTTTGGAACCAGCGTGGATTGATGCGGGCCTTATAAACGCCACGCTCCGGGCCTCCGAACCCGCCACGCCGCTGTTGCGCTGCCGCGCTGGCCGCATCCGCCTCGGAGGCGGCGGGCTCGGCTCTGTCCGCGAGGAAGGTCTCTCGCGCGAGCGATTCTCCCGCGGACTGTGCTGAAGCGGTTCCCGCCAGGGCTACGCAAGCCAGCAGCAGGGGGACGAATCCGGCTGATGGGCTGAGTGAGCTTGAATAGCTTGGAGTCTCTGGCATAATTTCTTCAGTTGGAGTCTCGCTTGGGACTGCCGGGATGCTTTGCGGGCGCATCAACGTTGGTGCTGGCGTCGCGGGCGGCGCGCCGCCGATGCGCAGGTTCGACCTTGGGGATTTTCATGCGGCCACTGTAAAACTCATCCAGCAGCGCAAACGCTTCGCGGTCGTACTGCTTGAGGCCTTCGGGGCCGTTCGCCGGTTTTGGGCCGGTCATGTGCAAGTCGCCGTGGGTGCCAAAGTACCACATCGTCAGCTCGGCAAAGAACTCGTCCGGATTGGAGCCTGCGTAAGACTTCTGCCAAAGCCCTTTTGCCAGCGAACGTTTATATTGCTCATCCAAGCGGGCCCGGACCTCCCTTGTGACGCCGTGGTTGCGAATGTTGTGAGCGAACTCGTGCGCGCAGATGTCGCGCCCGCGATAGCGGTCGTTGTCGAGTTTCAGAAGGTTCTCTTCGCCGCAAGAGGTCAGCAGCCCGCCCATGCCGCGAGTCCGTTGGTCTCTGGTCAGACCCTGATATTCGGGTCGGGGCACCCCCTTGTCATGCCGCCATTCAGGAAGATCGGTGGTGACTTGATCGCAGCCGATGATGTGAAGTTCAGCGCCCGCGGCCGCAAGGTTCGATACGACCACCGGCTGGTTGCTCAGAAGCATGGAGAGGCGGTCCCAGGCCGCATACAGCGCCTCGTCGGCCACGACGCCGGGCGCTTTGATGGCGATGCCGTGGAAATCCAGCCTTTTGGCGAAGAAATTTTCTTCCGGTGGATCGAGAGCCACGAGTCGCGGCGTGATGAGCGCGGGGGCTTGGTCCGCAGCCAGGCTCCCCTGATGTGAGCCGACCAGGATCGCGCCCGCGATGGTGGTGAACCAACGGCCCAGGAACCGTGAAGCACCTGACCGTTTATTCGACGCGCCACTCATGAATGCCTGAGGAGAAATGTTCCGGCAATTGCACTTCAATCCGCAGGGCGTCAGTCTCCACCGGATCGAACGTGGTCCGATTGTAGCGATCGCCTTCGCAACCGTATCCGCTGGGATTGACCACCGGCTTCCAAGCGCCCTGGTCTCGATAAAAGAGCGCCCACGATTTGGGCAGCCGGCACTCGCCGACTCCGGTGTCGTCGAACCAATAGACCTCGATCGCGGAGACTTTCGCAGGCTTGGCGAAATCGTACTGCACCCATTCGTTGGTCCCCTTGTGCGGCCACCAATGCAGGAAGCGATTGGCATGATCGCCGGAGTTTTTGGGCTCGCGCTGGTCGTTGAGCGCTCGCACGTCGGGTCTCACGCCGTCGCTGGAGGCGCTGGCTTTGCTGGTCGAGGCGATGGTCGGATACGGCAATGGCCGGGCACTGGCTTCTGCGTTTGCCAGCCAGACCGCCATCTCGCCACGACCGCGATTGGCCCAGGCGTAATAAGGAATCGCCGTGAACTTGACCTTGTCCTTTGCCAATTTCTTGTGATTGTCAACATAGCGCAGGCTCAGAGCCTCTCCGTTCACCACTTCAACTCCGCCGAGCAAATCGGCGCGGAACTCGGTTGAGAGCGGCGCGTCATCCGGCAGCAGTAGATTGACTACGTGGGCGTCCTTGACATCCGGCCACTCGACGCAATAGACCAACGGTCCACGCTGCAAAGCGACCCTGCCCGCGTCATCGGTCACCTTCTCGTTGGCCACGACGCGCCGCACCGGCATCGGCAGGTGCAGTTCGATCACGTCGCCTTTTTTCCAGGACCGCCGCAAGCTCGCGTAACCCTGGTTCAACTCCACGGGCGCGTTGCTGTCATTGACCTTGAGCGCGATGGGTTCTGTTGCCGTGTCCTGGAACCTGTAGAGGTCGCTGGGAACCGTCTGGTCGTGCGCCCAACCTGGGATGCGCAGTTTAATGCTGAACTTGCCGGGCGTATCCGGCGCCAAGGTCAGCTTCACTGTCCCCTCCCAAGGGTAGCGGGTTTGTTGAGTAACGTTGATCTGCCGGCCATCGTCCATTGTGATATTGGCCGTGCCGGCGGCATACAAGTTGACGTAGAGCGTCTCAGCTTGCTGCGCATAAACGCAGCCGGGGACGGAGGCCAGGAAACGCGTCACGTTGCCCGGGCAGCAGGCCACGCCAAACCACGGACTGCGCTGATGCTGGCCGTCGGACTCAAGAGGATTTGGGTAAAAGAATCGATTTCCGTCGAGTGACACACCTGAAAGGAGGCCGTTGTAGAGAGTACGTTCCATAACGTCCACGTATTTGGCGTCGCCGTGGAGGAGGAATAGACGCAGGTTCCAATAGTCATTGGCGACGGCGGCGCAGGTCTCGCAGTAGGCGCTGAGGTTTGGCAGTTGGTAGTTGCTTCCAAAGGCCTCGCCTGAACCGAGGGCGCCGATGCCTCCAGTGATGTAAAGCTTCTTGCCGACTACGTTTTGCCAAATCGTGTCAATCGCGTGCACATACCGCTCGTCGCCCGTGAGGGCCGCCACGTCGGCCATTCCGCTATACAGGTAGCCGGCGCGCACCGCGTGGCCAACGGCTTCAGTTTGATCCACCGGCTTGATGCGCGATTGATGGTAGTCGTCCCCGCCCGGGCCGCGCACGTCGAGGAAGAACCTGGCCAGACTGAGGTAGCGCTCATTGCCCGTTGCGCGGTAGAGCCTGGCCAGACCCATCTCCACAATCTCATGCCCGGGCCAAATGTGCAGCTTGTCGGGGCCAAAGGTGTCGCACAGCAAGTTGGCTTCCTTGATGGCAATATTGAGGAGGTTGGTTCGACCAGTGGATTGATAATGGGCCACAGCGGCCTCGAAGAGGTGACCGGCATTGTAAAGCTCATGGCTGTCGATCGGATCCAGTTTCCAGCGCTCCGGGCCAGACCAACGATGGGGACTCTTGGGATTGATGGTCCGGGCGGTGTAGAGATAACCATCGGGTTCCTGGGCCTTGCCGATTTTGTCTATTAACTCGTCGAGGTAGGCGCTCAATCTGGCATCAGGTTGGACTGCCAGCGCATAGGAAGCGCCTTCGATCACCTTGTACGGGTCACTGTCGTCAAAGGGATAGGGCGGGGGCCGCTGGTTGGTCAGTTCTTCGCCGCGCAGGCGGGCGGCGGCGCGCTCGAAATTGTCCATGCGGCCGGATTTCTCGCACTGCTCGAAGGCGAATGGGATGGTAACCACCCGGTTAGTCTCAATGCGCGGCACCCAAAAGATGTCGGTAAGGTGGACGGCGGTAAATGGGACGGGCTTGATGGGGTAATCGTGGGAAGGTTGGGCGGCGTTGGTAGTGACGGAAGCGCTGAAAACCAAGACTCCCGACCAAATGCTGAAATGCTGAAAGGCTGAAAGGTTTTCAAAGTTCATATTTCAGTGTTTCAACATTTCAGTGTTTCAGCGTTTCATTCTGGTCCGCCGGCCTCAAGACGCGCACGCTGTACACGCTGCCCCCGTGCGAGTTCGTTGGCGCTTGGAACTTCACGGTAATCTTTTGCTTGCCCTTGAGGAGATCGGCGGCAAGCGGATATGCTCTCGAGTTCGTGGCCGGGCCTCGGCCCAAGCCACCGAGTTGCTCGGAGCCGATTTTGGCGCCATCCACAAAGATGTCCAGCGCGCCGGCTCCCCTACCGCCGCGGCCCAGGGCCACGTCGAGTTCCTGCGCCTGGCCGGCCAATACTTTTAAGTCCCAAGCAAACCAGCCGTTGGTGTTGGCGAAGCGAAATGGCCGCTCGTTGAACTCGCCCGTCTCGGTATTTTCGCCTTTGATGTTGTGGTCGCGCTCGTTCTGCTCCTCGCCGGCGTTGACGTAATCCACAGTGCGGGCTTCGATGGCCCTCTGCCTGGTGAGCTCTTTTTTGTAGTCGTCCTCCTTCTGGCGCCACTCCTGAGGCGTGAAGCGGTCCCAATACACTTCATACCGGTGATTGTATTCTTTGTAGAACGGTTCCAGAGTCACTGCGCTGCCGCTCGGCTCGCCTGGAACCATAAACAAGTCGGACGAACCGGCGAACGTGTTCGGTTTCCCCGCCATCGGTTTGAGGCTCGCCAACAGCGTCGGCTGCTCCGCTACAATCGCCGGCAGCGGCTTCCGTGTATCTACTGCGGCGCACAGCACCAGCGGTCCGTCCAACAAGGCGAATCGGTTCGTGTTGTCTCTGAACGCTTCAATATGAAGACTGAAGTGAAAGGTGATCTCCACGGTGTCACCGCTCTGCCAAGTCCGCGTCAGCGTCGCGAAGCTGCACGGCTCGCCGGCTGAGGATTGCTCTTGTCCATTGATTCGGACTGCGAAGCCGTTGGTGGCCCAGAAGGGGCGCCGTAACTGGAGGCTCAACTGGACCGGTTTGTCACAGGTGAATATCAGTTTGGTGGCCGCTTCGTCCGGGTACTTGGTTTCCTGCCGCAACTTGAGGCCCTTGGCTTTCCAGTTCAACTCCGAGGCAATGAACAGGTTTACATACAGGTTGCGCTCATCGTGGAAATAGATACTGTCCCCGTACTTGGCGTGGTTCTCGACCCCCGTGCCGGTGCAACACCAGAACGAGTCGTTGGGCCCGTTGTAGTTCTTGCGCGAGCCGGAGCGCAGCGGCACATAATAACACATCATGCCCGTCTCCGGGTTCTGCGAGGCCAGGATGTGGTTGTAGAGGGCCCGCTCATAGTAATCCGCATACTCAGCCTTGGGTTCCCAGCAGAACAGATGGCGCGTGAGTTTAAGCATGTTGTAGGTGTTGCAGGTCTCGGTCGTGTTAGGACCCAGCGCCTGGGAGAGCCGTTCCTTGGCCGAAAACATCTCGCCGTCGCTGTGGCCGCCAATGACGTACGAGCGGTCTTTGACCACGGTGTTCCAAAAGAACAACGCCGCCGTATTGAGAGAATGGTCGTCGGTCAACTCATACTGCCGAGCGGCGCCGATGAATTTCGGGATTTGGGTATTGGCGTGCAGGCCGGTGAGCCGGTCCTGCTGCTGCGCCGCCGGGTCGATCACGGCGTGGTGATTGAACCGCAGCGACATCTTTAAATATTTGTCTTCGCCCGTGAGCGCATAAAGGTTGGCCAGCGTCTCGTTCATGCCGCCGTGTTCGGTGCCCAGCATCGCCTGCATCTGCTCGTCGCTCAGCCGCGAATTGCGCGCGATGACCCAATCGCCAAATCTTTTGGCCATATCCAGCGCTTGCAGGTTGTCGCAATAGACATACATGTCCTCCAGGCCGGCGAAGAGCTTGTGCAGTGTGTAGTAGGGCGCCCAGACCGGGATCCGCTTCTCAACCCGGTCAATGAACGATTCGGGATAGGCGCTCAGATAGCCGCTGGTCACCTTTCCCTGGCACTTGGCCAATCCCGCTACGACGGCGTTGCCTTTTTCCTCGAACCGAGCGTCGCCGGTGCCGGCGTACATCGACGCGCAAGCGGAGAGATAGTGACCGACAAAGTGTCCGCGCAGTTCGCCCTTTGGTTCCTCCCACCCGCCCAGCGGTTGGGCCTGGGAAGGTAAGCCGGCGTTGACCCGGAAATTGTGCAGCAAGCGGTCCACATCGAGCGACAACAGATATTTTTCGTCCAACTCCATGGCGTGCTTGAAGGGACCGTCCAGCAGGCGCACGTCCTGGAGTGGGAACTCGCGCGCTTTTAGAGGGACAATAGATTGCACTTTGAGTTTCGGATTGTCTTCAGCCAGAGGATCGGCGTGCGCCAGGCAGGAGGCGATCGCTAGGGAGGCCAAAAGTGTTACACCGCAGTTAATAGGATGGGACGCCAGGCCGCGGCCACAACACGGCACGAAAAGCCGCGAAGGACCATCTGTCTGCGTAAGCTTATCTTCAATAGCTGCTCTCATGTTGGGAAGGTGTCGAGCGTTCAGTGTGGAGTGCGGAGTGATTGGTGACTCGTGATGCGTAACGCGTGATTTGGTTAGTGGGGATTATTTCAGGCCTCGAGCTGCCGGTGATGAAGCCGATTCGCAACTCAACCTGAGCAAGGTAAAGGAATTGGCGGGGAACTCGCAGCTAAAGCTGGGCCCGCCGACCGTCATTTTCCCGCTTACAGGTATGACTTGCGTCGGGTTTTCGAGTGAGTTGTTGTCACTGCCATGAGCCGACTTCAATACGGTGGTTCGCCCTTGGTGGGCGATGCGGCCCGCGCCGCCGATGTTCACCTGGGCGCGCACCGGCTCTGCGCCGGCATTTATGGCCTTGAGGATGAGCTCGTCTTTGCTTTCGTCGCGGCCAGCCAGCGCAAAAAACCGCTCATCCGCGCCCGCCGTCTCGTCATGGACCAGTTTGCCGTCCAGGTAACAGCGGATGCGGCGTTGATTGAGCTCCAGCTTGATGTCGTACCAACGGTCCGGCTCGACGCTTCCGGGGACATGCCGGCCAAGGCTGTTTTGGTTGAATTCTATGGCGTGCTGCGTGTTTCCCCAACCGCCGATGTTCCACCAGTTTCGCTCCTGGCCTTTGCGCCCGAACGCAATCAGAAAACCTTCGGTGCCACTGAGTTTTCGCGCCTTCAGCGTGAGGGTGTAGTCGCTCCAGTTTTCGTCGCCGAAAAAGCTCAGTCCTACTGCCTCCTGGCTCTGCCGGTAAGCTCCATCCACAACCGACCAGGCGCCGCCGTCGGTTCTCCAGCCTTCGGTAGCCGTGGAAAAATCCCAGGCATAAAGGACCTGCCCGTTTTTCTCGACGCGAATGTCTTTGAATTCCGCCGAGGTGTTCCAGGTCCCCACGCCGATGCCGCCGGCAATCGCTGCGGGTTTTTCCGCTGCACACTCCACCACGGTTTGCAACGTATAGGTTGGCCGGTTCAGCCCGAACAATTTCCATAAGTAATACGAGACCGTCCCGAACGCGCGGGTGGTGTCGAAGTAAATCATGCCGTGCCAATCGGTCCGCCCGCGAACGTTGGCCAGCAGCGGCGCGTAGGACACCTGCCGCACCACGTCGGCGTTGCGCTCCAGGCCCATCAAGAAGGCGCCTTCGCCCAGGGCGGCGATGACGTTGCCTTTATATGGGCCACCTTCGGCGGAAGTGACGGCCACTTCGCCGTCGTAAACGGGCGGCAACTTGCGATCGCGATCATTGTAGTGGTGCGCATTATTCATGAACCATTGGGGACTATTGTAGAAGTGGTTGTCCTCCATGTCGAACGACTCATCGCGCATGAACCGAGGAAAGGAAAGATCGGCTATGTAACGCACGTCCGGATACTTCGATTTAAGGGCCGAGTGTACCAGGCGATAACGCTCTGAAAATTGGCGTGTCCCATTTTCATTGCCAATCTCGACCTGCTTCAAGTCAAACGGCTTGGGATGCCTTTGGGCGGCGCGCAATTTGCCCCAGCGGGTTGCCTTATCGCCATTGGCATACTCAAGCGCATCCACGAAATTCGTGACCACCCAACCCATCTCGGCGATGGGCACATCTTCGACCTGGCGAAACATGCAGGTCTCGCCCGCAAATCCAACGTAGAGCGGCTCGGCGCCAAGGTCTTCGCAAAACTGCAGATACTCATGAAAACCCATGCCGTGTGTGCGCCGATAATTCCAGGGTCCCCAGACTTCCTCCCGCTGCTCCAGCGGGCCGACGGTCTTTTTCCAGTTATAAGCCGTCTCGATGGTAGCTCCTTCGACAATGCATCCGCCGGGGAACCTGACGAAGCCGGGCTTCAGGTCCGCCAGCATCTGCGCCAGATCTGGCCGCAAGCCATGGCCCTTGAAAGTCTTAGCTGGAAAAAGCGAAACCAAATCGAGCCACAATGTGCCCTTTGACGCGGTGGCGAGGACAAGCCTGGCCTTCGGCTCGCTTTTGGTCGCCGTGAGCGTGGACCTGAACTGTTTCCAATGCGTGCCCAAGCCCATGATGTTTTCCGCTTTGCTGCAGGCCGAACCGTCCGGCGACTCCAAGGTCGCGGTGAGAGGTCCGCTGAATCCGTCTGCGCAACGTGCCCAGAATGACGAGTGGTATTTTGCTCCCTGCGCCACGCCGATGCCCCAGAAGCCCTCGTTGGCTACGGCCAAGCGACCAGAACCTGCGTCCTGGATTTCCAGGCGTAGGGACCTCGGCGTCGCTGGGGTTAGTGGGTCCGCCAGATCCAGGTGCATCGAGCCCTGCGCGCCACCTTGCTTGATGAGTGACCAGAAAGGCAGGCCGTTAGTCATGTAACCGAAGCGGTCAAACCGAGCGTCATAACCCTTTTCGTCCAGCCAGCGGCCATTGCGTAAGGTGAAACCTTCCGGAGGTTTGGCGTCTTCAAAGCCGCGGTTGCGGATTAGTTCTGCGTAGAGTCCGCCGTCCACACCGAAGTTGATTTCCTCCAAAAAAATGCCGTACATCCGCGGGTTCAAGCGCGGGCCTGCTTTGGCCGTATCAATCGTAATAGTGGCTGTGCCGGCCCAAAGGGAACCAGTGATTAGTTGCAGCAGCAATTGGCAAATAATCCGGCGCGCGCTGGCGCGCCACCGAGAAGAGGCTGCAGGACGAGTGTCCTGACGCGGCTCTATGGTTAGGTCACGCATGACCGGCCTTTGGCCCGCACTGTGCGAGTGATTGGATTTGATTAGGTAAGCGAACTATCGGACGTCTCTCCGGGACCTGCGCGTCCATGCTCGCCCTGCGAATTTCACCACCAAAAGGTCGGACTGCCGCCGGAGGCGCGCACGTGCATCAACTGGAATTTGCGCCACTGTGCGTGACCGTCCAACATCACCAGGTTGCCGCCTACGGGCGTGGTTCGGTTCAGGTGCGGACTCAGGTGATGCTTAGGGTATCCTCCCGCGATGTCGGTATAATTGTAAATGCCCCGCTGCGATTCATTATCCTGGCCGAAGTTTGAAATTGTGGCGTCAGCCGCCAGCACACGGTCTGAGACGGGCGGCGGGGCCAGGTAACCGGGCCCAAATTTGATCGATTGCGGGATCATCGTTGGGTTTGCGTTGGTTGGGTTGAGAAATGGGGTGCCATCCAAGGTCATCGCATAACCCAGAACATGATAGCTGTTGGTTGCAAAAACAGCCCAGAGCCGAAAATTATCGTCCTCGGTGAACCTCACTGAAGTTCCTGGACAATAAAGAATCTTCCATTTGGTGCCGCTTTGTTCAAACAAATCCCCAACGGTCCACGGCAGGTCCCAAGCCCAGTACCCTGTTCCCGCGCGAGGCAATTTATCTTTGTTGTCGCCCGAATAAATGAACATGGCGATGCCAAACTGCTTGAGGTTGTTCAAGCATTGGACGCGTTTGGCGCGCTCCTTGGCTTTGGCTAGAACGGGCAGCAGCATCGCCGCCAGGATGGCAATGATGGCGATAACGACCAGAAGCTCGATCAGGGTGAATCCCTTGAGGCCGGAGATCGGAGATCGGAGGCCGGAGGGCGGCTCGACCTCTGACTTCAGACCTCCGATCTCTGTTCTCCGGCCCTGAACCGCCGCGCGGGACAGCAGCCGGCATTTGATGGTTTTCATTT
>WNGL01001951.1_pt1 | contig 25147 bp, 20 predicted proteins | sample 5400591 | NCBI WGS metagenome assembly WNGL01 (sample SAMN13153377, study PRJNA577476) | soil metagenome | isolation source: 80 cm soil or saprolite under Garry oak tree replicate 1 | place: USA:California | collected 2016-06-15 | reverse complement strand
CCCCCAGCGGTTGCTGCTCCGGAACTCAAATCCGACAGCACACTCATGACAGTCAAAGTCTATACGCGCCACAGGCGCACATGTCCAAGACGAGACCGCTCAGAGTGGGCAAGATGCAATTGCGTGAAGTGGCTCTACATCTACCGTGACGGCAAATACAAATTGATTAATGCGAAGACGCGCTGCTGGGAAGGGCCGAGCAGAAAGCGCGAGAGATCCGCGACTCTTTCGATCCTGTTACGCAATTACGGCGTCAGCTTGAGGCCAAGGCAAAGGCGTGCAACTCAGAGGTGGAGGTTGCTTTTGCCATCGATCAGTGCATCAAGGAGGTGACAGCTTCGGCGACCTGGACGTGCTCGTAAATAATGCCGGCTACGGTTATGTGCGTCCTGTCGAAGACACGTCACTCGCCGACTTTCGATCGCAGATTGAGACCAACCTATTTGGTGTCATCATCATGACCAAAACCGTGCTCCCCTATTTTCGTTGAGCGCAGGGCCGGACACATCATCCAAGTAACGTCGATCGCAGGACGCATCGGACCCGCAGGGCGCGCACCCTACGCAGCCGCGAAGTTCGGGGTTGAGGGTTTCTCGGAATCGTTGTCCAAATAGATCGGGCCGCTCGGCGTCAAAGTCACAATCATTGAACCCGGCGGCTTTCGCACAGACTTCGCCGGTTCCTCCACCAAACTGAGTGAAGGCCGCTCGGAGTATGATTCCACCGTCGGCGCTTCGGTGCGCTTCCAGAGAACCTATAACGGGAAACAGCCAGGCAATCCGGCGAGGGCAGCGGCGGTGCTTCTGGGCAGGGAAGTGCTTGCCCGTTACGTGCACAGAAATCGTTTGCCGGCTGCGAAAGCCCCGACGTTTATCCCTGAGGAGTTTCTGAATTCGAATTATCTGCGGTTCCGGATCAGTCCGGATGTGGCAATCGCTATAGGCATGACGGTTTTGGCTCCGGGTGACAAATTGGCCGGCCAGTCGACGGAGATGATTGCCAGCAGGCAACCCAATGCGGAGGAGATGGACGCCTACGAGCGAGTATTGGGAGACGCCATGACCGGAGACGCAACTCTGTTTGCGCGGGAAGACTACGTGGAAGAAGCATGGCGAATTGTTGATCCCCTACTGCAAAAGGTCACAGCGGTTTACGCTTACGAGCCAGGTAGCTGGGGCCCCAATGAAATTGAGCGAGTGGCGCCGCCCGGAGGCTGGCAGAATCCGGTTCTCGCACACGAAACGTCAGCAGTATCTGGCCAGGCTGCCTGAATTTCGGAGGCGGAGAAGTGGCGATGAAGATGGAAGTATTTTCCGACGACGAATCTACCGCGCGAGCGGCCGCGAAGTTTATTGCCGCGGAAGTCGCTGCCGCGGTCTCTGCACGCGGTAAGTTCGTGATGGCCGTCAGCGGGGGTCGAACCCCTTGGATCATGCTACGTGCGCTGGGCAATGAAAAGGTTCCGTGGGAGCACATCCACATAGTGCAAGTGGACGAACGCGTCGCCCCGGCAGGGCACCCGGACAGAAATCTCGCGCATCTTCAAGAAACTCTGCTGGACCACTCGCCGATTCGTCCTGAACAGATCCATGCCATGCCTGTAGAATCTCCCGATCTGGAAGCTGCAGCCAGGCAGTATGCCTCGACCCTGGTCGAAATCGCTGGCTCACCGGCAACGCTGGATCTGGTCCACCTCGGCTTGGGGCCAGACGGACACACCGCCTCTCTGGTGCCTGGGGAGCCCGTGCTCGATCTCACTGACGTTGATGTGGCTGTGACTAGCGTGTATCAAGGAAGGCGGCGAATGACACTGACGTATCCGATTATCAATCGTGCGCACCGTATCTTGTGGCTGGTGACCGGTAATGAGAAAGCAGGCATGCTACTCCGTCTGCGCAAGGGCGATCCCTTAATTCCGGCGGGTCGGGTTCGCCAGGATCAGGCTATGATTTTCGCTGATCGTGCGGCCGCGGGTGATCTGGCAGCCCAGTGGTGATCGGCCAATGTAGGGGACCTGAGGCAATTCCCCTCGCCAGATTCGCATCTGACGAACTCCTGTCATAGCGAGGAAGCGATGCGCTATTTTCCGTCGGCCCGAATTACCGGTTACGGGCAGTTTGCGCCCTTCGAGCAAATGAGTGCCGAGGATTTCCAGGCTGTCATTGACACATGCTTCTACGGTGTGGTGTACACCACACGCGCCGCCGTGCCAGTGATGCACAGGCAGAGGAACGGCCACATCTTTCAGGTGTCTTCGGCCGGTGGCCGCTTGGCGGTTCCCGGTAATACGCCGTATCACGCTGCCAAATGGGCTGTAGGCGATTTCAGCGACGCTCTGGCGATAGGGTCGCACCTTTCGGAGTCAAGGTTTGCACGCTGGAGCCGGGAGGCATTCGGACCAACTGGATGTGCCGAGCAGGACAGAACGTGCCGGACCTGTTGCCGGACTATGAAGCCTCGGTCGGTTCGCTACTAAAAGTAGTGCGAGGCCTCGAAGGCCGTCAGGAAGGCGATCCACGGAAGATCGCCAACGTAATTGTGCAACTGGCGAATAGCGACGAGGTACCGGGGCGGCTTATCCTCGGTGTAGATGCGGAGAAGCGGGTGCGACAGGCGGAAGCTGCGCGTGCGAGGGAAGCCGAGAAATGGCGACATCTCACTGTTTCAACGGTTTTTGAAGATGGACGCTTCGATAGCCGATTGTATATGGCAAATAGCGGATCGATTCCCTGAGTTGCTAAATCATTAGCTCAGCCTCCGGATCGCCAGTTTGAAGCCCGCGCCGAGTCCTGACACTATCGACATTGTTTCAAGGCGTAAGGAAAGCGTGATGTCGGTGCAGCAGTGGCATGGAAAAGACGAGCCGGCTCAAAACGGAAAGTGTAAGAAAAGTGTAAGAAAGAATCGCCTTTTTTGCCAATGGTGCCAATTTCGCGTATCGACGAATCAATAACTTACGTGGAATTAAGGCTGGACTGGGGAACAAATCCACCCCCCGCAACCAAACTTTCCTAATCGTGCCAAAGCGCAATGAACTCCTGAGCAGTGGCCTGAACAATAAGTTGTTAAGCTGCCTTCTCATCGCTGTTGGGACTGCCAACTAAATCTTGTCGGAGTTGCTCCATTTGTGTCGCCGCCTCCTTTATTCGCTCAGCATATTCGTGGCCTTGTCGAGGCAGAAATCCTCCGTAATTTTGCAGCAGCAGGCGGGCGTTCGTCTCGATGGCAGAAGTCTTAGAGCGGGCTTGGTTGGAAAGAGCAGACGTTAGTTTTTCCAGCTGCAAATCGCGCACGGCTAGCGCTTGCCTACTTTCGGCAGCTTCCCTTTCAAGCAATTGCCCATGGTAGCGAGTGAGTCCAAATAGACATGCCGTGAGCGCGAGCAGACATAAGTTGGCAACAATGATTTCCACCAACGCCTTCCTTAATCTCGCATTCCTCTCTTTGTCCAATCTTGCGAAGCTGCCGCTCTCTGCCAAGGACAGCGAAGACAGAAGCCCGCGAGCTTTATCCATGTACGCCATACCTTCGTTCGAATCCACCAGCATGAATGCGCGGTGGCGATACCCCTGTTGGCGCAAATTGATAGTGCGCTCCATCTCCGCTTGCTTTGAGCTAGCCACAGACTCGAGCTGCGACTCCAGTGACCGTTCGCGCTCCGCCCGATTCGCTAACCCTACGCGAAGGCTAGCAAAATCGGTCGCGATCCTGTTCTTGGCGTCGGTATAGGGCTGCAAGTAGGAAGCGTCCCCGGTTAGTAGGTATCCGCGCTGGCCGGCTTCCATATCGGTCAAATCCCTCAGAACAGCGGAGATGTCCGTCTGGATCATGGAGCTTTCCAATCTGAGCGCCGCAATTTTCTGCATCTGCTTTAAGTGGTTGATCGCAAGAAACGCATTCGATGCCATGAAGGCGAGTAGCGCAGGAGCCCCCACCTGCAGCACAGCTTTTCGAATCTTCTTATTAATTGTGCCGTCCTTCCAAGGGGGCATTTGGGGATTCATCGTAAAGATTCTCCTCTGCGGCAACAGCATTCACGAGCGCTCAGAATCTTACACTTAGTTCTAAGCTGGCAGAAGATGAAAATCAGCTGCCGGCCAGTTATGGACTACCGACGCTTGCCGTGAATGCGCAACGAACTGATCAACTGACGTCGATGACCCCATCACCAGAGCTGCTAGCGATCCGCGTTCATGAGTTAGCAACCCAGACCCAATCACTCGCCTCAAACTCCAGTTCGCACGCCGATAAAATGCGGCAGGTGGTCGTGACTTCCCGCTCGTCCAACAAAATGCGGAAACCCATAGTGCTTGCGGCGTTGGCAATGGTGGTGATTCTTACTGCGGCCGTTATCTTCCTGGCGTGGCGGTGGCCGTTCACCCGTGAAGCGGTCTTGAAGGACTTGGAAGAGGCGAGCATGAGTAAGGTGGACATTGGCGCCTTTTATGGCACGTACTTCCCTCGTCCGGGGTGCGTTCTCGAACGCATCACTTTCCAGCACAATCCCCAGGCGGGATCGCCGCCGCTCATCACCATTCAAAGGCTAAGAGTTGAGAGTGGCCTTTCCGGCCTTTTCACTAAGCACATGAGGCGCATTCGCGCGGAGGGTCTGCGCATCCTGATACCTCCTCGGGGTTCAGGTGAACGCTTTCAAACGCCTAAGAGATCGACTTTCGTGATCGACGACCTAATCGCAGACGGAGCAATTCTCGAAATCAAATCACGCGATGCGCAGAAACAACCGCTACAGTTTTCGTTTCACAACTTTGTGATCAGCAACGTCGGAAGTGACGGGCCGGCGTCATTTCAGGCCAAGCTTTCCAACCCCGATCCTCCCGGCGAAATCACCACCACGGGCAAATTCGGCCCCTGGAACCCGGATGACGTGGGCAAAGTTACAGTGTCCGGAGACTACCTGTTCCAACAGGCGGACCTGGGCGTGTTCCACGGCATCGCCGGCCTACTCTCTTCTTCCGGCAAGTTCTCCGGCACAATCAATCGCATAGAGGTTCAGGGCCTGACCGATGTCCCGAGCTTCACGGTGACTTCAAGCTCACACCACGTGCAATTGAAAACTCAATTCCATGCAGTTGTGAACGGCGAGAATGGCGACACGTTTCTGCAGCAAGTGGTGGCAACTCTCTGGAAAACTACAGTGTGGTCGCAAGGCGGTGTGGCGGGAACCTCCGGGCAACCAGGCAAAACCACCTCGGTCGAATTGGCGGCAAAGGATGGGAGAATCCAGGATCTTCTGCTGCTGTTTGCACGCTCGGACCGCGCGCCGATGTCTGGGACAGTTAGTTTCCATGCCAAGGTCTCCATCCCGCCGGGAAAACGTGCGTTCCTTGAGAAAGTCGAATTACAGGGAGATTTCGGAATAGACGCCGGCAGCTTCACAAAATTTGCAACCCAGGAGGGAGTAAACCACCTCAGCCAGGGCGCGCGCAGTGACGAAAATGCTCACAAAACAGAACAGGAACAAAATGATCCTGAGACTGTGCTTTCGGATTTGAAAGGGCATGTTCTGCTCAAAGACGGTAGCGCCAGGTTTTCTAATCTTTCATTCAGTGTTCCTGGCGCCGTGGCGCAAATGCAGGGAACTTACAATCTAATCACCGAGAAGATTAATTTGCGCGGGACTCTGAGGACCGACTCCGCGCCTTCCAACACGAAGCAAGGAATGAAGGGCCTGCTTTTGAAGGTGCTGGATCCTTTCTTCAAGAAAAAACGTGCCGGTTACATCATGCCGATCAAGATCACAGGCACCTACGAGCATCCTTCATTCGGGCTGGACTTGGGTGGCCGGGACGATAAAGCAGCTCGCAAGGAGAGCGCACGCGCATCTCAACTACTGAAGGGCGCGAAGCATTGATTTGGGTTTGAGAAGCCAATTCAGCACAATCGGCGCAGGCTGACGTTTTGTATCATCGAAACGATCCTCGTGGTGCGCGTGTATCACGAATCAGGTCAGACGCACCGACAACCGTGGCGAATCTGTGCAAGACTGATAACATAGCGACTACAAAACGTGATGCCAAACTCCACCGCCCAAGCCCTGAGGTCCAAACTCGGAGACTATTACAAGCTCACTAAGCCCGAAGTGAACCTGCTGATTCTCATGACCACGTCCGCGGGCTATTATCTTGCGTGTCCTGCGCCCTTGCGGGTCGGCGGCTTGGTCAACACCCTCATCGGCACGCTGCTGGTTGCTAGCGGGACCGCAACTCTAAATCAGTGGATGGAACGCGTTTGGGATGGTCAGATGCGCCGAACCGCCTCTCGTCCGCTGCCTGCTGGTAGGCTGACTGGCGGCGAGGCGTTTGTGTTCGGCATTCTGCTGAGCATTGCGGGAGGGTTCTATCTGCTGGTGGCAGTCAATGCGTTGTCGGCATTGCTGGCGGTTTCGACTTTGCTCTCCTATCTACTCATCTATACCCCACTCAAGCGGAAGACGCCGCTCTGCACGCTGCTGGGCGCTTTCCCGGGCGCCATGCCCACGCTGATCGGTTGGGCAGCAGCTTCAGCCAGCATCAACCGGCAAGCCTGGTTTCTCTTTGCCATTCTCTTTCTTTGGCAGTTTCCCCATTTTCTCGCGATCGCGCTGATGTATCGCGAAGACTACAGCCAAGCTGGCTACCGCATGCTGCCCGACTTCGATCGTGATGCGCGCTTTACCCACGTGGAAATTGTAGGTTTTGCCGTGCTCCTGGTGCTGGCTACAATGTTGCCGATAGTAGATCGCCCTGGCTCGTGGTATTGGGTTGGTATGTGCATAGCAGGAGCGTTCCTGCTCTATCACGTGAGTATGCTGGCGACATCAAGTTCGAAAGTCCTGGCCAGCCGTCTCCTTCATGCATCTGTTCTCTATCTGCCTGTGGTTCTTGGAATCATGGTTGCCGGGAAGGCGTGAAGTTTAGCGGGTGCCATACGGCCTTTCATTCCGCAGAGCTGGTCTAAATCACAATTGATAACGCCATGGTCAAGAGCAGCGCCACCACGGAAATGATGGTTTCGCAGACCGACCAGGTCTTCATGGTTTGAGCAACGCTCATATTGAAATATTCCTTGACCAGCCAGAAACCTCCATCGTTGACATGCGAGAAAACCAGGGATCCGGCTCCGGTGGCGATCGTCAGCAGTTCAGGACGGACTCCGGTGTGGATTGCAATAGGGGCAACAATTCCGGCTGCCATGGTCATCGCAACGGTGGCTGATCCGGTGGCGAGGCGCACCAGGGCGGCTACCAACCAAGCCGAGAACAGGATTGATATGTGGGCACGCAGGGCGAGATCAATGATGGCTTGAGATGTGCCACTGTCCTGCAGGACACGGCCAAGGCCTCCGCCAGCGCCAATGAGCAGCGTGATTGTAGCGGTGGGGGCCAGACACTCGTCCGTAAATTTCAAAATTGCCTCCCGCGTAAAACCACGCATTTTCCCGAGCGTGATGAAGCTCACGATGACCGCTATCAGCAGCGCAATATCGGCGCTTCCGAGCAGATGCAACCCACTGTTGAGGGCGCTCTGTGGTGCAGAAAAGATGTCTGCCCAACTTCCGATCAGCATTAACGCAATCGGAAGCAGAATGGTTGCTACGGTCAAACTAAAGCTAGGCAGGTCGTGCTTCGGAGTGTCATCAATAAATTGCGCGGCGATCGGGTTATGGCCTTCGAGTCGAATGTGAGGCGCAATAAAGCCGGTATACAGAGGTCCGGCAACAATGGCGGTCGGAATACCGACCAGCAGAGCGTAGAGAACCGTGCGTCCGACGTCGGCGTTGTAAGCGGTGACCGCGAGCATGGCGGCCGGATGGGGTGGCACTAGGCCGTGGACCACGGAGAGGCCGGCGACCATGGGCAGCCCCACCACAACTAGTGACGTACCTGTGCGCCTGGCTACATTAAACGCAATTGGCACCAGAAGAACGAATCCCACTTCAAAAAATACTGGCAGTCCGACAATGAAGCCGACCACCACCATGGCCCAAGCCAGGTGTCTCTCGCCAAAAACATCGATCAGGGTATGCGCGATGCGGTCCGCTCCACCGGACTCCGCCATCATCTTGCCCAGCATAGTGCCCAACGCGACTATGATCGCAATGTGTCCGAGAGTATTGCCAACCCCAGTCTCGAAAGACTTTACGATGTTTTGCATCGGCATACCGCTGACCGCGGCCAAGGCCAGTGACATCGTCATCAGTACGATGAAAGGATTAATTTTGAAACGCGCAATCAGGACAACTAGCGCGACCACCGCTACCAGCGCTGCGATCAGCAGGAAAGCACCGTGATTGTCGATCATAGGATTTAATGCCGCTACTTTTTAAACGCACTGCATGGAAGACTGAATTAGTCTGCTGGGCGCTTGTAGGCAACGCAGTCTATCTCCACCTTGCAATCAACCACCATGCTGGATACCACGCAGGCGCGTGCCGGCGGATTTTCACCGAAGTATTCCCTAAATACCTGGTTGAACGACTGGAAATCGCGACCATCATCAAGCCACACTCCGCAACGCACTATGTGCTCAGGAGAGTAGCCCGCTTCTTTCAAGACGGACAGAAGGTTGCGAATGGCCTGACGGGCCTGAGTAAGGATGTTGCCAGCGACTACCTCGCCATTGACCATTGGCACTTGACCTGAGACATATAACCAACCGTCTGCTTGTACTGCCCGTGCAAACGGTAGATGCTCGCCCCCGGTCCCTTTGCTGCCTTCGGCACCGTAACGTTTTATGCTCATCCTGTTGACTCCCGATGCTGGTATTAATAACGAAATCGTCTTCACGACATTGACGTAGAGTTGCGAGGCAGAAACTTACCAGCTCGCTCACCCGTCGGAGCCTGGTCTCGGTACGACAAAACGCCATTGACCCAAACCGCCGCGATGCCTGTCGCCTCGCGAATGGGATCGATAAAGCTGGCAGTGTCTCGCACGGTATCAGCGTTGAACAGCACTAAATCCGCGCAGTAACCTTCCCGCAACCAACCCCGATCGGTCAAACCGAAACGCTGGGCTGGCAGGCTGGTCATTTTGCGCACAGCTTCGCCCAATGAAAACAATTTCTGCTCGCGGCTGTAGTGTCCAAGCACGCGTGGAAAAGTGCCCCAAAGGCGCGGATGGGGCAAAGGATCATTCGGAAGCCCGTCAGAGCCGATCATCGTCTCTGGATGTCGCAGAATCGCGCGCATATCGTCTTCCGACATGCAGTGGTAAATTGCGCCCCCGGGCTGCAGCCGGCGCGCAGCTTCGATCTGGCGTGTAGCCCAGCTGTTGGCGATTTCAGCGAGGGTCTGCCCAGCCAGCTTGGGATGCGGCTTGGACCAGGTGATCGTGATTGTGATGCGTTCGTCAACCTGACGCAGGTCCAGGGTCGTAGAGCTGGCGGCATATGGATAGCAATCGCAGCCAATCGACTGATGGACCCGAGCTGCGTCAAGCGATTGCAGCACTTCGCCACTGCGTCCCCAGTTGTCGATACCGGCGCACTTCAGATGAGAAATAATTATCGGGACGCTGGCATGTCGGCCGACACGGAATGCCTCGTCCATCGCTTGCAGCACCAGGTCGGTTTCACTGCGTAGATGAGTGGCGTAAATTCCGCCCGCCTTCGACAGAGGTTCAGCCAGGCCCATTACTTCCTCAACGGACGCCGAATAAGCCGACGAGTACGCCAGTCCAGTGCTCAAGCCCAGCGCACCATGATCGAGTGCCTCACACAACTGGGCCCGCATCGCCGCAGTTTCGCCCGCGGTCGCGACACGATCCAGGCGACCCATGTGGTTGTTGCGCAGCGCCGTGTGGCCTACCAGTGCTGCCACATTTACCACCGGCTGGGCTGCGCTAATAGCCGCTACATAGTCGGCAAACGTGCGGTAACGAAACTCGCGAGGTTCTCCTAGCAAGTTCATCGGGTCCGGTGGATCGCCCGTCAATCGCATCGGGAACGCACTGATGCCGCAATTCCCCACAATCACTGTCGTGATGCCTTGCGACAGCTTCGGCAACATCTCCGGGGCGCGAATCACATAAAGGTCGTCGTGAGTGTGCGCGTCGATAAACCCAGGTGCCAGCATCTTGCCCTCACCATCGAGCATGCGCCGCGCAGACTGGCGCGCCAGATCGCCCACAGCCCGTATACGGCCGCTCTCGATTGCGACGCTGCCAGTTTGTGGCTCACCCCCGCTTCCGTCCAAAATCTGTACATTGCGGATCAGGGTGTCACAGGTGCGCACATCAAGTCTCCCAGGGATTAAAGATAAAGATCGCCGCATCAATTAACATCAGTTGACACGGACACGACCAAAGCCAATGAATCATACAAAGGATCGCACTCAATATCCATTGACTGATGCCGAATCCCTCGCGCTGATTGAGCCGTTAAACAAGGGCTTGGGCGCAATGGATCGGGCGCTCCTGCCGAGAGATATACCCAACCTGGGATGGCAACTGTTGCACGAGGACTTGAGCTTGCCAACTGCCGTGCTGTACGAGGAGAAGCTGGCGCACAATTTGCAATGGATGCAGGCATTCGCCGCCGCCTACGGAGCCAAACTTGCACCGCATGGGAAAACCACGATGGCGCCGAAATTGTTCATGCGACAGTTGAAGGCTGGCGCGTGGGGCATCACGCTGGCAACCGCCCCTCAGACGCGCGTGGCGTATCAACACGGAGTGCGCCGCGTCCTGATGGCGAATCAGTTGGTGGGTAAGCAGAACATGGCTATTATTGGGGACCTGCTGGAAGATGCGGAGTTTGAGTATTTCTGCCTGGTCGATTCTTCTGAGCAAGTCGAATCGTTGGCGAGATTCTTCGGCGGCCGCGGGCAGCGCCTGAATGTTTTAGTCGAGTTGGGAGTAGACGATGGCCGCACTGGAGTGCGCAATCGGCAACAGTTGCATGCGGTGATGACAGCGTTGTCTCGTTGTCGCGAACACATTGCTTTGTGTGGGGTCGAGGTGTATGAAGGTCTGCTGAAAGATGAATCGTGGGTTCGGACCTTTTTGCAAAACTCCGTCGAGGTTACGCGTGAGCTAGCGCGTGAAAGCCGTTTTGATCACAGTCCCGTCATTCTGTCAGGAGCTGGTTCGGCATGGTATGACGTAGTCGCGGATGTGTTTAGCAAAGCGGTGATGGGCCAACCCTTCGACGTGATTTTGCGGCCCGGATGCTATCTCACACACGATGTGGGCATATATCGTGCAGCTCAACAGCAGATTCAAAGCCGCAATCCGGTGGCGCGAAGCATGGGATCGAGTCTGGTGCCGGCATTGCAACTATGGGCGTATGTACAGTCGGTGCCGGAAAAGGAGAAGGCGATCATCGCTCTAGGAAAACGCGACGCGGCGTTTGACGCCGGCTTGCCGGTTCCCGCGCTTCACTATCGCCCAGGGCGCCCGAAACCCGCTGCCGCGCCCGCCGCATGGACACTAACGCACATCATGGACCAGCATGCCTACCTGCATACTGCTGAAGGCGACGACATTCACGTTGGGGACATGATTGGCTTCGATATTTCTCATCCTTGTCTGACGTTCGATAAATGGCGCCACTTGCCAGTGTTGGACTCCGAGTATCGTGTCATCGATGTGGTACAAACTTTTTTCTAATCAAGCACCCATCCCCCGGGGGCCGCTTGCACTCCGCCAGATAATACGTTCTCATAGGGGGCATGAGAACGACTCTAGGCCTAAGTTTGCTGGCCCTCTGCATGTTATCCATTGGCCCCCCGACTAACGCAACTGATGCGCCGAAAAGCAATTACCTTGTTTTCGTAGGCACTTACACGGAGAAGGAAAGCAAGGGAATTTATGTGTACCGTTTGGATGCGGCTTCGGGTCAGTTAACTGCGCTTGGCCTCGCGGCAGAGACTACCAACCCATCTTTTTTGGCGGTGGATCCAAGCCGCCACTTCCTCTACGCCGTAAATGAGCTTCCCAAATATAAAGGCCAAGCCAGCGGCGCGGTAAGCGCGTTTGCTATCGATCGCCAGACCGGCAAGTTGTCCCAGTTGAACGAAGTCGCATCGCGCGGCGCGGACCCGTGCTACATCGCACTCGACAAAACCGGTAAGCACGTCCTGGTGGCAAACTACACCGGCGGTAGCGTCGCGGTGTTTCCTGTGCTCAAAGACGGTCGCCTAGGCGAGGCGTCAGCTTTTGTGCAGCACGCCGGTTCCGGCCCCAATCGGGAGCGCCAGGAAGGACCGCATGCACATTGGATCGAAGTGACAGCTAACAACCGCTTCGCAATCGCAGCAGACCTAGGCCTCGATAAAGTGATGGTGTACCGCTTCGACCCCAAAACTGGTTCCTTGACGCCAAACAATCCTGCCTTCGCCAAAGTGGATCCTGGAGCTGGCCCTCGCCACGCCGCCTTTCACCCCAACGGAAGATTCGCATACGTCATTAATGAGTTACACTCCAGCATTACCAACTTTTCCTACGATGCCGGTCGCGGCGAACTGAATACCTTGCAGACTGTCTCCACGCTGCCAAAAGATTTTTCTGGAAGCAATGACACGGCTGAGATCCAGGTGCATCCCAATGGCAAATTTCTTTTTGCCTCGAATCGCGGACACGACAGCATAGCCGTGTTCTCGATTGACCAGCACAAAGGTAGGCTCACTCTGGTCGATCACTTTTCCACGCAAGGTAAGACGCCACGCAATTTTGAGATCGATCCAAGTGGCTCACGCCTCTTCGTGGCTAACCAGGGTAGCGGCAACATTGTTGTTTTCCGGATCGATCAAGAGACGGGCCGGCTCACCTCGACCGGGCAAGTGCTCAACGTACCCTCGCCGGTTTGCGTCAAGTTTGTGGCCATCGAGTGAGAGGTCCGGTTGATGTCTCCAAGGCAAATTTAGCCAGTAAAATGACGACCGAAAGCTAAAAGCTTCTTCAATCGTTTTAATCTTGACTTTTCCGCGCTGCACCAATTCAATACGCGAGATGGCAACCCCTTCAACCGTCTCATCCGCCCCGCGCCTTAGGCGCTCCCTCACCCTTTGGGACCTGATTCTCTACGGAGTCATCGTCATTCAGCCAGTCGCACCGATGTCTGTCTTCGGGGTGCTCAGTGATCGAGGCCGCGGCCATGTTGTGACGACTCTCCTGATCGCGATGGTCGCCATGCTGTTCACAGCCTTCAGTTATGGGCGTATGGCGCGCGCGTATCCGAGCGCGGGTTCGGCCTTCACCTACGTCGGCCAGGAGATCAATCCTGCGGTTGGCTACATCACGGGCTGGAGCATGGTGATGGACTACATTCTGAACCCTATGATCTGCATTATCTGGTGCAGCCAGCAAGCTCACGTGTTTGCACCGGGCGTGCCATATGCAGTGTGGGCAGTCTTCTTTGGAGCGGTGTTTACTGCCTTGAATATTCAGGGTATCAAGACCTCGGCACGCGTGAACACTCTGTTGGCCGCGGGCATGGGAGCAGTCGTCACCGTCTTCTTCGTGGCTGCAGCACGTTACATTTTCAGGAATCCTCATGATGGGGCTGCGTTTTTTACCCGACCGTTCTACGACCCCCAGATGTGGGAAATAAAAGGTGTGCTGGGCGCGACCTCGATTGCGGTGCTTAGCTATATCGGATTTGATGGCATCTCTACTCTTTCTGAGGAGGCCGAAAACCCGCGGCGCAACATCCTGCTCGCCACTGTCTTCACCTGTTTCGTAATTGGCATTCTGTCTGCCCTCGAGGTCTACGCAGCGCAGCTCATATGGCCAGCTTCGCAACCATTTCCGAACTCTGATACCGCCTTCACCTACGTGGCAGGGCGCGCCTGGGCGCCCTTATTCGCAGTCGTTGGATTCACCTTGTTGGTGGCCAATTTTGGCTCCGGGATGGGAGCACAGATCGGCGCGGCCCGATTGCTTTATGGCATGGGACGCAGCAAAGCGCTGCCGCAGTCGTTCTTCGGCGTGGTCGACGCCAAACGACACGTGCCGCGTAACAACGTGATCTTCGTTGGGCTTGTCGCGCTCGCGGGGGCGTTCGTCGTCAGTTACGGCCTGGGCGCGGAGATGCTCAACTTCGGCGCCCTGATCGCCTTCATGGGTGTCAACTTGGCGGCCTTCTTTCGCTATCACGTTCGCGAGTCGGGCGGCAGCCCGGTCCCGCCTCTACTGATAACCGGTCTAGTGATTGGCCTCGTGCTCTTACCGCATCAAAGCCTTGTGTTGTGGGGCGTCGCCGGCGTCGGGCTGGCAATCCTGGCCTTCTGGACGCCCCCTTTGGCGGGTTTCACGATCTGCTTTTTCCTGTGGAAGAACCTGAGTTGGAAAGCTTGGATTGTGGGCGGAATCTGGATGATCGTAGGGATCACTTTCGGCGCGATTAAGACGCGCGGTTTTCGCAGCAATCTGATTGACTTCGAACTGCCTCAGGAAGAAGGTTAGAAATGCAGAATCGCGACAGTGACTGATAGCGGAATTCGAACCGAATGTTGCGAGCTCTTCCAATTCGGCAATCTGAAACTTTGCAATGCTGAATTACTCGACGTTCCACCCACTGACGTTTACCGCCGGCCTAGCTGCTCCTAATTCAGCGGCTCGATAAGTGGCGGTAATTTCACGCTTGTCGCCCGGCAGCAGGGAGACGTAGTTGTCCTGCCACAGCACAGGAAGGATTTCTTCTCCGCCCTTGCCCTTATCCACCTTGAGTCGCACAAAGAACGCGAGATCCTTTGTTGGATTCTCCACCGTCACGTGGGTGACCTCGTCCTCGCCTTTGCGCTCGTTGCGCTCTGTCACTTTGAGTTTTACTTTCGGCAGTTGTGTAAGCGCAGTGAAGTCGGCATACGAGGCCGTCGGCGTGGTGTACCAGTTCGAACGCGACCAATCCAGCGTCTCCGGCTTTGTGGAAAGCCAATAGAAATTCGAGCCGGTTGTCTTGCCGCTAGCGTCCAGAATTCGTAACGCGACAAAATAAGTAGGACTCAAGTCTGAGATTTCCGGCAAGCTAGTTACCTTCACCACGCCATCCGCAGGTACATCCACCGTGCTTTCGTTGGAAAACTTTTCGGTCATGTCCAGATTGAGGACCTTAGTTACGACGCGCAGGCCCTTCGCGTCCTGGTAGCGGCTGTTGACAACGTAAATGGAGTGGTCGTCATAGCCATATATCGGATCTAGCGGCTGCAGTGCGGTCTTAGCTCCAAAATATCCTCCGCCCGGCCGCAGATAGAAGTCGTACAAGTGCCAGATCATGGATGGCCAGCCATTGTTCAGCATCCATTGAATTACGCCCCCCGACGTGTACTTGTTACGGCTGTAAGCCTCGTACATCGCGCGAATGCCTTCGTATGCTTGTAATTGCGATTTGGAGGTGTAGTCCTCAAGATTGGTCGCGGCTCCATATCGCGCATTCAGCGCCTCGGTGAAAACGTGAATATCTTTAAACGACCCGCCGCCTGCGTGATAGTTCCACCAATCGTCAATCGGCCACCAGTGCTCTTTCGGCAGCATCGCGTGAATTGTTTCGATCGGAGGCACCGCCGGGCCAGGGCTAGTCTCGGTATTGAACCCGTAGCCACCGCCACATCCGCCCTCATTGCAGTTCTGGGGATGATTCGCGTCCAGCGCGTCTTCCATCCAGTAAGACGGCGCGACGTATTCATACGGCCCGCTCATCTTTACGCCGTTGTCTCCGCTGAATGCGGCCCGTTTCCCTGTTGCGGAAGAAATTACGGGATTCGGCCACTGCAGATCCTTTTCCACTTTCAGGTACGTCTGCTCCACATCCGGCGGCGGCGGATTGTCGCTACCGTTCAGCCAAACCAACAAACTGGGATGGCTGCGCAATCGGTAGATCTGATCGCGCAAGGATTGTTCCGCGATTTGATAATCCTCGGGCTTCCAATTCGGCCAGTGCTCCCAGTGATCGCAACAACACCAGCCGGCCATGACCAGAATTCCGCGTTCATCCGCCAGATCGAAAAATTCTTTCGACTCCAACTTGCCCTCGAGACGTATGGTGTTCAGCCCCATGTCCTGGACATAATTCAGTTCGTCACGAAGCCGTTGCGAATTTTCGCGCAGCATCATGTCCGGTGACCATCCCCCACCGCGAATCAATATCTTCTTGCCATTGATCGAAAAGGTGCGCCTGCCGTTGGCATTCAGCTCAGAGGTGATTTCGCGAATGCCGAATTTCGTCTCCGCGCGATCCGACACTTTACCCTCGATCTCAAATTCCATACCGAGACGGTTCAGTTCCGGTCTCCCCATCTGCGCCGGCCACCACAGCTTTGGACTGTCAACATTCAATGGCGGGAATTGCGCCGGATCGAAGGTTACGTCCTTCTCTTCTTTAGGCCCAAGCTCAACTTCCTGCGAGAACTCTTCCTGCCCAATGTGGCCCTTCAACACGCCCTTCACTGGCTGGTTGGTTCCATTTTTCACCAACGCAGTGACTGTCAGACGGGCCTTCCGGTCCGCATCAACCTTCGAAACCACCGCCGGATAGCGCACTGCCACCGGTCCGCTGGTCCTGATCTCGACGTCCCGGAACAGTCCCATGTTCTTGTCTGGAGGTGCGGGGTACCAGTCGACGAAGGTGATTGCCAGGTCTTTTTCGGTCGGCGAAAAAACTTCCACTGCCAGGACGTTTTGTTTTCCGGGAAGCGCAACATCCGTGATGTTGAACTCATAGGTGCGCCACGCGCCCGCGACGTCCTTCTTGCTAGCGATCTGCTTCCCATTCAGCCAGATGTTGGCGCGATAATTGATTCCGCCAGAGTCCAACCAAATGGACTTGCTTTTGTAGGCCTCGGGAAGCACGAATTCCTTCCGATACCACCAGGGCACCATGAATGGACTGTCCTGCTCCATTGCAATGTTCGAAAAATTCGCGCCGATCGGATATGTCACTCCCGGAATCGAGCGCAGGTTCATGCCAAAGTCCGGATCGGGGTAGAGTTTGTGCTTTACTAGCGCACTGACAACGGTTGTGGGGACAGTTACCGAGTACCATCCTGTGGGCTGAAAGGCCGGCCTGGAAATGACCTCGCCAGGTTTGTCCACCTTGCCGGACGATTGCAATGACCAGCCGTCGCGCAGGACGAGTGCGCGTTCAGAGGGGATGGGGGCTTGCACTTTCGAATGCGTCTGAGCCGACATGGAGCCTGAAAAAAGGAAAGAGAGCGACAGAAGTACAAATGCAGCCCTGCGTTGGGTCATCAAGGTCCCACCTCGTAAATTCTGATTCGTCGGGAGAACCGCTCAATCCGCTACCCGCCAAGCAGTCATATCATGGGCTATTGATACGTTTCAATAGCATAGTGTTGGCGCATTCATTTGACGATGTCCAGAACCGGACAATCCGCTAGGGTTCGGGTTGCTGCATGAGCTCAGGATTTTCGGCCGGGCTCTCCAGTTCTTGTTGCCGCCTGTTTCGAGCGTCGTTCGAGATTTGGGTTGCTTTCTGCATCTCTGCCCGGGCCTCTTGCGTCCGTCTGAGATGCTGAAGGATTTGCCCCCGCAAGTAGTGAACGCTGGCATTCTTCGGCTGAAGCCTGGCCGCAATGCCAATCTCCGAAAGGGCTTTGGCGTATTCGCCTTCGCTCTGGTAAACCCGTGCGAGTTGGTAGCGGGAGCTTGCCAGGTCGGGATCCAGGCGCAGTGCCTGCTTAAAATACTGCTCGGCCTGCTTTCCATGCTGCTGATTGGCTTCGATGATTCCAAGCTGGTCGTAGTTATACGGAACATCTGGCTCGATCACGGAATCTTTCAGAAACTCCGACCTGGCTTCGTCGAATTCCTGCTTCTTCATGTGAGCCAGGCCGAGATTGAAGTGAACAAACGGCAGCCGCGGCGAAGCTTGCACTGCGAGTTCCAGCTCTTTGATCGCATCGTCATATTCTTCCCGGTTCAAATGCGCCTTTCCGAGGAGTAGATGGAACTCCGGACGGTTCTCGCCGATTTCCACCAGCCGGGCCAGCGCACGCTGTTCCAGTTGCTGCTGTTTTGATTTCCATGCCGAAATTGCGATTACATAGAGAAAGTTCAGATCGTTTGACTCCTGCGATTCCAGTGGCTCGAGGGTGCTCACCGCTGCGGAATAATCTCCGGTAAAGAAGTGGCAGAGTCCTAGCAGGTAGCGCCCCTGCAAAGATCCGGGATTATCGCGGACCACCGATTCAAACGCGGGAATCGCCTCTTGAAATTTGTTCTGCCGGTAATAAGCAAGCCCGATGTTCAACCGTATTCCCGCAACCTCCGGGGAAAGCTGTTGGGCCTGGTGAAGCATCGCCAGTGCAGGCTTCCACTGCTTCTCACGCATATAAACGACGCCCAGGTTGGCATAGGCTCCCGCGGAATGCGGATCAACGGAGATAATGCTGTGAAAATCCTGCTCTGCGTCTTTTAATCGTCCCTGTTCGAGAGCAGCTTGACCGCGTCGGAAAATCTCCTGCAGGTCCGGTTTGTGTTCAGCCGCAGCGCTGTTCTGCTGTGCTGCAGTCCCCTGTTCTAGGACGTGAGCAAGTAACTCCGGTGCGCCGCCGGCGCAGAAAAAAGCTAGAATTCCGATTCGAAAAATGCGCAACATGCTTGACACTGGTGCGAGTCTCTGCTGTAGTGTCCGCCAGCGCAGGCGGCAAATTCAAGGGCTGCGCACGAGGAAGGCCATTAGTGGTCACGATTCGCGAGGTGGCAAAGGAGAGCGGGTTTTCACCCACCACAGTCTCGATTGTGCTCAACAATGCGCCGCTCGCGCGATACATTCCCGCCACCACCAAGAAACGGATCGAACGCGCTGCCAAGAAGCTCGGTTACCGCCCCAATCTCTTTGCTCGTTCTCTGCGCAGCCGGCGAAGTCATACCGTCGGAGTGATGGTCTTCGACATGACCGATCCTTACTGCACGCTGGTGCTGCGGGGTATTGAGAGCACGCTGTACCAGTCTTCGTTTCTGCCTATTCTTACGGACGTGCACAACGAGCGCAGCCGCTTCGAGCGATATCTGGAAATGCTGCTTGATCGCCGGGTAGAGGCTTTGATCGTCGTTGCGAACTGGCTTTTCGTGGATATTGATGTGCTCGGTGATCTGGAAAAGAGCAACATTCCCACCGCTATGATTGGCCGCGAGCTGCAGGCTGGTTCCATCAGCTCGGTAATTGTTGACAATGAACTGGGCGCCCACTCCGCGATTGAGCATCTGTTTGGGCTCGGCCACCGCAAGATCGCGTTCATTCGCGGCCCCAAGCGCATCACCGACAGCGCCCCGCGGTGGAAGGGCGTTCGCATCTTCGCCAAGGCCCACGGCCTGAGCCTCGACCCCGATCTGGTGCTTGACTTGCCGGAATCCAGCGATCCGCTCTACAGCTTCGAGGCTGGTTACAAGTTGACCGAGGAACTGCTTCGGAGAAAACCTTCGTTCACCGCCCTGATGGCATTCGATGACATGACCGCATTCGGCGCCCTCCGCGCCCTGAACAAAGCCGGCATCAGAGTTCCTGAGCAATGTTCGGTTATCGGGTTCGACGACATTGCCCATTCCAGCTTGCTCACGCCCTCCCTCACCACGGTCCGTCAGCCGATGGCAGAAATGGGCAAGATGGCGGTCAGCATTGTGGCCGAAGGCATCAGTGCCGTTCAGGAGAAGCGTAAGATTCCCGCCGTGCATCGCAAGTTGCTGCCGGAGCTGGTCGTCCGCGACTCAACCCGCCCCTTGGTTTAATCCAGAGAAGAACGTTATGGCGAATTTTTTGCTTGACAGTAATTTAGCCCTTCGTCCAGTATTGATACGTTTTAATAAAGGCTTTTCGTGGGTAGTGCGCCTCGTCGTCTGGTTCAAGAATTCCGGCACGATTCAACATGTCAGGTCAGAGGAGTGGAATATGAAATCCCTGCTAACGCGCTCGTTGCTTCTGGCGTTCACGCTCTCTCCGGCGTTCCTGCTTGGCCAGGACACGGCTTCGATCACCGGCACCGTAACCGATCCTACGGGCGCAGCGGTCACGAACGCGCAAGTGACCATTACCAGCACTGAGCATGGCGTGACCCGCACTGCCACCGCAAACGGCAGCGGGGATTATTTGTTCGCCGCGTTACCGATCGGCAAGTATGACCTAACAGTGACGGCCAAGGGTTTCAAGAGGTATCAGGCAAAGGGGATCGTACTGGACGTTGGTCAAAAGGCCCGGGATGACGTAAAGCTGGAGGTGGGCGCCGAGGCTACGCAAATTACCGTTGAAGGCACCAATGTGGCCCAGGTGGAGACGCAGTCCTCGGACCTCTCTGGTACAGTCACTGGGGCGCAAATTTCGCAACTCGCGCTGAACGGCCGCAACTTCACCCAATTGGTCACGCTTGTGCCGGGAGTCAGTAACCAGACGGGGCAGGACGAGGGCACAGTCGGCGTTTATGGCAACGTGCAGTACAGCATCAACGGGGGGCGAGTTGAGTACAACAATTGGGAAATCGACGGCGGCGACAACATGGATAACGGCAGTAATGCCACGCTGAATGTTTATCCGAACGTGGACGCCATTGCCGAGTTCAAGGTTCTTACCTCAAATTATGGCGCGCAGTATGGACGGAATGCATCCGGTACAGTGGAAACGGAGATCAAGTCTGGTACCAATAAATTCCACGGCACCGTTTCCTACTTTGGGAGGAACGAAGCATTTAACGGGTTCAACTACTTTGACGATCCTACCCAGCACAAACCTGCTTACAAGAAACATGACTGGGGGTACACGGTCGGCGGTCCGGTTGTGCTGCCTGGGTACAACAAGAACCGGGACAAGACCTTCTTCTTTTGGTCGGAGGAATGGCGGAGGGAGCTCGCGCCGAAGACCTTCCTACACAATGTTCCCTCCGACGCCGAGCGGAATGGGGATTTCTCCGATCTTTGCCCGGACATTTACGATCCAACGAATGGCTTCAATGATTGTCCGAGCGTTGCCAATCCCGCCGCAGTGACGATTGATCCGGTCGCGCAGGCGCTGCTGCCGATGATTCCCCTCGCAAATGGCATAAATGGCGGCTATCCGGCATATATAGCGTCGGTTTCGACTCCCACTAGGTGGCGGGAGGAATTAGTCAAGGTCGACCACAACTTTACGCCTGGAGTGCGGGCGAGCTTCCATCTTATCCACGATTCCTGGCAAACGGTGGTTCCCACTCCGCTGTGGAGTGTGGGTGATTTCCCCACGATCCAGACTAAGTTTGTCGGTCCGGGTGTGAGCATGTTGGCGCGCCTGACGGCCACTGTCTCGCCCACTCTTCTGAATGAATTCGTGGTTAGCTATACCACCGACCACATCACGTTGAGTAACACGGGACCCTGGCAGCGGCCTGCCGGCATCACTGTCGGCTTGTTCCAGAACGGCTTCGGCGGCAAGCTCCCAGGTTTCCAGATCAATGGAGGCGCCCCGTACGGCGACGGTTTTGGCGAAGATCCAAGCTATATTCCGTGGGTCAATTCTAACCCGACTTATACTTTCCGAGACAACGTCAACAAGATCGCGGGCAAGCACAACTTGCAGTTTGGAGCATATTTCGTTATCGGCCAAAAGAACGAAATGGACGGCTTTGAGCCATCCAATAACGGGCTTATCACCACCGACAACACCTCCGGGGTGACTACTGGGAATTCATTTGCCGATCTGTTGTTGGGTCAGATCTCGCAGTTTCAACAGGAAAACCAGCAGCTCAAGTACTACAACCGCTACAAGATTCTGGAGCCTTATTTCCAGGATGATTGGCACCTTACGAACAGGCTCACACTGAACCTCGGCCTACGCCTGAGCTTGTTTGGAACGTACCGAGAAAAGTACAAGCAGGCGTACAGTTTGGATCCCGCCACCTTTAACCCTGCTAATGCCCCCGCTTTCAATCCCGATGGAACCTTGGCTTCAGGCCCGGGGAATCCATTCAACGGCATAGTGCAATGCGGAGGCCCGGGAGGGGCGGTCTCCTATGCCGGCTTTCCGAATGCCGCAGCGGGCGGCACCAAAACGCCTGGCTGCATGGAAGGCCATCTCTTCAATCCAGCCCCTCGTGTCGGCTTTGCATTTGACCCCAAGGGCGATGGCCAGATGGCAATACGCGGTGGATACGGAATTTTCTACGAGCATACCAACGGAAACGAGGGGAATACGGAGTCTCTTGAAGGTACCCCGCCACTCGTGTTGAGCCCGGTGCAGAACAACATCAACGGTTATGCCAGCGTGGGAAGCAGTTTTGGAGCACAGCTACCCTTGAGCGTCAAATCGATTCCAAATAAAGCGGTTTGGCCGTACGTGCAGCAGTGGCACCTTGATATTCAGAAGCAGCTGCCGTCGAGTATTGTGGGAACAGTGTCTTATGTGGGCAGCAAAGGAACGCACCTGACATTGCAACGGAACCTCAACCAGTTATTTCCAGTGCCTCTATCACAGAATCCGTACGCTCCGGGTGAGTCAATCGACGCAAACGGTCACGACGACTGTGGCAGTCTGATGACCTCCAACTTGGTGCCCATTACCGGGCAAGCTGCGGTTAATCTAGGCGTGGCATGTGGCAATGATCCGAATCCGCTGCGCCCGAAGCAGGGCTACGGTGACATCACCCGGTTGGAGGATACTGCCAACTCCAGCTACAACGCATTACAAGTCTCTGCCCGGCGTACGGTGGGGTCGTTGAACTTGAGCGTGGCATACACCTATAGCCACTCCATTGACAACTCGTCTGATCGGTTCGATGGCGGATTCGTGAATTCCTACGACCTGGCATTTACGCGATCCAGTTCCAACTTCGACCAGCGCCACATTCTCTCCATCAGTTACTTGTATGACCTGCCGTTCTTCAAGCAGCCGGGACTTGCCAACAAAGTCCTGGGAGGATGGGAGGTTTCAGGAGCCACCAGCATCGCGACAGGAACGCCGTTTAGCGTGGTCAACGGTAGTGACTTCTCAGATTCGGCTGGTGTAGCGAACGGTGTAGGCACGGGGTCATTCGCTGACAAAGTGGGCGATCCCAGGTCAGGATTCGTCGCGAACGTAGGCGACGAAGGGCCGCGGCTCTACAACCCCGCTGCGTATGCCGAGCCCCGAGGACTTACCTTCGGCAACTCAGGGCGTAACTCGCTGACGCTGCCGCGCAACACCAACTTCGTCATGAGCCTGTTCAAGCACTTCCCGATCAAGGAAAGCACTGCGTTCGAGTTCCGCTGGGACGTGTTTAACGTCTTTAACCACACCCAGTTCAGTGCGATTGACAACAGCCTGAGCAGCGCCACGTTCTTGGAGGCCACATCAGCCCACAACCCGCGCATCATGCAGTTGGGAGCAAAGATCATCTTCTAGACTTGCAGTAGCCCTCCGGCCCTGGCCTCTCCACGATGAGATCGGGGCCTTTTTTTTCTTTGATTGTCTGGAAATGTGTTGCGACGGTATAGCAGTGTTTCTATGGCGTTGTTTTTCCGGACGACCGCCAGATAACGCGGGCATGCCAACAGAGCGTGAGTCACGAGCCGCTCATGCTGCCTGTTCAGAGCACAGTTTCCGCCGATTTCCTCTCTTCCGGAGGCTTTAATCGGCGAAACGCCCTGTAAAGAAACAGGTCATAAGTTACTTTGGCTCCGCCGCCAATCAACAAAGGAGCGGAGAAGGTAAGAGCCTGCATCAAAAGACCTGCAGTCGCTGATCCGACAGCCCAAAATACATTGCGCGCGAGATTTGTAATTCCACTGGCAAAGGTCCGCTCACTCGGTCTTACGAGTGCCGCCACATAGGACTGGCGAGTGGGCACGTCCATCTCGACTAATGCTTCCCGACAGAGAAAGAGCAGGACTGCCCACTTGAAGGACGGGGCAAAAGGTACGGCAATCAGGAACAGACTCGATGGAAGATGAGTGAAAACCATGGTGTTCACAAGACCGATGCGACGGGCCAGCCAGGCGGCTCCGAGATGAGAGCCCGCGTTAAGTATGTGCACGGCAAAGAAAACCAGGCCCAGATCGTGTTCGGGGATTCCGAAGCGGCGGAAGAACCAATAAGCGACCAGGGCATCGGTCAAAAAGCCACCGCCAAAAGCATCGAGCGAGAACAAAGCTGTGAGCTTCGCGACTATTTTCTTGCTTTCTGGGGCGATCCACGCACTCATGTTTCGAAGTGCCGGTGCATTGGTAATCTCAATCGCTGGGGAGAGCAGCAGGTAGAGGCCGGCGACAACAAGGCATAGTCCGCAATAACCGAAAAACAGGACTCTGTAGGCGCTGAGCATGGAGAACACGAGGTGGCGTTGCAGAAGGATTGGGAGACCTGCACCTAATGCTCCGAGCGATCCTCCGCCGTCGAGGAGGACGTTATACCACGCCAAGCTCCAGGTTCTCCTAGAATCTGGGACCAGTCCCGGAACAACGGCTTGATCGAGGGCGAAAGAGGCGGAACGATCTGTACCTGTGCCGTTCAGCGTCCCGACGAAAGCCATTATCAAAAGCATGGGCAAAGCGGGTGAAACGGCCAGGGCTAGACCGCCAATAGCGCTCAGAAGCGAGAGCACCAGAAGAGAACGCCTCCGTCCCAAGCGGTCCGCCGAAAAGCTCACAATCACGGTCGCCAGAGCTGATCCGACCAGTCCGGCGGCGATGACAAGTCCGATCGCGACTGACGACAGCCCAATCCGAAAAAGATAGATTCCCAGTACAACTCCGGTTAAGCCCACTCCTAGCGAACGTAGAAATCCAGCAGCGTCGATGAGAAGCAGATCTCGATGGGGATGCGAATTCACTGTGCTCTGTTTCGGACGTATTCTTTTTCTTTGCGTGTTATCGACTTCATGATGATTGCCTCACAGTCGCCAGGATACAATCTCCAGACTAAGGGAAGCTTGAAAGCCGGCGTTCAAGCATCTCTCACATCGACTCCAACCCCAATGCCATCAAACACTGGCTTAACCACAGAACCAAGCCGCATCGGCTTATGTGCGAATTGCCAACATATGCGGCAGATCACGTCCGACCGCGGATCAACGTTTTACCTTTGCCAGCGGTCAGCCACGGACCTGAAATTTCCGAAGTATCCCCGCCTGCCAGTCATCGAGTGTTCCGGGTATGAGCCCGAGCCTGAGGGTGGGGACTCCGAGACGAATTCGATTCGCACTCCTTAGCTTCACGCTAACTGGACTTCCAGCTTCACTACCGATGCTGCAGGAA
>WNGL01005073.1_pt1 | contig 25168 bp, 14 predicted proteins | sample 5400591 | NCBI WGS metagenome assembly WNGL01 (sample SAMN13153377, study PRJNA577476) | soil metagenome | isolation source: 80 cm soil or saprolite under Garry oak tree replicate 1 | place: USA:California | collected 2016-06-15 | reverse complement strand
GAGCGGGGATCGAAGGGGTCCCCGCGAGCGAGCGTGCAGGGGGGGCCGGCGGGGCGACGCCCCCCGGCCAAACGATCGATGCCCACCAGCACTTCTGGCGCTACGATCCGGCGGAGTACGGCTGGATCGACGAGTCGATGACGGCGCTGCGGCGGGATTTTCTGCCACTCGACGCGAAGCGCGACATGGATGCGGCCGCGGTCTCGACGTGCGTCGCGGTGCAGGCGCGTCAGACCTTGGAGGAGACCGACTGGCTGCTCGATCTCGCCGATCGGCACGCGTTCATCGCGGGCGTCGTCGGGTGGGTCGACCTGCAGGCCGTGGACGTCGAGGCGCAACTGGAACGTCGGGCGGACCGCGCGCGCCTGGTGGGCATCCGCCATATCGTCCAGGGAGAGCGGGACGATTTCCTGGATCGCGCCCAGTTCCGCGCCGGCATCGCACGGCTCGAGCGCTTCGATCTGGCGTACGACATTCTGGTGTACGCACGACAGTTGCCCGCCGCTGTGCGGTTCGCCCGTGCGTTCCCCGGGCAGCGCTTCGTGCTCGATCATCTCGGCAAACCCGACATCCGCCATGCCGGATTTCGTGAATGGCGGGGCGACATCGGGCGGCTCGCGGCGCTGCCGAATGTCTGCTGCAAGCTCTCCGGACTGGTGACGGAAGCCGACTGGCGGTCGTGGACGGCCGGGCAGCTGCGGCCATATCTGGACGCGACGGTGGAATCGTTCGGGCCGGCGCGCGTCATGATTGGATCCGACTGGCCGGTGTGCACCGTCGCGGCCACATACCAGGAGGTGATCGATCTGGTGCGAGACGCGGTCGGGGAGTACTCGGCCACCGAAAAGCAGCAGATACTCTACGGGACGGCGCAGAGCGTGTATTTGGCGCGGAAGACGTTTCCGGCGGAAGAAGAGATATGAAAAAGACAGTCGCGATAGTTCTTCTCATGGCGGCCGCTGCCTGCGGTGGAAACACCGGCGGCGCAACCGGAACCGCATCGACCGGCCAGTACACGATTGCTGTGATTCCCAAGGGTACTTCGCACGTGTATTGGCAGAGCATCCGCGCGGGCGCGGAGCGAGCGGGCAAGGAGCTCGGCGTCAACATCATCTGGCGCGGACCGATCCGCGAAGACGATCGCGACTCGCAGGTGTCCGAGGTCGAGGGATTCGTCAGCCGCGGCGTCTCGGGCATCGTGCTCGCGCCGCTGGACGAGACGGCGCTGATGCAGCCGGTCGCCGAAGCCGCCCAGCACAAGATCCCGGTCGTCATCATCGACTCCGGCTTGAGGGGCAACGACTACGTCAGCTTCGTCGCCACCGACAATCTGAAAGGTGGACATCTCGGCGGGCAGCGCCTTGCCGAAGTGATGAACAACAGGGGCAAGGTCCTCCTGCTCCGCTACGCCGAAGGCCACGACAGCACGTCGAAGCGGGAGCAGGGATTCCTCGACGCCATGAAAGCGACTCCGGGCATGGAGGTCGTCAGCTCGAATCAGTACGCGGGCACCGACGTCGAGAGCGCCTACAAGAAAGCCGAGGCGCTGTTGAGCACCTACAAAAAGCCGGATGGCTCGCTGAGCATCGAGGGGATCTTCACACCCAACGAATCAGTGACGTTTGCCATGCTCCGCGTCCTGCAGGACAACGGATGGGCGGGCAAGGTGAAGTTCGTCGGGTTCGACGCGTCGCCCAATCTCGTGAAGGGCCTCCGTGACGGCGGTCTCGATGGCATCGTGCTGCAGGATCCCGTGCACATGGGCTATCTCGGCGTGCAGACGATGGTGGCGCATCTGAAGGGACAGCCCGTGCAGCGCTGGATCGACACGGGCGTGCACATGGCCACGCGCGACAACATGCCAAATGAGCGCGGGATTCCAGATGCGCGGAATCCGGAAGGCGTTCGGCGCCACCGTCGCGCTCGACGGCGTGGAGCTGTCTGTCGCTCCCGGAGAAATTTGCGGTCTGGTCGGCCAGAACGGTGCGGGCAAGAGCACGCTCATGGCGATCCTTGCTGGCGCGCTGCAGCCCGACGGCGGGAGCATGTCGATCGACGGCCGCGCGTACGCGCCGCGAAGTCCCATCGAGGCGCGCCGCGCGGGCGTCGCGATGATCTATCAGGAGCTGTCGCTGGCGCCCGACCTGTCGGTCATGGAGAACATCCTGCTCGGCGCCGAGCCGATGCGCTTCGGACTCGTCGATCGGCCGCGGATGCGGGACCTCGCGTCGGCCGCGCTCGCGCAACTCGGGCACGAAGACATTCCGCCGGACGCCAGGGCGGGCACACTGTCGGTCGCCGCGCAGCAGCTCGTGGAGATCGCACGGGCCCTTGCGGTCGGCTGCCGCGTGCTCGTGCTCGACGAGCCGACGAGCAGCCTGGGGCGCGCCGACGTCGGCCGCCTGTTCGCCCTCCTGGAGCGGTTGAAATCGCAGGGCCACGCCATCGTCTACATCTCGCACTTCATCGAGGAAGTGAAGGCCATCACGGATCGTTTCGTCGTGCTGCGCGACGGCCGGAACGCCGGCGGCGACACCACGAAGGATGCGAGCAACGACGCGATTGTCGCGCTCATGGTCGGCACGACCCCGGGCGCACTCTTCCCGCGCAGTCCGCGCCGGCAGGGGGACGCGCTCCTCGAGGTCAGCGCGCTCGAGCCCGGATCGGCGTCGTTCACGCTCCACCGCGGCGAGATCCTCGGCATCGCGGGCCTCGTCGGATCCGGCCGCACCCGCCTGCTGCGGACCATCTTCGGCCTGGAGCCTGTGGAGAGCGGACGCATACGGCTCGGCGTCCTTCCGCCTGACGGCGGTGTTCTTCCGCCTGAGGGGAGTGTTCTTCCGCCTAAAGGCGGAAGCTACAAGAAAGCCGATCCGCGCGACCGATGGCGCGACGGCATGGGCCTCCTCAGCGAGGATCGCAAGAGCGAAGGGCTCGCAATGGGGCTGAGTGTCGCCGACAACCTCACGATCACGCGGCTGGATCCCTTCGGGCCCGCGCCGTTCGTGCTGCCCGAACGCCAGCAGGCGGCGGCGAGCGTCTGGATTGGCCGGATGGACATCAAGTGCGTCGGCCCCGCGCAGCCCGCGGGGGAACTCTCCGGCGGCAACCAGCAGAAGATCGCGATCGCGCGGCTGCTGCATCATGACGTCGACGTCTTCGTCCTCGACGAACCGACGCGCGGCATCGACGTCGGCAGCAAGGCGCAGATCTATCGTCTGATCGACGCACTTGTCGCCGATCGCCCCGACCGCGCGGCGAAGGCGGTCCTCATGGTCAGCAGCTACATGCCCGAGCTGCTGGGACTGTGCGATCGCATCGCGACGATGCGGCGCGGCCGTCTGGAGGCGCCGCGGCCGGTGGAAGGCCTGACAGAGCACGATCTGGTGATGCAGGCGACTGGAGCCGCGAGCGGATGACGATCCGCGTCGTCGGGGTGTTCCGCGGCCGGCCTTCGGGGGATCCGCGGCCGTGAGCCCGCGCTCGCTGCTGGATCGAACGGGCACGCTGATCGGGCTGATCCTGGTGGCCGTCATCTTTGGCGCGCTGGTCGGCCGTCAGTTCTTCGCGCCGGCCAACGTGGAGCTCATGGCGCGGCAGACGGCGATCGTCTGCATGGCCGCGCTGGGCATGACGATCGTGATCGCACTCGGCGGCATCGACCTTTCTGTCGGATCGATGATCGCGCTGACGTCCGTGGTCATCGCGTACATGCTGCGCGATGGCGCCTCGCCAATCGCCGCGGCCACGGCCGGTGTGGCGGCATCGGCGGCGTGTGGGCTGTTGAACGGCGTCCTGATCACGCAGCTCCGCGTCGTCCCCTTCATCGTCACGCTGGGGACCATGCTGATCGTCCGCGGCGCGGCGAAAGGCGTCGCGGAGGAGCGACGCATTGAAGCGCCGATCACGTGGCTGAACGATCTGCTGCGCACCGAGACAGGGCGAGCGCTGCTGCCGACGGGAATCTGGGCGGTGATCGGCGCGGCGCTGCTGGTGGCCGGCGTGCTTCGGTACACACGGTTCGGCCGGCACGTGGTCGCCATCGGATCGAACGAGCGGATGGCGCGGCTGTGCGGCGTGCCGATCGTCCGAACGAAGATTGCGGTGTATACGCTGAGCGCGGCACTGACCGGCATGGCCGGCGTGCTCGAGTATTCCAAGCTCTCGGTGGGCGATCCGACCGTCGGCGTCGGCTCGGAGCTGGACGTGATTGCCGCCGTGATCATTGGCGGGGGGAGCCTGTTGGGCGGACGAGGTTCGGTCGCCGGCACGCTGATCGGAGCCGCGATCATGGCCATCATTCAGATCGGCTGTTCCCAACGGGGACTCGCCAACTGGGTGCAGCAGATCGTCACCGGCACGATCATCGTCGTGGCGGTCGCCCTGGATCGACTGCGATCGGCCCGAACCTGATGATTGCCGAATGAAGATTATCGAATTGGAGATTGTCGATTTGCGATTTCCGACCTCGCTGACCAATGCGGGAACGGACGCGGTCCACACGGATCCGGATTATTCTGCGGCGTACGTGATCCTGCACACCGGCGAGGATCTCGAGGGGCACGGCTTCACGTTCACGATCGGGCGTGGCAACGAAATCTGTGCGGAGGCGATCCGCGCGTTCATTCCGCTCGTCGTCGGGCGCGATCTCGACGAGATTGCGGCGGATCCGGCTGCGTTCTGGCGCTCGCTGGCCGGAGACTCGCAGCTGCGGTGGCTCGGTCCCGAAAAGGGCGTCATCCACATGTCGATGGCCGCCATCGTGAACGCGGTCTGGGATCTGCAGGCAAAGCGCGCGCGGAAGCCGCTCTGGAAGCTGCTCGCCGACCTGACGCCGCGCGAGATTGTCGCCAGTATCGATTTCCGCTACATCACCGACGCGCTGACTCCTGACGAAGCGATCGAGATTCTCGAGCGGCAGTCGCACACCAAGGCCGAGCGCGAGGCGATCCTTCTGCGCGACGGCTACCCCGCTTACACGACGTCGGCGGGATGGATGGGGTACGAGGACGACAAGGTCTGCCTGTTGTGCCGCGAGGCCGTGGCCGATGGGTTCACGCACTTCAAGGTGAAGGTCGGCGGCGACCCGGCCGACGATGCGCGCAGGGTGGCTCTCGTACGGAAGGAGATCGGCTTGGCGCGCAAGCTCATGATCGACGCGAACCAGAAATGGGACGTTGACGAGGCCATTGCCCGGGTGCGCGATCTCGCGAAGTACGATTTGTTCTGGATCGAAGAGCCGACCAGTCCGGACGACGTGCTCGGCCACGCGACCATCGCGAAGGCAGTCACGCCCGTGGGCGTGGCGACGGGCGAGCACTGCGCCAATCGCGTCCTGTTCAAGCAGCTCATGCAGGCCGGCGCAATCAGCTTCTGCCAAATCGACAGCTGCCGTCTCGGGGGCGTCAACGAGAACCTCGCAGTGATTCTCATGGCCGCCAAGTTCGGAATCCCAGTGTGCCCGCATGCCGGCGGCGTCGGGTTGTGCGAGCTCGTGCAACACCTGTCGATGTGGGACTACATCGCCGTGTCGGGACGGATGGACGATCGCGTCACCGAATTCGTCGACCATCTGCACGAACATTTCGTCGATCCCGTCGTCATCCGGCGCGGGCGTTACATGGCGCCGATGTCACCCGGCTACAGCAGCACGATCAAGCCTGAATCGCGTCAGGCGTACCGCTATCCCGACGGTCCCATCTGGACCGGCCTTCGTGGAGAACTCCGGCATGCGTAAGAGTCACTGGATCGCGATTTTCATCATCGCCACGCTGGCGACGGCGCGGGCGCAGCAGCAGGGACGGTTCGACGTCCGGCAGTTCGGTGCGGTCGGCGACAGCAAGACGGTCGACACCGACGCGATCAACAAGGCGGTCGACGCGGCAAGAGCCGCAGGCGGCGGAACCGTCGTCTTTCACGCCGGCACGTATCTGTCTGGATCGATTCATCTCCAGAGCCACGTCGCGCTGTTCATCGACCACGGTGCGACGATCGAGGCGGGGCCGATCGATCGCGCGCCCTGCGACGCCCCCGAGCCGAACCAGTGGGACAAGTTCCAGGATTTCGGCCACAGTCACTGGCACAACAGCCTGATCTGGGGCGAGAATCTCGAGGACGTTGCGATCTACGGCACCGGAACGATCCACGGGACGACGCTGAACCGCTCGGCGAACGGCAATTCGCCCGCCGGTACCGGCAACAAAGCGATCGCCCTCAAGCATTCGCGCAACGTCACCGTCCGCGACATCACCATCTGGCACGGCGGCCATTTCGCCATTCTGGCGACCGGCGTCGACAATTTCACCGTCGACAACGTGAAGCTGGACACGCAGCGCGACGGCATCGATGTCGACGCGTGCAAGAACGTGCGGCTGTCCAACATGACGGTGAACTCCCCGTTCGACGACGGGATCTGTTTGAAGAGCAGCTTCGGACTCGGAATCGCCAAGCCGACCGAGAACGTGACGATCACGAACTGCCAGGTGAGCGGGTACGATGAGGGCACGCTGATCGACGGCTCGTTCAAGCGCGATCACAAGTACACGCGCGGCACAACGGGGCGCATCAAGTTCGGAACCGAGAGCAGCGGTGGCTTCAGGAACATCACCATCACGAACTGTCTCTTCGACTACAGCCGCGGCCTCGCGATCGAGACCGTCGACGGCGGACCGATCGAAGACGTCACGATCGACAACATCACGATGCGCGACATCGTGAATGCGCCCATCTTCATCCGCCGCGGCAACCGTGCCCGGACACCGGGCGAGCCGCCGCCGGGTGTGCTGCGGCGCGTGTTCATCAGCAATGTCGTGGCCTCGGGCGTCAGCGACGGGCAGGAGATCCTCATCAGCGGCATTCCCGGGTACCCTATCGAAGACCTGCGTCTGAGCAACATCCGGATCCACTATGTGGGCGGCGGGACGCAGGCGGACGCGGCGCTGGATCCGCTGGAAAAGGAAAGGGACTATCCTGAGCCGGACATGTTCGGCCGCATGCCGTCTTACGCGTTCTTCGCGCGGCACGTCGTCGGACTCGACGTCCGTGAATCGGATTTCACTTTCGACAGACCCGAACTGCGACCGGCACTCCAGCTCAGGGACGTCACGCGCGTCGACGTCGAAAACGTGCGCACGCAGACGCCGGGCGGCGGCGCCCGCGAGCTGCTGAAGCCCATCCACCTGGCGAAGGTCGTGAAAGAGTCCTTTTAGCGGGCCGCTGATGAGTGAGATCCGAATGTCAAATGGCGAATCTCGAGTGCTGAAGCGAACAAGCGCAGCGAGTGAGCCACGCGAACGGAGCGCGCCGGCGAAGCGCCGCGCGAGAGAGCGTGTAGGGGAGTCCGAGGGGCGAAGCCCTTCGGATGAATCTTGATGGCGGGCGCGCTGACGCGGCGGAATTTCCTGTCGTTCGATTTCGGCGACCGCCGCAGCAACACGTCCGATAACTGGATCCGCGTCCACCGGATCGCGATGGCGTGCCGGTTCGAGGTCATGCTGTCGGCCGAAGACGCCGGCGACATGGCCGCCGCGCGCGCGGCGCTGGATGAGGCCGACGAGATCGAATCGCTGCTCACGGTGTTCCGCGAGACCAGCGCGGTGACCGATCTCAATCACCGCGCGGCCCGCGAGGAGGTCGTCGTCAACCCGTGCCTGTTCGCATTGCTGGCGCGCAGCGCCGAGCTGCACGCACGCACAGAAGGCGCGTTCGACGTCACGACGACGCCGCTCAGCCGGTGCTGGGGATTTCTCAAGCACGAAGGGCGCCTGCCCGACGACGCCGCGATCGAATCGGCGCGTGCGCTGGTGGGCATGCCGTACGTGCGACTGGATCCCGAACCGCGAACGGTCCGCTTCGCGCAGCAGGGCGTCGAGCTCAATTTCGGCGCGATCGGGAAAGGCTATGCGCTCGACCGCATGGGCGACGTGCTCCGCGCGCGCGGCACGCGGCACGCGTTGCTGTCAGCCGGCCGCAGCAGCGTGCTCGGTCTCGGCGGGCGTGGCCGTGGATGGCCGGTCGACGTGCGTCCGGTCCTCGCGAGCCGCAAGGTCGGACGGCTGTGGATTCGTGACGGCGCGGTCGGCACCAGCGGCGCCGGCGAGCAGTTCATCGAAGTCGACGGCCGGCGATACGGACACGTGATCGATCCGCGCACCGGGCGCCCGGCCTCGGGCGTCCTCGGCGCGAGCGTGATCGCCACCGACGCGGCGACGGCGGACGCGCTGTCGACCGCGTTTCTGATCAGCGGCCCCGACCTCGCCCGGCGCTACTGCGCCGCGCACCCGAACACGATGGCGGTCTTGGTACTCGACGAACCGGGAGAACGAACTGACGTGATCGGCCGCTACAACGGCGCGACACTGGAGATGCTGAGATGAATCTCACACCCGAACAGGTGGTGACCGGGCGCAGGAACTTTCTGAAGGCGATCGCCGGCGTGCCGGCCGTCGCGGCGCTCGGCGCCGCGTCGATGGTCAAGGGCCCCGTGAAGGGCGGACGCGTCCGCGTCGGCTTCATCGGCGTCGGCGGACAGGGGCGCGCGCTGCTGAGCCGCGTCGATCACAGCTACATCGACGTCAAGGCCTTGACCGACATCCGCCCGGACTCGCTGGCCGCCGCCGACGCGATCCTGCAGAAGGCCGGACAGCCGCCGGCGAAGCACTACGTCGAATTCAAGGACATGCTCGAGCACGAGGACATCGAGGGCATCATCACGGCGCCGCCGCTCTGGATGCACGCCGACATCGTGACCGCCTGCCTGAACGCCGGCAAGCACGTGCTGTGCGAGAAGATGATGGCGAAGACGCGTGACGGCTATCACGCGATGATCGATGCGGCGAAGAAGAACGGCCGGATCCTCGAGATCGGCTACCAGCGCAATTACAACCCGATCTATCGCTCGGCCTACGAAGGCGTGATGAAGACGGGGACGCTGGGCGAGATCTACCACATCCGCCTGGCGTGGATGCGCAACGGCAACTGGCGCCGCAAGGCCGACCCGCCGTCGAAGGGCTACGACGCCTCGAAGTGGGGCTATCCGACCTGGGATCACTTGAACAACTGGCGGCTGTACTGGAAGTACTCTGAGGGTCTGTTCTGCGAGCTCGGAAGCCACCAGGTCAACGCAGCGAACTGGTTCCTCGGCGCCGAGCCCACGCGCGTGCAGGCAATGGCCGGCATCTACCGCTTCAAGGATGGCCGCGAAGTGCCCGACCACGTGTACGCCACATTCGAGTATCCAGGCGGCATCACCGGCACGTTCAGCTCGATCGAGTCGAACGCCTTCGATGAGCGCTACGAAGCGTTCTTCGGGACGAAGGGCACGCTCATCATCCGAAACGAAGACGACGCGATGCTGTTCGACGAAGGCGCCGCCGGCAAGGCGACCGGCGTCGAAGTCGGCCCGAAGGGGGCCGGCGCGGCGCTCGAGACGTCCGAGACGAAACCGCAGCAGTCAGGCGGCGGCGCGGCGGTCAAGGCCCAGCAGACCAACGGCGCCAAAGCGATCTCGCCGAGCACGTACGAAATCAACGGCTGGGCGTCGGCGATCCGGTGCGATACGCCGCTCAACTGCGGACCCGACAAAGCCTCACATTCCGCAAGCTGGACGATCGCGGCGAACGAAGCGGCGCGGACGGGACAGATAGTACAGATTCCGTGAGGTGCTAAGGGTGCGAACCGTGCCGAAGGTGCTACAGGTGCTGGTGCTCAGGGTGCCGACAGTGCCGAGAGGTCCGGGCGGGGCCGTCGGCACCGACGCAGCAGCCGTATTGTTAGCACGTTAGAGCACCGTTGGGACGCGCAGCAGGGTCAGCACCCTTGTCACCCTTGCCACCATCAGCACCTTACCCATGTCCGTCTCCTTTCCACGCGTCGCCTCGCTGAAAACCGCCGACGCATTTCGGGCGCATCTGAGCGCGTGTGGTCTGGATCTCGCCTTCGACGACGTCCTCGATCTGCCCGGGACGTCGCCGCTCGCGGCGCCGTTCGAGATGGACGGCGTCCGCATCGGCAACCGCTTCTGCATCCTGCCGATGGAAGGCTGGGACGGCACCGCTGAGGGCGCGCCGAGCGACCTGACCCGCCGGCGATGGGAGCGGTTCGGCGTGAGCGGCGCCAAATTGATCTGGGGCGGCGAAGCTGTGGCGGTTCAGCAGGACGGACGCGCAAATCCCAACCAACTCGTCCTGACCGCGCGGACGCAGGCGTCGATCGCGGGCCTGCGCGAGGCGCTCGTGTCCAGGCACCGCGAACGCCTCGGCGCGAACGCGGACGCGGATCTCTGGGTCGGGCTGCAGTTGACCCACTCCGGCCGCTACGCCCGCCCTTCGCAGAAGACGACGCCGGAGCCGCGCGCGGCGTACGCGCATCCGCTCCTGGACCGGCGCTTCCCCGCCGGCGTGCCGCTGATGACCGACGACGATCTCGATCGGCTCGTGGATCGATTCGTCGAGACCGCGCGTCTGGCGCGCGATGCAGGATTCGGCTTCGTGGACGTGAAGCACTGTCACGGCTATCTGGGACACGAGCTGCTGAGCGCGCGGACACGCGAGGGCCGCTACGGCGGCCGGTTCGAGAATCGCACGCGCTTCCTGCGCTCGGTCGTCGAGGGCATCCGCGCCCACGTGCCGGACCTGGCGGTCGGGGTTCGCCTCTCCGCATTCGACGTGGTCCCGTTCACAAAGGGAGAGACTGGCGTCGGCGTCGCGGAGACGCCGGGCGTCCGAGATCGATCCGCGTTCGGACTGCTCGAGGACGGCGACATGGACGCGGCGCTCGCGGACGCGCGCGAACTGCTATCGCTGCTCGATCGAATCGGCGTCCGCTGGGTCTGCGTCACGGCCGGGAGCCCGTACTACAATCCGCACGTGCAGCGTCCGGCGCTGTTTCCGCCGAGCGACGGCTATCTGCCGCCCGAAGATCCGCTCGTCGGGGTCGCCCGGCAGATCGACGCGACGGCACGACTGAAAAAGGCCTTCCCGTCGATCGCGATCGTGGGCTCCGCCTACTCGTACCTCCAGGACTGGCTGCCGAACGTGGCGCAGTACAACGTGCGCCACGGCCTGACCGACTTCGTCGGGCTCGGCCGGATGGTGCTCTCGTATCCGGAGCTGCCAGCCGACGTCCTCGCCGGCCGCGCGCTGCAGCGCAAGCAGATCTGCCGCACGTTCAGCGACTGCACGACGGGCCCACGGCTCGGGCTCGTGTCGGGCTGCTATCCGCTCGACGAGTTCTACAAGACGCACCCAGATGCCGACGCGCTGCGCGCGCGCAAGCAGCCCTGACTCGACGTTATTCCCACGCCTCCGTCTGATTCAGGTATTGCATGTAGGCGTCCAGCGCGGTGCGGTTGTGCCGGCGCACGTGCGCCTCCAGGTCGGCGAACCTGCGATCGTGGATGGCGGCGAGGATGGCGCGGTGCTCTTGCTGCGCCACCAGCACGCGATGGCTGAGGACGCCCTTGAAGTAGTAGCGGCGGATTCGATCCCAGCGCTCGAGCACGCGCGCTGTCATCTCTGCGAGGAGCGGCAGGCCGGTCGACGCGCTGATCGTCTGGTGGAATTCGGTGTTCAAATCGGCCCATCGATCGGAGCGCCCCGACGCCGCGTAGTCGTCCATCCTTGGCACGAGCCGGTCGAGGGCGGCCAGCGCGTCCGGCGCCGCACGCTCCGCGACCAGCCGCGTCGAGACGATTTCGAGCCCTTCGAGCACCGTGAAGACGTCGACGATCGACTCGCGCGAGACCGGCGCGACGGCGGCGCCGACGTGTGGCACGTTCACGATCAGACCGTCGGCCTGGAGCATCTGCAACGCCTCGCGGACGGGGATGATGCTGACGCCGAGCCGCCGTGCAAGCGTGTCGATCACCAGTCGCTCCGACGGCTGCAGCTCGCAGGAGAGGATCGCGCGCCGCAGCGTCTGATACACGAATCCCTGTTTCGTCTGGTGACGGGCGGCGGGGGCGTCGGATGACAGGGGCATGGAGGGCGGTTGCAGCCGCTCGGCCGCATATGATATATCATGCGGCCCGGCAGTGCGCAAAGAGGGAGGAACGGGATGACAGCAGGAGAACGATGGATGCGAACGCTGGTGGTCGGCCTCTGCCTCGGCGCGGCTGCGCCGGCGGCGGGACAGACCAGCACCGGCCGCATCTCGGGTACCGTGGCGGACTCGTCCGGCGCGGTACTGCCGGGAGTGACGGTCACGGCCACGAACGAACGCACGGCGCTGACGCGGACGAACACCACCGACGGCCAGGGCGCGTACGTGTTCGTCGATCTGCCGGTTGGCAGCTACACGGTGAAAACCGAGTTGTCCGGCTTCAAGAGCGCGTTCAGGAGCGGCTACACGCTGAACGCCGACGGCCGGGTGACGATCGACTTCAAGCTCGACGTCGGGTCCGTGTCGGAATCGGTCCAGGTGACCGCCGCCGGCGAAACCGTGAACACGATGTCCGGCGAGGTCGCACGTGTCGTCGACAGCGAGCAGGTGAAGAACCTCGCGCTCAACGGGCGCAACTACATGCAACTCGCCACGCTCGTGCCCGGTTCGCCTGTGCTCGATCTGAACTCGCTCGACATCATGGTCGGCCTCGGCATCAACACCTCCGTCAACGGCAGCCGTACGAACACGCAGCTGCTCACCGTGGACGGCGGTTTCAACATGGACTCGGGATCGAACAACAGCCAGATCAGCAACGTCGGGATCGACTTCATCGATCAGGTCTCGCTGAAAACGTCGAACTTTTCCTCTGAGTACGGCCGCAACTCGGGCGCGTCGATCAACGTCGTCACCAAGAGCGGCACCAACGACTTCCACGGCAGCGGATTCGAGTACGGCCGGAACGACAAGTTCGACGCGAATAACTTCTTCAGCAAGCAGTCGGGCGTGGCGAAGCCGAAGCTGCGCTACAACGATTACGGCTGGAGCTTCGGCGGCCCCGGCGTCAAGAGCAAGCTGTTCTTCTTCGGCGGCGAGGAATGGAAGAAGATCCGCCGCGACACGACACCGACGTTCCGGACGATGCCCACGACCGCGATGGAGCGCGGCGATTTCAGCGCGATCGCGACCGCCCTCAAGGATCCGCTGACGGGCCTGCCGTTCCCCGGCAACATCATCCCGGCCAACCGCATCACGGCGGACGGCCAGGCAATCGCCAACGTCTATGCGGCGATGGCCAAGCAGGCAGTGTCCTACCGCGACGTGAATATCTCGAACAACGCACTATTCCAGAATCCCAACCCGTTCGATTTCCGCCAGGACGTGGTGCGGCTGGACTGGCAGCAGTCGAACGCGCAGCGCTACACGCTCCGGCTGCTCTTCGACAACTACGACACGATCGATCCGGCCGGCACGTTCATCACGTCACAGCTCCCGACGGTGCCCACCGAGCGCAGGAGGCCCGGCCGGAACTGGCAGATCGGCCATTCGTGGACCATCAGCTCGCACCTGTTGAACGAAGCCAAGATCAACGCGGCCTGGAACGGACAGCGCGTGCCGCCGGTCGGCGACACGTGGAAGCGCGACACCTACGGGTTTGCGTTCCCTCAGCTCTACACGAACGGAGGCCGCTTCGAGAACAGCATTCCGAACACGACGGTGAACGGCTTCGCCAGCTTCAGTGGCGCGTCCGGCTCGCTGCTGTCGCCCACGACGGACATCGCGTTCAGCGACACGATGAGCTGGCTCAAGGGCCCGCACACGATGAAGTTCGGCGGGCTGGTCGTCCGGAATCGGAAGGACCAGAACGGTCGATCGATCTACGCGGGCAGCGTCTCGTTCAACCCGTCCGGCAACCCGAACACCACGGGCAACGCGTTTGCGGACGCGCTGCTCGGCAACTTCTCGAGCTACAGCGAGGCGCAGCTCGATCCGATCGGCTTCTTCCGCTTCTGGCAGGATGAGGCATTCGCGAACGACACCTGGCGCCTCTCGCGCAAAGTGAGCCTCGACTACGGCATCCGCTTCCAGTATCACGTCCCGACCTACACGCAGGCGAACAACATGGCGAGCTTCAATCCGTCTCAGTACAATCCGTCGACCGCTATGACGGTACTGACCAACGGAACGCTCGTGCCCAACAGCGGCAACCGCTTCGACGGCATGGTCCGTCCCTGCGGCGGCGTACCCGACAGCGAGCTGATTCGGGTGCCGAACGGGCACGACCCGTCCGTCCTCGCCGTGCCCGCGACCGCCCCCTGCGGGTTCTACAGCTCGCAGGCCAATCTCGCCCCGCGCGTCAGCCTGGCGTGGAATCCCGACGGCGAAGGCAAAACGTCGATTCGCGGCGGCGCCGGCCTGTTCTTCGATCGGCCGGAGGGCAACCTGTACTTCTCGCTGGTGAACAATCCGCCCTACTCGCTGAGCGCAGCGTTCCAGAACGGCAACCTGGCATCGCCGGCGGGCGGAGCCGTCGCCGCGCTCGGGCCGCTGGCGTCCATCGACTCGATCGATCCGAACCTGAAGCTGCCGCGCGTATGGCAGTACAGCCTGACGGTCCAGCGCGAGCTGCTGTGGGGCCTCTTCGGCGAGATCGGCTACGTCGGCGCGACCGGGCAGCACTTGATTCGGCAGCCCGACATCAACCAGGCCAGTTTCGACGCGCTCGAAGCCAACATCGCGCTCCCCAGTGCACAGCGCGCGAACACCAACGCGCTCCGGCCGTACCGCGGATACACGAACATCATGATGCGGCTGTCGGATGCCAACTCGCAGTACAACGCGCTGCAGACGTTCATCTCGAAGCGCCGCGGCGCCATCATGTGGACCCAGAGCTACACGATGGGCTTCGCGAACGACAACGCCAGCAGCAACACGGACAACCCGGAGGGTTACCTCGACAAGAACTACAACTGGGGCCCCAGCTCCAACGATCGCCGGAACATCCTGGTGGAAACATGGACGTGGTCCGTGCCGTTCCTGAAGAACGACACCGGCGTCCTCGGCTCGACACTGGGCGGCTGGCAGATCAGCGGGATCGTCCATTACCAGTCGGGCTCGCCGCTGACCATCACCGGCAGCACCGCGATCGGCACGCGGCGCGCCGATTACCTTGGAGGCGACGCCTACATTCCCGCATCGGGTCGCACGAACGCCAACGGCGCCATCGTCTGGCTGAACCCCGCGGTGTTTACGGCGGCGCCGGAAACCCGCCTCGGGAACGGCAAGCGCGGACAGTTCACCGGGCCGAACTATCAGGACGTCGACCTGACGTTCCGGAAAGTCTTCGCGCTGCCGCGGCACGGGACCAAGCTGACGATCCAGGCTGACTTGTTCAACGCGCTGAACCACACGAACTTCAGCAATCCGGCGACGACGGTCACCAGCGCGAACTTCGGGCAGATCACATCCGTCGGACCGCCGCGGAACATCCAGCTTGGAATGAGGATCGACTTCTAACGCAGTCGCGACGCGTCCGCCGGCGGGAGCGCGGGAACACGCGCCGCCGCCTGGCGGAACGCTTCATCGTCGTAGTGCGGCGCCGCGCGGCGCAAGACGAGGTACAACGCCGCGCCATTGAAGCCGTTGATCTGCTGCGCGCTCCATTTCCTGTCGCCGAATGCGAACGGCGCCAGATAGAGGATCGCCTTCCGGATCGAGCGGCCATCCCGCGTTTCGAAGTGCCATAGGTCAACGCCTGCGCGATCTCCGAGTGTCGCCAGCTGCGTCAGACCATCAAGATTCCCCGTGCTATAGCTCCAGGCGTTCGTCCGCGCGAGCTCGAGCGGCATCCGGCCGTCGGGCTCGATCTGAACGGCGATCCGCTTCTGCTTCGCCTGCTCGAGCACGTCCTTCGCGAGCGACGGACGATCCAGGAACAATGCGTACGAGGCAACCTGCAGGTCGTAATACGTGCCGTGATTGTTCTTCGCGGCTGCCTCCGCCTTGCCGTTGGCGCTCTCCTCCATCCAGGACAGAAACACGGCGTACCACTGCTTGACGGCGCGGTCGTCGGCCGCCGTCCACGCCTTGCTGGTCTCGAGCAGCCCGATGGCGTCGGCGACGTGCGTGAAGCCGCGCGTCTCGATGAGACCGATGCCGCGTCCGGTATTCACGCCGGGGACGAACTGCGCGTACTCGAGGTTCGGATTCATGCGCGTCACGGCGTCGAGAAAGAACGCGCGCAGCAGCGCAGCGGCTTTGTCCGCGTATCGCTCGTCGCCGCTGAAATAGAACGCCAGGGCCAGCGCCTGCGTGCTCGAGGCCAGCCCGTCGATCGCGCGATGGTCGGTGATCTTGTTGATTTCGGGATTGCGTTCCCCGTCCCTCCGGATGTACGGAAGGCCGTCCGGCGTGGCCGGATTGGGCCAGAAATACGGAGCCTGGCTCAGATAGTCGTGCTTGTCGCCGCTTGGCGGCGCGACCGCCTTGTCGACGACTGAGAACCGCTGAGCTTCGAGCGCCTTCCCGGCGTCGACCTTCAGCGCCGCCCACGCCGCCGCGACGTACGGATCCTGCCGCGCGATTGCCGTCTTGGTGGCCGCCAGGCGATCGGAATCGAGAAGAAACACACGCAGAGCGGCCCCAACCCTCGAGGACTCCGCGCCTGCGGCCGCAAGCGAGGGCCGGGGTCCCCAACGCGGCAGCCGCGTTGGGGTGGCGGATCGGAGGGAAGTCGCCGAAGGCGACCCCGAGCGCGCAGCGAGGTGGGGAATGTCGAAAGGGGCCCCACCGAGCGTAGTTGAGAGAGGATGCGGCGCCGCCGCGAACTGCGTCGGGAGGAGAAGCGTTAGCGCAATCGCGCTAAGCGGCGCCGCACCTTTCGTGGTCACGCGGCCTGCCTGACGGGGCGGGGCCGCGCGACGAACCGATGGCTATGACCCAATCTACTCACCTTCGAGGCCCGTTGCAACATCATCCTTAAAAGGTGAACCGGAGCGATGCCTGCATGATGCGGGGGATGGCCGGTTGCGCATGTCACCGCGCGACGGCGCCGCCCTCGAACTCCACGACGACGACGGTGGCCATCGGATCGAGCATCGGCCTCGGCATATCGAAGGTCGTCCGGCCGTCGGCGGCCGTCTTGAGTTCGATGGGCGCGTGGTCGGCGAGACGATAGGCGCGGACGATGCGATTCGTGATCGCTGGAATTTCGAACGGCGCCCGCGGTTCGCTGAAGAAGGTGAAGTAGAGCTTGCCCGGCTTCGTCGTGACGCGCCACTCTATGTCCGACAGAAACAGCTTCTGGCCTCGCACGTCTCTTGCGCCTCGCGCCGAAGCCTCGCCGAACTCTTCCCCGAACGGCGAGCGGCCCGCGCCGTACACGGCCTCGCCGTTGACGGTGAGCCAGCGGCCGACCGTGCGCAGGTTCCCCTGCGCGGCTTCAGGAATCACCCCCTCCGCCGTCGGGCCGACGTTCAGCAAATAGTTGCCCCCCTTGCTGACGATGTCCACCAGCTTGAACGCGATCTGTCCGGGCGATTTCCAGTTCGTATCGTCCTTGCGGATCGATAGTCCCCTTCCGTGCCGAGACGGCCGTCGATCAGGGTGTTCGGCTGCAGCGTTCGCACGATGTTCGCGAACCGCTGGCCGCGGTCGTCTACAGTCATCATGCGTGGCGTGTCGAACCAGATGAGCGCCACAGGACCGTAGCCGGTCAGCAGTTCCTTCACCTGCGGCTCCGCCTTGCCGCGCAGGTACTCGTCGTACGGCTTCAGCTCCTTGCCGTTCGTCCCCGTGTCAGGACCGAAGTCCCAGCTGTTGCCCGCGCCGCCCGGCTCGTGCCAGTCCTGCGACTGCGAATAGTAGAAGCCGAGGCGCATGTCGCGCTTCGCGCACGCGTCGGCGAGCTCCTTCAGCGCGTCGCGTTTGAACGGCGTCGCGTCCACGATGTTGTACGCGCTGACCTTCGAATGGAACATCGCGAAGCCGTCATGGTGTTTCGACGTAATGACGATGTACTTCATGCCCGCGTCGTGTGCAAGCTGGACCCACTCGTCGGCGTTGAACCTGACGGGGTTGAACTGCGCCGCGAGCTGCTCGTACTCCTTCACGGGAACCTGGCAGCGGTTCATGAGCCATTCGCCCAGTCCGAGACAGCGCCTGCCATGCCATTCGCCCGCGGGGATCGCGTAGAGCCCCCAGTGGATGAACATGCCGTACTTGGCCTCGCGGAACCACTCGAGGCGTTTTTCCTTGACGGGATCGACAGGCTTCGGCGCCTGCGCGGCGCCGCTCGTCACCAATCCCAGCCCCACCAGCACGACCATCGCAGATCTGAACATCAGCAGCCCCCGACCCAAATCCCACCAGCGCAACACACCTTACAGGAGATCAAGAGTTCAGGAGGTCTTCTCGGAAGAAGAGACTTCTCCTGACCTCCTGAACTCCTGTTGAGAGACAAGCACTAGAAATTGAACCGCAGCGACATCTGCAACGTCCGCGGCGGACGCGTCGGGCTCGAGATGCCGTTCGCCGTGCCGAAGTTGGCGTTGATCTGGTTGCCCGCCGCGTCGAACCGGGCGGTGCGATCGATGTCCTGGAACTGCACCCAGTTCAGCACATTGTACGCCTCGAGCCGGTACTGGAAACTGCGCCGTCCGGCGATCTGAAAGTTCTTGAACAGGGCCAGATTCCAGTTGTCGATCCCTGGCTTTCTGACGGCGTTTCGCGGCGCGTTGCCGTAGTCGCCGCGTCCCGACGGCCGCGCGAAACACGACGTATCGAAGTAGCCGGTGAGCGGGCTGCCCGTGTGCGCCATCGGATCGCACTTCTCGACCGGCACGACGATACGAAGGCCGCCGCCGAGGTCGCCGCCGGTGCCACCGTCGCCGCCGGTGAAGTCAAAGTTGTCGCTCGTGGTGAGGACGACCGGCGCCCAGTCGCCGCTGACCAAGGCGTTCTCGCCCGAGAGCTGCCAGCCGTCGAGCGCGTGATGCGTGAGCATGCCCTTGAAGCGGTTCTGCGAGATGTCCCACGAGTAGTTGATCACGAGCGAGTGCCGGTTGCTCTGCGCCAGCTCGGAATAGAAGAACGCGCGCGGGCGGGTGAGCGTGATCGACAGGTTGCCCGGATCCTCATCGGCCAAGCCGCGCGCGCGTTGCAGCGTGTACGCGCCCCCGAACTGGAGGCCGTGGATGTACCGGCGATTCACCTGGACCTGCAATGCGTTGTAGTCGGACGTGCCGGAGTCGCCGCGCACGCGGATAGCCCCATACCCTGCATACGGCCGCAGGAAATTGTCCGGCAGCACCGCGGTCGTGCTCGTGCTGCCCGGATCGTGGTTCTGCGGGTTGACATCGAGGAACTTCGCGCCGTCGGGCACCGCGTTCAGGTTGTAGTACATCTCGAGGTTGCGGCCCGCGCTGCCCACGTAGGTCGCGTCCATCGACGTGCCCCATCCCAGCTCGCGGCGCAGACCGATCGACCAATTGTAGGAACTCGGCGTCTTGTAGTTCGTCTCGAGCGCCTCGATCGTGCTCGGCGCGACGAGCAGCGACACGCCGGAGACGAACGTGTTCGCCAACGTGTTGTTGGGGATGATGGGGTTGGTGATGAACGGCGGATTGCGGAGGTTGCCGCTCGAGCCGCCGCCGAGACGCGCGTTATGGAACATGCCCGCGCTGGCGTGGAGCGCCATCTTGCCCTCGCCCGTCAGGTCCCAGCTGAACCCGACGCGCGGTTCCGGCTGCGGCGCGAGCGTGTTGCGGAATCCCCTCGGCACGCCGGCGTCGGTCTGCAGGACCATCCCGTTGGCCTGGTTCCCGCTGTTCGGCACGTACGCGCCAATGAAGATCTGATTCAGCGTCTGTCCCGTGACCGGATCGATCGCGACGCGCGTCCCGTTGACGAGCGCGGGCTGATACAACCGCGGCGCAATCGCCGCGCTGTACTTCGTGGGATCGAAGTTCGCAATCTGCTGATCCGGCCGCCAGTAGGGCGTGTACCACAGGAACCGGAGTCCGTAGTCGATGGTCAGCCGCGAGGTCGCCCGCCAGGTGTCCTGCCCGTACCACTCCGACCACAACTGGCGATTGTGCGTGTCACCGTAGCGGCTGGTCTCCGTGTACTGCTGGTAGACGCCCAGCAGCATGTTCGAGAACGCGAAGTTCGTGTTGAGCGGGTTGTTATTGTTGTTGTTGAACTGGAACTGCCCCATCCACGTGCCGCCGCGCGCCTCGTTGTTCTCCATGAACTCGAGGTGCCCGCCGAACTTCATCGTGTGCTTCCCGCGATTGAGCGTCAGGTTGTCGCGCACGTTCATCAGGTAATCGTAGGCCGTCGATCCGAGGCGGCTGTCGTATGTGAAGTCCGGGCTCGTCGTGCCGGTCGTGCTGACGCCGAACGTCATCTGCGGGATGACCCCCAGCGTATTGAGGTTCGTGAACTGCCCGAGGGAATAGCCGACGTTCGACTTGAGGATTTTCGACAGATCCGCGTCCGTTTTCGTGCCGAAGCCTTCCGTCGCGCGGCGGTAGCCGCCCGAGAGCTCGTTGACGCCACTGGCCCCGAACACGTGGTTCCATCCGCCGTTGATCGAGTTGTCGCCCGAGACGTACGATCCGTCGAAGAAGCCCCACTTCGCGGGACCGGCGGTGATCTCGGATCCGTACTGCGCCGAGCTCCACGTGCGCACCGACCCCCACACGCTGTTGTTGCCGGACGGATGGCCGTCGAGACGAACCAGGTTGTTGAAGCGCGGGTTGGTCGACGTCTCCTGACGCTGGAAGTTGTAGCTGTTGTTGACGCTCGTGGTGTTCGGCAGCGGCATCATCTTCATCAGGGCGAGCGCGTTGGGATCGATCCGGTTCACCGGGATGATGTTGCCCTGGAAGCACCCCGGACCGCCGGTCGTCACGCTGCAGGCGCCCGACGCGCTCGGGTCCTTGATGAACATCAACCGGCCGTTGGCGTCGACGGTCTGCGAGAAATCGCCCTGCCGCTCGAGCGCGGTCGGCATGCGATAGAGCCGGATTGGACCCGGCTTCTGCACCTGCGGCGCCTCGAAGGAATAGAAGAAGAACAGCTTCCTGGCATTGTCCTTCGCGTCGTACAGGCCCGGAATTCGCACGGGCCCCCCGAGATTGAAGCCGGGCGTGTCGATGTGCAGCTTCGGCTTGGGCAGGCCCGCCTTGTTGTTTTCCCACGCGTTCGCGTTCCACGCGTCGCGCTTGCCGTACCAGTACGCCGATCCCTGGTACGTGGAACTGCCGCTCTTGCTGACGATCTCGATGTTCGCCCCACCGCTGTGACCGAACTCCGCTTTGTAGGTATTCAGCAGCACCTTCACCTCGGCGATCGCGTCGAGATTGATCGATGAGTTCATGCGGTTGGTGCCCGACAGCTCGTTGCCATTCAGGCCGTCGACCGTCACCTGGTTCCAGTGCTTCCGCATCCCGCTGATGTTGGGAATCTGCGATCCGAAGCTGTCGCCCATCGCTTCGATGTCGTTCTCATAGTGCACGCCGGGCAGCAGCCGCAGCAGGTTCACGACGTCGCGGCCGCGGCTCTGAATCTGGGAAATCTGCGTGGCCGTCAACAGGCCGGAGTAGTCGCTGTTCTTCGTCTCGATGTGCGCGCCTTCGGCCACGACCGAGACCACCTCGCTCACGGTGCCGACATCCAGCTTCACGTTGCCGAGGTCGACCTGTCCGCTCGCGTTGACAATCGTCTTTTTCTGTTCGTGCGTGCGGAATCCGGACAACTCGATCTTTACGGTGTAGGATCCGGGCGGAACGGCCCGGAAGATAAAGACCCCCTGGGGACCGCTGGCCGTCGTGCGGGTGTCGACCGTGGCTTCATTGATCAGCGTGATCGTCGCGCCCGGGACCACCTGGTTGGTGTTGTCGACAATCGTGCCGGAGACGATGCCCGTGTCCTGCGCGGCCACGGGGTACGCACCGAGGGCGAGCGCAAGACACGCGCCGAACAGCGCGCGCCGGCTCGAAGCGAACCGAGAGGACATAGTCATGAACGCTTCTCCTTCGCAGACCGGCCCGACACCGGCCGAAACGGAGGTTGTGATACTATCCTTTACCGTTAAAGTCAAGTCACTTTAACGTTAAAGTTAACCATGGCGGGGACCCCGCCTTTCACGGAAACGATCGCCCATGCCGCCTACGACCACCATGAAGCGCATCGCCGGCGAGCTGGGCGTGTCGATCACGACCGTCTCGAAGGTGTTGAACAACCGCGAGGACATCGGCCACGCGACGCGCGCGCGCGTCCTCGCGAAAGTCGCCGAGCTCGGCTACCAGCCCAACGCCGTCGCGCGCAGCCTGACCCTCAGGCGCACGCACACGCTCGGCGTCGTCATTCCGGATCTGATGCACTCGTTCTTCGTCGAGATCGTCGCCGGCCTCGAGGCGACTGCGAGCGCCCGCGGCTACGGCCTGCTGCTCTGCAGCTCGAACGAGGACCCGGCCAAGGAGCGGCAGGAGCTGGACATGCTCCGCCAGCGGCAGGTCGACGGCGTGGTGCTCGGCTCCGCCAACGCGACGGGCAACACCGACCTGCTCCAGCAGCTCACCGCGCTCGGCGTCGGCCTGGTGATGATCGACCGCGACGACCATCCCGACGTGCGCTGCGATCGCGTCGTCACCGACGACGAGGAGGTCGGACGCCTGGCGACGACGCACCTCGTCGAGCAGGGGCGGAAGGCGATCGCCCACATCCATGGGCCGTCGATCGTCCACGCGAAGCGGCGCGCCGACGGCTACCGCGCTGCGCTCAAGGCGAAGGGCGTCAAGGTGAAGCCCGAATGGATCGTGCGCGGCGGCTTCAAGGACGCCGACGGCTATCGCGCGATGAAGAAGCTGCTCGCGATGAAGCCGCGCATCGACGCGGTGTTCGCGGCGAACGATCCCGCGGCGATCGGCGCGATGAAGGCGATCTGGGAGGCCGGCCTGCGCGTGCCGGAGGACATCGCGATCGTGGGCGCCGGCGATATCGCGCTCGGCGACCTGCTCCGGGTGCCGCTTTCGACGGTCAGCTGGTCCCGCGAGGACCAGGGCCGCGCCGCGGCCGAACTGATCCTGGATCGGATTGACGAAGACGTCGACGGCACGGCGCAGCGCGCCGAGCGTGTCGTCATTCGGCCGCATCTCGTCGCGCGCCGGTCGAGCGGGGGCCGGTGACGAAGACCGTCGCGCTGTTGCTGGCGGCGGCGCTCGCCTGGACGTTTCAGGACGTCCAGCGTCCGGCGACCGAAGGACAGATCGAGACGGCCCGCGAGCGCAGCCGTGTGCTCGCCGCGGCGGGCCGCTATCTGAAGGAACGGCCCGTCACCGTCACGGCCGCGCACTCGGCGCGCAGCGCGGGTGGGCCGCACGACTATTTTTCCGAGGGAGACTACTGGTGGCCCGATCCGGCGAATCCCGACGGTCCCTACATCCAGAAGGACGGGCTGAGCAATCCCAATAACTTCGACGACCATCGCCGCGCGCTGATGCGGCTGTCGGTCCAGATGCCCGCGCTCGTCGCGGCCTACACCCTCACGAAGGATCGTAAGTTCGCCCTGGCGGCCGAGCGCCACGTGCGCGCGTGGTTCATGTCGCCGGTGACGCGCATGGATCCGAACCTGCGCTACGCACAGGCGATCCACGGACGGACCACCGGCCGCGGGACCGGGATCATCGACACGATTCATCTCGTCGAGGTCGCGCGCGCGCTCGAGCGGCTCGACGGCGCGCCGGGATGGTCCCCCGACGACGCCCAGGTCGCCCGCCGATGGTTCGCCAACTACACCGACTGGATGACGACCGACCAGAACGGCAAGGACGAGCGGGACGCGACCAACAATCATGCGACGTGCTGGGTCATGCAGGTGGCCGCCTTCGCGCAGTACATGGGCAATGAGACGCTGATGGAGGACTGCCGCACGCGGTACAAGACGATCCTCCTCAAGCAGCTGGCGACAGACGGCAGCTTTCCGCGCGAGCTCGGACGGACGAAACCCTACGGCTACTCCCTGTTCAATCTCGAGGCGATGGCGACCATCTGCCAGATCCTCTCGACTCCGGAGGACGATCTGTGGACGTTCGAACTCCCCGACGGCCGCGGCATGCGCCGCGCGATGGAGTACATGGTTCCCTACATGCGCGACAAGAAGTCCTGGCCGAAGCCGCCGGACGTGATGTACGACCAGTACTGGCCGATGCGGCAGGCAAGCCTCCTGTTCGGGGGCGTGGCGCTGAAACGTCCCGACTATATCCAGCTCTGGTCGACGCTTCACGCCGATTCGAACGTCGAGGAGGTCGTGCGCAACTTTTTCATCCGGCAGCCGCTCCTCTGGCTCGATTGAAGGGGTTCAACGGGTTCAACCGGTTCAACGGGTTCCGGTTCGCGGAGCCGCGATGAAAGACCTCGACACCCGGCCGCACGTCCGCTTCAATCCGCTTCGCCGCGAGTGGGTGCTCGTGTCGCCGCAGCGAAACGCCCGGCCGTGGCAGGGGCAAATCGAACCGCTGCCTGAGGAACACCTCCCCGCCCACGATCCATCCTGTTATCTCTGCCCGCGCAGCTCGCGCGCGCGCGGACAGGTCAATCCCGACTACCGATCGACGTTCGTATTCGACAACGATTTCCCCGCGCTGGTTCCTGGCGCAGCCTCGGTGCACGACGCGGCGGGCGAACTCCTCGTGGCACGGGCCGAGCCTGGTGCCTGTCGGGTGGTCTGCTTTTCGCCGCGTCACGACCTGACGCTATCGCGCTTGCACCCGCAGGCGTTGCGCGGCGTCGTCGACGTCTGGGTCGAGGAGACGCGGACGATCGGCCGCGAAGCAGGCATCAATTACGTGCAGATCTTCGAGAACCGCGGCGCGGCGATGGGCGCGAGCAATCCGCACCCGCACGGCCAGATCTGGGCGACGGCAACTGTGCCGAACGAGCCTGCGCGCGAGCAGGAGACATTTCTCGCGCGTCGCGCGGAACACGGCACGTGCCTGATCTGCGAGTACCTTGCGATGGAACTGGCGCGCGGCGAGCGGACGGTGTGCGCGAACGACGCATTCGCCGCCATCGTGCCCTTCTGGGCGGTCTGGCCGTTTGAAACCATCGTCATCTCACGCCGCCACGTCGCCGGTCTCGACGATCTCACGTCGCTCGAGCGCGACGGTCTCGCCGACGTGCTCAAGCGAGTGACGACGCGGTACGACAACCTGTTCGAGACGCCGTTTCCGTATTCGATGGGATTCCACCAGCGCCCATCGGATGGGGCGCCGCACGACGAATG
>WNGL01001946.1_pt1 | contig 25190 bp, 13 predicted proteins | sample 5400591 | NCBI WGS metagenome assembly WNGL01 (sample SAMN13153377, study PRJNA577476) | soil metagenome | isolation source: 80 cm soil or saprolite under Garry oak tree replicate 1 | place: USA:California | collected 2016-06-15 | reverse complement strand
CATGCCGCGCATCCGATCCGGTCTGGCGCGGCGCCCTGGTCGAGCGGTGCGCGCGCATGGCTCGTCCGCGCCGGCCCGTCGGCCCTGCTCGTGGTGATCACGCTCCTGGCCTACGCGCCCACGGTCCGGAACGGGTTCGTCTGGGACGACGCGTTCATCGTGGTGTCGAATCCCGACACGCGGGATCTTGCCGCGCTACCGCGCGTCCTCCTCTCGCCTGACGAGACGCCTCCCTACTACCGTCCGCTCAACCGTGCGTCCTACCTCCTCGATTACCAGTTGTTCGGCATGAACCCGCTCGGGTTCCACTCCGTCAACCTCGCCCTGCACCTGGCGAACGTGCTGGCCCTGTATGCGCTCGCACGTCGCTTGTTCGCCACACCCGGCCCCGCGTTCGTGGCCGCGCTGCTCATGGCCGTGCACCCTATCAACGCCGAAGCCGTGGAGTTCATCACCGGGCGGAACAACCTGCTCGCCACGGTGTTCGCGCTCGCGTCGCTGGTGTTGCTCATCGACGCGGATCGACACGCTTCCTGGGGGCGGGCCTGCGCCTCCGCCGGGTGCTTCCTGCTGGGGCTCCTCTCGAAGGAGCCAGCCGCGATGGCGCTGCCGTTGATGGCGGCTTGGCTCCTCGTCCCGCCCCTATCCGGCCGCGGCAGCCGAGGACGTGCCGCCTGGCTCACGCCGCACGTCGCCGCGCTCGCAATCTACCTCGCGCTGCGGGTCGTGTCGCTCGGAGGTGTCCAGGGTGTCGCGCCGGAGGCGTCGGGTCCGGCCGCGGCGATCACGGACCGGCTCCTGCTGAACCTGTGGACGATCCCGCGTGATCTCGATCTCGTCGTCCTGCCACGGGGGCTCGCCATCTTCCACGTCGTCCAGCGGCAGGTCACGCCCGCGGTGATCGTGACGTGGCTCGGTGCGCTGGGGGTCGCGGCGGCGCTGCTCGCGCGCCCATCGGCCGGTTCGACGCTGGGCCTCGCCTGGTTCGTCCTCAACCTCGCCCCGATCTCGAACCTCGTGGCGATCCCGACCTCCACGCTCGTCGCCGAGCGCTACCTGTATGCGCCGGCGGTGGGGCTCTGGCTCATCGCCGCCGACCTGGTGCGCCGCGCCATGGATCGCGTCGGGTGGCGCCCCGTCGCCATCGGCGTGTCCGCCGTCACGGCGGTGCTCGCGCTCGCGACGGCGGCGAGGGCGCTCGATTGGCGAGACGACCTGTCCCTGGCGCGCAGCGCGGTGCAGGCCGAGCCCTCCTCGTCCGAGGCACACTACAACCTGGGGGTCGCGCTCAAGGATCTGGGGGACCTCGGAGCAGCGCGCGATGCGTGGGAGACGGCGTCCCGGCTCGATCCGACGCACGCGCGCGCGGTCGCGCAGCTCGCGACCGCGGCTGCCGTCGCCGGGAGGCTCGACGAGGCGGAGGCCGGCCTCCGCCGGGCGCTCGCGCTCGATCCGAGGCTCGCGCTCGCTCGTTACAACCTCGCACGACTCCTCGACCTGGCAGGCCGCGCGGGCGAGGCGGTCGAGCAGTACCAGGCCTTCCTCTCCCAGGCGCGCTCCAGCGCGGACGCTCCCTACGTTCCGCGTGCCAGGGAGCGGCTGGCCCGGCTGCGATCCCGTTCGCCGTGAGCCGGAGGACCCGGCCGGTGGCGCGGGCGGACCGAACCGGCCTCATCCCCCTGCCAGGCCCGCCGTCGCGCGCGCCAGGAGCATCCGCAGCAACATGTCGCGTTCGATGTCGAGGCCCACGCCGTACGTCGCCCACAGCCGCGCCGCGTCCCCAGGCGCTCCGGCCAGGATCGATCCGAGCATCCCGGCCGCGACGAGGTAGCGGGTGGTCTGGGGCGCGAGGTGGCCGGCTGCGAGGAGCAGCCGCGAGGTGGACGCCATCCGGGCGCCATCGCGCGCGCTCGAGGCGGCGACGAAGTCCACCCAGGAGCGGGTCGCGGGGTCGAGCCGCCTCGCGCACGGGCCGGAGATGAGCGGCCACCACATGGCCGCGAGCTCGTCCGGCGCGAGGTCGGGCAGCGAGGCCTGTGCCACGGCGAGGAAGCTCGCGAGGGGAAACGGAGGAATCTCGGGGCGCTCGCACTTGCGCAGCCATGACGCGAGCGGCTCGACCTTCCGGAAGACGTCGCCGGGCACGGCGGCCACCAGATCCGGCCGGTCGCGCAGGACGAACTCGCGCAGCAGCGTGGCCTCGTGCGCGCGCCGGCTGCCGTCGAAGTGCGGCGAGCGCGTGACTTCGGTCGGACGGACGTCCCGGGGGTGGGGTGACAGCATCTCGATGACCGGCAGCGGCTCTCGTCCGAAGACGAGCAGGTTCTGCGCGTCGACGCCCAGGAACCGCGCCCGCGCCGCGCCCTGGTCGAGGACCGGGGTGAAGTCCGAGTTGGCGGGGACGTCGAACGCGCGGGTGAGCCCCTGCCAGCTCCGCCGGTCCCCGATCTTGCGCACGGCCAGGTCGAGCGGAGAGTGGACTCCGGCCCGGTGCCACGCCGCGGCGAGCGATGGCAGGGCCATGAACGACGGATCGGGCTCCGGCAGCGGCGCGCCGTTGCGCGCGACCACCACCGCGTCGACGTCGTTCGACGCGTACACGACGTAGTCGTCGAAGTTGCGCTCGATGGCCTTCAGCACCGACGCGACCAGGGCCGGGTCGATCTCGTACAGCTGGATCCACTGCACGAACAGCCCGCCCTCGCTGAGGTGGTTGCGGGCCCGGCGGTAGAACTCGTCCGAGAAGAGGCCGGCGACGCCGCTCACCCACGGGTTCGAGGGCTCCGAGACGAGCAGGTCGTAGCGCTTGCCCCAGGTGGAGAAGAAGGTCTTCGCGTCGTCGATGTGGACGTGGCTGCGCCGATCGCCGTAGGCGAGCTCGTTCCGCGGGCGGAAATGCTCGGCGGCCCGCACGATCTCCTCCTCGATCTCGACCGTGTCCACCGAGGCGAGCCGCGGGTTCGAGAGGAGGGTGGTGGTCGTGATGCCCGAACCGAAGCCGATGCAGGCGGCGGTGGTGGCGGTGGGGTGGAGCGCCATGGGCACGGCGCCCAGCAGGATCATGGTGGACTCGTCGAGCTCCGCCGGCCGACCGGGGCTCATCGAGACCGCTGCGTCCACCTTGCCGTTGGTGCTGATCCGCACCTGCCCGGTCGAAGCGTTCGCGACGACGCTGACGGTGGCGGTCTTGCCGTCGCGATGGAAGAGCACCTGCTCCGCCTCGGAGTCGAGCAGGCGGCCGGTCCGGTAGACGCCGGAGGCCATGCGGTACGGGTCGAGCGGGCCGTGCAGGATCGTCGCGGCGACCGCAACCGCCGCCACGGCCGCGGCCGCGGCGGGAAAGCTCCGGCGGGCGAAGTCCGCCCGGGCGTGCCAGGCGAGCGCCACGCCGAGGGCGAGGTCGAGCGCGGCGCCGAAGGTGAGCAGGCCCTTCAGCCCGAGCAGCGTCATCCCGACGTGCGTGGCGAAGAAGACGGCCAGGATGGCCCCGACCGTGTTGGCGGCATAGACGCCGCCGATGCTCCGCTCGCCGTGTCCGCGCCGCAGCAGCCAGTGGGTGATGAGGGGCAGGGTGGTCCCGGCGCAGAACGTCGCCGGGAGCATGACGGCCAGCGCGATGCCGTTGCTCGCCAGGTTGAACAGCGCGTAACCGCCGTCGGTACGCGGCACCGCGTTCACGAGGGCGCGCATGGCCTCGAACGTGCTGCCGTAGAGGGGGAGCGTGCCGAGCGCCAGGAGACCCATCGCGAGCTGGAGGAGCGCGAGCCAGCGCACTGGACTCGCGAGCCGGTCGATGCGGCGCTGGATCCAGAGGCTGCCCAGGGCGATGCCGAGGATGAAGGCGCTCAGCATGATCTCGAAGGCGTGGGTGGACGCCCCGAGCACGAGGCTCAGCATTCGGATCCACGCTACCTCGTAGATGAACGACGAGGCGCCGGTCACGAGTGACACGCCCAGGAAGAGCGCGAAGGTGCCGTCGACAGCGCTCGCCGCGCCGCTCGCGGTTGCGCTCGCGGTGGGTCCCGCGGCGCGTTCGCGGAACCGGCGCCACACCTCGCAGGCGACGAGGAGGTTCAGGACACCCGCCAGCCGCACCGTCCCGGGCAGGCCAACCCAGCGGATGAGGAAGAACCCGGAGGCCAGCACTCCCACCGCGGCGCCGAGGCTGTTCGTGAAGTACAGGAGCGCCAGCGAGCGGCCGGGACGGTCGGGGAACGAGCGCAGCACGCCGGCCGTCATGAGCGGGAACGTCATCCCGAGCAGGATCGACTGCGGCAGGATGAGGAGCGCCGAGAGCCCCCACTTGAACGCCGTCACGGCCGCGGCCGACCCGACGAGGCGCGGCAGGATCGCGTCGTAAGCGACCGCCGTCGCGCCGGTGAACGTCTCGTGGAACACCAGCGCGAAGACGCCGATGGCCGCCTCGGTGACGGCGTAGGCGACGAGCAGGTTCTTGCAGCGCCCGGAGAAGCGGGCGGAGAGCCACGAACCGAGAGCCATCCCCCCCATGAAGATCCCGAGCACGAGCGCCTGTGCATACGCCGCGTGCCCGAGGAAGAGCTTGAGGTAATGCGTCCAGATGGACTCGTAGATGAGCCCGGCGAACCCGGAGGCCGCGAAGAGGAAGAACAGCGCGGTCCGGCCGCGGGTCGAGGCGGCGCCGGGCACAGCCTCCCCCTGCGGCGGCGAGAGCTGCCGCCGTGCCTCGTGTGCCGCTCTCCGGGCCATGCGCTACCTCGTGAGGGTGAAGAGCTGGACGCGGTTGTTGCCGCGGTCCGCCAAAGCGAGCTCACCGCCCGCGGCGACGCAGAGCTGGCCCGGGTAGTAGACGAGGCCGTCGCTCCAGCCGATGGCGAGACGCCGGCCGAGGTATGCGCCATCGGGCGAGAGCAGCACGAGACCATTCCCGTTCTGGTCCACGATGAGGAGCGTCCCCTTCTCGTCCAGCCCCAGGTAGCCGGGGAAGTTCATCGCATCGCTCAGGTTCTTCGAGAGCTGCCTGAACGCCGTGGCGCCCTTCTCGGCGGTCCACACCGCCGCGCCGCGCGCGTCGAGCGCGAGGACGTTCCCGGACGTATCCAGCGCGACGTCGGTGACGAGCGCGTCCTTCGGAGCCGGGATGCGCCGCGTGACGACGCCCGAGGGATCGAACGCCAGCACCGCGTTCGAGGCCACGTCGAAGACGTAGAGCGCCCCAGCGGCGTCCACCCGGAACGCGCCCGGGACGACATCCTTGGTCTCGACCCAGCTCTGGAAGGCGCCAGTCGGCGACAATCGGGCGATCTTCTTCGCCTTGCGGTCGAGGACGAAGATGAACCCCTTGGGATCGACCTGCACCCGCACGGGCATCGCGAGCTGCGGGAGCTTGATCTCGGTCCCGCCGTCGACCACGCCATCCTTCCAGCCGTAGCTGACGAGCCGCGCGTTGCCCGTGTCGGCGACGACCAGGGTGGTCGCCGAGCAGCCGAGCCCCTCCGGCGCCTTGAGGGCCAGGTTCTTGGCGTCGACGTAGACGGGCGGTCGCGCCATGAGCGCCAGGTCGGCGCGCGCGGAGGGCGCGAGCGCGAGCACGCCCAAGATGAAGAGCTTCCTCGACGAAAGCGGCACGGATCTCACCTCTTGAGGTTCTGGTGGCACTTCGTGCACATGTCCGTCGTGGTCGCGTACGGCATCATGTGCTTGTACTCGGTGCCGTGGGCGCGGTGGCAGCTGAGGCACTCGAGGGTCAGGTTCGGATTGCGCGGGTCCTTGAACTTGGCGCCGATCGGGTGCGTCGAGTGCTTCTGCCAATCGTGACACGTCCCGCACAGGTCGATTCGGTCGGCGCCCTTCAACATGAGCGCCTGCGGTGATCCATGCGGATCGTGGCACTTCTGGCACTGTCCGTCGGTGATGGGCTTGTGCTTCGTGGGCGAGCGCTCCTGCCGCTTCACCGTGTCGGCGTGGCACTTGCCGCACACGTTCACCAGGTTGGACTTGACGAGGCCCTTCACCTTCGAGGCATGGGGGTTGTGGCAATTGAGGCAGGCCGCGCCCTCGATCGTCGCCCAGTGCAGCCGGCTCTGGTCCATCATCTGCAACACGCGCTGGGCGTGGCAGGTCTTGCACAGGTTGATGCCGGCCTGCTTGGTCCGGAAGCGGTTCGGCGAGCTCGCCGCCTCATGGCACTGCGAGCACAACCCGCGCGCCACCGGAGGATGCACGGTGTTGTAGAGCATGCCCCGCGTGTCGGAACCGTGCGGGTCGTGGCAGGACGTGCAACGCGCGCCGCTCACGGGATAGCCGGCGTGCTTGGTCAGGAACGTCGGCCGGTCCGTCTTGTGGCACTTCACGCACAGGCCCGGCACGTCGCCCTTCAGCAGCGCTGTGCCCGTGGCGGATCCGTGGGGGTCGTGGCAGGTGGCGCAACCTTGCTCGACCGGACGGTGCTTGACCTTGGCCTTGGCCGCGCCTTCCGCGATCTCCTTGTGGCACCCGGCGCACAGGGCGACCTGCGCCTTGACCAGGTTCGAGGGGAAGTCGGAGGCGTGCGGCTCGTGGCAGGTGACGCACCCGTCGCTCACGGGCTTGTGCGTGCTCTTGGCCTTGGCCGGGACGACGTCCTGGTGACAGCTGGCGCAGATCTTCCCGGGTTCCTCGGCCAGGAGCTTCCCGTGCTGCGCGGCGTGCGGGTTATGGCAGCCGATGCAGTCCCTCGACTTCACGGGCGTGTGCACGAACGGCTTCTTGAGCTGCGTCTCGATGTCGGTGGTATGGCACTCGAGACAGACGGTTCCCGACGCCCCAGGCTTGAGCTTGAACTTGTTTGCTCCGGCAGGGGCTGCCTTGGCCGGCGCCGCCCGGGCCGGGCCGGCGCCGCCGATCGCGGTGGCGAGGACGAGGGTGAGGATGCGGGCGCGCATGGTCGTATCCCCTTACTTCTTCTTCTCGACGAGGTGGCAGCTGTCGCAGGCGCGCCCGGCGAATGGGGCGTGCATCGTCGCCTTGAAGAACTTGGGGTCCTTCGAGGCGTGCGGGTCGTGACAGCTCACGCAGTGCATGAGCTTGGCGTCGATGCCGAGGTGCGCCGACGAAAAGCCCTTGTCGGATGGATCGTGGCACTGGGCACAGATCTCGCTCACCGGCTGGAGCGCCAGGCGCGGCTGCGACGAGGCGTGCGGACTGTGGCAGGTGGAGCAGTCGCTGGCCGGTTGGTGCTGCCGCTCCGCGGCCAGCTTGGTCTTCATGTCCTTGTGGCACGTGAAGCAGACGTCCGGCGACTGCGCGACCATCAGCGCCTTCAGCGCGGACTTGTGCGGGTTATGGCACTTCGTGCACTCGCCCTTGGAGAAAGCGGCGTGCACGCTCTTCGCACCGTCCGCCTGCTTGGCCTGCTTCTGGTGGCACTTGAAGCAGAGCGTCTTCTCGTCCGTCACCACCATCCCTGGGTTGTTCGAGCCATGCGCGTCGTGGCAGTCGAGGCAGTTACCCGAGGTGAATGGCTTGTGTGCCGTACCGCTGGCCTCGCCGGCCTTCAGCAGCTCCGCGTGGCAACCCTGGCAAAGCTTCACGCCCGCTTCCTTGAGGAGCTTCGCGTTCTCCGAGGCGTGGCCGCCGTGGCAGGCCTGGCACTGACCGTCGAGCACGGGCTTGTGCGTGTGCGACTTGACGAACTTCGACTCGGCGGCCTGGTGACACCCGTAGCAGACGGTGTCCACCCGGGCCTTCATCATGCCCCTCGTCGACGAGCCGTGTGGGTCGTGACAGGCGCCGCAATCGCCTGCCTGGAAGGGCGCGTGGACCACCTTGCTCTTGAGCGCCTCCTTGGTCTTGGCGTGGCACTGGTTGCAGATGGCCTGGGCGGGCGTCTTGAGCAGCTTGGCGTTCGCTCCGGAGTGCGGGAGGTGGCAGGATTGGCAGCCCTCGGCGCTGGCCATCGGCTTGTGCTGGAACCGGGGTGTCTGGGCCATCGCCTTGTGGCAGCGGAAGCAGAGCTGTGGACCGGCGGCTCGCTCGAGCTTCGGTCCATTGGCCGCGTGCGGGTCATGGCACGAGAGGCAGTCGCCCTTCCGCAGCGGGGCGTGGACCACCTTGCCCGCCGCGATGGTGGCGAGGTCATGGCAGCTCTCGCAGAGCTTGCCGCCTGTGGCGGTGAGGGCGAACGGCTTGGCGGAATTCGCGGGTGCGTGGCAGGCGTCACATGACCCCGAAGCGACCGGGTCGTGCACCGACGTCCGCAGCAGCTTCGCGCCCTGGGCCGAGTGGGGATCGTGGCACGTGGTACACCGCGCACCCGCGACCGGATAATCGCCGTGCGCCTTCTTGAAGTTGCCACCGCCGGAGTGGCATTTGCCGCATAGCTTGGCCTCGTCGGCGACGAGCAGGCTCGCGAACGTGGAGGCGTGCGCCGTGTGGCAGGCGCCGCAGCCGTCCTTCTTGATGACGGCGTGGACGTTCTTCTTCTCGTAGCCCTCGCGCTTGTGGCAGCCGTAGCATGCCTGGGCGCCCTCGGCCTTCAGCATGTGTGGCGCGTTCGAGCCGTGCGGGTCGTGGCACTGGCTGCAGGCGCCGCTCTTCAGCGGCTTGTGCACGACGGCCTTGTCCGTGCCGATCGACGCCGGCTTGTGGCACCCGTAGCAGAGCTGCGCGCCGGGCTGCTTGAGGATGAGCTTGCCGACCACGCCGTGCCGGACGTGGCACGACTCGCACTTGCCTTCCTTCACGGCGGCGTGGGCGAACTTCGCAGCCTGGAAGCGCTCCGCCTCCTTCTTGTGGCAGTCGGCGCAGTCCTTCTGCTTGAAGGCGCGCGGCGCGGCCGATGCCGGTCCGGCGGGGAGGAAGAGGAGGACGGCCAGTGCTCCCAGGAGGCCGGCGCGGTGCGGGGAGGAGATGGTCACGGTGCTCTCTCGCTGAGCGGCTAGTAGGCGATGCGGGTGAGGTACACCTTGACGTCGTGCGCCTGGCGGACCTTGGCGGCGTAGGCCTCGATGGCCTTGGTCAGATTGACCACGACCAGCTTCTTGCCGATGACGCCACGCGCCTCCTGGTACGACTGCTCGCGGCCGGGGGTGAACTGGACGACTCGCACGACGTAGTGCTGGTCCCGGTCATCGAAGAGGCGGTAGTCGCCGACCTTCGCGTTCGAGAGCACCTCGGCCATTCCCGGCGTGAGCGCCGACGTGCTCAGGATCACGTCGTCGATGGCCGCGCTGCGCTTGTCGGGAGGGATCTGGCCGTCGGCGTTCTGCCGCAGCCACTTGAAGTCGGTGCCGGCGCGGAGCTTCTGCAGGACGGCCTGGGCGTCCGAGGCCTTCGCGAACGCGAGGCTCTCGAGCTTGTACATCCCGGGAAAGGTGAACTCCGCCTTGTGCTTCTCGAAGTACGCCTGACCTTCCTCCTCGGTCACCTTGACGTCCTGGAGGATCGCCTTGTCGATGAGCGAGGTGAACAGGGTCGCGTCGCGGTACTCCGCGATGGCGCGCTGGAAGTCGGGGAGCGCCTCGACGTTGATGAGGAGCGCCTCCTTCCGGAAGAGGCGCTTCCGCAGAAGATCCTCGAAGGCCGGGATCTTCTCGAGGTTCACCTTGTTCTCCTTGATTGGCCCTTCGATGCCGTGGAAGAACTTGCCCCCCACGGCAGCGGTGAGATCCGCGACGGTCAGCGGCTTCTCTCCCGCGATCCTCACGACGGCACGCTTGTCCTTCCGCAGCGCCTCGAACCCGGGCCGCTTCGCCTCGAAGTCGAGCCGGTCGAGGAGCTTTTTGTCGATGGTCGCGTACTTCTTGCGGAGGTCCTTGTCGAGCCTGTCCAGCGCCTTGGCGCGCTGGATCCGGAGGGATCCAGCCTCGGCCTGGGCGCGCGCGGCGGGATCGTCCGGGTACCGGACGTCCACCACCTGCAGCACCGTCCAACCCTGCTGAACGCGCAGCGGCGCGGTGATGGCGCCCTTCTCGGTCGCCGCGAGCGCCTGGGTGACCCGCGGCTGGAGCTGCGCCGTCGGCGTGAATTCAGCTTCGAGAGTGCCCGTGGCCTTCTTGGCGTCGAGGAGCGGCTTCGCGATGGCGTCGAACTTCTTGCCGCCTTCCGCCGCCGCCGCGAACGCCTTCGCGTCCTCCTCCTTCTCGAAGAGGAGCGACCGCACCTTCCACTCGCGGACGGCGTCTTTGAAGAACCGCTCCACCTCGGCCGGATCCGACTTCACGTCCTTGGTCGATTCACCGCGCAAGAAGTCCTGCAGCATCTGCTCGTGGAAGACCCTGATCTGGTCGGCCACCTCGGGGAGCTTGTCGAGCCCCATGTCGCGCGCCTCGATCGCGCACAGCTTGAGGTTGAGGAGGCGGTCGAGCACGGGGTGGAAGTCATGCTCGCGGGTCTGAACTTCCTGGCGGCCGGTGTGCGAGAGCGCCAGCGCGTCGGTGAGCTGCACGAGCGCGATGGGCTCGCCGTCGATGCTGGCGATCGGGACCGAGCGGAAGGCCTCGGAGAAGAGCGGCGCCTCGAGGACGGCTCGCATCTCGCCCGGACCCTTCGGCGGGGCGGCCTCCGGGGTGGTCGTGGCCGCGGCGGGCTTCGCCGCCGGCGCGACCGGCGCGGCGGGACCGCTCGGCTTGTCGGAGGAAGTCGGCGTCTTCGCCGCTTCGCGCGCGCTCGGCGGAACGGCGGGTCGCTGCTCGGGCGCGGCCGCACGCGACAGCAGCGGCGCGGCCGAGAGTGACAGCACGAGCGCAAGGCGATGGATCACGATGGTCCCCTGAGGAGTACGTGAAGAGGTGACATATGGGCGGAAGGAGTCACGCCGTTCTGCATGTCGCGTGCCCGCCTTCGGTGAGGTTCGGTTGGTCAACATTCGAGATCGTCTACCGATTTCGGCCAAAGTGCACGGCGTGGTCGATCGTCGCGCGCAGAAGCTGCGTTTCTTTCGCCAGCGGGCCGATCACGTGCAAGTCCGTCACGGTCGGGCAGGTCCGGCTTGTCCCGGCGGCTCCGGAGCGCGCTCGCCGGGGGTCGCGGAGTTCCCCGGCTCAGGGGGAGCAGTCGGCTGCGCGGGGACCTGAGGCGGGAGCACGGGGCCCGAGGGGCGGCGGACGCGATGCGGCATGCCGTAACGGACCCCCAGGAGATCGTCCACCGCGTCGCGCGCCATCCGGCAGGTCAGGGCGTTGGCGGTGCTGATCCGTCCCACGTCGAAGAAGAATACGCTGTCGTCGCCGCTGTTGTGCGAGCTGAATTCCCAGACGACCCGCTCCGTGCGGCGCTCGAGGAGGAGCGCGCTGAAGTTGACCCGCGGCGCGCCGAAGGCGCCGGCGGCGTCCTCGTAGTCCCGCACGTACCCGGCGAGCACCAGGTCGGCGTTGAGCGTGGTGAGCATGACGCGCGCGGTGTCGAGCGACACGCCGCCCTCCATGATGATGCGATACCTGAGCAGCCGATCCCGGACCAGCCCCGGGTCGATGACGCGCAGGTTCGGGACCGCCGCCAGCTGCCGCATGAGGTGCAGCGCCACGACCTCGCCGGACGAGCGACGGCTGGTCTCGTTCATGAACGGGAGGACGGCGACGGTGAGGGGTTGGCCGGGATCGAACGATCCCGATCGGAAAGCGATGCGCGGGTAGAAGCGCCAGTCCGGCGGGCAGCCGTGGGGGATGCCGGTGCGGCCGTCGAGGTAATCCCGTAGCGAGCTCGTCAGGCGCTCCAGCTCACTCGGCTCGAGAACGCGAATGCTGCTCACGAGCCCGAGCCCGAGGATCCCGGGGTGATCGTCGCCCGTACGGCCGGTGCCGTCGATCCACAGCAGCCGCGGCTCGTCGTCGGTCGAGACGAGCCGCATCGTCGCCGCGAAGCGGGGCGGGGAGGATGTGCCGTAGAGCTCGATGGAGGTGATGAGGATGCCCTCGACTCCGAGGTCCTCGCGCGCCGCGCGGGCAACCTCGTTGTCCACTCCCCCCGTGTAGCGGATGCGGTGGGCTGCGAGGAAGCGGTCCACGAGCGCGCCGGAGACCACCTCGAGGCCTGCCGCGCCGAGCCGCCGATCGAGGTCGACGAGCAGGCCGCGGGTGGGGATCGCCGCTCCAGAGAGGTTCTGCAGCGGGAAGAGGGCGACCCGGAAGGCCGGGCGTGCGGGCGCGACGGCGCGGCCGTGCCCGGCGCACCCGAGCAGGATCGCGCCGGCCAGGAGGAAGGCCGTTCGCCGTCGGCTACTTGAAGAGCTTGTTGATGAGGTCATCGACGGCCTGCTCCGTCACGTCGTTGATGGGCCCGCCGCCCCCTCCGAACATGCGGTCGCCCAGGCCGATGCCCCCCTTGGTCGAGGAGGCGGACCACACCACGCGCCCGGTCTGTGCCTCCAGCATGTCGACGCTCACGGAGACGATATTCGCGCTGCTCGAGCCGGAGCGGACCTCGCCGTACTCCTTCACCACCCCGGTGATGACCGCGTCCACCTTGAGCAGCCCGCCCAGCTTCGTCACCTCCTCCACGCTGGGCGCGGTGAAGTTCTGCACGTTGACGCGCGCGAGCCCGCGCATCACCTCGCCCTGGGGGAGGACGTAGATGGATCCGGTGGCGAGGAGCATGTTGGAGAACACGTCGCGCACGCGCTCCCCGGCGCTGCTCTCCCGACTCAGGTTCTGGAACGGCAGCACCGCCACCGTCTTCACCGAGCCGAAGTCCATGTTGACGTCGTGGTACTTGTGCCCCCCACCGCTGGCGCAGCCGACGGCCGCGGCGAGGAGCAAGGACAGGCCCGGGTTCACCTTGCGCGCTGGCTTCATAGTGCGTCTCCTAGAGCTGGATGACGAGATTGGCCTGGAACACCCGCGAGCTGGTCGCCCCGGTCGGAGCGCTCGCGTCGATCAGCGTGTAGCCGAGGTCGAGGAAGGTCCCCGTGGCGACGCTCCAGTGGGCACCGGCGGTGGCGACGCGCGACTTCGCGTCGTTCCCGGTGTCGAGCGACTCCGAGTACGAGAAGCGGAGGAGCAGGTCGCCGTACGGGAACGGCGAGAAGTTCGCGCCGAAGTTGGCGAGCGTGGAGGGAGCCTTCCCGGCATTGATGACCCGCGACACGCCGCCCGCGAGATACAGCGCCGGCACGGGGTTGTAGGAGACCGCGCCGTCCACCCGCTGGGTCGAGATGGACGCCTCGGGCACGTTACCTCCCGTCAGGGACAGCGACGTGTAGTAGTACGTGCCGGACAGCGTGAGGGTGCGGTGAGGCGCGACCGAGGTGCTGGCGGTGATGATCGGACCGCGGCTGGTCTGGCCGGTCTCGCTGGTGTTGAAGATATAGCCCGCCGTGGCGAGCGCGTTCACGCCCTTGTAGAATTCGGCGCGGTTCACCAGCGTCATGGAGTTGGCCGTGCTGTCCCCGCGCGCGGTCTGCGTCCACTGCCCGCCGTAGGTGAGACCGTGCGTCAGGGCCGGCAAGGGGGTGGCGTTGGCGGACGCGCTCCACTGGAAGGTGCCGGAGTGCTGGCCAGGCTGACCGACATCCTGGCGCGACACGCGCGCGCTCAAGGCGACCGTACGGGAGAGCTTGGACGCGTAGCCGAGGCCGTGGATCATCGTATACGCGTTCGTGTCGCCGGTCCTGGTGAGGAGGAGCGTGCCATCGTAGGAGAGGTCGGGCCGCCGGAGCAGCACCTGTCGAACCGAGCCCGCCAGGACCTGGCTCGTCGCGCCGGTGAGCCCGCGCACGGTGGACGCCGCCACGATCTGGTAGGCCTGCAGCTCGGTGACGAAGATGTCGCCATATCGATCGCGCGACGCCGAGGCCGTGGCCGGGAGACGACGGACGACGAGCTTGAGGTAGGGGGCGCGGGTCGTCGGGAGCGTCACCGCGAAGCGCATCTGGAGCTCGTCCCACGTCGCTGGGGCGGGCAGGACGATCGGCGTCCAGTGCTGGCCGTCCCCGCTCTGCCAGGCCGAGATGCCGCTCGCCAGGATGATCGACACGGGGTCGGAGGCGGAGGCGGGGCCGCCCGTGAGCGAGCGATCGACGTACAGGAAGAGCGTGTTCACCGGCGTGGTCGGATCCGCGAACTGAACGCCCATCTCGAGCGCGTTGGTGTTGCCGGACAGCGCCGGGTTGAGCCCCAGGTTGAGCGTGGTGTCGCGGCACGAGCGGGTGCTCCCGGGGGCGGTCGGGGTGGTGCAGCCGTCCACCAGGTTGGGGTTTCGGTTCAGGACCACGTCCTCCGGGCGCGTCGTGACGGTCTCCTCGAGCGAGAGTCCGGCGAGCGGCACCTGCTGGATGGGCACCGTTCCGGCCCCACCGCTCGCGCTCGTCTGGGTGAGCCTGTTCGCGATCGTGTACGTGGTGTTCACCTGGGTGCGGCGGTCGTTGAAGTCGTCCGTGTAACGGACGGTGGCGGTGTTGAAGACGGAGGTCGACTGCGTCCCACCGAGGCGATCGCTGGTTTCGGCCACGCGCAGCGTGTAGCCGAGGGTGAGCTGCCGGTAGGCGTCGTACGTGGAGGAGAGCAGCGCATCGTCGGTGACGATGTCCGTGAGCCGTGCGCCGTCGAAGAGGTGCGCGTGCGAGAGACGCAGGTCGAGGGATGGGAGCTGCACCGGGTGCCACCAGGTGCGCAGCGTGTAGTTCTCGCTCACCTCCCGCGAGCGCTGCGGTGACAGCGACCCGCCGGCCGAGTCCTCGGAGCGGTCGTAGCCGAGGTCGCCACCGAAGATGGCGGGGCCGAAGGTCAGGTGGGCTGAGCCGCTGGTGCGGAGGGCGTCGGACCGGCTCGAGACGCCCTGGGTGGTGCTCCAGTCCAGCGTCTTGTCGAAGAGGCCGAGCGCCCGGAGCTGAAGCAAGGGCGCAAAACGCCGGTCGAACGTGAGCTGGTACCGCTGCTCGAAGTCGTCGACGACCGACGTCACCGTATGCCCGGTGGGGTCCGTGCTCCGCGCATCGGAGTGGGAGTAGATGGGCTCGAGCAGCACGCCGACGCCTTCGGCGGACACCAGCGCCGGGGCCGCGCAGGAGATGGCCAGAGCGGCGAACTTCGCGAGGCGTTGGACGCGGCGGGCCTTCATCCGCCGCCTAGAAGCGCTCCCCGGCGAGCGCCACCGTGTAGGGGTCCTCGCCGACGGCTACCGTCGCGAGCACCTGACGGCTCGAGAGGTCGAGGACGGCGATGGCACGCCGTGCCGGCAGCACGGCGAGCAGCGTGTTCTCCGCATCGTCGATGGCGAGATACGACACCGGATCGGGAACCTCGACGTAATCGATCGGGATGAAAGCGGTGGGGTCGTAGACGTAGAGCCGGCTCTCGTTGTCCTTGCCGACGTATACCAGGTCGCTGCGCGCGTCGACCTTCAGCGCGCTGGCGCCGAGCCCCACGAACACGCGGTTCAGGACGCGCAGGTCCGGCAAGGAGAGCACGAGCAGGTAGGGGGACGCGCCATGGATGAGGTAGAGGCGCGTCCCGGCGCGATCGAGCTGGGCGCGGAGCGGGTCGGTCTCCGTGCCGGCGGTCGCGACCACCGAGCGCGTGGCGAGGTCCACCACGCTCAAGGTGCTGGAGCGGCGGTTCAGGACGTAAGCGCGGCGGCCGGTCCGGTCGAGGAGCATCATCCCGGGGTCCTCCCCGACCGTGACGCGGCCGAGCTCGGTGCCGGCGCCGGCATCGAGGAAGGCGACCGAGTTGGACCCGCCATTCAGCACGAGCAGCGTTCGCCCGTCGCCCGAGAGCGCCAGCTCGCGCGGCGCATCGCCGACGGCCAGTCGGAAGCGTGGCAGGAGCCCGCCGGAGGGGACGTCGATCACCTCGACCTGATCCTCGTCGGTGAGCGCCACGTACCCGCGCAGGAGGTCACGCGAGAGCGCCACCCCGCGCGCGCCACGGCCGGTGGGGAGCACGCCGACCACGCGCCGCTGGCGCTTGTCGAAGAAGAAGACGTCGTTCCAGGCGGTGCTGGGCGAGAGCGCCTGGAGCGGCGGCATGGGGCGTGGGGGCACGGTCACGCCGAAGTCGGGGGTGAAGCTGAAGCTCCCCTCGACGGAGGTCGCATAGCGGAAGGTCAGGGAGAGCACCGTCGCGTGCCGTGCCGTCACCATGAACGGGGCCGCGAGGCGCACGGGCTCCTTGGGGACGAGGAGCTGCGCAGATCCCTCGGCGGTGGCGAGCGTCGCTCGGGCCGCCCCGACGAGCAGGCCGGCGTAGGACCCGGGCGGCACGTGGCCCATCGCGAGCATCCGCTGGGTCTCGGCGCCCTCGCCCGGGAACGTGGAGAGGAGGAGCTGGACCGGGACTGCGCCGCCATCCGAGCTCGCGAGCCCAACCGAAGCGAGGGTGAAGGTGAGCCGCTCCGCCTCGCGCGGCATGGCCTCGAGGTAGAGGTAGACCTCGCCCTCGGTCTCGAGGGGCGCCAGGTTACGCGACGTCTGCGGGCGGAGCTGACAGGCTGCGGCGAGGAGCAGCACGGCGAACGCGAGGCGGCGTCTCATCCAGTCCTCCAACGACCTTGAAATAGCAAAGGAGGGGCCGCTCGCGCGGCCCCTCCCTTTTACGACACCTTCAGCCTGCGGAGGAGACTAATCCTTCGCGTGGCACTTGTTGCAGAGCGACCGCTGCGCGTACGCGAACTTGGTCGCCGGGCGGTCGTACATCGCGGCGGCGTACTGCGCCTGGGTGTAGCCCCGCGAGTACTGGCCGTAGCCGCCCTCGCCCGTGGCGTCGGTGCCAGGATACGCGCCGCCGAGGGTGAGGAACTCGGTGTTGTTCGCCCAGCGAGAGAGGCTGGAGAAGCCCGTCGCGTGCGCGCGGTGGCAGGAGAGGCACATCACGTTCTCCGAGCCCGTCGGGCCCGCGGTGGAGCCGGCGGCCGTCGACGCGGAGCCCACGTGGCCCAGGAGGGTGGCGAGGGTGGTCACGCCCTCCTCGTAGGGGATGAGCGAGCTGTACGAGGTGGCGGACGTGCCGGTGAGGTCGCCCGACTTCACGTACGCATTGTAGATGTTCGCGATGGTGGTGCCATTGGCGTTGCCGGCGAGGTCGTTCGCCGTCGCGGACAGCTTCGCGCCGTTGCCCGCCGGGTGGATCAGGGCGGTATTGGAGGAGTTGATGGTGTCATTGTGGATCGCGCGGTGGCAGTTGGCGCACCACTCGGACATGCCGGAGCCGTAGGCGACGCGCGTGTCGACCGCGACCTCGGTGGCGTTGTACTTGGCAGGAGCGACGGCGACCGGCGGGTTCGCGTTGAACGCCAGCACGCCCGGGACCGACATCTGCGAGTAGTTCGAGGGGGCGAGGAGGCGGTACACGCCGACGGCCTCGTCAGCGGTCGGAGCCGCGCCGTACGAGCCGGGGCCGGCGATGGGCAGCACGGCCTTGCCGAACGCGGCGTTCACGATGGCGCCGCTCGCGTCGACGACGCGGGCGCGGCTGTGCGGGTCGTGGCAGGAAGCGCAGCTGAGGTTGTTCGCGGGGTAGTTGCCGCCCGGTGCGGTGATCAGGGTCAGGTCGGCGACCAGGCCGTAGTCCTGGGCGACGATGTTGTGGCCGTGGCGCTCACCCTTGTTGGTCACCGTGCTGCCGTAGCTCGCCAGGGCAGTGGTGGTGATGCTCAGCCACGCGAAGTCGCCGCCCGGGGTCCGCGTCGCAGGAGCAGCTCCGGCGGCCGGGGCCGGGAACGTCATCACGTGGTAGCCGTTGTCGAGAACGCCGGTCGGCGCGACGTCATTCGCGGCGTGGCAGTTCAGGCAGGTCGACGAGTCGTCGGAGCCCTGCAGCAGGTAGGCATTGCCCTGGAACTGCGTCGTCGAGGCCTTGCCGGCCTTGTTCCAGCCGGTGAGGCCGGTGTTGCGGCCGCCCGACATGGCCTTGTTGCCCGACGAGTTGTGCATCGAGTGGCAGCCGTCGCAGTACGCGACGCCGCCGTCGTGGAAGGCGTACGCGTTGCCGAAGGCAAACGCGGCCGCGACCGCCACTGCGAGCTTCATGAACTTCATCTGTTGCTCCCCTGACCCGTCTCCGGGTCACTTTGTGGTCCCGCCGTCCGGCGGGGGTTCACTGCGACACAGCTGCGTTCACTGCCTTGCGTTGCTGCTCCCCGCGTCAAGACTGCGGTTGCTGGTGGACGTCGACGGTGGCTGGAAGCTCCACCGTGTACTTGAAGACCGAGACCCCGCGGCCGGCGCTCTGCGAGACGAACACCTTGCCGTCCGCGACAGCGAGATCGAGCGGAGCGATGAGCTGGCCGGGCGCCCACCCGCGCTCGCCGAAGTCGCCCAGGAACTCGAAGTCCTGGTCGAAGACGCTCACCACGCCGCGAAGCACGTCGGAGACGAAGAACCGACCCTGCTCGTCTCGCGCCACGCCGCCGGTGATGTTGAACTTGCCGGGCGAGCCCCCGTGCACGCCGAAGGAGCGAATGGCCCCCGCGGGCGAGACGACGAAGACCTTGAAGAGCGGAGCGTCGGTGAAGAGGAGGTTCCCCTCGTGATCGACGTTGAAGGCGTGCATCGTCGCGTCGTTGCGGTGCTTGGCCTCGATCTTCATGAGCTTCAGGAGATCGAACGAGGCGAGACACGCGCCGGAGAGGTCGGCGACGACGACCTTCATCCCGCCCTTGTCGGCGAGGTACAGCTTCTGATTCTGGTAGACGAGCGCGGTGGGCGAGAAGCTGCCGGAGATCTCGGCCGGCACGCCCTCCAGCTTCACCTCGCCCTTGAGCTCGCCGCGGAAGTTGCAGCGGAAGAGCTTCGGCTTGCCGGCCAGGTACGAGAGGGCGAGCAGGTCCCCGTCCTCGAGCGCAGCCACGGCGATGACGGCGCCGAGGTCGGAGTCGTCGCCGAACCGGAAGACCTCCATCCCGGCGTCGTTGAAGATGCCGACGGTGCCGTCGGTGGTGTCGACGACGAACACCTCGCGGTGGTCGCGGTCGTAGGTCAGCGAGGCCCAGCTCGAGGTCGCGGGACCGGTGCTGCTGGAGAGGTCGTAGAGGAACGAGCCCTTGGCCGGCATCGGAGGCCCACCCACCGCCGAGGCGCGACCCGACACCACCGCCAGGGCGGTGAAGAGGGTCAGCTTGGCGGCGAGGAACTTCATGGTGACTTCGCGCTCCTGTCGGCTGGTCTGCTGTCTCGGGCTCGGAGGGAAAAGCGTCCGGCCCGGCACTGCCTCTGCGTCCAGCCTCACGTCCGGGTGTACACCCCGCCTAAGCATCCGCAGTGCCAGCTGCGAGTCCGCGTAATTTGGGCGGTTTGTACGTGGACGCGTCCGCTGAGGTGGGGGAACGGAACCACCATTGGGCGCTATCACCCACAGGGCTTGGTCTATGGCGGGAGGCTCGCGCACCCCGAAAGGGGCTAATCCTCGACCGCCGCTGAGCCACCGCGCGAGAGCGTGCGCGACATCGCGCTGGATGAGCGCGACTGAGACCATCCGCGAGCGCGGCGCAGGCAATGCGCCTTCGCCTGGAGCTCTCGGGGAGTTCTGGCCCGACCTCGGCGCCGGCCGCTTCCCGAGGCTACTCGGGGCGGGGTGGGGGCCGGCGTGGCTCGCGACGGGCGCGAGCTGCCGAACGTCAGGTCATTCGCCGTAGGGATTGTAGTTGTACGCCTGGAACGAGCTCTGCGACCAGGCCGACTGGGCCCCGGCGCCGGTGTCGATCGCCATCACGCGCCAGTAGTAGTTCGCGCCGGGATAGGACTGCAGCCCATTGAGCGTGAACGAGGTGGTGGTCGTGGAGAGGTCGACGGGTCCGTAGAGGATCGTGGCGAAGGTCGCGGAGCTCGACACCATGACCCGGTAGCTGGTCGGTCCGACGGCGGAGCTGACCGCGTACCACTTCAACGTCACGGAGGCGCTCGTCGCCGGTTGTTCGACCGCCACGAGGTTCAGGAAGAGCGGATCGTTGTAGGCGGTCAGCCCCGAGGGCGCCGGCTCGAAGCCACCCGGCCCAGGCGAGGCGGTCACGAATGACGCGGGCTGGGCGGGCGCCTCGGCGAAGTTCCTGAGCGCGTCCGAGGAGCGGACCCGGTACTTGTAGGTCGCGCCATGGGCGAGCCCGGCGAGCGGCCAGACGTGGTGTGTCACGAGGCTCGCGTTTCCCTCGATCGTGGTGAGGTCGGTGGAGCCCCGCTCGACGTAGGTCGTCGTCGGCACGTTCGTATCCCAGACGATGCTCGCGGAGCTGGGGGTGATGTCGGTGACCGTCAGGTTCCGGATGACGGGCGGGGTCGTGACCACCTGCGGCAGCCAGTGCTGGTGGCAATGGCCGCAGTAGTCCCCCCTGGCCTCCGGGTGGTTGTCCCAGGTCGGCAGCGAGAAGTTCTGGATACCCTCGTGGCCGTGGCAGAAGAAGCACGGCTTCGATGTCGCGGTGGCCAGCGCCGGGGCGACGATGCGGGTGACGTTGTCGGTCGCCGAGCTGATGGTCGTGGCGCCGTCGTGGCACCCGCTCACCTTGCAGCCGGCGTGGACCTCGCCCAGGTGGCAGGCGGAGCAGAGCGCCTCGGCGCCCATGCCGGACCGAGCGATCGTTCCGCCCGGGATCGGCGTGTTGTTCACGGCGGGCGCGAAGAGGAAGGCGTTGGCGCTGGCGTGCGGCTCGTGGCACCAGGTGCAGTCGAGAGGCCCCTGCCCGACCTGGAAGCCCGCCGCGAGCGTGCCACCGAAGCCCGTGCCGGCACGTGCGCCGTGGAAATCCCCAGAGGACGTCGAGGCATACCCGAGCAGCAGGGGCGGGGTCTGGCCCGTGATCGTCTTTCCCAGGCCGTCGTGGCACGACGTGCAGAACACCGTGATCTGCGCCGGGGTCGCGGTCGCCGTCAGGGTGGTCGAGCCCGTGTCGGCGTCCACGACCGCCATGCTCGGATCGAAGTGGTTGGCGGTGCTGTGACAGCTCGTGCAGACGGGGGCGTTCGCCGCGAGCCCCTGCGTCGGGTCGATGCTGTGCGACGAGACCACGGCCGCGGACCCACCCTGCCACTGGCCGTGGCAGTTCGAGCAGCCGAGCGAACCGCCATTCCAGGAGACCGTCTGCGAACCGTGGCACGTCACCGTGCAGCTCGCGTTGCCGCTGACGTCCTTGGAGACGGTCCCGCTCACCGCGAACCCGTCGGAGAGCTGCGTCGTCGCGATGGCCAGCACACCTCCGCACGGATGGCAGATCTGGCAGGTGAAGAAGCCGCCCTGATGCGCCGCGTGCGCGCCGAGCGGCGAGCAAGTCTGCGCAGTCACCGCCTGCGTGCGCCTCGCCGCGGCGCGCTGGCTCGCGGTTGCTGGGCCGGACCCTCGATTGCACGCTGCGAGCGCTGCGAGGCAAACCGCCACCGCCAAGGCACGCTGGTTGGCACGGACGCTCGAGATACGCATCGGTTGCTCCCTCACTCCGCCGGCACACACTCGGGCCGCTGACCAAACCGAGCCGCCAAGCGAGCGCAACCTAACACACAGTCACGCTACTCCGGGTGTCACTCGCGTAGCATCGCGGTGCGGCCAAACGTCCGACATGACCCGCCTGGCAAGGTTTACCCGCCATTCGTCAATTGATATGGATCAATCGCCATCCCTCTCTCGGACCATCCCTGGCGCGGACCGGCCGCCTACGCGATCAGTCCATCAAGCCATGGCAGCCCACCGCCCTGTGGCACGATTGGGAGTCCCAACCGTCGATGCGCTTGCCGACATTCGCAGGGCTGTCCGCCGCGTCGGCCGAGAGGATGACATCCTTCACTCCGTTGACGTGCAGTGCCGGCGTAGGGACCGAGTGATCCGTGTACGGCGACGGGTAGTCCTGGTAACCGGCGTGGCACCAGCCGCACGGCAGGTTGCCGCCGATCATCCCGTTCACGACGTGCGCCCAGTGCATCCCGGTGTCGGGCGGCAGGCCATGGCAGGTCCCGCAGGTCGCCTGCGAGGCGCCGGCGGTCCACTTCGGCGTCACGTTCGTGCCGCGCGGGTTCGAGCCCGGGACCTGCTCCGCGAGGCGGATGGTGGCGCCGTGGCAGTACGTCGTGGCACAGGTACCCGTGGTGCGGTTCCAAGACGGCAGCACATTGCCGGTGGTGGCGACGCCGCCGAAGACCACCTGCGCCACGCCGTCGACGATGTGCCCGGGTGTCAAGGCGCTCTCGACCGCGACGTGGCAGCTCGTGCATGGCGTCGGGCCGGCCATGGCGCTGCCAGTGACGTGGATGGTGTGCGCCCCGACTCGCATCGAGTCGGCGGTATTGCCCCACGTCGTGCGCGGCGGTGCTCCTGTCTGATTGGCCGTGCCGCCGTGGCACATGATGCAGTTCTTCGACCAGGTGGAGACGCCCGCAGGCAGGTTCTGGTCGTGGCAATTGCTACAGAGGGCGAGATCGGGGCCGTGGCAGGTCTGACACGTCCCGAGGCCCTTGTTGGCGTCGAAGGCGTGGAAGGCGGTGCTCGCCTGGTCGAGCCACCCCGCGGAGTGGCCGCCGGTCGCTTCGGCCGTGCCGTCGAGGTGCAGCCCGCCCTGAGACGGCGGGATGACCGTGCCCTGGGCCGTCATCGTGCCCGGGTGACACTCCAGGCAACCCGTGAGCGCGCCGCTCGCGAGCTGTGGGTGTGGCGAGGCCGGCGGGAGGCCGTGGCAGGTGCCGCAGGCGGCCTGCTCCGCCCCACCGGTCCAGACCGGCGAGGCGGAGCCGTGGCAAGCGACGTTGCTGCACGCCGCGCTGCCGCGATCCCACGCCGGCGCGGGACCAGCGGCCTTCACCGCGCGCCCTGCGAAGCTGACCGTCGCGGTCGCGTCGTCGATGTGCCCCGCAGCGAAGGCGTCCACGGGCTTCACGTGGCACAGCTCGCACGCGAAGGCCGGCGAGATGGCGGTGCCGGCGACGTGCTTCGCGTGGGCGCCGACGCGGACGAGGTCGCCGCCGTTCCCCCAGGTCGCCCGCGGCGGCGCGGCGACGCCGGTCGCAGCGTCGCCGTGGCACATGGTGCAGTTCTTGGCCCACGCGAGCGTCGTGCCGTCGGGCAGCTTCGCGTCGTGACACTTGCCGCAGCCGACGTTCGCGATCCCGCCGTCCAGCGCGAGGCCGTGGCAGGTCTCGCAGTCGCCCAGGCCTTTGTTGGCGGAGAGGGCGTGGAAGCCCGGGTCGGCCGAGGTCATCCAGGTCGAGGGGTGCCCGTTCAGCTTCACCGTGCCGGCCGTATGGTTGGACCGGTCGTGGCAACGCACGCAATCGGCGGTGCCGGGGTTCGGCACGCCCAGCGCCGGGTGCGCCGGCGGTAGCGCCGCCGGCGCGTGGCAGGTGGTGCAATCGAGCGGGCCGGGCGTGTCCCAGGTGATGACGTGCATCGGGCTGCCGAGCGGCGCGTGGCAGGCGACGGTGCAGGTGGTCGGACCGGCGGCGGAGGAGAGCACGATGACACCGCCGGCGGTGCTCGTGCCGCCGGGATAGACGTAGGTCTCGAAGCCGTAGGTGCCGCCGTCGCCGGGGTGGCAGACGGTGCAGCTGAACCCGAGCTGCTGGTGCTTGTCGTGGGCGCCGGTGCCGACACAGGTGGCGGGCGTCGCGAGCTTGGCCTTCGCCGTGGCGAGGGCCCGCTCCGCGCCGCCCGAGCAGGCCGTGGCGAGGAGTGCGAGCGCGGCGCAGAGCGGCGCGAGGAGGGTGCGCGAGCGGGTCATGGCGAGCTCCGTGACGTCTTTGCGGTGCGTGCGGGGCGTCATGGTCGTGTCCTCGGACGGGGCGGTTACCATGTCTCGCTCCCGTGGCAGCTCGGGCTGCAGCTTCCGGTCGACGTACTCCAGGAGTTGATCTTGGTGCCGCTGCCACCGACGTCGCGCGTGCCGTTGACGTGAAGCGTCTTGTTCACGGTCGTTCCCGGCGTGGACGAGCTGTACCCCGAGTGGCACTGGCTGCAGCCGACCCTGTGCGAGCTGACGCTGGTGTGGTGTCCGGTCGACGGCGGGTTGCCGTGGCAGGCGGTGCAGGCGGTGATGGACGCGGACCAGGACGGATTCAGGGCGGTGCCGCCGGAGGTGGAGCCGCTTCGGCTCTTCACCGCGTGGCACCACGTGTTGCTGCACGTCACCGCGGTGGTGCCGCTGCGCGGCGTGTAGGTGCCGGCCCGGAGGTTGACGTTGCTCGCGCCGGTGAAGCCCACGTCGTTGACCCCGTTGGCGTGCGTCGTCGCGTAGGTGCCGACGCTGGCGTGGCAGTTCTGGCAGGCCATGCCGCTCGAGTAGGTGCCGCCGCCGACGAGGTGCTTCTGGTGCGCGCCGACGCGGAGGCCGGTGGAGGCGGCCAGCGTGTCGACCGGCGGCGCGGCGTTGAGCGGCGCGGCCGCGGTGGCGGTCTGACCCGCCTTGCCGTGGCAGGACGTGCAGGTCATCGCCACCACGTCGAGGGCGCCGTTGAGATGGGCCGCCTTGTTGACGGTCGTCGCCGTGTACCCGGTGTGGCAGGTCCCGCAGGCGGTGCTGGCCGGGTGGCCGCCACCGGGCGGGCTGCCGTGGCAGGAGGTGCAGGAGAGGGTGACGTCTTGCGCCCAGGCGATGGAGGCGTTCGCGCCGTTCTTGAACGCGCCGTGGCAGTAGGTGTTGGCGCAGGTGGTGCCGTTCCAGGTGGGGTTCGGCGTGACGCCGCCCCAGCTGGCGTTCTTCGCGAGCGGGCCGAAGGCGAAGGCGACCGCGCCGTTGACGTGGCTCGTGTCACCGGCCGCCGGCACGGCGTTGAAGTGGCACTCGGAGCAGGCGATGGGCGATGTGCGGAAGCCGGCCTGGTTCACGTGGCCCAGGTGGGCGCCGACGCCGCGGGCGGCGACGGTCGGGTCGCCGGTCGCATCGATGGGCGGGGCCGCCTTGACGTTCGCGTCGGCGCCGGAGATCCCGACCCGGTTCACGTCGCCGTGGCATGAGGTGCAGGTCATCGGCACCACGTCCACGGTGCCGTTCCGGTGCGTGGCGACGTTGACCGAGCTGTTCGTGTAGCCGGCATGGCAGCTGCCGCAGCCGGTGCTCTGCGAGTGAGGCAGCGCCGGCGGATCCCCGTGGCAGGAGGTGCAAGACATCGTCACGTCGACGCGGCCGTTCAGGTGCTGCGCGAGGTCGACGCTCGTCGCCGTGTAGCCGGGGTGGCAGGCGGCGCAGTTCGTCGACGGGTCATGCGGCGGCGGGGGCGGGGCGCCGTGGCAGGTGCCGCAGGCGGCCTGCGTGCCGTTCACCATCGTCCAGACCGGCGCGTTGAACGTGTTGCCGCCGGGGAACTGGCCGTGGCAGTAGCTCGCCGAGCA
>WNGL01001941.1_pt1 | contig 25200 bp, 22 predicted proteins | sample 5400591 | NCBI WGS metagenome assembly WNGL01 (sample SAMN13153377, study PRJNA577476) | soil metagenome | isolation source: 80 cm soil or saprolite under Garry oak tree replicate 1 | place: USA:California | collected 2016-06-15 | reverse complement strand
CCAGCGCGAGGACGAACATCAGCACCGCGAACACCGCGGCGCCGAGGATCAGCGGGCGCCGATCGCCCAGCGCCCGGCGCCGCACGATCAGCCAGATCGGCGCGATCGTGGCGATCGACCCCGTGTAGATGCCCAGCTCGTGGACCTGCAGGTAATCCGCCGGACTGTAGGCACGCTTGACGAAGACGTAGGGCGACCACAACTGCGCCGCGTTCCAGGGAGACAGCGAATACGTGAGCGCGAACGATCTGGGAAGCACCGAACGGATGGAGTGCCCGGCGGCGTCAAGCATCGGCAGCAACTGAATCGCGCCAAGCAGGAAGCCCGTGATCATCGCGACCGCGCACGGCGCCAGACGCCGCCAGCGCGCGGTCTCCACCGCCCGTAATGCGGCAAACCCCGATGCGGCGAGCAGGTTCCACCACACCGCCTGTGGAAACCCGAGCAGCACCTCCGAGGCGAGCACGAGCGCAACGCCTGTGTATCCCGTGACTCGTTCGATCGGACGATCGCCGGCGATCAGCAGATCGATGCACGCGAGCAGCCAGGGCAGATGCGCGGTGACCGCAACGACATTCATGTGGGGATGGTGCAGCAGCTGGAAGCCGCTGAACGCAAACAGCATCCCGCCGAAGAGCGCAGCGGCCGCCGTCAGGCGCAGGCGACGAAGGAGCCAGTACATCCCGGCGAACCCGATCGCGTAGCTCGCGAGGAATTCGAGATTGAACGCGATCGTCAGCGGAAGGAAACGGTACAGAAGCAGGTGCATCGGGTGCAGCATGCCCAACTGCCCTTCTCCGTGCAGGTAGAGGCCGCCAAAGAGCGCCGGCGTCCAGAGCAGAAGATGCCCGGCACGCAGTGCGTTCGCATACAGATATCGCAGCGGAAGGTGAAAGTTTCCCAGGTCGTCGAACACGAAGACGCGGCCGGTCGCGAGCGGCCACGCGAGCGGGAAGAACAACGCCAGGCTGCACAGTCCCGCCACCCAGCACAGCACGCGGTCGTTTCGACGTCCTCCGGCGGAATTCATGCCGACGCTGCGGGTTTCCGGAAGGCGAGAATCAGCTCACCGCGCAGGATGTACCGGGTCGCCTCGTGCGCGAACCCGCGACGCACGAACTCCGCGAGCAGCGACCGGCGCGTGTAATGCGAGATGTGCTCGTCAGCATACCCGCCCGGCGCGAAGAATCCGTACAGCTTCTCGATATAGACCCATTCCAGACGGTCGTAATCCGGTGTGCCGAGCACGAGGCGTCCGCCCGGTTTGAGCACGCGGCACAGCTCGTCGAGTACCGATGGACTCATGGCAACGTGCTCGATCACCTGCGAGCAGAGTACGCACGGAAACGTCTCAGTCGCAAACGGCAGCGCAAAGGCGCTGCCGCGAACGAGCGGCGCCTCGAACCTTCGGGCGAACCGCAGCTTGTTCGCGAGGATGTCGAGCGCCACGCTGCCGGGCGGCAGCGCGCCGATGATGTGGCTCGAGCCGCACCCGACGTCGAGCACGGGCCCTTCCCCGGCGATCAGTTCGGTGATGTACCGATACCGGCTCCGCTGCCAATAGCGCTGCAACGGAATGACGCTGTCGTGCGCGCGGAAGTCGTAGTCGGCGGCGGCGATCGAATTGCGGAGCTTCCATAACCTCCAGGCCGTTCTCACATACGCCGTCGTCAACCGGCGGTGCGCTTTGGTCCGCACGGCCGGATTCGGCGCATACGTCATCGGGATCTCACGAACCCGCCACCCGGCGGCGTAGGCGCGGACGAGCACTTCCTGCAGGATGTCGTAGCCGCTGGCTTCCAGCGCCAGCGTGTTCACGACGCGGGCATGATACAGACGCAGGGCGCTCGACACATCATGGATGCCGAGGCTCAGCGCGCGGCGGAATGCGAGATTGAGCGCGCGGCTGCCGGCGGTGCGCGCGAGGGACATCCGAGTCTGCGCGCCTGGCACGTAGCGCGACGCGATCACGACTTCCCCCTCGAGCCGGTGCGCCCAGAGTTGCTGGATCACCGTCGCCGGATTCCACACGTCGGGGTCGAGCGTGATGATGAACTCGCCGTGCGCCGCACGGAATCCTGCGCGGACGGCCGAGCCCGCGCCGTCCGCGCCGGATTCGAGCGCGAGGATCTCCACCGGCCCCGCGATCGCGTCCGCGGCGCGGCGCACCTCGACCAGGAACGGCGCCGGATCGCTCAGCTGGTCGACGCCCGCGACGAGGATCGTGAGGTCGATCAGATCTTGGGAAGCGTCACGCCGGTCTGCTTGAGGTACTTGCCCTTCTTGTCCGCGTAGGACACCTCGCACGGCTCGTCCCCCTGGAAGAACAGGACCTGCGCGAGCCCTTCGTTCGCGTAAATCTTGGCGGGCAGCGGCGTCGTGTTCGAAATCTCGAGCGTGACCGTGCCTTCCCATTCCGGCTCGAACGGCGTCACGTTCACGATGATGCCGCACCGCGCGTAGGTCGACTTCCCGAGACAGATCGTCAGGATGTCGCGCGGGATGCGGAAGTACTCGACCGTCCGCGCCAGCGCGAACGAATTGGGCGGGACGATGCAGATGTCGGCTTTGATGTCGACGAACGAGCGCGGATCGAAATTCTTCGGGTCGATCACCGTGCTGTTGATGTTCGTGAAGACCTTGAACTCGTCGGCGACGCGGATGTCGTAGCCGTAGGACGACAACCCGTACGAGACGACGCCGGAGCGGACCTGACGGTCCTCGAACGGCTCGATCATGCGGTGCTCGAGGGCCATCCGGCGGATCCACGCGTCGGACTTGATGCCTGCCATATCAGTTGCCAGTTGCCAGGTGCCGGTTGCCGGTCATCTGTTCAATTCGACGCCCGGGAAGAAGTACCCGAGTTCGTACGCCGCGGTATCCGGCGCATCGGAGCCGTGCGTGGCATTGTTTTCGATCGATGTGCCGTACTCCTTGCGCAGCGTGTTCGCCTCCGCTTTCGCCGGGTCGGTCGCGCCCATCAGCGTGCGCCATTTCCTGATCGCATCGGGCGCTTCGAGCGCGATCACGACGGCGGGGCCGGATGACATGAAACTGGTCAGGCTCGCGAAAAACGGACGCTCCCGATGCACGGCGTAGAAGCCTTCGGCCTCTTTCTTCGTCAAATTCACGAGCCGCATGGCACGAATAGTGAATCCGCTGTCCTCGATGCGCTGAATGATCCGGCCCGTGTGGCGTGCGGCCACGGCGTCCGGCTTGATGATGGCCAACGTTCGCTCAGACATATCCAACGAATTATAGTGCAGGGCCCGACAAGGAGCATCCAATGCCAGTGCGACACTCACGTCCGGACGAGCATGAAGGCGCCGTCGAAGGGGATCGACCGACCGACAACCCGCAACAGGGAAACGCCAACGCGCCCGCGCTGGACGAACAGGGCCTGCCGAACGACTGCGACAAGGTCGACGAGGATCGGCTCGGCGCCACTCTCGACGAGACCCAGGGCTGAAACGCTGTCAACTGCCAAGTCCAACTCCCAAAGCGCCCGGGTTCGAGCCACCTTGGATAGTTGGAGATTGGGTGTTGGGAGTTATCGTGAAGCCGTCGTCTTTGTGCCCGGCTTCAGGTACTTGTTATACCAATCCAGGTAGCGCTGATAGCGATCGATCTTGTACGTCGGCGTCGTGATGCCGTGGAACTGGCTCGGGTAGATCACGAGCTGCGTCTCGACGCCAAGGCTCTTGAGGGCCTGGTACATCTGTTCGCCGCCGACGAGGGGCACGTTGAAGTCCTTGTCGCCGCCGAGAAACAGCGTCGGCGTGTGGATGCGATCGGCGTGGAAGAAGGGATATGAGATCTTGATCCAGAGGTCCTGTGCCTTCCACGGCGGGCCGATCTCATTCTCGTACTGCGAGATGTATTCGTCGACGCCGTACATCGTCAGCTGCAGCGCGCTCCCGGCGCCGCTGGTGGCCGCCTTGAAGCGCGGATCGGTCGCGATCGTGTAGTCGGTCAGGATCCCGCCGTAGCTCCAGCCGCCGATGCCGAGCCGATCCGGATCCGCAAGGCCGCTCTTCTGCACGTAGTCCATGGCCCCGAGCAGGTCCACGACCTCCTTGTCGCCCCAGTCCGCGAAGATCGCCTTCTGGTACGCGCTGCCGCGCCCGTTGCTCCCGCGGTAATTCACCGCGACGACTACATAGCCGTTCGCGGCGAACAGCTCGCGCTCGAAGCTGAACGCGTGCTCGTCCTGGCCGTTGGGGCCACCGTGGATCCGGAGCAGCGTCGGATACTTTTCTCCCTGCCGATACGTCGCCGGCTTGACGATCAGGCCGTGCACCTCCGTGCCGTCCTTGCTGGTCGACGTAAACTCCTCCGTCGCCCCCAGCAGCACCTTCGACAACCACTCGTCGTTCTGGTGCGACAGCCGTCGCAGCTTGCCGTTCTCCAGCGCAGAGACCTCGGGCGGCTCGGTATCAGTCGACACGAGCGCGGCAAAGCCACCGTCGCCTGGGCCCGGCGACAGATTGCCAATCACGCTCTTCGTCGTCACGAGACGCTCGATGCGCCCGCCACCAGCGGCCACTCGCGCGGGATACTGTGATCGATCGTCCACGATCAGGAAAGTCAGCGACGAGCCGTCTTTCGACCACTGCGGCGCGCGCACGGGGCGATCGAGCGACTCGGCCAGGATGTGAGGCTGGCCGCCAGACGTCGCGATCACGGCGAGTTTGTTCTGGTTGTAAGCCGAGTACTTGATGTCTTCGCCCGTCACGTACGCGATCTGCCTGCCGTCAGGACTCCACGACAGCGGTCCGTTATCCGACAGCGGCGACATTGTCACCTGGCGGGGCTGCGCGCCGATCCTCGCGTCGATGACCCAGACGTCGGTATTGTCGTTGCGGTCGAGGTCCCCGGTTCCGCGCTTGCTCACAAAGGCGATCTGCGTGCCGTCTGGAGACCAGACGGGCGACGATTCATCGTACAGCGAGCCGGGCGTGAGCACCTCGGCCTTCTTCGCGGCAAGGTCGAACAGGTACAAGTGCGTGTGCTCGTTCCGCAGGTAACCGCTGATGTCTTCCTTGAAGTGATACCGGTCGATGACGATTGGCGGCGCGGTCTTCTTCTTGTCGGCATCCTTGTCGTCGTCTTTGGGATCGCGCGGATCGGGCTCGTTGACGACGAACACGAGGCGCTTCGCGTCGGGCGACCATGCATACTCCGAGATGCCGCCTTTCACGTCGCTGACCTTGACGGCTTCGCCGCCCGCGCGGTTCATCAGCCAGAGCTGCCCGCCCTTCGCGCCCTGCCGCGAGGACACGAAGGAGAGGTACGTGTTGTCGGGACTCCAGCGCGGCTGCGATTCGTTGTCCGACGAAGAGGTCAGCTGGAGCTCCCGCGCGCCATCCCAGCTCGCCATCCAGATGTCGGAATCGTTCTTGTCGGTATCCTTGATCGCACGCGACACGACGTAAGCGACCCACTTGCCGTCGGGTGACCGCTGGGGATCGCGGACATCCTTGATGTTGTAGACGTCGTCGACGGCGAGTGGACGCTTCTGGGCCAAAGCCCCGGCGGGAATGACCAACAAGCACGCCAACAATGGTCCGAAAACACTCTTAGTCATTCAGCATTCAGCATTCGCCTTACCGGTGTTCTTCCATGACGGCGTCGAGCACCTCGCGTCCAGGGCGGAGCTTCTCGATCGGCAGGAAGGCGAGCGGCTCGTCGACGATGTTCAGCTGCGTCAGAAAGTCGTCCTTGTCGGGCTCGATATAGATGATGCCGGTTGCGAACTCGCCGCGCGCCGTCGTTTCGTGCAGCAGGCGGATGGCCGCGAGCTTGTCGGTCGGGTTGTAATCCTCCGCGAGCTTCTTCAAATACAGCTTCGATCCGTCGTGCATCGTGACGGCGGTCGTCGTGCCCGGATCGTAATCGACGGTGATGTCCTCGAAGAACGGCACGAAGTTCACTTCGCCAGCCGTCTCGTCGTGCTCCTTCGCGTAAGCGTAGCTCTTCGTCGAGCCCTCGTGATCGTTGAACGTCACGCACGGCGAGATCACGTCGATCATCGACGTTCCGCGATGGCTCAGTGACGCCTTGAGGATCGAGAGGAGCTGCTTCTTGTCGCCGGAGAAGGATCTCGCCACGAACGAGGCGCCCAACTGGATGGCGAGCGCGCAGGTATCGATCGGCAGGAGGTCGTTGACGACGCCATTCTTCAGCGTGGATCCCAGGTCCGCCGTCGGCGAGAACTGTCCCTTCGTGAGGCCGTAGCAGCCGTTGTCTTCGATGATGTAGACCAGCGGCAGGTTGCGGCGCATCAGGTGGACGAACTGGCCGATCCCAATCGCGCCCGTGTCGCCGTCGCCGCTCACGCCGATCGCCAGCATCTTCCCGTTGGCGAGCAGCGCGCCGGTGCCGACCGACGGCATCCGGCCGTGGACGGAATTGAACCCGTGCGCGTCACCCAGGAAATACGCCGGAGTCTTGCTCGAGCAGCCGATGCCCGACAGTTTGAGCACGCGCTTCGGATCGATGCCCATCTCGAAGCACGCGTCGATCACGCGCTCGGAGATGGCGTTATGCCCGCAGCCGGCACACAGCGTCGTCTTGCCGCCGCGATACGGTGCGATCTCGAGCCCGAGGCGATTCTTCTTGGCGTCCATCCGGTCCTTTCCCTCTGGTAGTCCGCGTGGTCCGCGGCTAGTCCTCTCGCATCACCGCCACAACCGCGGCGGCCACGGCGTGACCTGCCGGCCGCGTCTTGCGGCCTTCCTGAATCAGGATTTCGTCGGTCACCGATCGCGCGTCGATCGGCAGGCCGTTGTAATGAAGCACGCTTCGCGCGTGGTTCGTCGCATCGACTGGCAGATCGGCCCTCAAGAGCATCTTCATCTGGGCGTCGCGGTTCTGCTCGACCACGTAAATGCGCGGATACCGCCGCATGAACGCCGCCACTTCGTCAGGGAAGGGATACGCGCGGATCCGCAGGTAGGCCGTACGGATCCCGGCCTCCTGTTCGAGCTGCACGCGGCTCTCGACGACCGCCCAGTGGCTCGAGCCGTAAGCGATGATGCCGATCTCCGCCTCGGCGTCCTCCACGATCGGCTGCGGCACCAGCTTTTTCGCCGTCTCCTGCTTGCGCACGAGCCGATCCACGTTGCGCTGGTAGTCGTCGGGCCGCTCGCTGTACTGCCCGCGCTCGTTGTGCCCCGAACCGCGCGTGAAGTACGACGGCATCCCGGTGCCGGGCAAGGAGCGATAGGTGATGCCGTCGCCGTCGACGTCCTTGTATCGACCCCACTCGCCACCCAGGCGCTTCACCGTGTCCGCGTCGAGCACTTTGCCGCGATCGAACGGCTTCTCGGGATACGTGAACGGATGCGACATCCACATGTTCATCCCGAGATCGAGATCGCTCATGACGAAGACAATCTGCTGCAGGCGCTCGGCCAGATCGAAGGCGTCCATCGCCATCTGGTAGCACTCTTCGACCGAGTTCGGGATGATCAGGATCTGTCTCGTGTCGCCGTGCGACAGCAGCGCCGTCTTCGCGATGTCCCCCTGCGCGGTGCGGGTCGGCAGACCCGTTGACGGGCCGACCCGCTGGATGTCGAAGATCACGCCTGGAACTTCCGCGTAATACGCGAGGCCGGCGAACTCGCTCATGAGGGAAATGCCCGGGCCCGAGGTGGAGCTCATGGCGCGCGCGCCTGCCCACCCCGCGCCGAGCACCATGCCAATCGAGGCAATCTCGTCTTCCGCCTGGACGATCGCGTACGTCGCCTTGCCGGTCGCGTTGTCCATCCGGTACTTCTTCATGTACCCAATCAGCGATTCCGGCAGCGACGAAGACGGCGTGATCGGATACCAGGCGACGACGGTGACGCCGCCGAACATGGCGCCGAGCGCGGCGGCCGTGTTGCCCTCGATCAGGATCCTGTCGCCGCCCTTGTTCATCCGCTCGATCACGAACGGATCCTGCTTCTGCAGGTTCTGCTGCGCGTACTCGGCGCCCGCCTTCAGCGCGCCCATGTTCAGATCGGCGGCCTTGACCTTCTTCCCGAACTGTTTGCGCAGGGCCTTCTCCATCTCGCCCATCTCGATGTTCAGGAGCGCCGAAAGGACGCCGTCGTAAATCATGTTCTTCACGAGACGCCGCAGCTTGGCGTCCGTGCAGACCGTGGCGACGATCTTGTCGAAGGGAACGGGATAGAAGGTGAGATCGGTCCGCAGATCCTTCAGTTTCAGCGGTTCGTCGTAGAGCACGCCGCGGCCGGGCTCCAGCGCGAGGACGTCTTCCTTCGCCGTTTCCGGATTCATCGCGACGAGAAAGTCCACGTCCCTCTTCCGCGCGACGAAGCCGTCCTTGTTCGCGCGGACGGTGTACCACGTCGGCAGCCCGGCGATATTCGACGGAAACATGTTCTTACCCGAGACGGGCACGCCCATCTGGAAGATCGACCGCAGGAGAACGAGATTGGCTGTCTGACTTCCCGACCCGTTGACCGTCGCGACCTGGATGCTGAAATCGTTGACGATGCGTTCCATTTACGCCCTCAGAAGCTCCTTCACGGCTGCCCCGATGTCTGCGGGACTCTTCACCACGTGCACGCCGGCAGCCGACAGCGCTTCCATCTTTTCGGCCGCCGTGCCTTTGCCCCCGGCGATAATCGCGCCCGCATGTCCCATCCGGCGGCCGGGGGGCGCCGTCTGGCCGGCAATGAAGCCGACAACCGGCTTGCGGAAGTTCGCCTTGATCCACGCCGCCGCGTCCTGCTCGGCGTTCCCGCCGATCTCCCCGATCATCGCGACGGCTTCGGTCTGCGGATCGGCCGCGAACAGCGACAATGCGTCGATGAAGCTCGTACCGATCAGCGGATCCCCGCCGATCCCGATACATGTCGTCTGCCCCAGCCCGAGCATGGTGAGCTGGTGAATCGCTTCATAGGTCAACGTGCCGCTCTTCGACACGATGCCGACGCGCCCTTCCTTGCAGATGTGTCCCGGAATGATACCGGCTTTGGCCTGCCCGGCTGTAATCAGGCCTGGACAGTTGGGCCCGATGACGCGCGTCCGGCCGCCGCGGACGGCGGCGAACACCCGCATCATGTCGAGCGTCGGGATCCCCTCGGTGATGCACACGGCGAGCGGCAGCTGCGCATCCGCCGCTTCGAGGATCGCGTCCGCGCCGCCGGCGGGTGGGACGAAGATCACCGAGGCGTTCGCGGCCGTCGCCTTGACGCAGTCGGCCACCGTATTGAACACGGGCCAGCCGTCGTGCGTCGTGCCGCCCTTTCCCGGCGTCACGCCGCCGACGACGGTCGTGCCGTATGCGGCGGCCGCCTTCGCGTGAAACGTCCCCTCGCGGCCCGTGATCCCCTGGACCATCAGGCGCGTGTTCCTGTCAATCAATACTGCCATATAAAGATTCGTAGCGCAGGCCTTCAGGCCTGCCTCCGCCAGGGCAGGGCTACCGCCCCGCGCTACGGGCCGCCGCCACGACTTTCTGCGCCGCCTCGCTCATGGTGTCGGCCGTCGTGAAGTTGAGGCCGCTTTTTTCGAGCATCTGCTTGCCCTGCTCGACGTTGGTGCCCTCCATCCGGATGACGATCGGCACCGGCACGCCGAGTTCCTTGACGGCCGCGATCACGCCCTCCGCGAGCACGTCGCAGCGCAGGATGCCGCCGAAAATGTTGATGAGCACCGCGCGGACGGCCTTGTCGGCCATCAGGATCCGGAACGCGTTCCTGATCTGCTCGGCGCTGGCGCCGCCGCCGACGTCGAGAAAGTTGGCTGGCTCGCCGCCTGCCAGCTTGATGATGTCCATTGTCGCCATCGCGAGGCCGGCGCCGTTCACCATGCAGCCCACGGTGCCATCGAGCTTGATGTAGTTGAGGCTGTATTTCGATGCTTCGACCTCGAGCGGATCCTCTTCGCTGGTGTCGCGCAGCTGCTTGATATCTGCGTGCCGGAAGAGCGCGTTGTCGTCGAAATTCATCTTCGCGTCGAGCGCGAGAAGGTTCCCCTCGTCGGTGACGATCAGGGGATTGATCTCGAGCAGCGAGGCGTCGGTCGCGACAAACGCGTTGTAAAGGGCGGTGATCACTTTGACGGCCTGCGCAACCTGGCCGCCTTCCAGCCCGAGCGCGAACGCGAGCTGCCGCGCCTGATAGGCGCTGAGGCCGATCCCGGGATGGATGAACGCCTTGAAGATCTTCGCGGGCGCCTCTGCCGCGACCTTTTCGATCTCGACGCCTCCCTCGGAGCTCACCATCAGCACGAGCCGCTCGGTCGTCCGATCGAGCACGAGCCCCAGATACAGCTCGCGCTCGATCCTGAGCCCTTGCTCGATGAGAACGCGCTGCACCTTCTGTCCGGCAGAACCCGTCTGGTACGTCACCAGGTTCATGCCGATCATCTTCTGCGCGGCGTCTCGCGCTTCATCAGGCCCCTTGACGACTTTGACGCCGCCGCCCTTGCCGCGTCCGCCCGCGTGGATTTGCGCCTTGACGACGACGGTACCGCCGAGCCGACGGGCAACAGCGGCGGCGTCGGCCGCGTTGAACGCGACTTCGCCCTCGGGCACGGGAACGCCGTAGGTCGCAAGGATCGCCTTCGCCTGGTACTCGTGGATCTTCATCGCGTGATCCTTTAATCATACGCTATCATCGGAGGTTGATGTCGTCCTTCAGGAGCGTGTTCTCGTCGTCGGTCGGCACGAAGCTGCTGATTGGCGCGACCGGACTGCTCCTCTTCGCGTATCTCCTCCTTCACCTGGCCGGCAATCTTCTCGTCTTCGTTGGCCAGGACACGTTCAACCATTACTCGCACATGCTGATCTCCAATCCGCTGACGGTGCCGGTGGAGATCGCCCTTGCGCTCGTGTTCGTGCTGCACGTGTACAAGACGGTCGTGATGTGGCTGGGCAATCGGCGCGCACGCCTGGTGGGATACGAGAAGAAGACCTGGGCGGGCCACACGAGTCGGAAGAGCCTCTCGTCGACGACGATGATCTGGACCGGGCTCGTAACGCTCGTGTTCGTCGGGATTCATCTCGCGCAGATGAAGTACGGCGCGTGGTACGAGATCGGCAACCCGGCCATCCGCGATCTGTACCGGACGGAGCTGGAGGTGTTCGCCTCGCCGATCTGGGTCGCCGTCTACGTGGCGTGCATGATCCTGATCGGGTTTCATCTGCGGCACGGCATCTCCAGCGCGTTCCAATCGATCGGCGCGAATCATCCGGTCTACACGAAGCGGCTCGTCGTGATCGGCACCATCCTGGCGATCATCATCGGCGGCGGCTTCGCCGTCATTCCGATTTGGGTGTACCTGACGCAATGAAGGGTTCAAGAGGTTCAATGGGTTCAACAGGTTCCGGTTCCACCTGGCGCCTCAGGTCATTAGACGCGAACCTGACCCCGCACCCGAACCTGAACCCGAACCCAGAACCGGAACCCGTTGAACCCATTGAACCCCTTGAACCCAACGCCGTTGAACCACGAAGGCTGCGCTGTGATTCTTGATGCTCGTGCGCCCGGCGGCCCCCTCGCGGACAAGTGGGATCGGCACCGCTTCGAATCGAAGCTGGTCAGCCCCGCGAACCGCCGCAAGTACACCGTCATCATCGTCGGCACGGGCCTGGCCGGTGCGTCGGCCGCCTCGTCGCTGGGCGAGCTCGGATACCAGGTCAAGAGCTTCTGCATCCACGACAGCCCCAGGCGGGCACACAGCATCGCGGCGCAGGGGGGCATCAACGCCGCGAAGAACTATCAGAACGACGGCGACAGCATCCAACGGCTGTTTTACGACACGATCAAGGGCGGCGATTACCGGGCGCGGGAGGCGAACGTCTATCGCCTCTCGCAGTTGAGCGCCAACATCATCGACCAGTGCGTCGCGCAAGGGGTGCCGTTCGCGCGCGAATACGGCGGCCTGCTGGACAACCGGTCCTTCGGCGGCGCGCAGGTCTCGCGCACGTTCTACGCGCGAGGGCAGACCGGCCAGCAGCTCCTGCTCGGCGCGTACCAGTCGATGATGCGCCAGGTGGAACGCGGTTCCGTCGACATGTTCCCCAACCGCGAGATGCTCGACCTCGTGATCGTCAACGGCCAAGCGCGCGGCATCGTCTGCCGCAACCTGATCACCGGAGCGCTGGAGCGCCACGCGGCGCACGCCGTCGTGCTCTGCACGGGCGGCTACGGAACCGCGTACTACCTCTCGACCAACGCAGTCAATTCGAACGTCACGGCCTCGTGGCGGGCGCACAAGCGCGGCGCGTTCTTCGCCAACCCGTGCTATACGCAGATCCACCCGACGTGCATCCCGGTCTCCGGCACGCACCAGTCCAAGCTGACGCTGATGTCCGAAAGCCTCCGCAACGACGGGCGCGTCTGGGTGCCGAAACAGCCTGGCGACACGCGTCCGCCCCGGCAGATCCCCGAGGCGGAGCGCGACTACTACCTGGAGCGCAAATACCCGGCCTTCGGGAACCTCGTGCCGCGAGACGTCGCGTCACGCAACGCGAAGGGCGTCTGCGACGAAGGACGCGGCGTCGGTGAGAGCGGGCTCGCGGTGTACCTCGATTTCAGCGACGCCATCAGCCGCCAGGGGCGCGAGGTGATCACTGCGCGATACGGCAATCTCTTCGACATGTACCGGAAGATCACCGACGAGGACCCGTACGAGGCGCCGATGCGCATCTATCCGGCGATGCACTACGCCATGGGCGGCCTCTGGGTGGACTACAACCTGATGAGCAACGTGGCCGGGCTGCACGTCCTCGGCGAAGCGAATTTCTCCGATCACGGCGCGAACCGCCTCGGCGCAAGCGCACTGATGCAGGGGCTCGCCGACGGGTACTTCGTCATCCCTTACACGCTCGCAGATTATCTCGGCGGCACGGCGCTCCCGCCGGTCTCCACCGACCACGACGCTTTCAGGGAGGCCGAACAGACCGTGCAGGCCCGCATCGACAAGCTCCTCAACGTCAAGGGCCATGAAACCCCGCGGCAGCTCCACCGCCGGCTCGGCCAATTGATGTGGGACGACGTGGGGATGTCGCGCAACGAACAAGGCCTGAGACATGCGCTGGCCGAACTCCCCCGGCTGCGCGATGAGTTCTGGCAGAACCTGTCCGTCCCGGGCGATCCGAACAATCTGAACAAGAATCTCGAATACGCCGGCCGCGTCGCCGATTACCTGGAGTTCGCGGAAACGCTGACGCTCGACGCGCTGCATCGAACCGAATCCTGCGGCGGCCACTTCCGTGAAGAGAGCCAGACGCGCGAGGGCGAGGCGCTCCGGGACGACGCGAATTTCTCGTACGCGGCGGCGTGGGAGTTCAAGGGCGTCGGCGCCAGGCCGGAGCTCCACAAGGAGCCCCTGCACTTCGAATACGTCAAGCCGACGCAGAGGAGTTACAAATGACAGCTCCCAGCTCCCAGCGGCCAGCTCCCAGCTGGAGACTGGACGCTGGAAGCTGGAAACTGGAAGCTGGAAGCTGGAAACTGACACGAGACGCGAGCAGCGATGCGAATAACCCTCAGAGTCTGGAGACAAGCTGGTCCCACCGAACGGGGCAGGCTCGTCGAGTACGTGGCCGAGAGCGTCTCAGCCGACATGTCCTTCCTCGAGATGCTCGACGTGGTGAACGAGGGACTGATCGCGAAGGGCGAGGATCCCATCGCGTTCGACTCCGACTGCCGCGAAGGCATTTGCGGAACCTGCGGCTTCCTCATCGACGGTCTCGCCCACGGCCCGCGGCGCGGCTCGGCTGTCTGCCAGCTGCACATGCGATCGTTCCGCGACGGCGACACGCTGATCCTCGAGCCGTGGCGCGCCCGCGCCTTCCCAATCATCAAGGATCTCGTCGTCGATCGCAGCGCGTTCGATCGGATCATCCAGGCGGGCGGGTATACCTCCGTCAATGTCGGCGGCGCGCAGGATGCCAACGCGATCCTGATTCCGACCCCGACGGTCGAGCAGGCGATGGATTCCGCCGCGTGCATCGGCTGCGGCGCCTGCGTGGCCGCGTGCAAGAACGCCTCGGCGGCGCTCTTCACCTCGGCGAAGGTCTCTCACCTCGCACTGCTGCCGCAAGGGCAGGTCGAGCGCGCCGCCCGCGTCGTCCACATGGTGGACCGCCACGACGCCGAAGGCTTCGGCAGCTGCTCGAACGAAGGCGAATGCGAAGCCGTCTGTCCGAAGGAAATCCGAATCACCAACATCGCGCGGATGAATCGCGAGTATCTGAAGGCCACTCTCCTGCGCGGAAGCTAGTGTCCCGTCACTAGATCTCAGACTTTGATGACGTCGGTCAGTTCCCTGACCGCGGCCGCGGATTTCTTCAGCGCGGCGTCCTCGTCCGGCGTGAGCGTGATCTGGATGATCTGCTCCACTCCTCCCGCGCCCAGCTTCACGGGCACACCGACGAAAAGATCGTTGATGCCGTATTCGCCTTGAAGGAAGACGGAGCACGGGACAATCTTTTTCTTGTCCTTGAGGATGATTTCCACCATCTCCGCCGCGGCCGATCCGGGGGCGTACCATGCGCTGGTGCCGACCAGCTTCGTGATTTCCGCGCCTCCGTCCGCCGTGCGCTTTCCGATCGCCGCGATCGTCTCCGCGCTCAGTCCCGGATAGTCCGGCAGGGGAATTCCCGCGATCGTCGAGTAGCGCGGCAGCGGCACCATCGTGTCGCCGTGTCCGCCAAGGACGAACGCGTGAATATTTTCGACCGAGACGCCGGTCTCCATCGCGATGAACGTCCGCATGCGGGCCGAGTCGAGCACGCCCGCCATCCCGATCACGCGTTCGCGCGGGAATTTGCTCAAGCGATAGACCGCCTGGCACATCGCATCCAGCGGATTGGCCACGGGAACGATGATGCAGTTGGGGGAGTACTTGACCACCTGCTCGGTGACCGACTGCATGATCTTGTAGTTGATTTGAAGCAGGTCGTCCCGGCTCATGCCGGGCTTCCGGGGCACGCCCGACGTGATCACGACGACATCGGAATTCGCCGTCTCCCTCCATCCGGCATCGTCCGCGCCGGCGCCGATGATCCGCGAGTCGGATCCCTCGATCGGGCAGGCTTCGTACATGTCGAGCGCGATGCCCTTCGCCTTTTGATCGGCGATGTCGATGATGACGACGTCCGCGAGTTCTTTGTCGGCGATCGCCCGCGCGACCGTCGCGCCCACGTTGCCGGCGCCTCCAACAACCGTAACCTTGCGATTCATTGACTGCGTCCTTTGCTGTCACGGCCTACGGCTCATCACGAAGATCACCAAGGTCACAAAGATCACAAAGGTATCTTTGTGGTCTCAGTGGACTTTGTGGCTTTGTGAGAAGGCCGTGGCCCGTTACATATTCGAAATCACAGCTTCCGCGAACGCTGACGTCTTGAGCTCCGTCGCGCCCTGCATCTGCCGCGCGAGGTCGTAGGTGACCCGCTTCTGCGTGATCGTCTTCTCGAGGCCCCTCTCGATCAGATCGGCAACCTCGGGCCATCCAAGATAGCGGAACATCATGACGCCCGACAGCACCACCGAGCTCGGATTGATGACGTCCTTGCCGGCGTACTTCGGCGCCGTGCCGTGCGTCGCCTCGAAGAAGCCGATGTCGTCGCCGATGTTCGCGCCCGGCGCCATGCCCAGGCCGCCAACCTGCGCCGCGCACGCGTCCGACAAGTAGTCGCCGTTCAGGTTCGGCGTCGCGAAGACGTCGTACTCCGCGGTCCGCGTGAGAATCTGCTGGAAGACGCTGTCGGCGATGCGGTCGTTCACCAGGACCTTGCCGTCGCGCGACGCGCCGCTCCAGGTCTCCTCTTCCGTGACGATCTGGTCGCGGAACTCCGCCTTGGCGACCTCGTAGCCCCAATCGCGGAACGCCCCCTCAGTGAACTTCATGATGTTGCCCTTGTGCACGATGGTCACCGTCGTCCGCTTGTTGTCGATCGCATACTGGATCGCCATGCGCACCAGTCGCTTCGAGCCGAATTCGGACATCGGCTTGATGCCGATTCCGGAATCGGGCCGGATGCGCTTCCCCATCTCGGTGGCGAGAAACTCGATGATGCGCTCGGCCTGCGGCGTGCCCTTCGCCCATTCGATCCCCGAGTAGACGTCTTCGGTGTTCTCCCGGAAGATCACCACGTTCATCAGCTCCGGATGGACGACAGGGGACGGCGTCCCGGGAAAATAGCGGACCGGACGCACGCATGCATACAGGTCAAGGACCTGTCGGAGCGTCACGTTGAGGCTCCTGATCCCCCCGCCGATTGGCGTCGTCAACGGTCCCTTGATCGCGACTTTGTAGGCACGGACGGCCTCGAAGGTGTCGTTGGGCAGCCACTCGCCGTGCTGCTCTTTCGCCTTCTCGCCCGCGGGCACTTCGAACCAGACAATTTTCTTCCTGCCACCGAACGCCTTCTTGACGGCGGCGTCGAAGATGCGGACGCTCGCATGCCAGATGTCGGGGCCGGTACCGTCACCTTCTATATAAGGAATGATCGGATCGTCAGGTACCACCAGCCGCCCGTTCTTTCTCGTTATGGCGGTCCCGGTGGTCGGTGGCTTCAGAATCGAAAAACTCGGCATTAGGTCACGTCCCCGTTTCTCCGTTACCGGTTCTTCACAGAAACTGTGGAAAAGGTTGTGGAAAACACCGGTCCAACTGATGTTTGCGCCGCATCAAATCGGGAGTTTCATGCGGTTTGCACCACGATGGTGCGCGCGAAGTCCGCAAACGCGCCATTATAATCTGGCGTGCACATCGTCATCGCCGATTCGCTCCCTGCCTCTGCTGCAAACCTCTTGACGGCCGCCGGATGGTCCGTCGATGCGAAGTCCGGACGCAAGCCGGACGAACTGGGACGCGATCTCGCGAACGCCGACGCGCTGATCGTCCGAAGCGCGACGCAAGTGACGGCGGATCTGCTGGCCGCAGCGCCGCACCTGCGGGTCGTCGCCCGCGCCGGCACCGGCGTCGACAACGTCGACGTTCCGGCGGCAACCGCCCGCGGCATTCTCGTCATGAACGCGGCCGGCGCGAACAGCATCAGCGTCGCGGAGCACGCACTCGCGCTGATGCTGTCGATGGCGCGGGCCGTCCCGATGGCGGACGCGTCGATGAAGCGCGGCGTCTGGGAGAAGAAGAAGCTGACGGGCGTCGAGTTGCGCGGCAAGGTGCTGGGCATCGTCGGATTCGGCCGGATCGGACGCGAAGTGGCGGCGCGGGCGCGCGCCTTCGGCATGGACGTTGTGGCGTATGACCCGTTCATTCCGGCACGCGCGGCGGATGCAGCCGGCGTGCCGCTGATCGAACTGGAGGAATTGCTGAGGCGAGCGGACTTCATCACGCTCCACGTGCCGGCGCTGCCGGAAACACGGCACCTGATTAATGCCGCCACGCTCGCGAAGACCCGCAAAGGTGTGCGAATTGTGAACACGGCGCGCGGCGAACTGATCGACGAAGCGGCGCTCGCCGATGCGATCGAATCCGGCCATGTCGCGGGCGCGGGGATCGACGTGTTCGAGACCGAGCCGCCCAGCGATCAGCGGCTGACGGCCCTGTCTCAGGTGGTCGCCACGCCGCACATCGCGGCGTCGACGACAGAAGCGCAGGAACTGGTCGGCACCGAAATCGCGATCAACGTCCGTGACTATCTGCAGGAAGGGATCGTCAGGAACGCGGTGAATTTTCCCGCGGTGCCGACCGAGGACGTCCCGAAACTGCGTCCGTATCTCCAACTGGCGCAGCATCTGGGGGCGCTCGTGTCGCAGCTGCTCCCGGAGCGCGCGGCGTCAATCAGCATCCGCTACTACGGCCCGCTCGTATCGCTGTACCAGAACGTCGTCGGAAGCGCCGTCCTGGCGGGCGCGCTCTCGCGCGCCTCCGAGAGCGTGACCGCGGTCAACGCGCGTGCGCTCGCCGAGCAGCGCGGACTGGAAGTGGTGGAATCGCGCAGCACGCGCCCGCGCGACTACGTGCACGTCGTCTCGGTCAAGATCCGCGGCGCGAAGAGCGAACGCTGGGTCGAAGGCACAATCGTCGAGCCCTCGCATCCGCGCCTGTGCAGCGTCGACGGCGTACCTATCGAAGCGCCGCTCTCCGGCACACTGATCGTCATGGCGAACGAGGATCAGCCTGGTGTGGTCGGAGGCATTGGCACGGCGCTCGGCCGCGCGGGCGTCAACATCGCCAGCTTCGCGCTCGGCCGAAACGAGGCTGGAGCGGTCGGCGTGATCGGTGTCGATCAAGGTGGTGGCCTCGATGCCGCCGTCAGCGAGATTCAGAAGCTCCCGGGCGTCAGAGAGGCCGCGATCGTGAGGCTCGACTAACGCCTCACCGCATGGCGAGCCGTCTGTAGCCGTGCGTCGCCGTATCCTCGAGTTCCACGGCGTCAGCGCCGATCTTCATCACCTTGTAACGTCCGGCGACCGAGTCCCCTTCCGTCACCATATACAGCGCATCGGCGTCCCCGCCGATGATCGCCGTTCGCCGCGGGCCGGCGGGCGATGAGTCTTCCGCCACTCCCATCAGGATGAGCGCAGGGGGCGGCACGACCGGTGCAGGCTCCTCGGCGACGACCGCTGCGTGCACGATGGCGGCGTCGGGGCGGGTGCGCCGCGGGGCCGCGCCGAAAGCAAATGGATTTCGGGGATTCAAATCCGGCACCGGCGCCTGCGCCATGCGGGTGCGGAGTCGCGCGGCCTGCGAGCGGACCTCGGTGGCAATCGCGTCGGCGCCGCCGGCAGCTGCGACGCGCGGACTCCGCGGGCGGACGCTCCCGACGTCCTGCGACGGCATGTTCGCGGCCGCAAGACACGCGACGAGAATCGCGCCGAACGCTCCGTAGACTGCCGCCCTGCGTGTGGTCATCGACATAACTGGGGCTGTTCCGCTCGATCTCATGTTACCACCAAGACTTTGGCGTGGTAGGATTTGCCGTGCCCCCTGTTTCTGACACCGGGCCTTCCCCTTTTCAGGTTCCCGTCTCCGCAATCGCCATCATCCCCGCGCGATATCAGTCGACGAGACTTCCGGGCAAGGCTCTCGAGGACATCGCCGGCCGGCCGATGATCGAGCACGTCTATCGCCGCGCGGCGGCGGCGACGTCGATCTCGCGCGTCATCGTCGCGACCGACGATCGGCGGATCCTGGAGGCGGTGGAGCGCTTCGGCGGCGAAGCGCGCATGACGTCCGGGTCGCACCAGAGCGGGACCGACCGGCTCGCCGAGGTCGCCGCGACACTCGACTGCGATCTCATCGTCAACGTGCAGGGGGATGAGCCGCTGCTGGTCCCCGAGACGATCGATGCTGCCGTCGCGCCGTTTACGCCGAACCTCGCGTCCGGCTCCGGCAAGGCTGCGGCGGACACGCTCGAAATGAGCACGCTCCGCCGGCGGATCGTGGACGCCGCCGAGCACCAGAACCCGAACGTTACGAAAGTCGTCGTCGACGCGGACGGCTTCGCGATGTACTTCTCGCGCGCACCGATCCCGTTCACCCGCGCGGGCCAGCCGCCCGTCGCCGCATGGGCGCACGTCGGCCTGTACGTCTATCGGCGGCAGACGCTGCTCCGACTCGCGGCGCTGCCGCCGACGGCCATGGAGCGGGCCGAGGCGCTCGAACAGCTCCGCGCGATCGAGCACGGCATCCGGATCAAGGCGGTCAAGACCGCGTACCAGACGATCGGCGTCGATACCCGCGAGGATCTCGAGCGCGTCCGCGCCCTGCTGGCGCACGCCATAACCACCTGAGGGACCAGACACAGATGCCATCCAATCCGCGCCCCGTCAAATACATCCTGGTCACCGGCGGCGTGGTGTCGTCGCTCGGCAAAGGTCTGGCCGCGGCGTCCATCGGGGCCCTGCTCGAAGGACACGGCTACAAGGTGGCGCTCCAGAAGTTCGACCCCTACATCAACGTCGACCCCGGAACCATGAGCCCGTATCAGCACGGCGAGGTGTACGTCACCGACGACGGCGCCGAAACGGACCTCGATCTGGGACACTACGAGCGGTTCACCAGCCAGGTGACGTCGCGCAACAACAATTGGACGACAGGCAAGATCTATCTCTCCGTCATTCAGAAGGAGCGCCGCGGCGATTATCTCGGGCGCACCGTGCAGGTCATTCCGCACATCACGAACGAGATCAAGGACAGCATCCGCACCGTCGCCCAGGGCGTCGACATCGTCCTCGTCGAGATCGGCGGGACCGTGGGCGACATCGAGAGCCTGCCATTCGTCGAAGCGATTCGCCAGCTCCGGCAGGACGTTGGGAGAGAGAACACGCTGTATATCCATCTCACGCTGGTGCCCTTCATCGGCGCGGCCGGCGAGCTGAAGACCAAACCGACCCAGCACAGCGTGCGCGATCTCCGCGCGATCGGCATTCAGCCCGACATCCTGCTCTGCCGCACGGACCGATTCCTCGATCAGGACATCAAGCAGAAGATCGCGCTGTTCTGCGACGTCGACGAAGAAGCCGTCATCACCGCGAAGGACGTCTCGAGCATCTACGAGGTGCCGATGGTGCTCGCCGCGGAAGGACTCGATCGGATCGTGTTGCAGCGGCTCCACCTGCCGCAGACCGAAGCGCGCATGGATGCCTGGGTCGATCTCGCGGATCGCATCCGGAACCCCGCGGACGAAATCACGATTCATGTGGTCGGCAAGTACGTCGGATACGAGGATTCGTACAAGAGCCTGAACGAAGCGCTGTATCACGGCGGGTTCAAGCACCGTCTCAAGGTGAACATCCGCTGGGTGGAGGCCGAAGCGCTCGAGCAGCCCGGGGGCGAGCAGCTCCTCGATGGCGCCGACGGCATCCTCGTGCCGGGAGGCTTCGGCGATCGCGGCACCCGCGGCATGATGCGCGCGGCGGAGATCTCGCGCGAGCGCGGCGTGCCGTACTTCGGCATCTGTTACGGCTTCCAGTGGGCCGCCGTCGAATACGCCCGGCACGTCTGCGGGCTGACCGACGCGGATTCCACGGAGTGCTCGCCGGAGACCAAAACCAACGTGATCTACAAACTGCGCGATCTGCTCGGCGTCGACGATCTCGGCGGGACGATGCGGCTCGGGTCGTATGCGTGCCAGTTGAAGCCGGGATCCAGGTCGCACGCCCTCTACGGCAGCGACGTCATCCACGAGCGGCACCGTCACCGCTACGAGTTCAACTGCCTGTACGAGAAAGCGCTGACGGAGCGCGGCCTCGAGATCGTCGGCCGCTCGCTCGACGGCAAGTTCGTGGAGATTATCGAGCTGCCGTCGCATCCGTGGTACGTCGCCGTCCAGTTCCATCCCGAGTTCAAGTCGAAGCCGCTCAAGCCGCATCCGCTGTTTGCCGGATTCGTCGAGGCAAGCCACCGCCACAAGGTGGCGCAGCGGCACCCGGCCACGGCGTCCGTGGTAGGGTAAGCGGGTGCTCCCCGCACAGAGGATCGACGTCGGCGGCGTCAGCGTTGGCGGCGGCGCGCTGGTACTGATCGCCGGCCCATGCGTGATCGAAAGCGAAGCGCACGCGATCGAAACGGCCCTCGCCGTGCGGGAGATCACCCGCCGCGCCGGCGTGCCTTTCATCTTCAAGGCGTCGTACGACAAGGCAAATCGCACGTCCGGGACGTCGTTTCGCGGGCCCGGCTTGAAAGAAGGTGTCCGAGTGCTCGCGCGGGTGCGCGAGGCAGCCGGCGTCCCGATTCTGACCGACATCCACGAACCCGCGCACGCCGCGATTGCGGCGGAGGTCGCCGACGTTCTGCAGATTCCTGCGTTCCTCTCACGGCAAACTGATCTGATTGAAGCCGCGGCGCGAACCGGACGCGCGGTCAACCTGAAAAAGGGCCAGTTCCTCGCTCCGCTCGACATGCGCCACGCGATCGAGAAGGTGACGGCGACCGGCAACCGGAAGGTCATCGTGACCGAGCGCGGCTTCAGCTTCGGCTATAACAACCTGGTCGTCGACATGCGCGCGTTTCCGATCCTGCGGTCGCTCGGCTACCCCGTCGTCTACGACGTCACGCACAGCCTGCAGCTGCCGGGCGGCGGCGCCGGCGTGACGGCGGGTCAAGCCGAGTTCATCGAACCGATGGCGTCGGCCGGAGTCGCCGCCGGCGTGGACGGCGTCTTCATGGAAGTCCATCAACATCCCGCGTCGGCGAAGAGCGACGCCCAGAACGCGCTCGCGATCGACCTTCTGCCCGCGCTCCTCGACAAACTCGTGCAGATCCACCAGATCGCCAACCGGACCGCGGTGGCGCGATGAGCGAACGAGCAACGCGAGTGAGCCACGCGCACGGAGCGGGGCAAGGGGTCCCCGCGAGTGCGCGTGTAGGGGGGTCCGGCGGGGCGAAGCCCCCCGGAAGCATATGAGTCAGGAGACATTGACGTCGCTGGAGCTCGCGAAGAAGGTCCTTCGCATCGAAGCGGCGGCTATCCTCGGCCTCGTCGATCGCCTCAACGGCGACTTCGACCGCGCCGTTCAGCTCCTTTACGAATGCCGCGGGCGCGTCATCGTGACCGGCATGGGCAAGTCCGGCATCATCTGCAGGAAAATCGCGGCGACGTTTTCCAGCACCGGGACGTCCGCCTTCTTCCTGCATCCCGCCGAAGCCATCCACGGAGATCTCGGCGCAATTCGGGAGGACGACGTCGTCGTCGCCCTGTCGCACAGCGGCGAGACTGAGGAGCTGATCCGGCTGCTCGAATCGCTGCGGCGCATCGGCGCGCGTCTCATTGCCATCACCGGATCGCCGCGATCGACGCTGGCGCGCGCGGCCGACGTCACGCTCGACTGCAGCATAGCGGAAGAGGCGTGCCCGATGAATCTGGTTCCCACCGCGAGCACGACCGCATCGCTTGCGCTGGGTGACGCGCTTGCCATGACGCTCCTGGTGCGCAAGGGATTCCGCGAAGAGCAGTTCGCGTCGCTGCACCCGGGCGGCAAGCTTGGACGCAAGCTGATGAGCGTGGAAAGCGTGATGGCCAGGGGAGATGCGGCTCCACGAGTGCGCCTGTCAGCCGTCATGCCCGACGTGATTCACGAGATGTCCAGCAAGCGCCTGGGCATGACCTGCGTTGTGGGCGACGATGGCCGGCTGGCGGGCGTGTTCACGGACGGAGACCTCCGGCGGCTGATGATGACGCGGCCGCCCAATGCGGTGATGGCCCTCACCGCCGGCGAGGCGATGACGCCCAATCCCCTCACAATCGGCCGCAACATGCTCGCGGTCGAGGCGCTGCGGATCATGGAAACCCACAAGATCACCTCGGTGATCGTCGTCGACGGCGAGCGCATGATCGACGGCGTTGTCCACCTGCACGATTTGTGGCGCACGCAGATGATCTGACGGGGCGGATGACGCACATCAAGCTCCTGCTGTTCGACGTCGACGGCGTCCTCACCGATGGGAGAATCGTGGTGCACGCCGATGGTACCGAGTCGAAGGCGTTCAGTATTCGCGACGGTTCGGCCATCGTGTGGGCGCAGCGCGCCGGACTCGCGGTGGGACTGCTCTCGGCGCGGACGGCTCCGGCGACCGCCGTCCGCGCCGCGCAACTGGGCATCACGACGGTCGTCCAGGGATCCGCCAACAAGCTCGCCGGATACGAACAGATCCTGAGCCGGGCCGGCCTCGTCGACGATGAGGTCGGCTACATGGGCGACGACCTGCAGGATCTTCCCGTTCTGCGGCGCGCGGGATTCTCCGCAGCGCCGGCCGATGCCGCTCCGGAGGTCCGGCGCGCCGTGCAGTGGGTCAGCACGAGCGGCGGCGGCCGTGGCGCCGTCCGTGAGTGCATCGAACACGTGCTCCGCGCGCAGGGCCAATGGCACGCGGCGGTCGGCGGCTTCCTCGAACCCTGACGCATGAATACCTCGACGGCGTTGCTATTCGGGCTGATGGCCCTGCTTGGCGGGCTTGCCGTCGGCAAGGCGTGGGAACGCTACAAACTGCAGGACGGCATGTGGATCGATCGGCGCCGCGCCGGCGAATCGCCGCACTACATGCTCGGCCTCAACTTCCTCGTCGCCAATCAGATCGACCAGGCGATCGACGAGTTGTCGCAGGCGGCGGAGGCCGCCGGCGATCCGCTCGAGATTCACCTAATCCTCGGCAATCTCTATCGTGAAAAAGGTCAGGTCGGCCGCGCGATCCAGGAGCATCAGGGCCTGTTGCAGCGGCCGAAGCTGCGCAAGCTGGAACACGCCAACGTGCTGCTCTGCCTCGGTCTCGATTATCGCAGCGGCGGCTTCGTCGACCGCGCGATCGAGGCGTTCAAGGAGGTCCTCAAGCTCGATCCCGACAATCGATACGCGCTGTCGAACCTGGAGAAGCTCTACGAGGACCAGCACCAGTGGACCGAGGCCTATGCCGTGCGACAGAAGCTCGCGACGCTCTCCGTCGCGCAGGGCGGCGCGCCGGAGTCGCCGCGCCATAACGAGGTCCTCGCGTTTCTCGAGAACGAGTTCGGGCAGGCCGCGCTCAAGGGGGGCGAGGTCAGCGAAGCGGCGCGACGATTCGAGGCCGCGATCGAACGCGATCCGCGGAACGCTCCGGCGCAGCTCAGCCTCGGCGACGTTCGCGCCCGCGAGGGCAGGACGGCCGACGCGATTGCCGTCTGGGAGCGGCTGATCGACGCGGTGCCGGAACGCGCGTACCTCTCGTTTTCGCGCCTCGAAGCCGCGTATCGCCTGGCAGGCGTTCCGCTCCGGTTCCCCGCCCTGTGCGAGAAACTGATCACGGCCAACCCGCAGGACTGGCGTGCGCGCCTCGCGCTCGCGCGCCATACGGCGGCCAACGGCGATCCATCCCGGGCACTCGAGCTGTTATTCGAAGCGCTCGTCCACAATCCGCACGCGCTCGCCGTGCACCAGGCAATCTGGCAGACGCTGTCGGAGCTGAGGCTGCCGCCGCCGCTGGTGGATCGCTACGTCGACCTGACGCGCGACGCGATCTTCTATCTCGATCCGCACATCTGCGTCAGGTGCCGGTATCGCAGCACGGAGCTGCTCTGGCAGTGCCCGCACTGTCACGAGTGGAACACGTTCGTCGAGGAGCGCATCGCGCCGGCGAAGGAAAACGCGGACGCCTAGTCTTACCTTAGGGCCCGCGAAAGCGGGCCCTAAGGATTCAACTCCCTGACCGGCCGGACCTCGATGCTGCCTTCGCGCGCCGGGGGGATCTTCGCGGCTACCTGGATCGCCTCGTCCAGGTTGATGGCGT
>WNGL01006498.1_pt1 | contig 25210 bp, 21 predicted proteins | sample 5400591 | NCBI WGS metagenome assembly WNGL01 (sample SAMN13153377, study PRJNA577476) | soil metagenome | isolation source: 80 cm soil or saprolite under Garry oak tree replicate 1 | place: USA:California | collected 2016-06-15 | reverse complement strand
AACTGTAGGGTCAGAGACGAGATTTTTGGACACAATGTAGAACTGGTCGTTGGGGGTAATCTCCGGTGAGAGGAAGGGAGCCGGGTGAATCTCGCCATAGTTGGGGACTGGTGGCGGGACAATCTTGCTTTTGAAGTGCTGGAGTAACCGTGCAACCGGCACACTCGAAGAACTTATTCCATTAGTGATGAACTGCCAGAGGCCAACTCCCACTACTCCGATACCGACCAGGATTGCTCCGCGTTTCAACAAGGTTCTGCGATCCAGAGCACCCCTTGTAGGTTCCTCTTCATTTCGCGAGTTGCTTGCTTGTTTTCCATTATTTTTATGCAACCCGATCGCGATCCAGTTCTGAGTAAGGATGAACAATATCCCGAAGATCAGTCCAACCTCTGCCAGGCTCACCATGGTATTCACAGGGCCGATAGAGAGTTGTGCACCAAAGATGCCAGCCCCGGTCAGTGGAAGAAACACCAGGCCTGTAAACAACCAGAGGATCACAACGAGCAGGAGACCATGATACCACAAGAGAGGCGGGTTCGTGTATGAATATTCTTCGCTCTCTTGCCTGAGCATTCCTGCCATACGTGCTACTATACGTTTCCCCACGATAAGATTGCAGAGCCCTCCGCTCAGTGCAAAAACAAGACACTGCCCAACCAGGATGCCATAGAAGAGGTAGTGTTTGGCGTCACCACCAATCAGTCGATGTAGATACTCAAACATTGCAGGTGGCATCAGGGCCGTTAATTCTGAGCCAAAAGCCTCTGGCAGCGATACTCCACCCTGAGTGAGACTGAGCAGCAGCATCAGGCCAGTGGCGACTGCTCCCGCCGCCAGGCCAGCCGCAAATCCAATCCAGAAGAGCGATCTCCAGCTCGGAACTCCAGGCTTCTCAGACTCTCTCTCGCTGCTCGCGGGGCTTCCTTGACTGGCAAGCTTGACATTTGTGGAACTTCCCATAATTCGCCGTCGTTTTTTTGAATTGGGTCGGGTATTAGTTTTCATAAGAGTGCCTCATTATTATTAATAGAGAGCAACTATATCCAGACATGTAACTATCAAGGGTTTCTCGCCACCCTCGCCTACTCAGCCATTCTTTGGATGGCTGCAAGTGCTGCCACCTATTTACGGCAATTGTTGATTCTCGCCACCCGCGGCTGCTCAGCCATTCTTTGGATGGGTGCGGTGTTTGCAGCCTGCGGCTGCAAACACCGCACCCATCCAAAACCTCCTACAAACTGCCGTAGGCAGTGAGGACTCAAGACGCGAGACAATCTGAATAGTCACCTATCTATTATATCCCTTGGAAGGTTACACGATTCAGCGGAAGAGAATTTACGGAGGCTTGTTCCCTACCCCCAAATCCCACGGGTTGCGCAACGAGCTGCAAAGGGGAAGGAAATCGGCTTCACAGGCCCGTTCAATCCTTTGGCTTGGAGGCTTTCCGGGGAGAAGCATTGCTTCCGTAAGCGAAGATGAGATTAATACAGATAGCCAGGATAGCAAACAGGACGACGAAGAACAAATCGAGGAAGCTCACCGATTTGAGGGCAATGACAACAAGCACCAGCACAAAACCAAAGATCAGCGAAAGCAGCGCCAGGACAGCGCGTATACGGTCCAGATAGTGGGTAGTGGATGTGGCAGCGCCAAGGCTCCCAGCCCGGAGTTTTTGGCCGGGGAGATCGACACGGTCAGAGGACAGCAGCGGCAACTCATCGCGTGGAGAATAGCCCATCTGAGAGGACGGCTCGCCGCGAGACTCTTCTTCAAATGGCGCGTGTTGCTGAGACATAGCAACATCTCCCGTGTTGTCAAGTTGTTCTTCTTTCCTCTCATTACGAGTGATCTCGCAAGAAGTTGCAGAGGCAAGGAAAGCCTCTCACAAAAAGCGGGATAGCCATGAAGCATGTTCGCGAGTTCTTTCAGCCAGCTACACGTCTCGTTGCGCATCCCGTGAGAATAAGGGAGGGATAGTCAGGGAAAAAGGCCATGAGGCTCCACTCGGACAAGCATGCTTGTCCGAGAAGAGGGAGCCCCGCCCGCAGTCAAGACGAGGTGAAGCCGTTGCTCAACCGAGCGAGGTCGCAAAGCTTTCTGGGACGCCAAACAAGCGGATCGTCACTTGCCCAGCTGTTGGAGGACGCGCATTGCGAGCGAGTCGCTCCGCCCAGGAGAGGCGCGAGTGCGCTCGCTGCGCACGGGAGAGGATCACCTCCGCGGTGGGTGGCGAGGCGGCGGCGGGAGGCGACAGGCTCATCTCCATGCGTTGGTGTCGCACGAGCTGCTGGCAGGCGCGCCGGTGTACTCGCCGGCTCCAATCGCGCCAGAGCAGCGGGGCAGAACCCACCTGGAGCGGATGCAACAGCACACTGACCTGACGCGGCTTGGCCGTCGCACTGCCATTCCATTGACACTGCTCGCGCAGCGGACAGGGACGACAACTGCGAATGCTGGCGCCATACACCACGCGCAGGCTGCCATCGGCTTCTCTGCGTTGCTCATGCGGGAGCAGCTTCTGGTCAGCGGGGCAACGCAGCATCCCATCGGGCTGGAGAGCAAAATCTTGCCCCGAGAAGCGGCCAGCTTTCCAGGGCAAGCCCACCTGAGGAGGAGCATAGCCCGAGGCGGGTGCCGCGTGCGGTGAAGGAGGGAGCGCCGGAGCAAATTCGGTGGTGCGCACCGGGTCAGGATGAAGCTGATGTCCCAGTTCCAGGCGCAGGTTCCACACCCATTGCGAGACCACCTGCCAGCACTCCTGCCCCCAGGCCGAGTGAGAGCACCAGCGATCTGGCTCTTGCTCGGCATCCTCGTCTGCCAGCGCAGGCTCAAAGGCACCGCGATGCAGATACACCTCGACAACATCAGAAGCAGTGTATGCCTGTTGTGGCAGGTTAGTGAAGAAGAGTTCATAGACGACCCCCGCACGCGTGACGCCCACCGGGCTTTTCTTGGTGCTGGCTGGATGGGTGGCTACGACCACGCGGCAGGACACGGCCTCGGGCCCCACCGGCACCTCTGGACAGTCGTAGAGGCTGCGCACGACCTGACTTTCTGGTCGCTGCTGGAACTGATCGGAAGGCAGGTGCAAACGCGCCTGAACAAGCGGATGATCGAGTACGGTGTACTCTTTGCCACGGGTTACGAAGGCAAAACCGGCCAGATCGCAGAGCACCGCCCCGGTGCCATATTGGCCGTCGAGCCGGAGCAGGCAGCGCGCCTGGGGAAGCTGGTGCGTCGCAAGATAGCGACTAATGGCCGCCAGGCCCTGACGCAATTCCACCCGGTAGCGACCATTGCCTCGGTTGCCAAACGAGCCGAGCCACTGGAAGGTGTGGGCTTGACTGATGACGGTGCGGATCCGCACCACTTGCCCGCGTTTGCGCCCTCGGTAGCCAGGGGCACAGACGTCATCCAACCGGCGAAAGGCTGGAGGCAGCTCCTCGGCCTGGGGCAAGGCGCGTTGGCGAGCGGCTTCGCGCGTGCCATCGAGATCAAAGACCACCCACGGGTTCCCGGCTCGATCCGCCAGCCCGCCTGTTGGTTTTTCTTTCGAGAGTGGGCGTCTGAGCAGATCATCGAGAAACAGGGAGCGGAGGGCGTCAACAGGTGCTTCAGTCAGCGCTGCTAAAAAGCGTGAGAGGGTCGAACGAGCTGGCAACCGGTCACGCTCAAACAAAGCCATGAAGGGAACCGCAAAAGGCTGGAGCCTTTCGTAGAACGCTTCCAGGGTGCGTTCCCCGCTGATGGCGTAGCCGAAGAGCACCGCGAGAAAATCGATGACCTCGTAGCGCCCGAAGCGTCGCCGCGCAAAGCGAACGCCCTCATCGATCTTGGTCAGGACACCGTGCTTGCGAAGATGCGCAGCTAGCAGCACGACTTCGCCAAACCAGGAGGGGGTCGAGGGAACGGACTCGGCAGAGGTCTGGATGATTACTGATCCATCGGCGATACTGGTCATATGTACCTCCTTGAGAGAATGGGGTTGATTTTCCCTCTCAGAGAGGCACATTTTTATCTTTGCTCGCTACGGGTTAGGCAGCTCGTTGCGCATCGCGTGGGAAATGGAGTATCATCTGAATGCATATCTTGTCCGTAATCGGGAACAATAACTAAATGTGGGGACGCGACGCACTGCGTCCATTTCGAGCTGACGGAGCCAATGAGCATGATGAGCGACGAGAATAGAGCAGCACAATCCACTACGTCCCATGCTGAGACACAAAACCTGCCTTTAGTTGTAGGTGTAGACCTGGGAGGGACTCAGCTTCGCGTAGCAGTTCTGCGTGGTGCACAACTCCTTTCAAGAGTGGGGTTACTCACAGGGGAAGATACCACACCTGAGCAGATTATCCCCCGCATATATAGTGGCATCGAACAGGCACTCGATGAAGCTGGCATTCAACTTGACCAGGTTGCTGGTATTGGTGTTGGAGCGCCTGGACCATTGAACAACCGCACAGGCATAGTCTTTGCTCCCCCCAACTTGCGTGGCTGGGATCGTGTCCCCTTGCGAGATATCTTTCTGGAGCACTTCAACATTCCAATATTCGTTGAGAACGATGCCAATGCAGCTGGTCTGGGCGAGTATATGTTTGGGGCAGGGCGTGGCTGCCAGGATATGGTCTACATGACGATTAGCACTGGCATTGGTGGTGGTGTCATTGCTGACGGGAAGATCATGGAGGGGGTCAGTGGGACAGCAGCCGAACTGGGACATATGACCATTGACTGGCACGGTGAACGCTGTAACTGCGGCAATATCGGCTGCCTGGAATACATTGCTTCGGGCACAGCCATCGCTCGCAAGGCGAATGCAGCCATCGCGGCAGGACAGGGGGCTGAACTGCTTGACTTTGCGCGTTCGCTACAAGAGCATCTTAAAAATCCAGGTCATTTGGCCTTATCTGGGCATGATTCGATAGGCCATGAACATGATGATATCGCTGGAGCCGAAGGGCCACTCTATGTCAATGCTCGTACTGTGGCCCAGGCTGCGAAAGCTGGCGTATCGCTAGCACAGGCCATCATCGCTAGGGCAGGCGAGGCAATTGGCGTTGGCCTGGTTAACATCATTCATATCTTCAACCCGGAGAAGATCATCCTGGGCGGAGGTGTCACCCAAATTGGTCCTCTGCTCATGGATCCTGCACTGCAGATTGTCCAGGAACGAGCGATGAAGGTTCCAAGAGATGCTGTCCAAATCGTATTTGCAGAATTGGGGCCGAATGTGGGGCTCGTCGGGGCTGGTGCGCTGATTTATTATTATACAGGGCAAGGAAAGTAGGGATTATCTCTCGTATGCCAGCAAACAAGGAACGGCTGGATGTTGCTCTCGTGAGGCGTGGATTGGCAGCAAGCCGGGAGCGAGCACAAGCACTGATTATGGCAGGCCAGGTATATGTTGGAGATCGCCTGGTGGATAAACCTGGCATGCAGGTGCCAGTCGATGCTGAGTGTCGGATAGCTGCTGTCTCGGATGAGTTGAAGTATGTCAGCCGGGGTGGGCTAAAGCTGGAGAAAGCCCTGGAGACGTTTCATCTCAGCCCGCAAGGTCGAGTTGCAGTTGATGTTGGAGCTTCAACAGGTGGCTTCACAGATTGCCTGCTGCAACATGGAGCAGTGCGAGTCTATGCTGTCGATGTAGGATACGGCCAACTGGCATGGAAGCTGCGCAATGACCCACGAGTTGTGGTGATGGAACACACCAACATTCGTCATTTGAAATCCCTGCCAGAACCAGTTTCATGCGTAACCATCGATGTCTCATTTATCTCGTTACGCCAGGTGCTCCCTGCAATTGTCCCACTGATTACACCTGACGCCTGGATTGTGGCGCTGGTCAAACCCCAGTTTGAGGCGGGTAAAGCCGAGGCAGATCGTGGAGCAGGCGTGATTACCGACCCAGCCGTGCATAGCCGAGTCCTGCAAGAGCTACAAGATTGGATTCCGCATCACACGCAACTCCAGGTAAAAGGGTTGACCGATTCTCCAATTTATGGTCGTGATGGCAATCGGGAGTTTTTATTGTACCTGAGTTTAGGATAAAATAAGACAAGGATTGTACCTGACAAAAACGCAAAAAGAGAGGTGTGCCAATGTTGACCATTCCGAAGATCACTATCCCAGACCAGTTCAATGCTGCTACTGCTTTTCTGGACCGTAACCTTGCCGAAGGGCGTGGTGAAAAAACCGCTATCTATTATGAAGGAGCATCCTACACCTATGCACAGGTAGCGGAACTCGCCAACCGCGCAGGCAATGGCCTGCTTGATCTTGGCATCGATATTGAGCAGCGCGTTGCTCTCCTGTTGCTCGATTCGCCACAGTTTGCCGCCGCCTTCTTCGGCGCGATTAAGATGGGAGCCGTTCCCGTTCCTCTAAATACTGTACTGCGTCCCGATGACTATGTCTACATGCTCAATGACAGTCGTGCGCGTGTGCTGCTTATCCATATGGTACTCTGGCAGCAAATTCGGCAGATTCTCCCTCAGCTCAAGTACCTGCATCATGTAGTGGTTGTCGGCCTGGAAAAGGAAGGGGAACAGGAGACAGCAACCCTCCATGACTTTGACAAGTGGATAATGAAGGCTTCTGCGAACCTGGAAGCTGCCGAGACGAGCAAAGATGATAGCGCTTTCTGGCTGTATAGCTCCGGCAGCACAGGTTTCCCCAAAGGCTGTGTCCACCTGCAACATGATATGACCTACTGTACTGAAAGCTACGCCAAACCTATCCTCGGCATTAAGGAAAGTGACATCACCTTCTCCGCCCCAAAGCTCTACTTCGCCTATGGCCTCGGCAACAATCTCTACTTCCCCATGGGTGTTGGCGCGAGCGCTGTGTACTATCCAGGGCGACTCGTCCCAGAAGATATGTTCAAAGTAGTCCAGCAGTACCGCCCGACTATCTTCTATGCTGTGCCTACGCTCTATGCTGGTATGCTTGCCTTGCCCGATGCAGAGAAACGCTTCGATTTCTCTTCCGTGCGTCTCTGTGTCTCTGCCGGTGAAGCCCTTCCTGCCGACATTCTGCGACGCTGGGAGGAGAAATTCCATGTCGAGATTCTCGATGGCATCGGTAGCACCGAAATCTTGCACATCTTCATCAGCAACCGTCCAGGCGAGATTAAGCCAGGGAGTTCTGGAAAGCTGGTGCCGGGTTACGAAGCAAAGATCACCGATGAACATGATCAACCAATCCGCCAAGGAGATATTGGCAATCTTCTGATTCGGGGTGATAGTATTACAGCCTACTACTGGAACAAGCACGAAAAGACCAAAGATGTGATCAATGGGCACTGGATTCATACTGGTGATAAGTATTTCCAGGATGAGGAGGGCTACTACTGGTATTGCGGTCGCTCAGACGACATGCTGAAGGTAGGTGGGCAGTGGGTCTCACCTGTAGAGGTGGAGAATGCACTGATCGCTCACCCGGCGGTCCTGGAAGTTGCAGTCGTCGGTGACTTCGATGCTGACCAGTTGATCAAACCGAAAGCCTACATCACCCTCAAGTCCGGGTATACGGGATCAGATGCACTGGCGGAGGAACTCAAAACCTTTGTGAAGACACGGCTCGCGTCCTTCAAATATCCACGCTGGATCGAGTTCCTGCCTGATATTCCCAAGACAGCAACAGGCAAGATCCAACGCTTCAAGCTGCGGGGAACAGGTGAGACCCAGCCATTGTAAGAGGATAGTTTTATGCAACAAGCCTATCGTGTACTACGGGTCGTAGCTGAAGCACAAATGATTCGCATAGTACTCTCATCAGCGCCTGATGAACTCATGCTTGATGAGTTATGCACTGCCTGTGCTGGTCTCAACACAGAGGGCAGCAGTGGCATCAAGGCTGTTGTGATGGACTTTCAGCTTGTAGACACATCTGTGGCAGGTGCTGAGAGGGGAGCAGGGCACCCTTTGCGGGTGCCCATTCTACCCAGGACCCTCGAAGATGCGTGTGAGTCGGTGCGTAAGGTCAGCCAGCCTCTCCTCGCGGTTGTACGAGGAGGTATTCTATCGGCGGCAGCCTGTGCACTTGTAAATGCCTCCGACCTGACACTCGTAGCACATGATGCCGTACTGATTGTACCAGAGACTCTATCCAGTGACCGCACCTTAACAGGTGCTCAGGCTGCACGCCTGGGTTATGTCACCTGGTCGGTAGCTGCTCATGAAATGGAGAGCCAGTTGGAGCGAGCCCTGGCTATGCTGCGGGAGAAAAGCGCCATTGCGTTGCGTCATACGAAGGCGAGTGTACGCCTGGGTGCCGGGGCTCATGTAGGGACCGCCCCCGGTGCCCAATTCATTGCACCCAAAGAACGATTGGAAGCACTCAAACGAGTCAACGAGTTCTACCTCACGAAAGTGATGCAAACAGCGGATGCACACGAAGGCTTGCGGGCCTTCCTGGAGAAACGCAAGCCACAATGGAAGAATCGCTAAAGGGATTATCATGACAGAAAATCAAGCATGGAAGATCCTCTCATCCCGGCAAATTCTTGATACCCCCTATTTGAAAGTGCGCTGTGACGAGGTAGCTGTTCCAAATGGGCCAATCATTCCAGACTATTATGTTATCGAGAACATCGGGTGGGTAGGGATTGTGCCATTTACTGAAGATGGTTATTTCGTGCTCAATAAGCAATACAAACATGGGATTGGTTGTGAGGTGCTGGAATTTCCTGCTGGTATGCTGGACGATCACGAGGGAGAAGACCCGATCTTGACCGCTCATCGAGAACTGATGGAGGAGACTGGTTACAGTGTCGAGGCAGATCAGATGGAATTTCTGGCCCAGATGCTTGCTTCGCCCAGTGGATCACAGACACGAGTCTGGTGGTACCTTGCACGCAATGCACGGAAGACAGGTTCGCAACAGGTAGAGCCGACCGAGGTGATCAAGAATCTGCTGGTCACACCGAAAGAATTGCTTGCGCTCATTCATAATGGGAGCTTTGCTGTGCAGGGGCAGATTGCGGCGGCGTATATGGCGCTAGAGAAGTTGGGGTTTATTACGTTAGCATTCTGAGCATTAATGTAGAGAAATGGAACTCTTATCTGCAGGTTCTCATCCTGCAAATACACAATTCCGAAAGAGGTAACTATCATGTCCATTGATCCCAGCCTGGTCGGCAAAAGCTCAGCACCACAAACATTTGAGGTCAAAGAGGAAGCCGTACGGCGCTTCATGGAGGCTACAGAAGACCCGGCATTGCAGACCGGTACACCAATACAATATGCCCCACCAACCTTTCCGACCACCTTTCGCATGCGTGTACCTGGATTGGAACTCGATAGTTCCACTATGCAATTGCTGCACGGTGAGCAGGAATATCATTATACCCGTCGTCTGCGTATCGGCGAGCAAGTAACATGTACCGTGCGTATTGCGGATATACGCGAACGTAGCGGACGAACTGGTCACATGACATTTGTCGTGACCGAGACAACTGGAGTCGATAGCGAGCAGCAACCGATATTTACAGCTCGGAGCATGCTCCTTGTACGTCAGAAGTAGAGTTCTGAAAAGGATAGTTCAGAGGAGCATTTTACTACTGCTATCCGCAAACTGATTGTGGATGAACTGTATGAAGATATCGGCAAACTCCGCTCTAGGAATTACTGCCCTTAAGAACTCCGTTCCCCAGTATCCCCGCAATTGCATTCTCATAGCCTGAGAGCAAACGGCACAAATCATCCAGTAACTTCGTGACCTCATTCAGTTGAGCAGTGAGCTCATCAGATTTCTTGAGGTCACTCCCAAGACTCTCTTCAAGGAATACTAGAAAGAGAGTAGCGTCACTGACGCGATTTGCCATCAAGCCCTTCCTTTCATTGAGTTGCTGGTGTGCCTGGTAAGCTTCGACGAGAGGAGCAATATTTCGCGGACTTTCTTCGCCTGGTTGGTGATACCTCTGTGTAGAGGAAAGTTCCTCTGTATCTATCTCAACCTGGCTCTCCTGTAAGGTCTTGGATATGACATTCACGAACTCCTTGAACGAGTAATACACGTCAGCAATGAATCCTCTCACGCGGTGAAGAAGGTCTTCCACGTATATGCGGCTCGGATAGACATCATGACTTTTCTCAACAATCCTGTCAACTTCATTGATGGCGGTCATAACTTCGTTGAAGCGTGCGGCAAATGTGTCCGTAGCGTTCCCTTGTTTTGTACTCAAATAAGTCTGATATGTCCTGCTCAGGGCACGTAGGATTTGGAGGTTGTTATTTTTGTTATTGACTTCACCATTATCTTCATCGTCTTCATTGTCTCCTTTATCGTCGTTATCTTCCGAGTCCTCGCTGGGAAGTATTCCTGCTCGCTGCAGTTGTGGCAATACTGTCTTTGCTTCTATTGCTGCATTGGCAATAAGGCGATCCTGGAGAAACCGTGAAGCCGTGTCGATATCAGCAAGGAGTTCGTCTCTCTGTTCTTCATTGAGGGCGGAGTTGTATTTGATTATGCTACGACAGGTGAAGATGGTAGCGATAGTTTGCTCGAATTGTTGCAGGTGGTTCTGCGGTGGTTCATCTGGCATAGTTGCGTCCTTGTCCTATCTCAAGCCACCTCATCAACGCCGCCAGGTCGCGGCTACGGCTTCGCCGTCAGATGAGGTGATAGGACTCCTTTCTCTTCCCCCATTTTCCTCAATCTATGTGTAATATATTATGCCTGCTTTGTCAACATATAAGTGAACGTGGTTCTCCTCCCTTGAGGAGAGAGATTCCGGCATCCCACTTACACCTTATCGCCCCTAAGCACCCTGCCCTCTACTTCAACATATGTAATCTCCCTCCACTGTTTGCGTGTACCAACCATGGCGAAACCGAAGCGGTTGGCATCCAGGATTTTCGCAATATCGGCGGAAGGGAAATCTGGTTCGTCCTGTTCCCAGACCGCAAATCGTTCCGATTCTTGCAAGTGAGCTATGCCCTTCGCCAGTATATCTGCTGCATCGTCTCCTCCAAGCAGTAGACTCTCCAGGTAATCAGCACAGAAGTCATCTTCGGTCGCCAGCAAATCATTGAGAGAAGCGGTGGGCAGGAGCGTCACAGGTTCTCCAGTCTCCATTGCCAGTCGATACGCATAAAGAGCCGTAGCCTGTGCATTCGCCAATGAACATACCAGGATATGTGTTGCATTGATTGCTCTCACTGCTCCCTGTGTCCCTGCACCAGTACGTTGGATTAGCAGCCGACCAAGTACATCAGCAACTGACATAAGTGCAGGTGAGTTATTGAAGTCGAAGCCGGAGATCAGGCGTCCCCCAACTTCGCCTGCTAGAAGTGCTCCTGGCTCCCGCTCGCGCAGTGCCAGTGCCTCTTCCACTGAATGTACGAGCCAGAGGCGTTGCGCCCCACCCGCGAAGGCGTATGCTGCGACAGTGAAGGCGCGGACAACATCAATCACAATGACGATACCACATGCCTCCTCTGCCTGGTCGAGATATATTCGACGAATCTGCATTATGAGCTTCCTATCTATCTACCTTGCCTCCGCCCCAGTCCAGAGCGACCGGTAGAGCACCCTCTCTGGGGGAGAGGTAATAGATTTATCGAGCACGTGATCGCCCCTACCACACTAGAGATAAGCTTACTATGGCTCAAACCTCAAACAAAATATGTTCGAGAGGGACCTGAGATCACTGGTCTATCTGCGCTTTCTGGAGCTTGCCACTGAAGTCGGTGTAGACCACTTTCCATTCAGTGAAGACATCAAGCCCGGCAATTCCCGCCTCACGATGTCCATTGCCTGTACCGCGAGTGCCTCCAAATGGGAACTGAATCTCGGCACCTGTTGTACCTGAGTTCACATAGAGAATGCCCGTGGTGATGTCACGCATGGCTCGCTGCACTCGATTGATGTCCTGTGTGTAGATGGCACTGGAGAGACCGTACCTGGTGTTGTTGTTGACGGCGATAGCTTCATCGAGTGAACCCACGTCGATAATCGAGAGCGTGGGGCCAAAGATCTCTTCCTGGGCGATGCGCATATCCGGGCGCACATCAGTAAAGAGCGTGGGACGATAGAAGTGCCCACGCGCCAGTTCACCCTCGTTAGCGATTGAACCACCAGTGACAAGTTTTGCCCCTTCGGTTTTGCCGATCCCGGTGTAGCTATGTATTTTTTCAAGCTGCGAGGCGTTGATGACAGGGCCAACATCTACACTTTCGTCCAGCCCATTGCCCAGGCGCAGTTGCTCGATACGTGGTACCAGCTTATCGACCAGCTGCTTACGGATTGCTGTATGCGCTATGACGCGGCTACAGGCGGTACAGCGCTGTCCGGTGGTACCGTAGGCACTCCATAAGATCCCTTCGACGGCAAGATCAAGGTTGGCATCATCCATCACAATCACAGCATTTTTGCCACCCATCTCCAGCGATACCCGTTTAAGCGACTTTGCCGCCTCGATGGCGACATGTCGTCCCGATTCGGTGGAACCAGTAAACGAGACAACTGCAACATCAGGATGGTGAAGAAGTGCCTCTCCAACTGTACCTCCAGGACCAAAGACGATGTTGACGACGCCTTCAGGCAGGCCAGCCTCGTATAAGATTTCGACCAGTCGCAAAGCGCTCAAGGGAGTATCGCTGGCAGACTTGAAAACGATGGTATTGCCAGCAATAAGTGCAGGAAACATCTTCCAGGTTGGAATGGCTATCGGAAAGTTCCAGGGCGTGATGCAGGCAACGACACCAACCGGGTCGCGCATGGCGATGCCCGATTTGTCCGGCAATTCAACGGGGACAATGTACCCGAAGAGCCTGCGTCCTTCACCTCCCATATAGTAGGCCATGTCGATACCTTCCTGCACATCGCCACGGGTTTCTTTAAGGATTTTGCCCATTTCCTGTGTCATAGTACGTGCCAGGTCCTCTTTGTGCTGTTTCAGCAATTCCCCTGCACGAAAGAGGATTTCGCCACGCTTGGGAGCAGGAACAAGCCGCCATTTTTCAAAGGCGGCACAAGCAGCAGCAACGGCGGCATCTGCTTCAGCCTGGCCGGAGAGTGGAAAATATCCAAGCAGTTCCCCTGTAGCAGGGTTATAATTGGGGAAGGTCTGGCCGCTCTGGGCTGGCTGCCACTTGCCCCCGATGTAGTTTTGAAATACGTTGGCTGTAGTGGTCATAGAAAGAAGCTCCTTTTTCTATGAGTTTGACTGATCTTATTGATCCATCGTTCATCTCTGCCTCTATTATCGCATATTCCTGTTTGCAGGCATCATGAAACCACTCCAACCAGGCCCTCGGCCGAGGGCCTGGTTGGAGTGGTTTCATGATGGAGCTTCTATTATAGGATGCTCTTATTCAGCGTTGCCAGGAACTCCATGTTTGTGCTGGTCTTGGACATGTGCTGGAGAAGGGCCTCCATGGCCTCAAGGCCACGCTGCTCTGCAAGGGTTGAGAACATACGGCGCATGACCACGACGGCACGCAGTGTCTTGTCGTCGAGCAGCAGCTCTTCACGCCGCGTGCTGGAGAGGCCGATGTCGATAGCCGGGAAGACACGGCGCTCCGCAAGTTTGCGGTTCAACATCAGTTCCATGTTGCCGGTACCTTTAAATTCTTCGTAGATCACATCATCCATGCGGCTGCCTGTATCGACCAGGGCAGTAGCGATGATGGTCAGGCTTCCACCTTCTTCGAGCTTACGGGCGTAATACTATCCAGCAGGATCACCACGTCACGTCCACCTTCTACCAGGCGCTTGGCACGCTCCAGTACCATCTCGGCGACGCGAGTGTGAGCCTCGGTTGGTTCGTCAAAGGTCGAACTGATCACCTCGGCACGCACAGAGCGTTTCATGTCGGTGACTTCTTCTGGTCGCTCACCAATCAAAGCGATCATCAGGTGGACATCGTCGTAGTTTTCCGTGATCGAGTTGGCGATGGACTTGAGGAGCATCGTCTTACCAGCTTTTGGCGGCGAGACGATCAGACCGCGCTGTCCGCGTCCAATGGGGGCAACCAGGTTGATGATACGGCCGGGGATGTTGCTTGGTCCTGTCTCCAGGTTAAACATCTCGCGGGGGAAAATGGGAGTCAGGTAATCGAAGTGCGGGCGGCGCTTGGCGATCTCGGGGTCCATACCGTTAATGGCCTCGACACGCAATAGACCGTAGTACTTCTCGTTGTCCTTAGGAGGACGAACCTGGCCGGAGACCATATCGCCTGTGCGCAGGCCAAAGCGGCGAATCTGCGACTGTGAGACATAGACATCCATATTCCCAGGAAGGAAGCGTTCCTGCCTGAGGAAGCCGAAACCATCCTCGACGATTTCCAATACACCAGCGCTGAAGATGTTTCCTTGTTGGTCGCTATTGGACTGGATGAGACGGTAGACGAGGTCTTGTTTTTTGAGGGTGGAGTAGCCGGAGAGTTCGACGTCGCGAGCAATATCGCGTAGTTCTGTCACGACTTTTGGTTCTAAATCAGCAATACTCATGTTGTGTAGGCGAAGTAAATCCGTGGGGAGTACGGACTAGCACGCCCATTCTCCTTTCTGTGTTGAAGCCAGGTAGATTGTTCGGTTATCTGGTGGGAAATAGCAGGTACAGTACAGCATTATTTCTCGGAAAAAAGGCCCTGAAAAACAGGTGGTGACAATGAGAAGCTCTCTGATGGATGTAAGAGGTAGCGAAACTAGTTTTATCTTCTTTCATCAAATAGTCAACCAACATGCCCAAGCCCATATACTACGCAAGGCTATACAAATGGGAACCTACGGAACCGGAACAATGGATAGGTGCAGTTTACGGGTATAGGTCTCAGGAGTTAGCTTCAATATACCACAGACAGAAACGCATGTCAAGGATTTTCTTGCACGATTCGGATCATTTGTTAAACAGTGTGGTACACGAGCCTGTCAGCGCGTCTCTCTTTAAGATTGATGGATGTGATGTTGGGCACCGAAAATACCACTCCAGCCTGCTTCCCGTTGCTTATAATAAAATGCAAACCAGTATTTGTCAACCCACTCATCACAACGGTGGGCATCTTCTCCTAATCCTCTACGTTCAAGCTCACGGTTCACGGTATTATTGGCATGTGGATGCGCATAAAGTCGAGGCAGTGGCGAACCAAAACCATGAGCATAGTGTGTCAATTCATGTGCAATCGTTGTGAGCAACACATATTCCGGCACCTGCTCATGCTGAAGTAGCGCATTGATGCCGATAAACGAGAGGCGGCTATCCAATGAGAGGCGAATCAACCCCAGACGCCGCTTCCAGGGCTGACAATAGGCAATTTGCACTTCGTTCACGCATGGCACATCACTGAAATAGCGTTGCCAGATGTTATCAAGATATTTATTTAGATCCCGTCTAAAGGTGATTGTAGTCTCAGAGAGATAGGTAAAATCAGTGTCGCTAGCCAACGACATAGCTGGACTCCTTGATAAGTAATATCAAATCCGTTTCAAGAGGGAGGATTTGGGGACGCCCCAAACCCCGGCAGAGGGCTGGCTGCCCTCTGCACTCCCGCTCCTATGATCCCTCTTCATGCGGATTTGATATAAATGATTTCGTGGTTGTGAGTCCAGTATACAGAGTGCTCTGAAACACACTTGACATGCGCTCCCTTCTGCTCTACGATTAAGATACATCCATTGCTTAGATTGTGGCTTTTGTGGCTCGCCCATTTTTCCAACCATGCTCAGTCCACAATCCAAATTCTGGGGGAGATTTGTTATGAAAGATCGTGCTGGAGATCGAACGGGACAACAGCTTGGCAATTATCGTCTTATCCATTTGCTGGGCCACGGGGGCTTTGCTGAGGTCTATCTTGGGGAACATGTATATCTCAAAAGCCCGGCCGCGATTAAAGTGCTGTATACGCTCCTGGGTCCTGACGAATCGGAAAGCTTTCTTAACGAGGCTCGCACACTCGTCCGCCTGATACATCCACATATTGTGCGAGTGCTGGACTTTGGCATAGATGGCAACACTCCCTTTCTCGTGATGGACTACGCTCCCAATGGCACCCTGCGCCAGCGCCATCCTCGCGGCACAAGACTCCCCCTCGCTACAATCGTTGATTATGTGAAGCAGGTTGCTGACGCTTTACAATATGCCCATAATGAGAAGTTGGTTCATCGAGACATCAAGCCAGAAAACATGCTGTTGGGGCGACACAACGAGATCCTACTCAGTGACTTTGGCATCGCCATTGTAGCTCAAAGCTCACGCAATCAGGGAGCGCAGGATATGGCGGGCACGATTGCATATATGGCTCCTGAACAGATCAGCGCTCATCCGCGTCCGGCCAGCGACCAGTATGCATTGGGGATCGTTGTCTACGAATGGCTGAGCGGAGACCGCCCCTTTCAAGGCTCGTTTACCGAGATAGCCGTGAAACAGGCAATGGTTCCTCCACCTCCTCTACGAGAGAGGTTTCCAGATATTCCGCTTGATGTGGAGCGCGTGGTACTGACAGCCTTGGAGAAGGATCCACAGAAGCGTTTTGTCAATGTGTGGGCATTTGCCCAGGCCTTGGAGCAGGCCAGCCTGCCCGCACTGGCTTATCCTTCTGATCTCCCTACTGTAATTACTTCACCCGGCCAGTCATCACGCCCCGGTGTGGTAATTAGTCCACCGAGCCATCCATCACAAGCAACCAGTTTCACACCACCAGGCCAATGGCCTCAAGCAAGCAATATCGGTGTTCCATCTGTTCAGCCACGAGAGGTCCCTGTTGTATCCAGGCCTTCTTATACGCCAGATGTATTACCACCCATTTCAATGACGATACCCGGAACAGCTGAAAAGGTTCAGCCAGTCAGGAGAGGAAGCTCACGAATCGTGCTTATCATCAGTTTGGTAGGACTGTTTCTCATTGTTTTTGGGATTGCTGGATTCGTGCTGGCTCAGAGACTACAAGCAGGTTCACTTGCCGGGCCGACTGCTACCTCTGTTCCTGCTATCACGGCTACCTTTACTCCTACCCCTACTCCTATCGTTTATCCAGATATAGCAGGCCACTATAGTGGCACTATCCATAATACCAGGGTGGATGTCAATTCAACCATGACCCTCTCGATCAACCAGGATCAGGGCAACATCAGTGGCGACTTCACAGTCGCCTCCCCGCTTCTGGGAAGCGGCCCTTTTACAGGCACGATTAATACTGCTAAGTATCTCAAGTTTATCGTCCATAGCAATGAGGTGACTGCTCCCATCTTGTTCTGGGGAACAGTGCAGGCAGATGGTGGCCTTAAGGGTGAATATTGCAGCGTGAATCAGCAAACCCAATGCGACTCCCAGGCTGGTGGGAATGGCACCTGGGATGTCAGCAAGGCTCAATATTCTGCTATCAAAAATGCCCAGCTAATAATGCCGCGCGGGTAGAAGTGACCACCCCAGTCGCTACCGTCATCGTGCAGACCATCACCGAAGTTGTAGAAGAATGCCTGGTTGTAGTCATAAACCGTTTGCACCACATTCACATGGGTACAGCTTGTACATCCATAGCGGGTATAGACAAGATCAGCTACAAGGCCAGAGAGCATTACTTTGCTGAACCATTCGTAGCGTAGGCAGTGCCCGGCGGAACATTGAGGGCCACTAGGACGCTTTGACTGCACAGCGATCATTGGGATTGGTGCAGAAGAAAGTGTATCTGCGCTCAGGTCCTCAGGATACTGCTTCGCGAGGTCTTGCAACAGTATCTGATTCATAGTGCTCTCCAGGCCCAGGAAATGCAGGTAGAATAGTCCCTCTCCAAGCACAATAGTGCGCCCATCGCAGTTACTAAAGGCATTATTATTCAGGGCAAGAGGTATGAAGCCACGGCTGTTGTATTCCTGGATCATGGCATTCTCTATTTTTGTGGCTGCGCTCTGCCAGGTTGCTCCATTATCATTGCCGGAGACCAACGAATCAAGATAGGCAGCAGCCCGGTAGCCTGCAACCTCTTTCAGTCCCTGATAGTAGAGGTTGCCTGCGCCAGGAGCATTGTTGTGCAGACAATCACTCGCAGCGTCATAGGTTGTTGTCGTGCCCTGAAAGTTATAGGCAATGCCAGTACTCGGATCGCCAACCTTCTGTTTATAGGACATCGCAGCATCTAGCATGTGAATATACTTTGTAGCGAGTGATGTATCACCTGTAAGGTAGGTATAGTAGGCGGTGAGCACTGTAACGTTATCGTTTTCCTCAACAGGCATAGGCAGGCCTGCACTAAAGAAAGGAGGTGCATAGCAGGTCGAACGGATCGTTGGTATACCCTTGCCGGGCACGGTGCAGCCGCTGCTGCTATCAACATCGCCTCCCTGGTCATGCTGGAAATAGATACCATGGGAATCGCGGGTAGCGTTTTTGAAGACAATTGAGATGGCACTTTTAAAGAACCAGGGAACACGGGTGATTTCGAAGTAACCATAGTCATGCATCACATCGACCGTCGTCAGAAAGCCGTAGGAGCCTTCATAGACTGCTGCATCATAGCCATCATTGCTACTACTAGTACAACTCCGAGACCCCACCAACCAGGTACTGGATTTATAGCTGCGCAACGTATTGGCAATCGTCCAGCGCTGTATTGGTGTTAGTACATCGTTATTGATGAGAATATTTTCCATTGACTGGGCACGCGCCAGCAGCCTGTCGCCTGCCTGCAAATTGTCAAAGGCAAAGTCAACTACCTCATTGAGCGAAGACCATTCTTTGGCCGCATAGAGTCCCTCGTGCTGACAACTTGAAGGAGACAGTAGCGGATCAACGAAGAGATTCTGACTGGCGTTCCAGCCGCCCAAAATGAGATAAGCGGTCGAGGTTTGTAGTGAGCCTACATGGTAGTTCCAGGCCAGGCCAGCGCGATCTCTTTCACGAGTATTGCAACTCCATTGCCTCTGGACTCCTGATAGGAACAGGGTTCCACCTGTAGCATCAGAGCTTTTGTCATAAGAGAGAATGTTGACGCTGTTTCCGCCAGCCGTTGTGTGCATTACACAGGCATTGTCTGGAGAGAGTTTGCGATTGCTCCCAAAAAGAAATGTGCCAGTCAGTGGCTTATTGCTCCTGTTTTGGAGACTGATCCCGACAATCAGAACAGGAACGGTATCATCCCGAACAGAACTGGTGCATACAGAAATTGCGGTACAGCCGGGTTCACCCAGAAATGTATCGATGAAATCCACGATGATATGCATGCCTGAATTGTCGCTGACATCACCTACCCAGCGGGTTGTATTCAAGCCCTGGATCCAATGCTCATTCAGGACATACGAGTCTCCTTGAGAACGATTCAATACACCCATGTGGAAAATAGAGGTCTGGTTCAGGCCTGTCGGGGCAATGCCAACAATATAACTTGCTGGATTATCATGGAAAACCCCATCGGTGCCGCTTGAGACTGAGGCACGACTGGGTGTGATATTGAAGTCGAAACGAGAGCCAAATTTGGCATTGATATTTGTAAATTGATTATCAGGGCTAAATGTTTGCACAGGAAGTCGGCTATCCAGCTTAATATCACTGGGAGCAGGTGGTGCAATTACTTGTCGGTGAGATTGATTTGATCGAGAAAGTGATGTCTGTGACGATAGCTTTGCATCTATTGGTTTGAAGGGCATAACTAAAAATAAGGTTATACAGAATAAGATGCCGATACTAAGGGGGCGAAACTTACGCACTGCTCAACCTCTTATTGCTAGATTCTATTCTAGTTAACGAACGGTGTTTTTGAGATTGGGCTTCAAAAGGACTTTTGGATGCCCGGCCTCCACCAGAGCGACCGCAAGGGTCTCCTCTACCCAGATACGACGACTACCATACGGCGTTTTGTGTTTGGGGAGGGTCATTCTGCTTGCTTGATTATTCTCGATGCCCCGATGCCCCTGCTTGCTTCACTTCTTCTTTCGGAGATGCTATACTGCTTTTGGTATATTGTCAATAATTTCCAGGTTCTCCATTCTTTTGGTGAAACTGGGAAAAAGGAAAACGTAGGGACACTCCAGACCCGCTTAGGAGCGGCTGCCCCTAAGAACCCTGCGCTGCTTCAACAAATCCAGGGCGAAACACGTCTAATATAATTAGGAGAGCATGAGCACATAAGGATGAGCCTTGAAGACAAAGTTATGAGAGAACAACACGGTTCCATCCCTGAAGAACAAGAACGCTGGCGCTTTGGCAACTATGACCTGGTGCGCCGTATCGACGTGGGTGGAATGGGTGAGGTCTATCTTGCCAGGCAGCGAACGGCTTTTGGTCGGGAAGTCGCCATCAAGATTATCCGTTCGGATCTGGTACATGATATGACAGCACGCCAGCGTTTCCTGCGAGAGGCTGAAGTTAGTGCTCATCTCAAACACGAACACATCCTGCAACTGATTGAGTTTGGTGAGCTACACGGACGGCTGTTCTTTGTCACACCATATATTGAGGGTGGTACTCTTGCTCGTCGCTTGAGAACTGGTCCCCTGTCGCTGCCGGAGGTACACCAGCTCTTCACAGCTCTGGCGCGGGCGGTGGCCTATATCCATCGGCGTGGGGTCATTCACCGCGACCTCAAACCTACCAATATCCTGCTCGATACTGGTAGCGATGGACAGGTCTATGTACGCCTGATCGATTTCGGCATTGCCACTATCCAGGGGAGGTCTGCCAGCCCCCCACTCACTGCCACAGGCACTGAGATGGGAACTGCTGCCTATATGGCTCCAGAGCGACTCTCCGGCATTGCTGCACCAAGCAACGACATCTATTCCCTTGGCGTTATTCTGTACCAAATGTTGACAGGATTGACGCTTGAGGCAGAGCAAGGGCCTGTATTCCTCCCCAAACCGTTGGAATATATTGTTCAGCGTTGCCTGACTCCGCGTCCAGAAGACCGATTTGCCACTGCGGATGAACTGTTATATGCTTTCGAGTCAGCCTGTCAGTCTCTCCTGGCACTGCATGCAGCCTCACCCGTTTCGCTCTCTGTCCCACAAGCACCTGTAACTGGTGATCTACCCGGAGTACCAGGAGTACCCGTCATCAATCGTGTAAGTACACCATATCCAGACGGAAATCCTAAACAGGAGGTCAAAACGTTGCAGCGTTCCGAAGATATGCCACCATTTCGCCCACAACCGATGGAACAGTTTAACCAGGAGGATTACGGGGCACCAACAAGTGCTTTCGATGCACCTGCTATGCAGCAAAATAGGCAAGGCATTGAACCACCCCCTATGATGCCCACACCAGGGAACCCGCCGCGTCCCCCGCGGAGAGGATTCAGATTGTCTCCTCTGACTATCATCCCTGTATTAATTGTTATCGTCTTGCTGATAATCGCCAGTATCCTCTTCGTCGCGCTTCCTGCAACAACAACAGCCAGTGTCAGTTTCAGCCCCCAGGCATCATCTATCAGCAAAGTTTTCCAGATCACGGCCAGACCATCCTCAAAAAAAATCGATGTGGGCACAGCATCGGTCCCAGCTGGATTTCTTACCAGTACCAAAACTGATTCAGAATCGGGCCAGACCACCGGTCAAAAGTTTGATGTAGGATGCTTCTGTTTTAAGCGTTCAGTCTCCTCTGCTGACGTGGATAAGCTGACACAACAGGCGAGACAAAAGCTGACCCCTCTAATTACTCAGGATTTACAAAACCAGCTCCATGCCAAAGCCGGAACTCAGGTCAACCAGCCAATCATCTCTGATGCCAACGAGACCTCAAATCCGCAAGTAGGGGATACCAGTGATACAGTGACCGTCACCCTGACGGAGCAGGGAAGTGTTGAATACTACCGGGGCAGCGATGTGAAGGAATTGGCGCGTCAACTGTTAACACAGGAAGTTCAGAAGCAGGGAGCAAACTTTACTCTTATCACCTCCACTGTACAAACTGGTGAGCCAGTGGTTGTGGGCGTGGATACTACAGGAATAGTTACGTTAAAGGTTGCGGCTGCCGGTGCGACTCAATATCAGTTCTCATCTTCAGAGCTGACTGCCATCAAAGATCACATCAAGGGGATGAAGCTGAATGATGCTCGCACCTTCATCCAAGGGCAGCAGGGTGTGGATCCACAGTCTGTTTCTATTCATCTGACGGTCGGCGATACACTGCCAGGGGACGCACAGCGTATTACGATTGCTGCGGCCTCCAGTCCTGCTCACCTGCCATCGATACAATTACCGAAAGTATAGATTCACTCAGAAGAATAAAGCCGGGGAGAAGCACGGCATGCTTCTCCCCGGCTTTATTCTTCTGACCTCAACTCCTTCCACAACGCCTGAACAACACGTTTGGAAACCTCGTAGCCGAAACCGCGACGTTGCAAGAATGAACCAAGACGAGTGCGGAAGGTAGGATAGTCTATATCAGGGATGCGAATCAGGGACAGAGCCTTTTTGCGTCCAGCAAGCAGAGCACGCTCTTCATCCTTCTCCTCGTCGATAGCCTCCTCAATCACCTCTTGCTCGACTCCCTTCATACGCAACTCGTTTTTGAGAGCGCGAGCACCTCGCGGACTGAACTGCTCACGGTTCTCCACCCAGAATGAGGCAAAAGCCTGGTCATCGACAAAGTTGAGTCTATCTAAACGCTCCAGGGCAGCATCAATGATTTCGGGAGGTGTCTCCTTGCGGCGTAAGTAACGACGTACCTCTTCACGGCTGCGTGGACGATAGGAGAGGTAGTTGAAAGCGCGGTCCACAGCCTGCTGCACAGTCTCTTCACTGCGTAGTTGTTCCAGCTGGTCTTGTGAGAGTTCCTGCTCGACTTCCAGGCCCATCTGAAGGATGATTATACCACTGGCACCGATCAGAAAGTGACCATCAACATAGACGTTGATGCGTTCAGAGTTGTTGACTTGTGGCTCAAGAGCGGTAATTCGCATGGAGATACTATATCACTATCCCAGCAAGGAGAGCAACAAAGGGGTTCTTAGGTACAAGTAACTTTGGGAGCGAGAGAAGTATGAGGGAGAAGAATGGAGACTAACCTGACAAACGTTTGATAGGGGGAGGGGTAAATTGCAATTCATCCAACCATTCGGCTGAATGAAATTGACTAGCTTATTGCAGCATTACGGATAAGCGACCTCAGCGTAATCCTCTGAGAGAGCTTCTGGCAGCATCATAACTGATGATAATGACAAGATCACCAGTGGAAGTCAGGCGGGCAGCCGCTCCGTTCAAGCAGATGACGCCAGAACCACGAGCACCAGCAATCGCATAGGTCTCCAGGCGAGCGCCGTTATTCAGGTTGACCACCTGCACCTTTTCGTAGGGATAGATGTCAGCGGCTTCCAACAAGTCCTGGTCAATAGTGATACTACCGATGTAGTTCAAGTCGGCCTGGGTAACAGTTGCGCGATGAATTTTCCCCTTGCACATCGTGCGCTGCATAGTGATAGTTCCTTTCTTGTGGTGGTTGCTTACAGTATACAGTGTCCAATACAATGGGCCCCGCGAAAGGGTCCCTATAGTATAAAACGACTTCCAGGGTGAAAAGGAACACATAGCCAGATCCTCATCTCACTGCTGAGAACGCATAATGGCCTGTGCTTCTTCTGCATTCAGCGTCTCGAAATCCGTGCGCGGTAAGTGCTGTGGCATTATAGCAAATGGCCCCGTCCAGTGTTTCGCATGCTCTTCCAACCAGTTCAGTACCTCGAATGCTTTTTGGCGCGACTCCTCAACAACCGGGTAGCGCAATGCGGCACGATCAAAAACCTCCTGATCTTTGGTATACACGCTACGATCTTCGCGGATGACCACATCTATATACAAATCAGTGTAGATCAGTTCGCGTGATGTGCTGGTATAAGCAGGCGTAGGCAAGATAATATCGCAATAGGCATCAGAAAAGCTTCCGTCTTCAAAGAATCCAAGATGAATGGTGTACCAGGCCCCAGGCCAGAAGTAGGAGAGAGAATGGTTTTTAGAGAGGAAGAAATCCGGTTTCCAGTGATGCGGTCTCCAGTGTCTGCGTGTGCCACGCGGTGTCCAGATTGTTACATACTGCTCGCTGATTGGTAGCTGGTAGCCTCTCCAGGCTCCCCACTCCATGCCATTCACAAGCATTTTATAGACATCAGCTTCTAGTAACATACGATATGCCTTTCTTTATCTGTCCCCATGGTAGATGGTCGATTAGATTATAATCCATGGAGGTGTTTCTATTGTAGGGCAAGCCGAATAGTTATTTTCGGCTTGCTTGCTTCTTGATTTTGTTGTATTTTTCATGGTATTCTCTTGGATAGATACATCCAAATCTATATCTATCTCGTAGTTTGTCATTCTTAAAGAGCGGCGCTCTCATCCCCATCCCTTAGAAGGAGATGGGAGCATCACACTATCAGTTCCTGTAGTATCCAGTGCATAAAACTGAGGATGTTGGGGGACACCTCTCTTTCCTGGATAGGGGAAGTCATTTCTGTACCTTTCTCCCATTCAACTCCTCAAGAGAAGCACTGATACCATACACATCAGAAAGGAGGACAGAACAGAGCCACCAGTGTATTCAACTCCCGGTTAGAAGGCGGGAAGATGGCTGCAAAGGTGCATGCCACCGTTTCAAACATTCACGACAAGGAGAACACTGTGAAGTCAATCAAATCAAGATGGCGCCCAAGAACCATTATTTGTATCCTCACCATCGCCGTGCTGGCGCTCCCGGCGATGTTCTTCAGCAGCTTTGCTTCAGTCAGGACCGCTCACGCCGCTGGAGGTTCGTTCACCCGGCAAATCCCTAGTGCCGGCACAAGCTCATTCTCGTCAACTTCGGATGGCACCAGTGACCCGGCGTGGCCTGAGTTTGCCGGTGCCACGGACAACAATCCCGGACCTGCTCCATACGATGGGTCGATTTTCAACCGCAGCCAATCACAGAGCGCGAGCCATGGAGCGTCAGCCAACAGCGGCCAGAAGGCCAAGTCGAACCCTGAGCTGATCACGAGCTTCGATGGTTTGAACCACCGCCAGCAGCGCCTTGCCAACCACGGAAACCAATTCTCTCTCGAGCCACCCGACCAGGGGCTGTGTGTCGGTAATGGCTTCGTGATGGAGACCATCAACGACGTCTTGCGTGTTTACGACACCTCGGGTAACGCGCTGACAGGAGTGACCGACCTCAACACGTTCTATGGATACCCAGCGGCGATTAACCGCACAACCGGCGTGCGGGGTCCATTCGTCACCGACCCGAGTTGCTACTTCGACCAGCCTACTCAGCGTTGGTTCCATGTCGTACTCACCCTTGATACCCGGCC
>WNGL01004226.1_pt1 | contig 25219 bp, 22 predicted proteins | sample 5400591 | NCBI WGS metagenome assembly WNGL01 (sample SAMN13153377, study PRJNA577476) | soil metagenome | isolation source: 80 cm soil or saprolite under Garry oak tree replicate 1 | place: USA:California | collected 2016-06-15 | reverse complement strand
CCAATGACGACGCGCAGAAGCTCGCCCGAGGCCTGCGCGCCGCGCTCGACAAGGTGAATATAGTAAGGAGCTGAGTGCGTATTCGTAACCTGGAGGAATAAGGATTCGTCTTTTAGTTGCGAAGCTTTCTACACTAGACGGGCCTGCTCGACGCTTTCGGAACGATTCGCAATGAAGCACATCTACCGGCTAATACTTATTCTGTTCGTTTCATCTTCCGCGTTGGCCCAGACTGGCGCGTTGCGCGGCGTGGTTAGTGATCAAAACGGTGCAGTGGTCGCCGGCGCAAAGGTTATCGTCAGCGGTCCATCGGAATTAATCAGGCTAGTATAGATCGCGTTTGGGAGGGTTGGCACGCAGAACTTTTACCGGAGACCCCATGCGTCTGACCAAAAAGAGTAGACCCGGCAAGAAGCCGGGTCTTGTGGACTCAATCGTCGGAATCTCGGGAGCGAGGCTAGCTTTACCGGCTACCGAGATCACCATTGCCCGTCGCAAAATTGCCCCTCCCGCACCCGGTTCTACTGCCTATGAACGTGCGTAGCCGGAGCAGCTTTATTCGTAGGTTCCTTCATTTGAACGCGCACGGCCGGATCGGCCTGCGTGATCCCATTCACTGATCCCGTGAGAGGAGCATCCATCTCCGTACGGATAACTGTAGCGATCCACTTGGGATCGGCCCCACCTTCGCACATTGCCCAGCGCATGAGAGGTTCGGTGCCAACCACCACCATGCCGGAGTGATTATTCCGATCGGCATCTTCTTTGGGATCGTTGTAGAAAAAGCCGAGCGACTTCCGCAGGAGCAGAATATCGTCCGGTTTGCCGGTTAGAAATGTCCAGCCTGGGCCTACGCCATGCTTCTTCGCGAATGCCTTGAGATCACGCGGAGAGTCTTCCTCCGGACTGAGAGTGATGGAGTAAAAGAAAATGTCACGACCGACACGGCCATCTAACATTCTCTGCACTTCGACCAAGTGGTGGGTAATCACCGGGCAGATGTCCTTGCATCGCGCGAACATGAACTGGATCACCACCCGTCTGTCTTTGACGAGGTCTGTGTAAAAGTGGACCTTCTGGTTGTCCTGGGTGATCAGTTCCACATTGGGCAGGTGGCGTTGTTGGATAAGCTCGCGCGGTGAGATCTTCTTGAAGTTGTAGTTGTGTTTGTTCGCCGGCGTCGCTTCCTGTGCGAACAAACCGCTTGTTCCCATGGCGGCGGTAGTTACTCCAGCAGCCGCCAGCCAATTTCTCCTTGTCATCCTTGCCATAATTCTTGCTCCTTTCTCTTTGTCTTCGCCTGTTGCAATGGCGGCTGGTTTAAGGATTCTGGTTGTTGTCAATCACGTTAGGCTGCACCTGGAAGAGCAGCATCATGGCGTGATCTTCGTGAACCACGTTGTGGCAGTGCATCGGCCAGTCCCCCTGGAAGTCGCGGAAGCGGAAGAAGAGGGTAGCGTCCTCATCGAACTGAAGCTGGGTGACATCCTTGCGCGAAACCTCCACGTTGGGAACACCGGGACGTGTAGTACTGATGCCGCCACCGCCGCCCTGGAATGGGCAGTCGCCGCGAGAGCTGAAGCTGGAATCGCGGCTGCTATAACGGCCTCCGTTGTTGACTCGGCTCAGGATCTGGTGCTCTTCCAGATGGATGTGGATGGGGTGCTGCCAATCGCTCCGGGGATTGGTGAGTACCCAGTTTTCCGCGCTGTTCTGCGTTACCGTGAAGCGCAGTTCATTGCAGTTCGCGAACCGGTCATTGATGACCCACTGGCCATTGCTGCGATCGAACTTGAAATTCCGCACGATGCGCGGCGTGACGACCGGTGGCAGGTCATAGAAATGCGGGTGGGTCGCGGGGTCGACGCTATTGTCAGCAACCGAAGCGCCGATGCGGAACTCCACACAAGACGTGCCCTGGCCTCCGGGGAAGATGTTGCACGTTGGTCCCGTGCCATCTCTCTGCTCCAGGCGGTTCTCGAGGCGAACCGCGGTGTGGCTGCCAATCAGGCTCTTGACCTGGTTGAAGTCAATGATGATGTCATACCGCTCCGCTACCCCAATGCGGAAACTAGTCACCTGTATGGGCGTGGGCAGCAGGTTGCCGTCATTGGCGATCACCCAGAATGGAATCACCGTGCTCGGACTGAGCGGATCGGTTAGGAACAACTCGTAGAAGCGCGAAGGCCCGCCATCCAGCACGCGGAAGCGATAGCGCCGCTTATTGACGTTGAAGAACGGCTGAACGATGCCGTTGGCCAATTGAACGTCGCCGATCAAACCCTGGAAACGGAACGTATCGAAGCAGATCTGGCCTGTGCTGGGATCGATCAACTTGTCATTCAGGATGATGGGGATGTCAAACGCCGGGTAGCTGGGCAGGCGGAAGCCTGTGGTCTCATTTCCCGTGTCGCTTCCGTTGAAGATCAGGTGAAAGCCTTCCAGCCCCTTGTAGGTGTTCTCCGCGGTGTGATCGATGCGATGGTCGTGATACCACAGGGTGCTCAGCGATTCCCTGGGATCGCCGTTGGGCGCGAAGCCCCCCTGCGACACGGGAATGCTGAACCCTGCCTGCTGTGCGGTGAAGTAGTAATCGAAATACTGTCCGCGGAAAAACCAGCGGCAGGGGCCGCCATCGCTTTCCGGAGCGGTGTGGAAATTGTGCAGGTGCGTGGACATTTCCGGGACCCCGAAGCCGCCGTTCTGGCTCTGCGTCGGTAGTTCATTGAACCGGCGAATCAGCCACGGTTCCTGGTAGTGACTGACGATGGTGGGCCCAGGGAACGTTCCCACGTCGCTGGCGTCCACCCCGCCCTTGTTGAATCCCCAAATGAGTTGCGCGGGAATGTTCGTATCTGACGTGATTCTGAAGTTGGGATTGGCTCTGATGCGTTCGACGTAATATTTCTGCGTCGGATATTGGTTGAAGAATTGGAAGCAATCCGAGCCCGGCACTACGAGGCCGTTGAACTGGCCGCGTCCTTCAAACGGAAGGTTGAAGTTGTTGGGGTTCGGAGCGTTGTTCGGGCATATTTGCGGCCGGGCGCCGAAATTCAATCCCGCGTCTGTCAACACGTCACGCGCCGGCAATTCTTGCGGAATCGGCATCTGGTCAACAAAAACCTGAGCCGGCTGAGGGCTATTGCCGAGGTCGCAACCCGACCGCGAGAACGACGACGACGACAGCGTCTGGCCCAGGGCGTGGGTCAACCCCACCTTTGGGATCAAAACACCGGCGCCGGTCATCAGTCCCATCTTCATCAGGTCGCGGCGCGTGAAACCCTCCTTGACCAGTTCCAGCCTGTTATTGAGAGCTTGTTGGACCTCTCTCTCTTTTCTTTTGTTTCTTTTCGAGAAATGTGCCATGCGGGTTCCTCCTTTTTAGAACCAGACTCTTAGAGAACCAGACACCACTTCAACCAATTTGGGTTAAAGAAGGGCTCCGACGTTGAGCTAATCTGTGACTTTACCCCTTGCAGGAACTACTGGTATGGATAATACCAAAAATCGCAGCAAATGATGGCGCGGACTCTATATCAGGTGCACTGGGATGTCAAGGAATTTTTGCTGTCACACTAATCTTCATGTTCGTAACCTAAGCCAAGACGTACTCGTCTTCTGTCATGAGTGTCGGTACAATACCGGCCACTGATCACGTTTTTAAGAACGAGCGCTATGAAGCACATCTTCTGGCTCTTGCTGCTCCTCTTCGTTTCATCTTCCGCGTTGGCCCAGACTGGCTCGTTGCGAGGGCTAGTCTCTGACCAAAACGGCGCTGTTGTCGCAGGCGCAAGGGTCACAGTTAACGGACCGTCTGGACTCGTCAGGTCGACGAATTCTGATAAGACCGGATCATATTCCTTCACCGGATTGCCGGTCGGAGATTATGAAGTGCAGGCGTCTGCGCCGAACCTCGAACTGGCTGAGCCGGTAAAAGTCAGTTTGAAGGGTGGCGCGCAAACGCTGGACCTGCAACTAAAAGTCATACTGGCGCCGGAGAAGGTTACCGTCGAGGAGAATGGGGCGCCGAGCGTCAGCACCGACGCGAACAGCAACGCCAGCGCTCAGGTCTTGCGTGGGAACGATCTGGATGCGTTGCCAGACAGTCCCGAAGATCTTCAGGCGGCGTTGACGGCTCTCGCTGGACCATCGGCGGGACCAAGCGGCGGCCAAATCTTCATCGATGGATTCAGCGGTGGCCAATTGCCGTCAAAGGAATCCATTCGCGAGATCCGCATTAATCAGAACCCTTTCGCGCCTGAGTACGACAAACTGGGTTTCGGCCGGATCGAGATTTTCACGAAGCCGGGAACTGATAAGTTCAGGGGCTCAGTCTATTTCAACTTCGCCAATCAGTTCTGGAACACGCGCAACCCTTACGCGCTACAGAAAGCCCCATTCTTATTGAAGGAATATGGCGGTAGCGGCAGCGGTGCGCTGAGCAAACGTGCATCTTTCTTTCTTGATGTTCGGCGCGACGAAGTGGACAACGGCTCGATCGTCAATGCAATCACTCTCGATCCACAGACGCTGGCGATAATCAATCCCTTCACGAACGTGTTTCGAACGCGGCAGCGGCGTTTCGGAATCAACCCGCGCATCGACTATCAACTTAACCCCAAAAACACTTTGACTGTTCGCTATGGTTTTAGTCGCGCTGATATTCAGGGCGCGGGCATTGGCGGGTTCAATCTGGTTTCGCGCGGCACCCACCCCAAGAACACAAACCACACGTTACAGATTACGGAGACGGCGGTTCTGGGAAAGAACATTATCAACGAAACGCGTTTTCAGTTTTTCCGCACTTATGGTCCGAACGTAGCCAACGACTCAAGCCCGGCGATCCAAGTACTCGGCTCATTCAACGGCGGCGGCGCGCAGGTAGGCCATTCCTTCGACACCCGCAATAGTTATGAGTTGCAAAACTACACTTCGATAATCAGTGGCACACACTCGTGGAAGTTTGGCGCCAGGCTACGCCGCGAAACTGATGACAATATTTCGCCGCAGAACTTCGGTGGCACGTTTAGTTTCGGCGGCAGTGATCGACGACCTTCTCTGGATGTGAACAGCCGGCCAATTTGCGCGGGCCAACCGGTGCTGACCCCTGTAACTTCCATCGAGCGATATCGCTTCACCTTGTTGATGCAGCAGAATGGATGTTCGGCTTCGGACATTCGTAGGTTAGGAGGCGGCGCAACTCAGTTCAGTATCAACGCGGGAAATCCGGAGATTGCCGGGAGCCAGTTCGATGTCGGATTATTCGTCGGTGACGACTGGCGCGTGCGGCCCAACTTAACTTTGAGCGTTGGCCTTCGTTACGAAACGCAAAATAATATTGGCGACCGGCGCGATTTTTCGCCACGCTTCACGGTAGCGTGGGCGCCAGGATCGGCAAAGAATCCGCGTCCAAAGACTGTGGTGCGCGCGGGCCTCGGCGTTTTCTACGATCGGTTCAGTCTTTCAAACCGGCTCATTGCGCTTCGTTACAATGGGATCGTTCAGCAGCAATTTGTAATTACAAACCCGGACTTCTTCCCGACGATTCCTTCGATCGCTTCTCTGACTGCCTTTCAGACGACGCAGACTATTCAAGAGCTTAGTCCAACACTGCGTGCGCCATACGTCATTCAATCTGCCGTCAGCCTCGAACGCCAGTTGCCGTTTAAGACCACAGTCGCCATCACGTTCGCTAACGCGCATGGCCTGCACATGCTGCGCTCTGAAGTGAAACCCGGCCCGGTTTTCCTGATGGAGTCTTCCGGCCTCTACAACCAAAATCAGTTAATTACTTATCTTAATTCCAGAGTCAATAAAGACATTTCGCTTTCCATCTCATACGTGTTGAACCGCGCGATGAGCAATACCGACGGCCTCGGCACATTTCCGGCGAAGCCGAACGACTTCACGGGTGAGTACGGCCCGGCATCTACTGATGTACGTCATCGCTTCACCTTGACTGGCTCTGTCAACATCAGGTGGAACGTACGTCTCAATCCGTTTGTGGTGGTGCAGTCTGGTTCGCCGTTCGACATCACGGTGGGTCGTGATCTTTATGGCACTACGTTGTTCAATGGCCGGCCCGGAATTCCGACTGACCTGACAAAGGCTGGTTTGATTCAGACGAAGTATGGTTTACTCGATCCTAATCCGACGCCTGACGAGAAAACGCTGTCACGCAACTTTGGCCGTGGATCGGGCACAGTCACGCTCAATCTGCGCGTTACCAAGACAATCGAATTCGGGCGCGAGGGCGTTGGCTCTGCTGGACCACCATCCAGCGGTCCAGGCAGCGGCGGACCAGATCGTCGCGGCGCACCCGGCGTCTTCAATCCAGGAACATCGCAAGGTCCTTCAGGTTCGCGAATAAGTCACCGCTACAATCTCAGCATCGCGATGTCGATTAATAACCTTCTGAATCACACCAACCCCGGCCCGATTATCGGCAACATCACCTCCCCTCTGTTCGGCCACGCTAACCAACCATCGGGAGGCGGAGGCGGTTTTGGCGGAGGTGGTGGCTTAGGCTTCTCAGAGGCCGCGAACAATCGGCGGCTGGAATTGCAAGTGAGGTTCTCGTTCTAACCTGTTTAAGACTTCGCGGCCAGCAAAAACGTAGACTGTTAATTACTTAACGTATTCCCAATGCCACGGCTCATAAAAGTAAGGGCGAAAGCCGAAGCGTTCAGCGTTGCGCACGAGCCATTGATAAACCGGCGTCTTAACCTGGATGGCGCGGTTTGAGTCTTTCGTGTCCACCGGATCGCCGCCGACGTAAAAGTCCAGCGCGCGGCCGGTAAAGTGAGGACTGTTGACGGCCAGGCCCGCGCCGCCGGCATTAGGCGACTGCCGCCGCAACTGATCCTGATATTCGCGCGAGCGAAAAGCTGAAACGATCCTAAAGTATTTCTCAGTGGGCGCGAGTTCGCCTGCCGGCGTATGAGCGAGATTAAGCGACGGATCGGCGATCGCGGCCGCCAGCATACGCTTGTATGCCGCGTAAGTCTCGCGCTCAACCTGACGAAGTTCGGCGAGACGCTCAGGATCATAAAAATCGGAAACGGGAGCTGTGACAAGCTGGTCCGGTTGAGCGTAGGTGCGATCCTTCAACCTATTCTTCTGCCAGTCAGAAACCATCCGGTTGAGCGACTCCTCATCGAGCACGCCGCTGGCGTTCAGTCCAACTTTCTTCTGCCAACCCGCGAGTGCGGCAGCGAAACCGCCGGACCACGAGTCGTTTTGAGTGTTGAGGGACTGGTTTATCAGCGAATCGTAAAGATACCAACCGCGTTGCTGTTTGCCGCCGAAGGTCCAGACTAATTCATTTTGCAGCGCCGCGTTGCGTTCCGCAGCCGCGGCAAAAATTGATGCGGCGTTCCCGGCTACCGCATTACGTGGATCCGTCACTAGAACAGTGGGCTTCACGCGGGAGTCAGGCTTGGGACTTTGCGATTGGCCACGGCTACTGCGAGCCTCAAAAGACGCAACCCCCAATAGAACAACGAGCGCAACAAAGACCAGGGCGATATGAACTCTAAAATATTTCATGGTTGATTTTACTGCGAATCTTACGTGAGATTTCTCGCCGGCAAAGTAGTCAGATGCGTAAAAGCTGAATACGGTTCGACGCGGCGCTAAGTTTATTGCGCCAAACGATTTCGAAGACAAGTCAAGCATCTATCTAGTGTCCTGTCTCTAGAGTGGAGAACAAGAAAACCAATTAATGGATCTGGTAATAGATCCAGCCTGCGGAGCAGGCGATAGCGTAAAGCCTGGGGTCTGAGCCCCAGGGAACGAACCAAGAAGAATATTGCGAGCCCGCGAAGCGGACAGCGGGAACGCTAGAATTCGCGGTTGTGTGTTTCATGGTATCGCCGATTCGAACGGCGGAGCTCTGCCGCCCGCCTTCGCGGGCTGATGATTATTGTCTATTGCAACCTGGGGTCTCGCTGCTCCACCCCAGGCTTTATGCTATCGCCTGCTCCGCAGGCTGTCGGAAAAAGTGCCGTAGGCACGAAATGTTTATAGACGAGAAGCGCTCTTGATTTCACCTCTTCGGAATTGAGCGAAATGCTGAGCATTTCGCTCAATTCCGAAGAGAACAAAATAGGAGTGCGAGCGAGCTATAAACATTTCGCCGCTACGCGGCTGTTTTCCCGACAGACTCGTCCGCAGGCTGGTCGAGATTTTTTGGACGGACTTTAGAGAAGCACACTACCTCCTATGTGATATTGTTAGCTCGTCATCATCAAAGTCTTGAATGACTCAATTCGGGGATAAACAGATCCAAAGGGCGGACCATCTGGCTGAACAGTCCAGCGGCTCGGGAGATCTTACAGTGTTTAATTCATGAAAAAACGTCCCCAGATCGTGGCCGTGAGCGGCTTTTCATCGAACGTTGGCAAGACAACGCTGGTGTGCGAACTGCTCCGAGAACTGCCCGGCTGGGAAGCAATCAAGCTAACTCGCGGTCATTATCGCTCGTGTGGCCGAGACCCGGCGGGCTGTTGCGTTAGCGATCTGCTCCGCGACGAACCGGTGGTTCGTTCAGGCCGCGAAGCCAATTACGAAGCTGGTAAAGATACCGGACGGTTCTGGGATTCGGGCGCGTCGAACGTGCACTGGGTGATAGTCAAAGATGGTCAAGTTGAACAGGGAATTAATGGAGCACTCTCACGCGTCGAAGCGGAGGGTGTGATTGTCGAAGGAAACAGCTTTCTTGAGTATGTCACGGCGGATCTCGCGATCATGTGTGCGCGGGCCGAAGGCGGGAAGGTTAAACCGTCCGCACGGAGAGCGTTGGCAAGCAGTGACTTCCTATATCTCTCGACACTTGGCGCGACTGCTGTTACTGCCAAAAGACAATTCGAGGAATTCTCTGCAGCACTCGCCATTAAACTGGATTTGGGTGGCTTGCCGATTGTCACGCGCGAGGATTTTCCGCTGCTGTTGTCGCGCATCTATCGATCGGAGAAATTGGCCGGCTCCAGCAGCGAATCAAGAGTTGAAATGAAGAACACGCTTCTGCCGCTCGAGTCCCCGACGAGTTGATCGAGGGTTTTCCGGGAGTTCAGCGGCCGCCGGTTATATAGTTTTCGAGATGTTTTATCGTGTACTCTTGCTCGGCAATGATGGCCTTGACTACATCGCCGATTGAGATGATTCCTGCCAGCCGATCATTCTCGAGTACCGGCAAATGACGGACGCGCTTATCGGTCATTTCTTCCATGCAGTCCTGGATGTTCTGTTCGGCGTGCACGTAATGAACAGTTGAACTCATTATCTCTCTTACCGGGATCTCGCGGGACGATTTACCGTGCAGGATGACTTTTCTAGCGTAATCTCTCTCGGACAGAATGCCGATCACTTTTTCCGCTTCCAGGACTACCAGGGCGCCGACGTTCTGGTCGGCCATGGTCCTAAGTGCTTCGAACACCGTCATGTCCGGCGGAATAGTCCAGACGTTATCGCCCTTGTTCTGCAGAATGTCTCTTACGGTTGTCATAACGAATGCAGTGTTGCCAGCGGCCGATAAACTAACTGATTAGCCACCCAGCGGAGGATCATTCGGACCCGCCGTCTGATCTGGATTGACATGAATCGTGCCTCCGTTTGAGTCAATAAAGAAATGATTTTTGCCGGTGGCATCAGTCTGCGGATCAGCATTCAACGTGTAAGATGACGGCCCGCTGGGCGTTTTTGGAGTTACCTTCAGAGTGAAAATATAACCGTCTGCCACGGGTGCGTTTCCTGAGAAACGAGTGTCAAAATTCACGTCTTTGATCAGTTGGTCAAACGTTCCAAAGGTGCGGTTGTGCGTATTGAAATATTGGATCTCCACGGCGGCGATTGTCTTCAGGTCCTGCAGGGTCGCGGCTTCGTTGCCGGCTTTCTGAGCGGCCTTGAAGCCGATTACAGCGGCGCCAATCAGGATGCCGATGATGGCGATCACGATCATTAACTCAATCAGCGTGAATCCGCGTTCGCGGCGGGGGGGTTGGTGAGTTCTGTTCATTTCACTTCCTCTTTCGTATTCCTAAACGACGCGATGCGACGGCGGTTCCGAAAAGGAAGGCCCAAGGGTCGTCTCGGTTGACGCCAGAATCTTACTACAGTGCACCGGGTTCGCGCCACGCAGTGATAGGAGCTTTGGTTTAGATGCCGGCTTCTTTTGGTGGAGTGCTTGGCGGTAGCCGCTGGTTGCGAAACTCCCGACACTTTTCGGATGGCGACGCTGGCCCGGTACATGTAGAATGAGGGCAACATAGAGCGCCAAGCCATGAGACACTTACGAACAGCCGACTCTCGTTCAGATTTGCTGGCGGCGACCGCGGCGGAAAGAATCGATCTACTTCAAGCTGCGATTGAGCGCGTGATTCGCGGCAAGCCGGAAGCGGTGCGGCTGGCCATAGTAACGTTGTTGGCCGGTGGCCACCTTTTGGTCGAAGACGTTCCTGGGGTCGGCAAAACCACGCTCGCGCACGCACTGGCGCGCTCTCTTGATTGTTCTTTCCAGCGCGTTCAGTTCACTTCTGATTTACTGCCCTCTGATGTAATAGGACTGTCGGTTTATAACCAACACGACGGGAGGTTCGAATGGAAGCCGGGCCCGATCTTCGCCAGCGTCGTATTGGCCGACGAAATCAATCGCACTACGCCCAAGACTCAATCAGCCTTGCTCGAAGCCATGGCAGAACGGCAGGTGACGGTCGAGGGCGTTACGCACGCTCTGCCGCAACCCTTCATCGTGATCGCCACGCAAAATCCAATTGAGCATCACGGCACGTATCCGCTGCCCGAATCGCAACTGGATCGTTTCATGCTGCGTTTGCGGGTGGGCTACCCCAGTGCGGACGATGAAAAGCAAATTCTCCGCGATCGCGAACACGCTGAGCCGTTGGATGAAGTGCAGCCGGTCATGAGCGGCCAGGACGTATTGGAACTGCAAGCGGCCGTCAGCGAGGTTTCGGTCGACGACGCGATCGTCGATTATCTGATGCGCATCGTGACCGCCACGCGCTCCTCTGAGATGCTCGATCTGGGTGTCAGTCCACGCGGAACTTTGGCGCTGTTTCGCGCCGCGCAGGCACTCGCGCTCACCGAGGATCGAATCTACTGCATACCCGACGACATCAAACGACTCGTCATTCCGGTGTTCGCGCATCGGCTCACCGTCAGCTCGCGCTATTCCTCAGCGATGCGCCGCAGCGAAGAGGCTGAAGCCGTGCTGCGCGAGATCATGAAGACGGTCAGCGTTCCACTATAGGGCCAGGATGAAACTGTCCGACAAACTTCAGTTTGTCGCGGTTGCTGATAGGAGCAAGCGCCCAAGCAACGACAAACTGAAGTTTGTCGGACATTTCGCGCGATGGCGGAACGCGATCCTGGGAACGCTGTTGGTGTTGGCGGGACTCGCGACGGCGATTCTCACGCTGCTGGCTCGTCGTCTCGCTGAACCGAGTCTGGTCAGCGTTGGCGCGATTGCCTCGCTCGTCTTTGTTTTGCTGATATCGATCCTGATTGTTCCTCCTTTGACCCGTTCAGCTTTTGCGGAAATCTCGCGTGGCTTTCCCATCGACGTAACCACCGGTGGGGTGATCTTCATTGTCATTTTAATAATCGTGGCCTTCGCTGCCTGGAACACGGGAAACAATTTGTTGTTCATGGTGTTCTCGATCATGCTTTCGACGCTGTTTGTCTCGTGGGTAGCGGCGCGAGCATCCCTGCGTGATCTCACTGTATCAGCGCGCTTTCCCGATCATATCTTTGCGGGCGAACCCGCAGAGGTGCTGGTCACCGTGCGTAATGCGAAACGCTTGCTGCCATCGTTTTCGGTGCTGGTTGATGCGCGAGGGCCCACGAATCTACGAGCCACTAAGAAAAAGCGGATTAGATTTAGGAAGCGCACGCTTAGCTATTTTATTTATGTGCCACATCGCGCCGCGGCCGAGCAAAGCATCGAACAGTTATTTCCCAAACGCGGACACGTGGTGGTCAACGGATTCGAGCTGTCGACGCGGTTTCCGTTCGGATTCTTCCGGCACCGGCGCCGCCTCAAGGCGCGTGACGTTGATATCGTTGTCTATCCCAAGCCCGAGCCGATCGCCGATGAACTACATCTCTTGCCGTTGCAGACCGGACAGACGGCTTCTTATCGCCGCGGCGCCGGCCACGATCTATTGCTGCTGCGCGACTATCAGCCTCGCGATGAACTTCGTTATATCGATTGGAAGGCCACTGCGCGCTCGCGTCGTTTGACGGTACGCGAGTTCGCTGCCGAAGACGAGCGCCGCATTACGATCATGCTCGACACGCGGCTCACCAAAGACATCGACAAAGAGAATTTTCGCATTCGTTTCGAAAGCGGTGTGATCCTGGCAGCTTCATTGGTCAAGCACTTCGTCGATGAACGTGCTGATCTGCGGCTAATATTGGGCGAGGAGCGTGGACCAATCGGTCGCGGCCCGGAACATCTTTACGCGTGTCTGCGGCGACTGGCGGTGGTGCAACCTGACGAAGTTGCAGCGGACGATGAGTGGCCGGCGCCTTTGACGGACGACGAGCATCTTCATCGGCATCATCCCGACGCCAATTATCTGGTGCTGCTGACGGCCGCCGAGCGCGGATCGATCCCGCCCCAGATTTGGCGCCGCGCCTTCGTGATATATCTGTGAACTCAATCGTAAATCGTTTGAGAATCTGCGCCGCAACTCCCAATTCAAAGCAGAACACTTACTGAGATCCTGATAGCCGGTTGCCGTTTATTCCGGTTTGTGTGCCGATATATTTCAAACATGCTGTATATTCTATGGACAAATAGCTGGCGTTGATGATATGTATCACGGGCGCTATGATAGTGCGATGAGGTGCAATGATCAGAGTTCAAATCGATCAGCTATTAAAAGAGCAGAAACGGTCCTTCTATTGGCTGGCTAAAGAAACCGGGGTAAGCCATACGACACTCTGGCGCTTGAAAAAAGATAAAGCTCAGGGAATCACCTTCAACACCCTGGAGAGGATTTGCCAAACGCTAAAATGTCAGCCGGGTGATGTGCTAAGGCTGGGCCGCAACGGGAAAAAGAAGCGTTGATGAGCTTCGCCCTGTGGAAACTCTGCGGGAAATCGTCTTCCGCCGGCAAATGAGAAACGGATAATGAACCGTTTTCCGGTGGATTGGTTATTGGTTAGCAGAAGTGAAGGAGAAGTTATGAAAGTTTTATTTATCAATCCGGAATTTCCCGATACCTATTGGAGTTTCCGCCATGCGCTGCCGTTCGAAGGAAAGCGCTGCGCGTTTCCGCCGTTGGGACTCATGACGGTTTCGGCGTTACTGCCGCCCTCCTGGGAACGACGGCTCGTCGATCTCAATGTCCGGAGGTTGCAATCGTCCGATATTGAATGGGCCGACATGGTAATGGCCACCGCAATGCTGGTGCAGAAAGATTCGTTGAAGGAGGTCGTTCACCGGTGCAAAGCGCTGGGAAAACGAGTGGTTATCGGCGGCCCATACGTGACGACCACTATTGAAGGCTTGCCTGAAGCTGATCACATTTTCATGGGCGAAGCTGAGACCACGCTGCCGCAATTTGTTGAGGACCTGGCGCGCGGCGAAGCCAAGCGCTTGTATCAAGCTGCCGAACGCCCACCGCTCTCGGCTACGCCTCTAGCCCACTTTCACCTGGCGGATCTCAAACGCTATAGCGCCATGTCGGTGCAATACTCGCGGGGCTGTCCGTTTTCATGCGAGTTTTGCGACATCATCGAAATCTACGGGCGCGTGCCGCGGACCAAAAGCAATCAGCAGATGCTGGCGGAGTTTGATGCGCTGCGCGACCTCGGTTGGCGTGGGACGGTTTTCATCGTTGATGATAATTTTATTGGCAACAAGAAACACGTCCGTCAACTCTTGCCTGAGCTGGCGAAATGGCAGCAGAAGAACGGCTATCCCTTTTCACTGCTTACTGAATCAAGCGTGAATCTGGCGGACGATGAACCGCTCCTCAAGAATATGCAAGATGCCGGCTTCCGCCGAGTTTTTCTGGGAATTGAAACGCCGGTCGAAGAGAGTTTGAAAGAGGCGCAAAAATCGCAGAACCGCGGCAACCTGCTCGAGTCAGTAAGAAAGATTCAGAGCTACGGGATGGAAGTTATGGCGGGCTTCATCGTCGGGTTCGATAACGACCCCGAAGACATTTTTGAGCGCCAGATCGATTTCATTCGCAAAAGTGCAATTCCTCTCGCCATGGTTGGTCTGCTCAACGCGCTTCCCGACACGCAGCTTTGGAAGCGGCTCGAGCGAGAAGGTCGGCTATTAGGCGAAGCGAGTGGGAACAACACCGTCTGCACCTTCAACTTCAAGACCCGGATGGATCCAGCGCTGTTGATTCGCGGCTATCAATCAATCATGCGAACCATCTACAGCCCGAGGGAATATTATCAGCGGGTGCTTGATTCCATGAGGAGGACACCGCATGACTCGTCCGAAATTCAACAATACGAATTGATCAACGGCATGGCATCATTGATGCGGGTTCTAATTAAGCTCGGCCTGTTTGACCGTGAGCGTAAGGAGTTCTGGAGATTCATGAGTAAAGCTCTCGTCAAGCACCGCCACCGGTTCGCCGAGTCGCTGCGGCTCGCGGCGATGGGCTATCATTTTCGCAAGCTCAATGATGCCTACTCCGAGACCTGAATCGATCTCTATTCACTCATTTAGGATTCGACCGGCAGGCGCAATGCAGACGCCCACTCATATTGCGTAGCACACATCTCGAAAGCGTCGCCGCGCGCGAAGCGAATTCAGCAAGGGATGTATGAGGATTTGGAATAAATTGAAAACTAGAACACTCGAATCCGGTTTACTGGCATGTCGTTGAACTGGCAGTGCCACTCACCACAGTCGTACAATTCTTCTTGTGGTTGTGAACAATCACCCAAATAATTATCGCGGCGGCCGCGCCGAATGCAATTATTAAGCCTGCCTTCTTCTTGCCATTAAGATTCTGTTGTGGCACCGGCGCCGAGGCGTCGGCCGTCGAGAAACTTTCGCCCGCCGCCACCCATCGCACCTTAGCGCCAGTTCGGATTCCGACGTGTCCGCTCTGCACCGACAGGTTCGTATTGCATTCCTCAACTTGAATTCGGAACTGGGCCGGCTTAACAGGATCGGCAACAATTGCGCCATCTGCTGTCATGATCTCAGCGCGAACTCCTGTCGGAGATGCACAGTCGACGCTTCCTTCCTTTAGCGACCCGGAAAGGGTTGATTCCGAAAATTCCAGATTCAGAGTTGTTCCGGAGCCGAGCTTAAGACGGCCAGAATTACGCAGATTGACCAGGGACTCGGATTCCGTATCCGTTCTGATGGTGCTACCTGAGAAGAGAGTTTGGCCGGATTCCGCTTGCATGCCATTAATTGCGACACTGCCGTTGACCGTGATCAGTCCAGTGGTTTCCTTGGCAATGCTCGGTGGCGAGCCGAAAGCAACCAGTGAAGAAATACTGAGCATCGCTATTGAGACGCAGACTGCCACCGCCTGACGCGCGCGATGTCTTAGGTTCCGCACTCGTTCCTTTCTCATAACGTTTCGAGGGGCGAACAAAATAAATCCTGGGATCATTTGAGGAAGCTCCTTCAACGATGATTAGATAAACTAACGCGGCGCAAGAATACGTCAAATAGAAAGGGTCGTCAACAATTATTTGACCCTTACTTGACAGTTATTTGATACTTGGTCATGTTAACGGCCCAACGTTTGTATCGGTTATGCAGGCCAAGAATCCAATCGTCATCTTCGTGAACGCAGATCAGATCGAACGCATACGATATCGTGCCGTTTCGCTTCATTCCCTTTGAGTGAAATAAGATTTGCTCGCACCTTCTCGCGGCTCAATACACCGGCATACGATTTGCCGTCTCGCGGGCCGGAGGTTCGATATATGAAATCAGATTATTTCAGGAACAGGATCGGCAGAATCTTGCTGGTGTTGTCGTTTCTGGTCGGCGTAGGCTTAGCATCAACATGCGCCGTGCAGGCGCAATATCGCCGCGATCAAGACCCGTACTATCGGCGCGACCGAGATCGCGACAACGATCGCGATCAGAACGGCCAATATCGGCGCGATGATCGCAACGGCCGTTACGGCAACGTCTATCAGATTGCCGCAAACCAAGGCTACCAGGATGGCGTGTACACTGGATCGAACGATGCGCAAAGAGGTCAAAGGTACAATCCGCAAAGATCTCACTTTTATCGTAACGGACATGGCAACAATGGGGGCTATGGTAACAACGGTAGATACGGCAATCGATACGATCAGCAGGCCTATCGCGATGGCTTTCTGCGTGGGTACGACGAGGGCTTCCGACGTTATGGCGGATACAATCGGGGGCGAAACAATCGCAACTCTGGCCGCTGGCCGTTCCCCTGGTAACGTCCGGCACCTTGCGTTCGAATACCCGGGCGATTAGTCCGTTCGAAAAATAACTAGCGGCGCCCGTCAACTCTTGGTTGGCGGCGCCCGCTTTTTTTGTGTTCTCCCGAAATGAAAGACCGCGCGCGCTTCGCTTATCGAGGTGGGTTGTGATATTTAGTCTAGCCTAAAATCGAACATCATTTGAGATTTGCCTTTCAGATGGAGGAGCATATGAAGACGCAACGCGTAGAACTCAGACGGCCTTTCACGATGATCGTTCTCGGGATAATTGCAATGCTCTATCTTTGCACTGGCGTCGTAGCGCAAGACATGAGCGCTCATCATCACCCGGCGGTCAGTGCGGCGATGGACGCAGATACCGAAACGATTCAGGACTGGGCGAAACAACAGCTCGCGAAATCGCCTCGCCATCGCGAATGGGTGAAGATCAAGAATGGCAATCGTGAGGTCAACAGCTTTATTGTCTATCCGGAAGTAAATAAGAAGGCCACCGCGGTCATTGTCATCCACGAAATCTTCGGCATGAGTGACTGGGTACAACAACTAACCGACGAGTTGGCGGAAGCGGGCTACATTGCGATCGCACCGGATCTGCTATCGGGCATGGGGCCGAACGGGGGAGGCACAGCGGAAATCGCCGCGACCGGCAATAATGCCGTCGGGCAGGCGATTCGCGCTTTGCCACCCGATCAGATTGCCGGCGACTTAAATGCCGTGGCTGACTATGTGTCAAAGCTGCCAGCCGCAAATGTCGCGGTCGGTGGTTTCTGTTGGGGCGGAAGCACAACGTTCTTTTTTGCGACGAGGCGACCAAGCCTCAAGGCAGCGTTCGTCTTCTACGGATCTGCGCCAAGTAGCAACGCCCAAGGTCAGCCGTACACTGTCGACAAAGCCGCCCTGGAAAAGATTGGCGCTCCCGTTTATGGATTCTATGCGGAGAACGACATGCGCATCGACGCTACTGTCCCGCCGACCACGGACGCGATGAAGGAACTCAAGAAGCCGTATGATCCGGTGACCTACGCGGGCGCGGGCCACGGGTTCATGAGAGCGGGTGAACCAAACAACCCTCAGCCGGCGGCGCCAGTAGTCAAGGGCGATGAAGCAGCCGACAAAAAGGCGGCAGATGATTATCAGAAGGCCCTGACCGCTGACAAAGCTAACCGGAAGGCGCGCGACGACGCCTGGACGAGGTTGAAAGCGATACTAGCAAAAATCTAATGAATCTGATGACAAGTAAACTAATCGCACTCGTAACCGCGGGTATCATCTTGCTTGCGGGTGGAGTTACGGGCCGCAATCGCGGGGCCACGGCTGTAACACCAAAAGCCGACGAGGACTTTCAATTAGTGAAAGTGGCCGAAGGGGTCTACGCGGCTATTGCCAAGCCGGGAGGACTCGCGTCCGGCAATGCGGGATTCGTCATCGGCGATGATGGAGTCCTGATGTTCGACACGTTCTTCACGCCGGCAGCGATCGAAGAACTTATCGGCGAGATTCAATCCCTGACTAAGCTGCCCATCAAGTACGCCGTCAATAGTCATTACCATCTCGATCACACCGGCGGCAATCAAGTTCTGGCCGAGCGCGGTATCCCAATCATCGCGCATGACAACGTCCTGATTTGGCAGACAACGAAGAACAAGCGTTTCCTGCCGGCGCCGGAAGATCTGCAGAAACGAAAAGCGGATGCGGCGAAACAACTGAGCGAAATTCCAGAAGATCAGAAAGACAAGCGCGCGCAACTCGAACGCCAGATTCGTCGCTACGACGCGATGATGTCAATCAAGCTGACAAATCCAACGAAGACATTTGGCTCCGGCACGATGCGTCTCAAACTCGGTAAGCGCGAAGTGATTCTGGCGACGTTGCCCGGTCACACGGGCGGTGACGTCTTCGCCTACGTGCCCGATGCCAAAGTAGTGTTCACCGGCGATCTGGGCTGGTCGAAAACGCTGCCAAATCTCGTCGACGCGACGGTGAATGATTGGATTCCCACACTGGACAAAATGCTGGCTCAATATCCAGCCGCGAAGTTCGTTCCCGGACACGGCACTGTCGCCGAAGCCGCGGATATCAAAGCGTTTCGAGATTACCTCGATGACTTGCGCAGTCGCGTAAAGCAAGGCCTCGCTACTGGCCTAACGATCGACCAGGCAAAACAACAATTGGCTTTGCCTGATAAATATAAGAGCTTCGCGTTTCAAAATTTTGCGACGCCGAATGTCGAAGACATGTACAAGGAGTTGAAAGGAACCAAGCAGACGAACTAGGTTGGACTCACGCGCCGGCGCGCGCCGTCTTCCTCGAACGCTCAGCGGCATTTGAAGTTCGCGCGTATCTTAGCAACTGCCAACCAAGTACCACGGCGGCTATCAAGCCCACGATCACCCAGGCAAGATCTCCGAGTATGTCAACCAAAGCCTGAACGCGGTCGCTGAATAGTTTGCCTAGCGCCACGTACAAGACAACCCAAAGCACTTCGCCAACAATGTCCCAGCAAAGAAATCGCGTCCACGGATAGGCGGCCATTCCGCTCGATAAGTTGATCCATGGCCCTAAAGGTGTTACGAGCCAGCGACTGAAAAAGATGCCAGCGCCACCCCAACGCCGGGCGAAGTTTTCGGCCCGCTGCATTTGCGTTGCCCAAGCCTTTTTCCGACTGACTCGCGCTGCAACCTGATGCCCGCCCCAACGCCCCAGAGCATATCCGATCTGATCTCCGAGCACGGCGGCCGCGCTCGCCACCACGATCACTTGCCAGAACTTCATTTGACCGAGCGCGACAAAGGAGCCAGCGGCCACCAACATCAAGGTTATCGGCAGCGGAATGCCCGCCGCCGCGATCATGATCACGGCGAAGAGCAAGGGCAAACCGTACTGCGAAAACGCGGTCAGCAATTGGTCGGTGAGAGTCATGGAGATCTCCCTGTAGCCGGCGTAGGCGGCGAGGCTGGCGATGGCGAAACGCGTTCGCGCGCGATCGCGCGTTGCAACGTCGCGATCACTTCATCGAGGGATCGATTCTGCTCTTCGGCGATCTCTTTAATTGGCCGGTGGTCGTGCGGTGGATGAGGAATTCCCAGGGCTTCATAAAGAACTTGCGGCGGCACGTGATAGGAATGGGCCACATACGGCACGCTCATCCATGGACGAACTGGCTCATCGCGGTGAAAGCGCCAGTAAACCGCGCGCCGCACCGTGCGGACGCTGAACAGTCCTGTAGCCAGAAGGACAAGCACGAACGCCACGAGCAACGTCCATTGTTTCCATCCGAAGCTTTTCATCCAGGAATTCGTTTCCCTCAGTGTAGCTCACCCGCGAACGGCCGTCGATATGGAGAGCGGTCGATCATGTTAGCCCAGTCGGCGAATTGTGAGGCTCGGTCCTTTCAGATTCAGGCCGCTCGTAGGTTATAACTGAGCATTCTAAGATGTCCGCGATCAGTCCTCCAGCGATGCCTTCGAATGATCCAGGCCAGCGCCAAACAGCCTTTTCGTCTCTTCGTCATCGCGATTTTCGTTTGCTCTGGATGGGCCAGATCGTTTCGGTAACCGGGTCGCAGATGCAACTGGTCGCGATCAACTGGCACATCTATCTTCTCACTGGTTCCGCACTGGCGCTTGGCCTGGTTGGATTATTTCGCGCTGGGCCCATAATTTTGTGTTCGCTGATGGGCGGAGTCGTCGCCGATGTCATCGATCGGCGTCGGCTGATGATGACTACGCAAACGATCATGCTCGCTTGCAGCGCGGTGCTCGCGTTGATTACTTTCAATGGCTTGCGACGCATCTGGCCGATTTATCTGCTGACGGCCATCGCCTCGGCAGCCTGGGCGTTTGATACACCCGCACGCCAGTCTCTGATGCCCTCGCTGGTACCCGCGAAGGATTTTCCCAACGCGGTCAGCCTCAGCATGTTGATGTTTCAAATTGGAATGATTGTGGGCCCGGCGTTGGCCGGCTTTCTCCTGGGCAACTTCGGGCCGGGAGTAATTTATGCGACCAATGCCGCTTCGTTTGTCGCCGTGATCGCCGGTCTGGCGCTTATGCGCGCGAGCGGCCGGCCAAGCGAGCGTGAAAGCGATAAAACGCGCGTTAGCTTTGCGGCGCTCGTCGAAGGCCTGCGTTTCGTTCGGCATACGCCGATCATCGTGCAGACCATGACCCTGGATTTCGCCGCGACGTTTTTCGCCTCTGCGAATCAGTTGCTTCCGATTTATGCAAAGGACATTTTGCAGGTTGGCGCGCAAGGACTCGGCGTGCTCGCGGCGGCGCCCGCGACTGGCGCGGTTATAACGGGCCTGGTTATGGCGCGCATGGGAACTCTGAAAAAGCAGGGATTGGTGGTGATCGTGTCGGTGGCGATCTTCGGCGCCGCCACGATCGCGTTCGGCGTTTCCAGGGTTCTCTGGTTATCGCTGTTGATGCTCGCGATCGTCGGCGCGGCCGACACCGTCAGCACGATCCTGCGTCAGACAATTCGGCAACTCGCGACGCCAAACAATCTGCGCGGACGCATGACGTCCGTCAACATGATCTTTTTCATGGGCGGTCCGCAGTTGGGCGAACTCGAAGCCGGCGCCCTCGCGGCGCTCTTGGGCGCGCCGTTCTCCTCCGTCAACATGATCTTTTTCATGGGCGGTCCGCAGTTGGGCGAACTCGAAGCCGGCGCCCTCGCGGCGCTCTTGGGCGCGCCGTTCTCCGTAGTTACCGGAGGCGTCGGATGCCTGGTCGCGGCGGCGATCGCGCTCTTTGGCGGCAAAACCTTACGCCGATATGCCGGAACGGTGAGCGGTAAGCAGTGAATCTTGTCTTTGGCTTGACGTGATTTGATCCACAGTCTAATCTCGCCCTCTCCCCAATTAATCTTAATGAAGGTTTCTTCCTGATGTCGCAAGTCATGACTGCCGCGCCCGCGTGGACCATACCGGGATTTCTCGAAGCGCGCGAGAATAACCACCTTTTCATTAGCGGTGTAGATGCGACTGCGCTTACCCACAAGTATGGCTCACCGTTGTTTGTCTTTTCTGAATCACGCATTCGCGCCAACATTGCTCGCTTGCAAGCAGCCGCGAAGGAGGTCGATCGACCGATCAGGTTTTGTTACGCGTCGAAGGCCAACTCGAACATGGCCGTGCTGAAGGTCGTGCGCGACGCCGGGATCGACGTCGAAGTCAACAGCGGCGGCGAACTCTACAAGGCTTTGCGGGTTGGATTCAAGCCAAACCAGATTATCTTCAACGGCACGAGCAAGACGAACGAAGAACTGGACGAAGCGGTACGCGCCGGTATCTATTCGATCAATGTCGATTCAATTTACGAGATTGAACTCGTTGAAGATGCTGTCCGTCGCGCGCGCCGCGAACTCAATTTGGGTTTGCCGCCCGCGAGGATCGCTCTGCGTCTGGTGCCGGAGATTGGCACGCGTTCCCACCTTGGATTGCAGACAGCTTTGCTGACATCAAAGTTTGGCATCTCGTCGTCGGAAGTTCTTGAAGCGTTTCGACGCGGTTTACAGAATCCGGAACTGATTCACGTTTGCGGGATTCACATTCACGTCGGCTCGCAGACGCCTGATGTCGCGCCCTTCGCCGAAGCCTTCAAGAGCATGTGGAACCATTTGATAGCGATTCATCGCGAGACCGGCCACACACTGAAGCACATCAATCTAGGCGGCGGCATTCCGGTGAATTATCTCCGCGATCGTTCGCAAGCGGATCAGTTGCCTGAGCACGAACGCGACATGCTGGGCGCAGACCTCGAGCCATCCGCGGTTTTGAAGGAAGCAGTGCTCGTGGCGCGTGAATCGGCGCGTGATGCGGAAGCCGAACATCTGCTGGATCGCGTGACGATTCTGCTGGAGCCCGGACGCAGCATTATCGCGGACGCCGGCGTGGTCCTGACGACCGTGCGCAACATTAAGCGCCGCCCCGAAACCGGGGACATCTGGTTACTCACCGACGCGGGTTACAATCTGCTGCTGTCGATGAACAATTACAAGTGGTACTACCATTTGATTTCTGCCTCGCGTGCCGGCGAGCCACTCGCAGCCGAATACAAAGTTGCTGGTCCATTATGCGACTCCGGCGACGTGTATTTTGATATCGAAAGACATGGACGCCTGCCTGACTATCGTTTGCTGCCGCGCGACGTGAAACCCGGGGAAGTGTTGGCCTTGCTGAATACAGGCGCATATTCCCTGGCGCAGATGTTTCCGTACAACGGTCGACCCCTGCCCGCGGCAGTGATGATCTGCGAAGGTGGAAAGGCTGATTTGATCCGAAGAAAGGACACTTATGATGATTTGGTGGTGAACGATGTATGGTGAAATCGAAGTGAGCCGACGTCCTAAACAGATTCCAAATGCCAGATTCAAAATTCCAAATAGTGCCATCGCCCAGATTCTTGATAGATCAATATTCATCGATCAGGTGCTTGTCAGTCCGCGCTGATTCAACCCAGTTCTTGTCAGTCCACGATTCATCAACCGGTTTAAGTGGACGGCCCGGCTTTTGAATTTGAAATCTTGAATCTTGAATCTGGAACCTTCATTAGGCTTTATCAATCTTTTTCTGAAGGAGTTCAACCATGCGTTATACAAGATTCGAAGATTTGCCGGTATGGAATACTGCGATCGAGTTGGCCGTCCAAGTTTATACCCTCACAGAGCGCCTTCAATTCAGGCGCCGCCGCAGCCTCAGAGATCAAATCGAGCGGGCGGCGGTTTCGGTCTCAAACAATATCGCCGAAGGTTTCGAGCGCGGCACGAACAACGAATTGTTGTCATTCCTGTACATAGCGCGTGGTTCCGCCGGCGAAGTTCGTTCAATGCTGTGTTTGCTGGAGCGACTTCCGGCGTTTCGCGATCTGCGCGCCGAGACTAAGGCGTTGAAAACCAAGGCGGAAAGCTGCTCCAGACAGCTAAAGGCATGGGCGCAGTCTCTTCAAGATTCGGAATTCAAAGGCGAACGCCACGTCAATGTAAAGACCAAACGCGCCGATCAGGCCGCTCGAGAGCGCGAGGAGTTTCTTAAGGAACTCGCCGAAATCAGAGAAAAGGGTGCGGCCCCGAAGAAAACCTGACGGTTTAAATAGCCGGAAATGAACTCGAACCTCCAAACTCAAAACTCCAAAGTTTCTAACAGTCAACTGATCCGCGGTCTCGGCCTGACTGCGGCCATTGCAGTTAACGTCGCCAACATCATCGGCACCGGCGTGTTTCTGAAGGCGCGTGTGATGACGTGCAATGTGGGCACTCCCGGAGTCGCGCTCACCGTGTGGTTGGTAGCGGGTCTGCTCTCGCTCGCCGGCGCTCTGACTTATGCCGAACTGCTCGCGATGTTTCCGCGCGCCGCGGGCGAGTACGGCATCATGCGCGATGCTTACGGGCGGCCATGGGGATTCATTTATGGTTGGACGCAGTTTGCGATCGCTCGCAGCGCATCGGCAGCGGCGCTCGCGGTGGGGTTCGCAATTTTTCTTAATGCGCTGTTGAAAGGCGCGCTGAATCAAACCTTCTTTACTCTTCCGTACCTGAACATTCCATTCGGTCGTCTGCAACTGGTGGCGCTCGCCGCCGTCGCGTTGACCGTCCTTATCAACTGCGCGGCGGTGACCTTCAGCGGTGGCGTGGCGACCTTCCTTACTTCTATCAAAGTCCTGCTTTTGATTGCGGTCGGTTTGGGCGCATTTTTCTACAGCGGTGGCGATTGGTCGCATTTATCTCAGGCGAGTGTCGGCGGGACGTGCGAGGGCGTGGCTATCACGACCGGAGGCTTTGCGGGATTCGCCGCCGCAATGTTGGGCGCGTTATGGGCCTATGACGGTTGGAACAACATCACCTTCCTGGCGGGCGAAGTGAAGAATCCGGAACGCAATCTCCCGCTGGGTCTGATCATCAGCATGTTTTTGGTGATGGGACTTTATTTGCTGGTAAACGTTGGATACTACCACGTACTCACTCCGACAGAAGTCGCGAGCGTACCCGCGTCATTATCCGTCGCGGCAGAGGTCGTGAGGCGTTTGCTGGGGGCAATTGCCCTTACGCTGATGGCCGCCGCCATGATGACGTCTTCATTTGGCGCGCTGCATGCTTCGATCCTCGCCACTTCACGAGTGCCATACGCGATGGCCCGCGATCGGCTGTTTTTCAAAGGCCTGGCCAAGGTTTCGCCGCGCACTCACGTGCCCATTCGATCGCTGGTGGTGCTTGGAATCTGGTCAAGCGTCCTGGCGCTGTCTGGCTCTTACGACGAATTAACGGATGCGGCGGTTTTCGCGCTAACGCTTTTTTACGCGTTCGTCGCCGGATCAGTTTTCATCTTTCGCCATCGCCTACCGGACACGCACCGGCCCTATCGAACCTGGGGATATCCGGTGGTGCCGATCGTGTATCTAGCGGTCACTACTTGGCTGTTAGGTAGAATAGCCTGGGACGCGAGATCAGAAATGAGCGCGACGATAGCGTTGTTCTCAGGAGGTCATCCAGTCTCGGCACTGGCGGAATCTCTGAAGGCGCCGCCGCTTGCAAGTCTCATATTCATTCTGCTTGGTTTGCCCGTCTACTTGATCTTGTCCCGGCAAAAAGGGGGAAGAGTGAATGAAGAATAGGTTTGTGCTCACGCCAATTTTGCTCATGGCGCTTTCGATCTCGGCGCTCAGTCAGCAACGAAATTCTTTGGCAGCAGTTGATAACTCGCGCGCCAGCTCGCTTCAGGATCTCGTTAACGAAGCTGCACACACCGCTCTCACGAAATTCGCGGACAAGAAACTAACGGAAT
>WNGL01005415.1_pt1 | contig 25225 bp, 24 predicted proteins | sample 5400591 | NCBI WGS metagenome assembly WNGL01 (sample SAMN13153377, study PRJNA577476) | soil metagenome | isolation source: 80 cm soil or saprolite under Garry oak tree replicate 1 | place: USA:California | collected 2016-06-15 | reverse complement strand
CCCGACCTCTAGGCGCTTGATCAGGCTGTGCCGGGCGATCGGCCTCGGAGCGCCGCCGATGGCGGCATTCACCGTGATTATCGTTGGCGCTCTGTCGCCGGGTTATGACGTGACGACCCGAACCGTGAGCCGCCTCGCGGTGCCCGGGATGCCGGCGGCCGCGGCCGTCGACGTGTCCATCGCCCTGGTCGCACTGGCATGCTTTGCGGTTGCTTTCGGCCTGGGACCTGGCGCGCTGATCGGCCGCCTAGCACTCGCCGCCGCAGGCGCGGCGTTCATAGGCGCCGCGACCATCCATCTCGACCCGGCGTCGGCGTCTACGACCGCTGCGCATCGCGCCGCGTCAGGCGTGGCGCTCCTCGGCCTGACCGTGGCGCCACTCATCCTCGCTCGAACCTACGGACGAGTGCTCCTGCTCGTCGCAGCAACCGAAGTCGGGCTGCTGGTGATCGGACTGGCGCTGCTGGCGACGTCATTCGACGCATGGCGTGTCTGGGAGCGCTGCCTGCTGGCCGCCGCCCTGGCCGGGGTCGTCATCCTCTCGGCGCGCTTACGCACCACGGCTACTACCACGGCCTCGGCGCACGCGATTGTGAGCGCAAGCAAGGCGAGCGTGAGCAGCAGCGGTTCGTAGGCGCCAGTCAGGAGCGTGATCAGGGCAAAGGCGTAGAGAAGACCGCCGGCGACCTTCGACGACAGCTGCCGGGGATCGACCAGGCGTCCATGGACGATCAAGCTGGTCGAAGTTGAGGCGGCGTAAGCGATCACCGCAACGGCGAGAAGGGCGGCGTTGTCGCGAACGATCTCCGGGTGCAGGACCTCGAGCCATGCCGCCGCCGAAACCATCAACGAGGTGTCGGCTATCGCGTCCCAGCGCGCCCCACGACGCGACGTCTGGTGCAAGCGGCGAGCCAGATAGCCGTCGGCCACGTCGGTCAGCCCGGCCAGGATCAGTCCAATTCCGACAAGCCGCCCCTGTCCGAAGAGCGCGAACGGCCAGATCAGCAGAACCAAGGCCAACCTCAGAGCGCTGATGCAGTCGGCGGCCGTCACGCCGTGAGTATTGCCGCTCTGTTACGTCGAGCCTGGCGCCGTCGTTGTCGCAGCATGCGTTCAACCCTGCGCTCCTTCGTGGTGCCTATATCGGTCGCCGTCACCTGCGCAGTCGCGGTCACCGCGGTCGTGATCGCGTCCAGCCGTCCGGCGTTGCTCGTGAACGCGGCGACCACCGCAACGCCGATGACCGGCCCCGCGATCCTGACCAGCGGGGACGCCATCGTCTCCCGAAAGCCCGACCTCGCCACCATCGGCGTCGGCGTGGAATCGCAGCAGCCGACGGCGTCGGGGGCTCAGAGCGACCTGGCGGCTAAGGCGGGCAAGCTGATCGCGCGGATCAAGGCCCTGCCTGTCGCCGACAAAGACCTCGGCACGACCGGCTACTGGATCGGGCCGGTCTACAGCCCCAACGGACAGGGCATCACGGGGTATCGCGCGGTCGAGCAGCTCCAGATCAAGTGGCACAACGTCGATTCGGTCGGCAAAGCTCTGGACGCGGTCGTCCAGGAAGGCGGCGCGAGCAGCATCTCGCTCGGCTTCGGGCTTGCCGACCCGAAGGCTGCGCAGGCCGAAGCCCGATCGCTGGCTATCGCGGACGCCCGCTCCAGGGCACAGGCGATGGCGTCGGCCGCCGGGGTGAAGCTCGGGCAGGTCATTCAGGTCAGCGACCTGTCGTCGTCGACACGTCCGCCAATGCCGCTGAACTTCGCCCGCGCCGCCGACGCGGCATCAACGCAGGTCCCAGTCGGCGAGCTGGACGTCCAGGTCACGGTCGAGGTCGACTTCGCGATCGCCTGACAGTCGCGGGTCAGCCTTTCCAGGCATCTAGCGCCGTGAGCGTGGGGCCGCGTTTCGGGGCCGGTGACTTATCGTGCGCGGGACATGATGCTCAAGATCTACCCCGACCGGCGCTGGCCGGCATTTCTGCGGGTGCTGGCCGACACAACCGTCTTCTTCTGGACGGTGGTCTGGGCGTACCTGGGCTTTTTGATCTACCAGACGGTGATGGGCCTGGAGGTGATCGCGGACGGCATCAAGAGCACCGGCGCGACGTTCAACCAGTGGATAGCCGCGTTTCGTGCGGCGGTGCCCGGCGGGATTCCGATCCTGACCAAATTCCTGCAAGACACGGCGGACACCCTGAAGCACTACTCCGGTGACCCGCTCGTGGCGACCGGTCAGAACATTCACGACGCCATCCTCCGATTGGCGATCATCCTGGCCTTGCTGGTGGCCCTGCCGCCGATCCTTCTGGTCCTGGTGCCGTACGGCGGATGGCGGTGGCGCGACATGCGTGAGACGGGCGCGGCGCTGGCATTCGTCCGGATCGCCTCGATGACCGGCCGGGCAGATGCCGCGCGAGCGGTGCTGGCGTACCGGGCAGTGTCGAGCCTGAGCTTTCGCCAGCTGATGCGGGCGTCGGCCGACCCGGTCGGCGATCTTGTCGAGCACCGCTACGAGCGGCTGGCCGACGCGATGATGAAGCGGGCGGGGATCGATCCGACGCGGCTGGCACCGCCCGACCTGCCGGAGCTGCCGCCGCATCGCGAGCGCTGACCCTGGCTATCGTTGTCAGGCATGTGTCGAAGCATCAAGACCCTGCGTCACGCAGACGTGATCGCCGCCGATGACGAGATTCGCGCCGCAGCGCGTCAGTTCGTCCGCAAAGTGAGCGGGTTCACGAAGCCCTCGAGCCGGCATGAGGCGGCCTTCGATCTCGCCGTAGACGAGATCGCGGTGGCCTCGCACCGGTTGCTGGACAGCATCGCGGGGAACCTGGCGGGAGCGGGCCACCGGTCTTAACAAGCTGGGTTGACAGCCTCAGTACGCTGATCTGAGGTTGGCCCGCGGGGGAGGGCCCGGAACCGAAGGGGAGGGACCCCCGGGGTCATGCAATTTCTTCCTTGCCATGACACTTTTTTCCGCGCGCCCCGTTTAGCCAGCATGCGGATCGGATGGATTGCAGCCGGAGCGACAAGCCTGATGCTCACCGCTTGCGGACTTGCGTCGGGCCAGCCGACAGCCAACACTTCGTCGTCCGCAGCCAGCCCCTCGGCGTCGGCGTCTGCGGCCACCTCGCCAGGCGCGTGCTCCGCCCCGCAGCCGCTTCCCGATCTATGCGTAGGCCGCGCCGCCACCTCTGACGAAGAGCAGGCGATGGTCGCGGCCGGCCGCGCCGGCGCCGAGGCGGAGCTTCGACTCACCGACTGGTCACAGTGCGCGGCCGGCCAAAACTGCTTCCGGGTGTCAGATCCCTCCCGGGCGATGGTCGGCACCGAGGCCGGCGCTTTCGCCGCCGGGACGGGTCAGTATCCGTCCGGCGGCCTGGGCGCATTCTGCGTCGTCTTCGTCAACCACGACTCCAGGGGCTGGCACTACGTCAACGTAGCGTGTGCGCAGAACCCCGGGTTCATGCCCGGCCGAGAAGACCACGTCTACGTGAGCACAGGGTGCGCGAACGTCCGGACCATACCGAGCCTTTCGGGAACCGTGGTCACATGCCTTGTCGCCAACACCGTGGTGCAGGTCGACAGTGCCCCGGTCTTTGCGGATGGCCACATCTGGTGGCACCTCGCAAACCGCGGCTGGATGGCGCACGACTTCCTGGTCCAGCCAATCCCCGCCTGACGGGCCTTTGTTCCTCGGCGCGGCTAGAGCTGGCAGCCCCGGCAAAAGTTCAACGGCTCGCGGTTGGAGCCGATCTGGCTGATCCGATGCCCGCATCGCGGGCACGTCTTGCCCCCTTTCATGTGCACGTTCATGAAGGACCGATCCTGCTTGGATTCCTCGTAGTTCGGGTTGGCGAGGATGGCTTCGACGGCTCGTGAAAGCACGACCGGAATGGCCTGGTAAAGCGCTTCCTCCTCTTCCGGTTTGAGCGATGCACGCCGGCGCAGCGGCAGCAGCTTGGCCGCCCACAGAATCTCGTCGGAGTAGGCGTTGCCGATGCCGGCCAGGAACTCCTGGTTGCGCAAAAGGTCTTTCAGCTCGTCACGGAACCGCCTCAGGCGCTTGCGAAAGGCGTCGAGCCCCATCTCGGTCACAGAATCGGCTTCCGGACCCTGGAGGCCCCACGCAGGTACCTCACGCGCGCAGTCCGTGACCCAGTAGATCCGGCCCATGTCGCGAAAGTCCAGGTAACGCAGCTCGAGCTTGCCCTCTATGCGCACAGTGAACACCTCGGTGGCGGGCACCGGCAGGTCGGATCCCCCGATCTGGAATCGTCCGCCGAGCATCGGGTTGATCACCAGCCACCGCGGCGACCCGCCGCCGCCCAGCTCGGTCGCAAACACCATGTGCTTGCCCCGGCGGGTCAGCGAGATGATGCGACGAGCGGGGAGTTCCAGAGCGAAGTTGTCGACCGGGTACCGAAGGAGGTGGGCCTTCTTCGGGTTGACGGTGGCGGCGGTGATGAGCTTGCCCTCGACGCGCGGGGCGATGCGCATCCGCAGCGCCTCGAGTTCGGGCAGCTCTGGCATGCCTGCAAGATACGGTGAAGCCGTTTGAGCCCTGAGGGGGGGTGGGAAAACACAGGGTGGTGAGACACGAACGCTTCACTGAAAAGGCTCTCGAGGCTCTCCAGCAAGCTGCGGAGCTGGCACGCGAAACCGGCAACCAGGCGGTCGAGCCGGAGCATCTCCTGCTCGCGCTGATCAGCCAGGATGAAGGCGTTGCGCGCACGCTGCTCGAGCGCGCCGGGGCGTCGGTCCAGGCGCTGCAGCCCGCCCTTGTGTCGGCGATCGAGAGATTCCCGAAGGTCAGCGGAGGCGGTCAGCCGTACCTCAGCGAGGCGCTGAGCAAGCACCTCGAGCAGGCACAGCGCGAAGCCGACCGACTGAAGGACGAGTACATCTCGACCGAGCATCTCCTGCTCGCGCTGACCGACCAGCAGGTCCTGAAGGACGGCGGTGCTACCCACGAATCGCTGCTCCGGGCGCTGCGCCAGGTTCGGGGCAGCCAGCGCGTAACCGATCCCAACCCCGAATCCAAATACCAGGCCCTCGAGAAGTACGGGCGTGACCTGACCAAGCTGGCCAAGGACGGCAAGCTCGACCCTGTCATCGGCCGCGACGAGGAGATCCGTCGCGTCATCCAGGTTCTGTCTCGCCGGACCAAGAACAATCCCGTCCTCATCGGCGAGCCGGGCGTCGGCAAGACCGCGATCGCCGAGGGCCTCACCCAACGGATCGCGCAGCGCGACGTGCCGGAAGGCTTGAAGGGCAAGCGAGTCGTCGCGCTCGATCTGGGCGCTCTGGTGGCGGGCACCAAGTTCCGCGGCGAGTTCGAGGACCGCCTCAAGGCTGTGCTCAAGGAGATCGAGAGCTCGAACGGCCAGGTCATCCTCTTCATCGACGAGCTGCACACGCTGGTCGGCGCGGGCGCGGCCGAAGGCGCCATCGACGCGGCGAACCTGCTCAAGCCGGCGCTTGCGCGCGGCGAGCTGCGCGCCATCGGCGCCACCACGCTCGACGAATACCGCAAGCACATCGAGAAAGACGCTGCGCTCGAGCGTCGCTTCCAGCCGGTCTATGTGGACCAGCCGTCCGTCGAAGACACGATCAGCATCCTTCGCGGCTTGCGTGAGAGGTACGAGGTCCACCACGGCGTCCGTATCAAGGACGCTGCCATCGTCGCCGCGGCCGTGCTCTCCAACCGCTACATCACCGACCGCTTCCTTCCCGACAAGGCGATCGACCTGATCGACGAGGCGGCGGCGCGTCTCAGGACTGAAATCGACTCGATGCCGGCCGAGCTCGACGAGCTCGAACGCCAGATCCGCCAGCTGGAGATCGAGCGCCAGGCGCTCAAGAAGGAGTCTGACCGCGGTTCGAAGGAGCGACTCGCCGGCCTCGAGAGGCAGTTGGCGCAGCATGCCGAGAAGCGCACCGCTCTGCGCTCTCGCTGGAACCAAGAGAAAGACGTCATCACGAAGATTCGCGGCCTTAAGGCCAAGCTCGAGGAGGTCCGCGCCGACGCCGAGAGGGCCGAACGCGCAGCCGATTTCGCCAAGGCGGCGGAGCTTCGTTACGGCAAGGCGGTCGAGATCGAAAAGCAGGTTGGAGAGGCCAACTCGCGACTTGCGCAGTTTCAGGGCGGCCACCCGCTGCTGAAAGAAGAGGTCACCGAAGAGGACATCGCCGAGATCGTCGCCAAGTGGACCGGCATTCCGGTCTCGAAGCTGATGGAGGGCGAGGTCTCCAAGCTCATCCAGATGGAAGATCGGCTCCACAAGCGCGTGATCGGCCAGGACGAAGCCGTCAGCGCCGTCGCGAACGCGGTTCGAAGGTCGCGCTCCGGCCTTGCGGATCCCAACCGACCGGTCGGCTCGTTCATCTTTCTCGGTCCAACCGGAGTCGGCAAGACCGAGCTCGCGCGCGCACTGGCAGAGTTCCTTTTCGACGACGAGCAGGCGCTGATCCGCCTCGACATGTCGGAATACCAGGAGAAGCACGCGGTCGCTCGGATGCTCGGCGCGCCGCCCGGTTACATCGGCTATGACGAGGGCGGTCAGCTCACCGAGGCAGTTCGGCGCAGACCTTACTCAGTCGTGCTGTTCGATGAGATCGAGAAGGCGCACCCGGACGTGTTCAACGTGCTGCTCCAGATCCTGGATGACGGCCGCCTCACCGATGGACAGGGCCGCACCGTCGACTTCCGCAACACCGTGCTGATCATGACCTCGAACCTGGGCGGCCAGCTCATCCAGGAGATGTCCAACCGGCCTTTCGAGGACGTGAAGGAGGCGGTCACCGCCGTGCTGCGGGACCAGTTCCGGCCCGAGTTTCTCAACCGCATCGACGAGATCATCGTGTTCAAGCCGTTGACGCAGGAACAACTCGGCGCGATCGTGGACATCCAGCTCCGCCGGCTGCAGAAGCGACTCGACGAGCGGAAGATCACGCTGGTCGTCACCGATGCGGCGCGCAAGCTTCTGATCGAGCGTGGCTGGGATCCGGTTTACGGCGCGCGGCCCCTGAAGCGCGCGATTCAGCGGTTGCTGCAGGACCCGCTTGCGATGCTCCTCCTCAGTGGAAAGTTCAGCGACGGCGACACGGTCGAGGTCGATGCCCGAGCCGGGGAGCTGTCCTTCGAGAAAGCGAAGACGCGCGCGGCTCAGCCTATCGCCTAACTCGCGCAGACTGTTCCAGCGGCGGGCAGCGTCAGGTCTATCAGGTAAGCGTCCTCAGCCGCGTGGGCGCACGGGCTCGAGTCGTACGACGTGTGCCCGTTGCCCCGACGCGTGAGCAGCACCGAACCGTCGATCTGGTGGCTCACCGCGACCGCCTCCGCGTATGGCGTGGCCGGGTCGTTCGTGCCGCCGATCAGGAGGATTGGCGGCGCTCCGTGAATAGGCAGCGGGCCTTCCGGGTGATTCGGTTTCACCGGCCAGTACGCGCACTGCAGGTTCGAGTACTGGCTCCAAGGCCCGAAGAGTGATGACGCTTTGGCAAATGCGGGGCCGAGCTGATCGTAAGCCGCGATGTCACTCGGCACCGAAAAGTCGAGACAGTAGGTTGCCTGGTACGCGCCATTGAAGAGGTTGGAATAGGTCCCGTCCGAGTTGCGGTGGTTGTATATGTCGGCGAGTATCAGAAGTAGACGTCCATCGCCGCTGTCCAGCCCCGTCAGCGCCTGCTCCAGATACCTCCACGTGCTCTGGTCGTACAGCGTGACCAGCAATCCCGTCATCGCCAGCGCCCGGGTGAGCTCTCGGTTCCCCACCTTGAGGGGGGTTGCATCCAGCCGTGCCATCGCCGCATTCAACTTGGCGGCGGGATCACCGGAGCGACCGTACGCGCACGTGGATCGGGAGCGGCAGTCGGCCAGAAACGCCTGGAGGTTTTGCTCGAAGCCGACGACCTGAGCCAGCAGGCTGTCATTCGCCGAGATGGTCGGGTCCAGCACGCCGTCGAGTGACAGGGCGCGAACATGCGTGGGAAACAGCTTCGCGTACCACTGGCCGATGAACGTCCCGTATGAGAACCCGAGGTAGGTCAACTTCTTATCGCCGACCGCGGCCCTGATCTGGTCCATGTCTTTAGCCGTGCTCACGGTGTCCATGAAAGCAAGCAGGTCGCCGCTGCGGCGCTGGCACCCTGCCGCGAAGTCCTTGTCGGCCTGAATCGCCGCGGCCTTCTCTTGCGGATCGTCCAGCACCGTGTCGAGCGCGAGGTAGCTGTCCTCCTGCGGCCCGTCGACGCAGGTGATCGGCGTGCTTGCAGCCACTCCGCGCGGATCCCATGCGATGAGGTCAAAGTGTCGGTTGAGGTTGCTGAGTGACGAGATATCGCCACGCAGGAACTCGATTCCTGACTCGCCCGGTCCGCCAGGGTTGACGAGGAGAGAGCCGTCGTGCGTTGCGGCGCTGGTCCACGGCTTCTTGATCAGCGCGAGGCTGATCTTCCGTCCTTCCACATTCGAGTAGTCGAGAGGCACCGTGAGCGTGCCGCACTTGAAACCGCCGCCGCAGTCGGTCCAGGTGACAGTGCCTGGCTGTGGCGTGGTGGAAGGACTGTGGCTTGCGTTGGGCGCACTTCTCGTGCACGCGACCAGCACGATCGTGACGAGCACCAGGACCCTCGCGACGTGACTCGTCACCAGTCGCAGTCTAGTGGGAGCGGTACGGCCGGCCGCCTATTCAGACCGGGTCAGGATAGGGCTGGTCGGTGATCCCTTTGGCGGGTGATCCTGCCTCGGAGCGCCAGGACCCCCCGGCGGTCCTTGCTGGCCGGCATCCTCGTCTCTGTGCTTCCACCGCGTTTTGGGTGGACGATCGGCGCGATACTCACGGGCTCGCTCGGCGGCGAGCTCGAAGTTCTCGCAGAACTTCTCGTTCGCGGTTGCGGACCTCAACTTCGCAACGTCTTCGCGCAGCTCGTCCCAGTAGAGGTCAAACGCGAACGCGTCGAACAGGAGAGCCTCCGGGATCAGGTGGTGGAGCGCAAGCACGCTGATCTCCTCGAACAGGTGGGCCAGGAGCACGTAATCGTCGGGCTCGAGGCGCTTCTTGAGCAGCCGGCCGAAGGCGGGACCGGTTGGCTCGGTGTGAAGGATGTTGGTGATCGCGATCAAGGTCTCGGCGTGCTCCGCCGACACGCGTCCGAAGTCCGGAGCGGGGCGCCGGGGGTCGGTAGGACTGTGATGCATCACCACCAGCGTACCGATGACGCTGGCAACGAGGGGTGGTGAGTCCCCCGGCCCAGCGGCCTCTGCCTGTATCGAGCTCGAATGGTGGCTAAACGTCGCCAACACGATCGCTCTGGCTAGAGTGCAGTCGATATGAGCGGCGTTCCAGAACTTGAATGGCACATTGTCAGCGTGGCTATGCTGCGAATGCCGGGGCGGCTTCGCTCAATCGGAGACGCGGTCGACAGCGACGAGGATTTCCGCCCGACCATCGCTGCGCGCACATTTCCGCCGAGAAGGAGGCTCAAAGGCGCTTTCGCCGACTACCTGGCCCGCTTGGAGGATCTATTCGATCCAGCCGAAGCGGAGGGGTGCTTTTACGAGCGCGACCTCACGCCTCAGGGGAATGGCGAGATGCTCCTCGTGGACAACGGTAGGCTGCGGCTCAACCGCACCCATTATCTGGGGGGCGGCTTTGTCGATGGGGACTGGTTCGACTCAGGGGAGCGCCTCGAGCGCATGTCCGAGTACCTGATCCGAATCGCCGATGCGTTTCAGGCGTTCTACGGCTACTGCAGCGTGAACCAGTTGGTCGAACAGAGAATCCGTCTGTTAAAGAAGAATGCGGTGACCTCGCTGGGCAGACTGTTTGGCGTCGGACGCTCTGTCGAAGAACCCTCACGCGAGATCCCTGATGTGTACTGGTGGAACTACTTTGGGCCGGCGTTCGTAGAACGATGGGCTAGCCGGCTCGAATCACTTGGGGTCAAGCAGCTCAGGACGCCCACCGGAGCTAAGGTGATCTGGGCCACCGACTCACCTTTCGTCTATAACCCTAGAGCTCGGAGCCTTGGCGCCTATGAATGGAAGCGCCCGTTCTACGACGCGTTGGGCAAGGACGTGTTCATGTGGGAGGGGCAGCAGCAGCGCGCGCCGGGCGAAGTTGTTCCGAACTGGGACGATCATCACCGTGCCGCCGGAGTTGACGTTGCGTCACTGCCGAGTCCGGAACGTCCGGTGATCAAAAGCAAGATTCTGCCGCGCGTCGTCGTGTCGAAGGACACGCCGCCATTAGAGGAACCTGACGGCTAGTCCACGATGTCTTGAGACATCGGGGATCGGGAACGGAGGGATTCCACCCGCTCATCGATCTACGTCGACAGCCTATAGCGATGGCCTGCAGGGTCCTAGAGTTGGCTAGTGTCGAAGCCGTTCAGGCTACGCGCCGATCAGATCAAGTTAGTAGCCCCTGGGTACGGTGGATGCTACGCAACTGATCGGATTACCGTGGACGGCCGACCAGTCTGCCACGCGTACCGCGAGGCCGGGTCTAGCCGCCGGATGAGCTGACCTCGATCGCCGGATGTGCGGTCTGCTAGGTATCCGACGCCTCGGATACCGAACAGAGTGCACAGTCGCGGCTGCGCGTCCCATCGGAATGGCGGGAAGGGAGGGATTCGAACCCTCGAGGGAGTTTCACACCCCCTACCCGCTTAGCAGGCGGGTGCTTTCGACCACTCAGCCACCTCCCCGACAAGGCGAGGCCGTCGAACGATTCTATCTAGCCAGGCTGCTCTCCATACTTAGCAGCCGATGGAAGCTCCCGGCGGTCCAGGCGCGCCTCCGATGTGGGGGCCCGGACGCAAGATGGCCTTCGGAGCGGCGCCCGGCCCCAGGAGCAAGCTCTGGTACACGCTGGCTGAGGGCACCCTCAGCGAGGTCTTTTTTCCCTTTCTCGACCAGGTCGCTCTCCACGAACTACGTTTTTTCGCCTCCGCCGGCGGTGCACCGCCGGTTGACGATTCGGCCGACGGTCAGCACAGCATCAGCTGGCTGAGCCCTGGTGTGCCGGCTTTCCGGGTCGAGACCACCCATCACGAATACCGGCTCATCAAGGAGTTCTTCTCCGATCCGGACGAGAACGCGATGCTCGTCGCGGCCACCTTTACACCTGAGCTGCCGGACCTCCGTCTTTACATGCAGGCGTCCGCGCACTGGCGGCCGGGCACCGACGGCAATTTCGCCAGCGTCATCGACACGCATCCGCCCGCGCTCCTTCTGCAGCAGCAGGATGTCTGGATCTGCATCGTCGGGCCCTTCAGCCGCGCCACAGTCGGCTATTTCCGGAGCTCCGACGTCCACATCGACTTGAGCGACGGGGACGGACGCCTCACGTCCAGCCACGACCATTCTGGTCCCGGGAATGTCACGGTCGGGGCGGAGATCGGCATCCGTGCGGGCTCGTTTCAGCTCGCGATCGGTTTCGCGCATTCGAGAGCGGACGCCGAAGAGGTTGCTCGCACCGCCCTGCAGAAGGGCGCTGGGACCGTCCGCCAGACGTTCGAGCGCGCGTGGCGGGCACAGCCCGAGATCCCGCCGGCCCTGGGCAAGGTCAGCGGCGACGATGGAATGCTCGCGCGCGCTTCCTTCGCGCTTCTCCACTGTCTCGAGGACAAATCACACGCGGGTGCGTTCATCGCGTCGCCGGCGGCGCCTTGGGGCGAGTACAACCACGACGGCAATCACGTCTATCACCTGGTGTGGCCGCGCGACCTGTGCCGGATTGCTACCGCGCTTCTCGACGCGGGCGACAGCGACGCGGCGCTGCGCGCGTTTCGCCACCTCCAGGCTCAGCAGCGATCTGATGGCGGTTGGTATCAGAACTGGACGCTCGACGGCACTCCACACTGGCAATCCACAGAGCTCGACCAGGTTGCGCTCCCGATCCTTTTGGCGTGGCGTCTCGGCGTTGCAGGCTGCCTCGACCACGACCCGTACCCGACGTTGGTCCGGCCCGCCGCGCAGTACATCATCCGAGAGGGGCCGCTCACGCCACTAGACCGATGGGAGGACGCGGGTGGGTTGTCGCCCTCGACTCTCGCGGCCTGCATTGCGGCTTTGATCGTGGCTGCGGAGTTCGCGACCGACGCGGGTGAGCACGTCGCCGCGAACCACCTTCGTGTCGTCGCGGATTACTGGAACGATCGCGTCGATCGCTGGTGCTCGCTGCCCAACGGCCAGTATGTTCGCCTGACTTCCGACCCCGACAAGCGCGCGACAGAAGGCGCGATCGCGCCGGAATTTCTGGAGCTCGTGCGCTACGGACTCCGCCGGCCAAAAGACGAGCGCGTGCTTCGCAGCCTGCAAGGAGTCGACACGTCGCTCAAGGTGAGCCTTCCCGCAGGACCGAGCTGGCGTCGATACGTCGGCGACCGCTACGGTGAGCAAGAAGACGGAGCCCCATGGAACGGAAATGGTCGCGGCCGCGCATGGCCCGTTCTGACCGGCGAGCGGGCACGTCATTTCTTTTCGATGGGTCTGCCGGCGGCCGAGCTGGTGCGGAGCCTGGAGGGATTCGCGGGCCAGGGGCTGGCGCTGGCGGAGCAGCTGTGGGATGGCCCCGACATCCCGGGTCGCAAGCTTCAGTTCGGACGGCCAAACGGATCGGCGTGCCCGCTCGGTTGGGCGCACGCCGAGTACCTCGAGCTGCTGGTGACCATCGCCCTTGCAGGCTTTCCCGACGTCGTCATGCCCGCGCGTCGCCGATACACCGAAGGGTCCGCGCAGGAGCCGCCCTTCATCTGGTCGCACCATCACCAGATCACTCGCATCGCAGCCGGCCGGCGGCTGAAGGTACAGCTGCCGCGGCCGGGCGCCGTCCACTACACCTTCGACAACTGGCAGTCGTTCAAGGAAACGGACGCGGTCGATACGACGCTGGGCGTGTGGGTCGCGGACGTACCCTGCAGCAAGCTGGCTCTCGGCGCCGAGTTCTCCTGGACTGCCCATTACATGACGGGGTGGGAGGGTAAGAACTTCTCCCTTACGGTCGAGTAGCTAGCGCTCTTCGGGCGGCTCCAGGTCGTCGAGCCGCAGCCCGTTGCTCGTGTCCTCATCGAACTGGCTGTGGAGCTCGCCGCAGTCCGCGCAGCGGTAGTACTCGCCGACGAAACCCTTGTGCCACACGGCGTAGCTGACGACGCCTGGCTCGTCGACCAGGATCTCCTGCTCCAGGCGGTAGATCACCTGCTCCCAACCGCCCGCCTCGACGTCGTCGTCGAGCACGACCACGCAATAGGGGTGCGGCTCGCCCCACACCACCACGACCTCGCCGCGTCGCTCGTCGTCGGCGTTGACGATCGACCAGGCCTCGGCCGCCTGGCCCCGGCTGCTTCGGACCATACGCAGCTGCGCCCAGAACCGTTCGGCCGATTCGCGCTCGGCCTTGTCGTGCTCAGCCTGCGCCTCCTGGAACGCGCTCCACATGCGCAGCAGGTGGTTGCGAAATCGGTGATAGGTCGGCAGCAGCTTGGGCTGCTGTTTCGGCGAGCCGACTAACTTCTCAAATGCGTGCTCGAATGCCGCCTCGACCCGCTCCTGCCGGTCGGAGACATCTGGCGCCCAGGCCTCGTCCTCCGACAGCCGCATGCTCTCGTTGAGGACGACCTCGAAGTCGAGCCAGTCGTCGCCGAACTCGGGCACAAACACGGACTCGACGAGGTCGGCCAGCCGGTGCTCCTCGAGCAGGGCGGGGGTCACCTTGCCCCGCGCGTCGGGCCAGCCCTTCCAGCCCATGACGTTGTGGATCCAGTAGTCGAACACTGTGACCGCGTACTGCAGGGCTGCTGGTGAGCTCCAGATGCCGGTGGGCCAGGTCTTTTTGCCGGTGCGGACCTTGTTGTAGAGGGAGATGACCTGCTCTTCGTCCAGGTATTCGGTTTCCATAGCGCCCTCCCACTATATGAGAGGCGCTGAGAGACCCTCGACGGCGCCTCTCACAGGAATAACCCCGAAGCGGCCCTGGGTATAGTCCCTGTAGACATGCCCCAGAGCAACAAGCCCTTCACCCCCGACCAGGTCGCGCGCTACGCACGCCACCTGATCCTGCCCGAGGTCGGCGGCGCCGGCCAGCGCAAGCTGCTGAACTCGAGCGTCCTCCTGCTTGGCGCTGGCGGCCTTGGCTCACCGGCTGCCATGTACCTCGCCGCGGCCGGGGTCGGCAAGATCGGGATCGTCGACTTCGACGTGGTCGACGCGTCCAACCTCCAGCGCCAGCTCCTCCACGGCCATGACGACATCGGGCGGCCGAAGGTGGAGTCGGCGGCCACGACCCTCCGCAGCCTCAACCCCGACGTCGAGGTCGTGGCGATCAACGAGCACCTCAACTCGGAGACGGCTCTCCGAATCTTCTCGCCCTTCGACGTCATCGTCGACGGCACCGACAACTTCCCGACGCGGTACCTGGCCAACGACGCCGCGCACTTCCTGGCCAAGCCCCTGGTCCACGGCAGCATCTTTCGCTTCGAGGGCCGCCTCGCCCTCTTCGATTCGGCCCGCGGCACGGGCTGCTACCGCTGCCTGTTCCCAGAGCCACCGCCTCCGGGAAGCGTGCAGAGCTGCGCCGAGGCAGGCGTGTTTGGAGTGCTGCCCGGGATCATCGGCAGCATGATGGCTTTCGAGACGATCAAGTTCCTGCTCGACATCGGGCGCCCGATGGTCGGTCGGTACCTGTTGTTCGAGGGCGAGGACATGAGGTTCCGCGAGCTGAAGCTCCGTCCCAACAAGGCGTGCCCGCTGTGCGGTGAGAACCCGACCGTCGATTCGCTGATCGACTACGAGGCGTGGTGCGGTACCCCGGCGATGGAACCCTCCGAAGCCAGGGCCAGCTAACCTTCGAAGCTGGACATGATCCAGCTCGACGCCTTCGACGGGACCCGCCTGAGGAACGCACGCCACATCGTTCGCGACCTCGGCTCCGTGCTGGTCGCGTACTCGGGAGGCGTCGACTCGACCCTGCTGCTCAAGCTGGCGCTGGACGAGCTCGGTGACGGTGCGGTCGCTGTGCTCGCGAGCTCGCCCGCGTATCCGGAATCCGAGCAGCAGGCGGTACGCGCGGAACAATCCGGACCGCTGCTTTCACTGCAAAGAGGAGCTCTTCGACACCCTCGCCCCGGTCCAGCGTGAGCTCCGACTGGCGCACCTCGCCTACGGCGCGACCGCCGACGACGCCGGGGACCACCGACCGGGTCACTCATCCGCGATTCGCCGCGGCGTGCGCTTCCCACTTCTCGAGGCCGGTATGCCGAAATCGGAGATTCGCGCCGCCGCGCGCGCCCTCGGCTTGCCCAACTGGAACAAGCCCTCGTTCGCGTGCCTTTCTTTGCGCATTCCGCACGGCACGCCGGTCACAGTGGCGGCGCTGCGCCAGATCGAGGCGGCCGAGGCGGCGCTGAAGGCGATGGGCTTCCGCCAGGTTCGGGTCCGGCACCATGGCGACGTGGCGCGCATCGAAGTCGATGCTGTAGAGATTTCGCGCTTGATCGAGCAGCGGGAGGAGGTGACCGCTGCCGTCAGTGGTGCAGGCTACAAGTTCGTCGCTGCAGATCTCGAGGGCTACTCGACCGGAAGACTCAACCGAACCTGGAAACCGACATCGGCGAAGTCGTCCTGAGCCTCGACGAGGGCACGACCGGGGCGACCGCGGTCGTGGTCGGAACCAACGGTGACGTTCGCGGCAAGGGCTACCAGGAGATCACGCAGCACTATCCGCGGCCGGGTTGGGTCGAGCACGACCCAGAGGAGATCTGGTCCGCCGTCGAACTCAGCGCGCACGCTGCGCTCGAGGCCGCAAATGCGAAGCCTTCGGACGTACGGGCGATCGGAATCACCAACCAGCGCGAGACGCTCGTGTTGTGGAATCGCAAGACCCTGAACCCGATCGCTCCCGCCATCGTCTGGCAGGATCGCCGTACCGCGGACGAGTGCGCGCGATTGCGCGCCGCCGGACACGAGGAGCACGTGCGCGAGGTCACCGGTCTCGTCCTGGACCCGTACTTCACGGCGACCAAGCTCGGCTGGGCGCTGAAGCACGTTGACGGTGCAGTCAATGCCGCCGCGGGCACTGTCGACTCGTGGCTCATCGCCAGGCTTTCCGCCGGCCGCGAGCACGTCACGGATGCGTCCAACGCGTCCCGCACCCTTCTCTTCGACATCGACGACGGCGCGTGGAGCGAAAACATGGCGGAGCTGTTCGGCGTCCCGCTGAAGATCCTCCCGCGCGTGGTCGACTCGAGCGGCCCCATCTCGTCCACTGCCCCAGGCGCGTTCGGTGGTGTGGATGCGCCGATCACGGGCGTGGCGGGCGATCAACAGGCGGCGCTTTTCGGCCAGGCATGCACCACCGACGGCATGGCGAAGAACACATACGGCACGGGCTCGTTCGTCCTCATGCAGACGGAGGCGCGATCTTCATCACCGGCGCCGCGCTGCAATGGCTGCGCGACGGACTCGGCATCATCACGAGCGCCGCCGAAGCAGGGCCTCTCGCCGCATCCGTGCCCGACACCGGCGGCGTGTTTCTCGTCCCCGCCTTCGTGGGCCTCGGCGCTCCGCAATGGGATCCGTACGCGCGCGGCACGATCGTGGGCCTGACCCGCGGGACGAGCCGTGCGCACCTAGTGCGGGCCGCCGTCGAGGCCATGGCGTATCAGACGCGGGACGTGGTCGACGCGATGGAACGCGACACCGGACGGCGGCTGACCGAGCTGAGGGTCGACGGCGGGGCGGCGGTGATGGACGTCCTGTGCCAGCTTCAGGCCGACCTGCTGGGCATCCCTGTGCGCCGGCCTCTGCACACCGAGACTACGGCGCTGGGCGCTGCGTTTCTGGCCGGTCTTGGCGCCGGGATCTGGCACGAGCCTGACCTGGCGAGGCTCTGGAAGCTCGAGCGTGAGTTCGCGCCGGCCATGTCCCGCGATCAGGCGGACAGCATGCAGGTGAGGTGGAGGCGCGCCGTCGAGCGAAGCCTGAAATGGACCCTACCGGATAATCAATAGCTCTTGAGCACCGCAGCGCCGACCCGCCCGACCCGGCATCAGAACCTGTATGCGCACCACCTCTGGAAGCAGCAGCGCTTTTTCGCGGGGCTCCTTCTCCTGGCGGGCGTAGCCGCGACCGCGATCGCGATCTACCAGGGCCAGCTGTTCTCGCCCACGTTTGCGGTTTGGCTCGTGTACATCCCGACCGGCCTTTTGCTCGGTGGAGTGATCCTCCTCTACCGCCGGCGGAGCAACGTCCAGGTCACAGACAGCGGCGTGAAGATCTCGAACATGTTCTCGAGTCTCATCCTCGACTACGACTCCATCCGGACGGTCAAGGCGCTGCCGCTCCGGCAGCACTTCCTGGAACGGCGCAGCCGGATGATCGCACCGATCATGAAGCAGCACATCGACAAACCCGCGGTCTTCATCAGGGTGCGCGGCGACGATACGCAGCTGGCCTCGATGAAGAAGCGGCTTGGCCTGTTCAGGTCGCGCTTGATGAACGAAGACATGATCGCGATACCGGTGCCGGACGCGGACGCGGTCGTGTGGGAGATCAGCTCTCACTTGCCCGAGCGGCAGGGCCAGAACCAGGGCGGAGCCAAGCGGCGCAAACGGCGCCGGTGAGGCCGGCCGGCACCTACTTCGACCGCTTCGATCTTGCGGCCGTCCTCGTCCTGATCGCAATCGCGTTCGTGCTGCGGTTCTTCAGTCCGATAATGCCCGACTTTTTCGTCCACCCGTTCCAGGGCCCATGGCTTACGGATTGTGTGTCGAGCACGCCAATCGACCCCGTGGGTGACCCCGGAACCCTGTGCGGAATTGCCTATCCGTTCAACCGCGGCTACGGCGATCCACTCTCGCCGCCCAACGGAGAGGTCTTTGACGAGGTTTACTTCCCGGCCGACGCCTACGACGACATCCGGGGAATCGAACACAAGGCCTGCGTCAGGCCCAACCCACCCAGCTGCGACTATTTCGACCCCGAACCGCCGCTTGCCAAGGAGCTGATCGCCGCCGGCATGCTCGGCTACGGCTGGTATCGGGCGACGTTCCAGGGTGCAGGCGGGGACTACATCGACCTGGGCAACAACACCTTCGGCTGGCGAATCGCCGCATGCATCTTCGGAACCCTGTGCATCCCGATGATGTATCTGCTCGCGAGGCGCTTGTGGCCGAATCGACTGTTTGCGATCGTCGCCGCGACGCTCGTGTGCTTCGACGGGATGTTCTTCATCCAGTCGCGCATCGGCATGATCGACATCTTTCCGATCTTTTTCATCCTCGCCGCGTACTTCCTCTTCCTGGTCCACATTCAGAGCCGGTCCCTCGCCCGGTCGATGCTGTCGCTTCTCGCGCTCGGGATCGTGCTCGGTATCGGCATCGCGGCGAAATGGATCGTGCTGGCGGCCTTGGCCAGCATCGTTTTCTTCCTGGTCCTTTGGGTCGTCCTGCGAAGCCTGAACATCCGGTTCGGACCGGACGGTTGGCCATTCCTGCTCTCGGAACGCGACGCAAATTCAGAGGTGTCGCGTTTGGTGTGGCCAACCTACCTTGCGGTCGGGATCGTCGCGCTGGCCATCATCCCGCTCGGGATTTACCTTGCCTCGTGGTATCCGTTTTTTGCCCGGGGTCAGTTTCACAACCTGGCCGACCTCGTCGCCTACCAGCGCGCGGCGGTCGACTACCACCGCACGTTGACCGCCACGCACCCCTACGGCTCGCCTGCCTGGTCGTGGCCGCTGCTGGCGCGCCCGGTCCTTTACTACGCGGAGTACACGCGCCTCGGCACCGACATCTTCTCGGGACAACCGTTGATGGCACGAATCACCAACCTCGGCAATCCATGGATCTGGTGGACGAGCATTCCTTGCGTTCTCGCGCTGCCCTACTACATCGGTCGCCACCGCAGCTTCCCGGCCGCGGTGATCCTGGTGGGCTTCATCACGCAATACCTGCCGTGGTTCCCGGTCACGCGAGTGCTTTTTCTGTACCACATGTTCGGCGGCCTCATCTTCATGATCCTGGCCCTCGCCTTCGTCCTGGCCAACGTGGCAAATAACCTGCGGCCGGAGGGCCGGACCATGCTCATCGTCGCTCATCTCGGCGTGGCCGTGCTGTTCTTCGCCTACTTCTATCCGCAATGGGCCGGCGTGCCGCTCTCGGTGCCCGCCTACTACATCAGCGCTGACACACCCCCATGGGGGCCAAAGCTGTGGCTTGTCAACTGCAAGCCTGACCTTCCGGCCAAGCAGCCGCAGCTCTTCTGTTGGAACTAGCCGCCGCCTTTCTCATCACCGCCGCCGTGGCGGGTTTCGGCATCACGTACCTGTCCGGCGTGGCGCTCAACCTGGAGGAGCGACTTGTCTTCGGCGTCGTGCTGGGGGCGATGGCTGTCGCCGCCGCGTCATTTGTGGCTTCGCTTGCTGCCGGAGACGTGACGCTGATCACGGACTTGATCGGCCTCGTGATCGCGATCGCGATCGGCGGGGTGGGGGTCATCGTGAGCCGGTCCCGAGTTGCCGGCGACATGTCCGATGCGAGGCGGCGCTGGCTGGCGCCCCTGGGGACCGGCGGGCACCCTTGGCCGCTGCTCGCGATCGTTTTCGTGTGCGGTGTGTGGACGATCAACTTTCTGCATCGCGCGTACGTCTACACGCCGGATGGTCTCGTCGCCGGCTACGTCAACATCTGGGGCGACTGGGCGGCGCACCTGAGCTTCGCCGGCTCGTTCGCTTACGGCCACAACTTCCCACCCGAGTATCCGGTCGACCCGGGTCACCGGCTCGGCTACCCCTTCATGATCGATTTCTTCGCCGCCGACCTGGTCCCTTTAGGCCGGTCGCTCACCGAGGCCCTCACCGCCACCACTGCGATGCTCGGCCTCGCGTTTCCAGCCGTGCTGTACCTGACGGCCCTGCGATTCACCGCTGGTCGAAGAGCATCGGCGATAGCGGTGTTTGTCTTCCTTCTGAGCGGCGGCCTTGGGTTTGTCTACCTTTTCTCGGACGTGCAGCGCTATGGACTGGCGGCGCTGGCGCATCTTCCACGCGAGTACACGCTCGACCGCGACGTCGACCTGCAGTGGCTCAACCCGGTGCTGGCGTACCTGGTGCCGCAGAGGTCGACTCTGTTCGGGTTCAGCCTCGTCCTGATCCTGCTCGTCGTTCTGTGGATCGCGCTGCACAGCGATTCGAGCTGGCCGGCCTTCCTGTTCGGCGGCCTGGTCGCCGGCATCTTGCCTGTCTTCCACGTCCACGCTTATGGCACCGTCATCGCGCTGCCTGCTGTCTGGGCGCTCTTCAACCGGCGTGTTGAATGGCTCGCGTATTTCATCCCGGCGCTGCTGATCGGGATCCCGATCCTGGCCTGGATGTGGCCGCCCGACAACACGAGCATCTGCGGTGACGGGGGCTCGATCGGCGGTTACTGCATCCAGCCGGGCTGGCTTGCATTCACAGACTGGCAGCGCAACGGCTGGTGGTGGTTCCCGGTCGACGTCGCGGCTTTCTGGATCTGGAACACGTCGCTGTTTCTGCCGCTGCTGCTCGTCGGCCAGGCGCTCGTGCGATGGTTCCCGACCGGGTTCCCTACATGGTTTGCGCCGATGTGGCTCTGGTTTGCCGTCCCCAGCATCGTGGTGCTCCAGCCGTGGCCTTGGGACAACACCAAGTTCTTCATCCTCTGGGCGCTGCTCGGGAGCATGGTTGTGGGGGGAGTTGTCGCGCGCCTGCTCAGCAGCGGACCACTGCCGGTGATCGCCGCCGCAGCCATGCTGGTGCTCCTGTGCCTGGCCGGAGCGCTCGATGTTGCTCGCGCATCCGATCCCACCATGAGCAGCTATCTCTTTACCGACGCGGGCGGCATGAACGTTGCGGAATGGGCGCGGCACAACACGAGCCCGACCGCTGTGTTCGCGGTGGCCGAGGAGCACAACTCTCCGATCCCGACGCTTGCGGGGCGCCGCGAGGTCATCGGCTATCCAGGCTGGCTCTGGACGTACGGGCTGGGCGACTACCAGAGGAAGACGGACGACGTGCACAAGATCCTGAGCGGGGACGGAACCGCGATGGACCTGGTGCGGAAGTACCACGTCGGCTACGTGATGATCGGCCCCCAGGAGATCCCGCGTGGGGCGAGCCGCGCCTACTGGGACGAGCACGGAACGCTCCTTTACGATGACGGTGAGTACGCGGTGTACCGTGTCGGCAATGCCTGATCCGCTGGACGACCGCGACCAACTGAGCGCTGCCCTGCGCCTCGTCGAGCGGGAGGCTGAGCCCTATCTCGCGACGGTGGACCAGTCGCTGGTTCGGCCGCCGGGTGAGCCTGCCATCGATGAAGCGCTGCCGACCGAGGGTGTTGGCTCGATGCAGTCGCTGTCCGACCTGATCGCGGCGTCAAAGGACGGCGCAACTCGGTCCACGGGTCCACGGTTCTTCCACTTCGTGATGGGCGGTGTGACGCCTGTGGCGCTGGGGCGCCGACTGGCTCGCGTCGACTCTCAACCAGGTCGCCTACAACTGGGTGAGCTCGCCGCTTGCGTCGCGCCTGGAGCAGGTGACTCTGTCCTGGCTGAAGGACTTGTTCGGCATTCCTGCCGGTTGGAGCTCGGTAGTGACGTCCGCGGCGACGACGGCGAATGTGGTCGGCCTGGCAGCGGCCCGCCGCTGGTGGGGGTTGCAGCACGGCGTCGACATCGACGCTTGAGGACTCGCGGGACTGCCCCCGGTTCCAGTGTTCTCGAGTGGATATCTGCACGCGAGCGCTGTGAAAGCGCTCGGCCTGGTTGGAATCGGGCGGGAGCGGCCGAGAATCCTGGCGCGGGATCAGGCCGGACGCCTGGACCTGGAAGCACTTGAGGCTGCGCTCCAGGCCGACGGTGGGAGCCCAGCGATCGTCGTAGCGACCGCGGGAGACGTCAACACCGGCGACTTCGACCCGATCCGCGCAATGTCGGTCCTCGCCCGCAAGTACCGTGCGTGGCTGCACATCGACGGAGCGTTTGGGCTCTACGCGGCCCTCTCACCGCATACCCGTCACCTCACCGACGGGATCGACAGCGCTGACTCGGTCGCGGTCGATGGACACAAGTGGCTCAACGCTCCCTATGACACTGGCTTTGCATTTGTGCGGGATCCGGCAATCCACGCCGGCAGCTTTTCGACCACCGCCGCCTATCTCCGAACGGAGGCGCTGGCGCGACCGGTCTACTGCAACCTTGCCGTCGAGATGTCGCGCCGCGCTCGCGCGCTTCCGGTGTGGGCGACGCTGCGCGCGTACGGGCGCGATGGGTATCGCGCCATGGTGGAGAGGCATCTTGCACTCGCGCAGCGTGTCGCGGACCAGGTGGATGAGGCGCCGGATCTCGAGCGCCTGGCGGATGTGCCGCTCAATGTGGTCTGTTTTCGCTCCCATCCGCCTGACGTTCCAGAGGCGGACCTCGATGAGATGAACCGGAGGCTGGGCGCGATGGTCCTGGAAGACGGTCGCGTCTACTTCGGCACGACCGAGTACGCGGGTAAGGTCTCGTTTCGGCCGGCTGTGGTCAACTGGCGGACGCGCAGACGTGGACCTCATCGTGACGGTCGTACGAGAGTTGGGCGCGAAACTCCTGGCTACGGCGCGGGAAGGCTGATCGGCGGCCGCTCGGAGTCAGCCGGTTTGGCTGGGGCGACCTCGCGGTTGGCCTGGAGGACGTCCTCGATCCTGCGTGCGAGTCGCTTCATCTCGCGGTCTCCGCGGTCCAGCCGGTTGACGATCTGGAGAAGGATCTCGTCCTGATGCATCAGGTGGTTCATCAGTGCCTTGAGCTCTTCCTCGCCCTTGACGTTGAGCTCGAAGTCCTGCTGCGCGCGCAGGCGCTCGCGATCCGCGAGTCGGTTCAACGACATCAGCGCGACTGAGACCCAGACCAGGACCTCGACGCTCAGGATGAAGTTGAGGAAGAGAAACGGGTAGCGGTCCCACGGCCGGATCAGGTTGAAGGCGTTGAGCCCGATCCAGACGACCATGATCCCGACCTGGACCAGGACGAAGACCCAGCTGCCGACCAGGCGCGCAAAGTCGGCGGCGACGCGGTCGGGGAACGTGAGGCGGCGCTCGACCTCGCGGTTCAGATCACGGACCGGGGGATGATCGTGCTGGTGCTTGATCAGGTCGCGTGCAATGTCTTCGATTTCTCGGGCGATCGACATTCGGGGTGTTTTTTCCTCTGGGGTTGCTGCGATGCAGGGCGGTTTAGCCCATAGCTTGGCGCAAATGGACCCTGCCTGGCTACAGAAAGTAAGGAGTTCTCCTTAGGCGTTTTTGACTGCGCGCCACATCAGAAACACGGGAATGCGCTGCCATCGGGCTCCTGCGGGGTTTCCAGCCAGGGTCTCGTTCGGAGCTGCCGGCTCGCGCAAGGCCTCGATTCTGAGGTCGTTTCGCTCCAGGGCTCTCGAATAGCTCTCGAGCGGATAGGCCCAGCCCTTGAAGTGCATGTGCCTGCCGTCCCGCTCCATCGGTGCGTCTATCGCGCGCCGTTCATCCAGGTAGCTGCCCTCGATCAGGAAGGGCGAGCTGGCGGATTTCTCGAGAAACCTTCCGGCGTCCTGGAGCGGATGGGTGATCGACGCACATAGGGCGCCGCCGCGTTTGAGCACGCGGGCTCCCTCGTCGAGGGCGGCGTTCATGTCGTCGAAGTCCATCAACGAGTTGTAGAAGACCGCGAGGTCGAAGACGCCATCGGGAAAGGGAAGCGCCTCGGCGTCTGCCTGCAAGCATGAGATGGATGGCTCTGCCTCGCGTGCCATTCGGATCAGCGTTGAAGAGGAATCGATTGCAACGACGTGGTGTCCGCGAGCCGCAAGGTCGCGACTGACTCGACCTTCACCGCATGCGACATCGAGGGTCCTGCCACGCGGTGGCGGGACGAGCTCAAAAAATGCTGGTGAGTAGCTCCAGTACGAGTCGAAGCCGGGAGTCGTGGCCCATGCAGCCCAATCTCCGGCGTTCTTCACCCAGTGCTCGCGGGACATGCCGCCAATCATCAGGCGCATACTGCGTTCGTGACGCGCCCGCGCATCGACCTGCGCTGCTCATTCTGTGGCAAGAAGAAGGAGCAGGTCAGCAAACTGGTCGCGGGTCCTGGAGTGTTCATCTGCGACCGATGCGTGGTGCTTTGCAACGAGATCATCAACGAGCCACAGCCTCCGACAACGCCCGTGATGCCACCGGAGGCAAAATGGGTCGGTGCGAGTCGCTCCAGGACGCCATGGTGGCGCCGTCTGTTCCACAGTGAGGTCGCTGCCCCGGCTTAATCAGCGGTAGTCGTGTGAGCGCTGGGCCGGGCGAGGAACGCCGGTCAGCGCCTCGATGTGGCTGGCCAGGACTGAGTGCACGCCGTCCTGGCGCTGCATGACTCCGTCGATGATCAGGATCGGCTGGCGGTTGGCGACCTGGCGGTAGCGTTCGTAGACCTCGGGCTTGATCGTCACGTTGACCTGCCCGTACTCGTCTTCGAGCGTGAAGAATCGAATCTTCTTCGCGGTCGAAGGCGCCTGGCGAGTGATGACCAGACCGGCGACGCGCACGAGTTTGTTGTTGGCGATCGCCGGCAGCTTGTTGCTTTCGAGCGCACCCATGGCGCGCAGACGGTCGCGGCAGAAATGGATGAGGTGATGCCCGGTCGAGAGGTCGGAGATGCGGTACTCGAGCTGGTTGGCGTCGAAGGCATCGATCTGCGGCAGCGCCGGAGCGGTGGCGTTGAGGCGCAGCTCGGCCTGCTTGTCGATGCCGCGCCTCAAGCCTTTGCCGTGCCAGCGTTCCTGCCAGCCCCAGAGCAGGTCGCGTCGGGGCCGGCCCAGCGCGTCGAACGCGCCGACCATGACGAGGTTGCGGACCGCGCGTGGGCCGATCTGACCGCCGCGAAGGCGCGCGAGAAAGTCGTCAAAGGATCGGTACTGTCCGCCCCGATTTCGCTCCTCGACGATGGCCTTGCGACCGTCCTCGCCGAGGTCGCGGACGTAGTTGAGGCCGATGCGCATCGCGAGCTCGGTCTTAACAGGCGGGGTTGACTCGATCGGTACGCTGGAATCGGTTGGAAGGCGGGGGAGGGGCCTGGAACCGAAGGGAGGGCCCCCGGTAGGAGGTATTTCTGCAGGCAAAATGCCTGGTTTCCCGTCAGTGCCGGCAGAAATACCTCCTACCGGGGGCCCTCCCTTCGGTTCCAGGCCCCT
>WNGL01001938.1_pt1 | contig 25232 bp, 35 predicted proteins | sample 5400591 | NCBI WGS metagenome assembly WNGL01 (sample SAMN13153377, study PRJNA577476) | soil metagenome | isolation source: 80 cm soil or saprolite under Garry oak tree replicate 1 | place: USA:California | collected 2016-06-15 | reverse complement strand
AAGGGCCGCCAGGACAAGGGCCACCGCGCCCACGCTGCCGCCTTCCGCCAGGCGCTGCAGGGCGGCCCGGCCATGCCGACCGAGACGATGCTGGCCAGCATGCGCGCCACCATCCGGGCGGGCGACCGGGCCCGGGCCACGTCGTAATTCCCCACCAGGAAAGCGGACTAACGTGAAAGTGCTGCGGGACGCGGAGGAGGACGGCTACCTGGATCAGGCCATGACCGATGGGCTGGTGCGCATCCAGGTGGTCAAGGTCACGCGGTATCCGCCGCTCGGCGAGCAGTTCTTCCGGCGCCCGTTCGACGTCCGTTTCGTCCTCGCCTACGCCCGCGAAATCGGGCTGCTCAACGTCGCCAGGAAGGTTCAGTCCCGGCTGGCGGAACGGGTCCGTAACGACAGGTGCATCATCGCCGGCCTCGGCACGGTCATGGAAAGCAAGGACCCGGGCGTTATCCCGGGCAGCCTCGTGCCCTTTATCGCCCCCGACAGCGGTCCGCCAGGAGAACGCTATGTCGTGCCCCGTGAACTGGTCGGAGATCCATGGCGCGAAGAGGTGCCGGGCAGCCTTCCTGGGATGTGGCAGGTGGTCAGAGCCGACGCCGGGCACGAGGATCTTGATATCTCCAGTATCGCGGGCTGGCATGGCTGCTCAGGTGCTCCGTGGCCCTTGTCCAAGCATGAAATCGGAGCCGTGGCCGGCCGTTCACTGAAGGCAGACGGGATATCAGCGGCCTGTGCCTACAGTCATTCCCCGGTGACCGAGCGCACGCCGGCGACGCGAGAATCCGGGCTCACTATCTTCGGCTACGGGAACTACGTGAAGACCGTCCTCATACCACAGCTAGGCGGGAGGATTCCGGTCCGCTGCATCCACGAGATGGACCCGTGGCAGATCGGCAGGAACCGGAACGAGCGCTGGTCCTGGGATACCTCCCCGTGCCTGCGTCCCGACGAGCACCCGGACGTCGTTGTCGTCGCGAGTTTCCATCACACTCATGGCGGCATCGCGGTCGAGGCCATGAAGCAGGGCGCGCGTGCCGTCATCATCGAGAAGCCAGTCGTGACGACCAGCGCCGACCTGGACCTGCTATGCGCCGCGGCCGAGAAATACGAGACACCCGTCTTCGTGGCCTTCCAGAAGCGCTACAGCCCGTTTAACAAATATATATCCGGCGACTTGCGCGTGCGGCCGGGAGAGCCGGTCTCATGCTTTGCCATCGCCTACGAAGTCCCGCTGCCGCCGCAGCATTGGTACCGCTGGCCGAATAGCGGGTCACGAATAATCTCCAACGGCTGTCACTGGATCGATCATTTCCTGTACCTCAATGATTTCTCCCCGGTCAGGGAGGTAACCGCGGCACCCCTGGGAGAAGCTTCGGTACTTATCCGTATGATCCTCGCGAACGAGGCTGTCCTGTCGCTTTCGCTGACCCACGAAGGCTCGCCGAGGCTGGGCGTGCGCGAGCATTGCGAATTTCGCGCCAACGGTGTCACCGCTACCGTGACGGACGCGAAGAATTACATGTCGGAATCGGGTCACCGAGTGATCCGCAGGGCTCGTGCGCACCGGTTCTCTGCCTACCGGCGCATGTATCGTTCCATGTGCGAGGCTATCGCGGCCGGAGCCGGCGGCGACTCGCTGCAGTCGCTGCGGCAGTCCGGTCATGCCGTGCTGGCCGCAGAAGCAGCCCTGACAGACGCGGCGAACCAGTTCGAGGGGCAGTTTCATCCGGGGCTTTGATGACTCGTCCTCCTTGGCTCGCCGACGGCCAGGGTTTCAGCCAGAGCCACGATCACCGATCGGCGCGATAGACCGTGTGCGGACAGTCAAATGATATACTCGGAGAGTGACGAAAGTGGCAGACCATGCCGGGCTGCGCGAATGCGCACGAGTGCTGCGCCCGGGAGGTGTCGTGCTGTACACCGTGCCCGATCTGCGGCACTCTGTCCGGTGGGTGGAGTGGCTGACCCAGCGGCTGGCCAGGGTGATGAGGGCGCGATCAGGAGGCGGCCACCGGTCGCGGCGGCACGGATACCACGCCTACTTGCGGGCGTCGCGGCAGTGGCACCGCGTCCGGCGGTGGCTGGCGGCTTCCCGGACGGTCGGCCCGCGCCCGGTGCCATTCCCGGCGGATGGCGGACAGCCCGCGCTCCGGCTGCTGGCGTTCCCGCGGTGAGCGCCGTGGTGACCGTGGACGCGGCCGGAGGCCAGCAGGGCGGTGCCGCTCGCTACCTGGATGAGCTGCATGGCTACCTCAAGCGCAGCGGGCGTGAGGATGTCGAGATCATCGGCTCGCGGCGGCGGGTCCGACCGGGCTGGCTGGTGCGCCGGGAGCTGAGCAGCCGGGCGCGGAGCCGGCGAGTGGCACTTAATAACGTCGGGTTCGTCACCCCCGGCGGGCAGCGGTGGACCCTGCTGCGCAATGCCCTGCACTTCCTCACCGAGGGCGAGGAGGCGCTGCTCGACCCCGCCCTGCGGGCCAAGGTCCGGCGCGACGCTGTGGTGGTGCACCTGGCCGCCCGCCGTTCGGACGTGATCGTCGCGCCGTGCACGGCCATGGCCGAGCGCATCACGACAATCAGGCCGGAACTGCGCAGCCGGGTGGTGGTGCGGCCGCACCCGGTCTCCGTCCCCTTGATCCCGCGCCTGCCCGATGGTCCCGTCATCCTGTGCCCGGTACTGTTCTACTCCTACAAGCAGATGACGCAACGCCTCACCGAACTGCTCGCCGTCGTCGGAGATCTGGAGAACCCTTCGATCAGGGTGCAGGTGACGGCCCACGCGGCGGAAGTGCCCGCGGCCATCTCCTGCCATCCGCAGGTCGAGCTAGTAGGTCACTTGGCCTGCAACGAGGTGCGCGAAATGCAGGCGCGCAGCCGCGCCATCTACTTCCCGACCGGCCTGGAATCATTCGGTTACCCGCTTGCGGAGGCGCGGGTCAGCGGGCAGCCTGTCATCGCCCGCGACACCGCCCAGAACCGGGAAATCGCCGGTGCTGCCCTGTGCGGGTATACCTCAGGTGACCCCGACTCGCTGCGCCGCGCCGTCGAGGTCGCGCTAAAGGCGGACGTCGTTCCGGATCCCGGGCCATTCGATCCAGACCGGTATTTCGGGTGGTTGCTTGGGCCTGCGGCCATATCACGCCGGTGATGATCCGCCGCCGGGCAGCGTCCCTGGTGAGGCTGGTCGTGCTCACGCTGAACGAGGAGCCGGACATCCGCCGGTGCCTCGCCTCGGTGGCGTGGGCTTGCCTAGGTGGTGGACTCCGGCTCAACTGACCGCACGGTGCCTCTCGCACGGGCGGCCGAGGCCGAGGTGGTGGACCAGCCGTGGCTGGGGTTTTCGGCGCAACGCGAGTATGCGCTCCGGCTACCACTGCTTCGGCACACTGGGCGTACTTCGTGGACGCGGACGAGTGGGTGTCCCCGCAGCTTGCCAGCGAGATCGCCATGAGGCCGACTGACACGCAGTGTGCAGGCTTCGCGCACCGGCTGCGCCTTGTGTGCATGGGCACCTGGATTCACCATTGCGGCTGGTACCCGGGCTCCTGGGTCGTCCGGCTTGTCGACCGGCTTACGCCAAGTACGACGGGAGCCCGGTGAGCGAACGAGCCTGTGTGGACGGGCGGGTCAGGCGACTGGACAACGACATCGTGGACGAGGATCGCAAGGGCCTGGCCGCCCGCTGCACAAGCATGTGCTCTACGCACAACTGGAGTGCGAGCGGCGCGGCAGCACTGGACGCCTGCCGGAACGGCTGCGTGCTCTGCGGCACGGCGGCAGTCCAAGGCCGCTTGCCCGCAGCCTAAAGAGCTGATCTTCCCGGGGATTCCGGCCAAGCCTGCCGTGCTCTTTCTCTACATGTACCTCGCAGGCCTCGGCTTCCTCGACGGCATGGCCGGGCTCCGTTTCTGCTTCTACCACGCGTGGTTCGAGATGAGCGTGACAGCCCTTCGGGCGGAAGCCCGGAAGTTTGAACGCGCAGTGTTTGTGTCAGCGATGGTCTCCGCGACTTAATGTGATACTCTGATTACAGAGAGTCTCAAACGGGGTATCATGCTTACATGCCGGGCGACCTTGGGTGAGCTGCATTCAAAGATGAAACAGTCTCCGTACGGACGGGCCGGGGGATAGTTGAACGTTTCACCACCGCCGGAACGGCGCAGGCGCGTGCTTGCACCTCACGAGGTACCATCCGCCAGCACCGCAGGCGGCCACCTGACCCCGGCAGGGCAGTACCCGAGAGGGCAGAGTTCTCAGCGAATCAGAAAACCTGGCATGCTGGTGGTGCACGCGAATCGGAGAATCTTGCAGAGCCAACGATCGAGAGTGGCCGCCCTGACATTTGTCCTCTACTTGGCTACACTCTCATCAGATGCCATCCGTAAAGTCGCGGCGCTACCGGCTAGCCTCCTCGGTATAATCTATGTCATCACTGCCCTCATTTACATCATTTTTATTCCCGGAACCGCAGGCCGGAAACGAAAAACTCCGCGGATGCTCCCCATATGGTTGTTTATGCTTTCTCTCTGGTGCCTGGCGGTCGCGCTCGTTCAGCATATACCTCTTGAAATGGCATTGCTCGGATGGACGTCATATGTTTTCTTCGTGCCGCTGCTCTATGTCGGCGCCGAACTGGCGGCCGATGACCGCCTCGCTGTCAAAGCCCTGCGGGTGGCCGTTATTAGCGGCGGTGTTGTGGGCGTAGGTGCAATCGCTAGCGCCTTCCTGGGCCAATCCGCACCAGCACTGCTCCAACCCATCATCCCGGCGGTTGGAATCCATAGCTCCAGCATGGGAGACATCTACCTTTCCCCCTCGATCTTCGCCGACGCCGAAGAGGCATCTGAGCAATTGCTGATAGCTCTCTTCGCCTGGGCCGCACTGGCGCACTTGGCCAACGGGGGATTGCGGCGTACACCGTCGGCGTTCCTAGGCGTGCTGGTCGCCTCCGGCTTGATCGTAACCGCCCGGCGCGCTGATATCTATGTCGCTATAGCCGGGATCATCGCCGTGCTGGTCCAGGGGTGTATCTGGGCACCCTCCTCAGCCAGGAATCTAGCGGGCCGGATCGCAGCTCAGGCACGTCGCCGTCTCGGGGTTGCTGTCTTTCTCGCTGTAGCCGGATCCCTCACCCTCGTCTTCTTCTTGGGGGAGACTAAGCTGGCGTCTTTCCTGACTTCCGGCTCTCCCGGGAGCAGGATCTCAGTCATGTTCTCTCTCCCCAACTCGGGTTCCCTGATGGGTCAGGGGACGGGGACATCGACTCAGGGTGTAACGGTCGTGGGAGCAACACCTCTTACTGGCAGGCTACCTCAGGGCTCGTACGGGAGCTACGTCCTGGGTGGACGGACGTTCATCATCACTGAGGGCGGCCTAGCCAAGACCTGGCTTGAACTCGGGGTCATGGGAGTGGTCCTTTACGGGGCGGTCTTCTGGGCAGCGCTCGCTCCCGCCATCCGATCTTTGCATCGTCTAGATGGAGCGGGCATCGCACTCGCGATGCTAGTTATCGCACTGGGAGTGATCTTCCTGAAAGGACACCAGTCTCTCGACGATCCGTTGATTCAGCCCCTGTTCTGGCTAAGCGTTGGCGGGATATGGGGACGGATGCGGTCCGTTGCGGTGTCCGGCGGGGAGACACGGAGTCGTGTTGCGATTGTGTCCTAGCGGTAGGCAGGTCTCCGCTTCCGCTCTCCGGGACCGCTACGGCTGTTAAAATGGCCCGGCTACGAGGCAAGGTAGGAATTGCTAGGGCATCGCTGGGTAGGGCCACAGGTGCGACAACCGCGACTAATTTAGGACGGGCGCGTACTCCGCATACGATTCTTCAGCCTCGAGCGCTTCGTATTACAGTCGCTGTAAGTGGGTCCTTTGGTGTGCGAGGACATCGCTCACGATCCGTGGCATGCGGTGCTCGGTGTCGACGGCTTGCGGCCGAAGCGAGGCACGACTGGCTTGATCACGGACCGTGAGATGATATGATCGGAGAGTGATTAAGGTGGCAGAGCGTGCCGGGCATTACGCTCGTCTCCGCGGGGCCCGCGCCTCGCGGCACGCCGGTTTCGGCGGCACGGCCAGCGCCCTGATCTCCCGTGACATTCGTCCCTGGCTGCCGCCGGGGGTGGACCGATGCTAGCCGCCGGGTATTCGCGAGGCGAACTGGCGCGGCTTGCGACCGGTTGTGATGTCGCGGAGGTCGGCGATCGGCGCGGCCAGGTGGCCGCGCAGCGCCTGACCTTCGTGGCACCGAACCCATGACCGGGTACGCCGCCCTGAGCTGGCTGAGGATTGCTGCCGGGCTGCGTCGGCGTGACTTTGCCCGGTCCGTCGCGCGGACGGCCGAGTTCAATGTCGCGACGGCGGCGGCCGCCGGGCTGGGCGGGATCATCATCGCGCGCGTGGTCGGGCCGACGGTGCGCGGCGAGTACGCGGCGGTCACCGCGTGGATGAGTGTCTTGCTGATCGTCGGCGGAATGGGCCAGCCCGCGGCGCTGGTCTATTACGTCGCCAGGGAGCCGCTGCGCGCCCGCGACTACGTCGCGACATCCCGGGTCATGATGCTGGCCACGGGGATGGTCACGGTCGTGGCAGGCTTCCTGCTGGCACCGATGCTCGCCCACAGGCTGCCAGCGGTAACCGCCGGGTACCGCATAGCCTTCGGCACGTTGATCGTGGGGTTCGTCGCCGGGAGCTTCACGGCCTCGCTGCAGGCCCGGGATCTGCACCGGTGGAACGTGGTGCGGGTGACCCAGCCAGCATTTAGCCTGATCGCGATCGTCGTGCTGTGGCGGCTGCGGCGGCTCACGCTGGATGCCGCACTGATCGTGATCGCCGCGACCGCGCTGCTGCAGCTCGTGTGGGCCTACCGTTACTGTCGGCGCACAGGCCTGGCGCCCGGGCGCGCCCGCGTTGCCTTGGTCCGGCCGCTGTTGGGATACGGCGCCACGCAGATGGCGGCCCTGGCGCCTTGGACCATGAACGCCCAGCTCGACCAACTCGTGCTCTCGCAGATGGTGCCAGCGGCCGACCTCGGCCGTTACGCGATCGCGGTCTCGATCTCCATGCTTCCGATGCCGCTGGTCATGGCGATCGGCAACGTCGCCTTTCCCCGCCTGGCGGCCAAGCGCGAGATGACCGCGGCGACTCGCCAGTTGCAGCGCTTCTCGGTGCTTGCCGGTGCCGGCCTGGCCGCGGCCATCCTGGTGCCGCTGGCCGCGGTCTCCTACTGGCTGGTGCCGCTGGTCTTCGGCGCTGCCTACCGTGGCGCGGTGCCGTTGCTGTGGATCTTGGTGCCGGGGTCGATCTTCCTGGCTTGCGGCCAGGTGACCGGCGACCTCCTGCGGGGTCGGTGCCAGCTGAAGGTCATGGTATTGGCGGAGGGGATTGCCGCAATCTTCACGGTGGCCCTGCTCTTCGCGTTGCTACCGCTGGTCGGTGTCTACGGCGCGGCGATCGCCTCGACGGTCTCCTACGGGGTTGCGCTCGCCGTCATGCTCCGCCGCCTGTTACGGAGGCCACGTCACTCGCGGCAGGCACCACCAGAGACGGCGCAAACTCCGCTGCTTTCACCGTGAAGGCCGGGCATCTGGCCGAGGCCAACCATGTCCTTCAGACCCGCGAGGCTGGAGGACGGAAAAAGGCTGGCTGATCGGGCACGTCCGGCAAATCAGCTGAAATTCCTCGTAATAGCTTCGCGGTACTGCGCACAATAACTAACTGTCAGAGGCTTGTGCAGTGATTTGACAGCCGGGCGGTATTCGATTTTAATATGTCAGCATGGATCACAAAGCTCGCCTGCGACCGGTAAGCTCGCGGCGGCTTCATTGTAGGAAACAGGCTAGATTGGTGAGCACCATGCTAGATGTGCGAGACATGTACCTGGACTTGATCCGCAGCTCTCTTACGAGGTACGGGGAGGACGAGTTCGCCCCGATACGCGCCTCGAACCACCCCATGGCAAGGCGCGTATTCGACAGCCTAGCTAAGCGCAACATCAGACTCGTCCGAGCGATTCCATTCGACGAGCAAAAGCGGAACTTGGGCCTGGACTGGCCTGCTTCGGCTGAGACGATGATTGGAATGCAAAGGCTTGCGCACCTTCAGCGTTGCGTCGAAACCGTGCTCGCCGAAGACATTCCGGGAGATCTGATCGAGTGCGGCGTCTGGCGCGGAGGTGCATGTATTCTCATGCGTGCCGTGCTGGCCGCATACGGCGACGAGGAGCGCTGCGTGTGGCTGGCCGACTCGTTCGAGGGCGTGCCGCCGCCTGATCCGGAGAACTACGCTGCCGACAAGGATCTGAGGCTGGATCTAGCCGCAGATGTACTCGCGATACCGGAATCCGCGGTCAGGAACAATTTCAAGCGGTATGGGCTGCTAGACGATCGTGTTCGATTCCTCCCTGGCTGGTTCAAGGACACGCTTCCGGACGCGCCGATTGATCGCATAGCACTGCTGCGGCTCGATGGCGATCTCTACGAGTCGACAATTCAGGCCCTTGATGCACTGTATCCGAGGCTCTCGGCCGGGGGCTTTTGCATTATCGACGACTATCATCCAATTGATGCATGCTGTCAGGCTGTCACGGATTACCGTCAAAGAAATTCAATATCCGCTGAGATAATTGACATCGACGGAACCGGTGTCTACTGGCGCAAGTCAGCGGGGGAGGTTTAACACCCGGCCCTAACAGAAGTCAGGAAACGGACCCTGACGCCCGCCATTCAAAGGAGCCGCGAGACCGCCAAAGCTGCGTTGCGCTCTTGCTCAAGGGCTTCCCGCACCCACGCGGCGGCCTGCTTGCCCATGTCAGCGAACGGATTATCGTCGTCGAGCAGATGTCGGAGAACCGAAGCAGATCACGCACGCTTTCCCTAGCCAGGGATGCGGGAATGTGCCTGAGGAAATCTCAACGGTTCGCCAGGAAGCGGATCTTTGCCTGATGGCCACAGCGCCCAGCCGTCGACGATGCCATACGCCGCTGACGGTGCGTGGCGTGGCCTACGTCTGCGCACTGCGTCTGCGGTCGCGATCCGGAATAGGAGAAGGAGCAGGTAGAAAGTCAGCAAGATCTGGCGCGGACGGTTCCGATATTTTCTGAAAAACCATATCGAGTTGCGCATGCCATAGTATGCCGACAGAGCGCGGGGCCTCGTCGACTCTCCGGTGTGGTAGGCGAGAGCGGTCGGTACCGTCACCACGCGCCAGCCACTCCTGCTCGTTCTCATCGAGATATCGGCGTCCTCGTAGGTGAGAAAGTAGCTGCCATCCCACCCGATATCTCTGATGATCTCGCTCCGGCAAAATATCGCGCACCCAGTTGCCCACTCATTATCGATAACTTCGCCAGTTGACTGGATGTCGTCCGCCCAGGCGTCGTCGGTTACGGTACGATGCCTCTTAGATTGCCGAAGCGGGACTCGGATCGGGAGTCGCAAAATTGAGCTGTACGTCCTGATACAGTACGTATATTTCCAGTCCTTCTGCTGATTCCCGGTACCCGGGAGATGCACATTTGGCGCTGTGATACCGACGTCCGGAATATCGAACGCCGCCATGCAGCGGCGGACAGAAGCGCCGTCCATCGTGACATGCGCGTTGAAGAAGGCGTAAACGTCAGCGGAACACGTCGTCGCAGCGAACTGGCATCCCGCACCGAATCCCAGATTGCGCCTCGGTATCACCCATGTGCAGATATCATCGGTGAGCTCGGCTGGCCGCTCGGACAGGTCGTTGGCGACGACGATAATGCGGGAGAATACCTTGAGATGCCAGTGACACAGAACGGATCGGACGGTCCGCTGATGGTCTCCGTAGTGCACCACGACAGCGGCAACTCGGCGTGTAGTGGTCATTTTCTGTATCCTTATCAGTTTCCTGGCTGGTGCTGCCTCCGTTGCTGATGACTCTCTGCCCTACAGACAACTGGGCCGAGCGAGCAGAAGGCATTGGTAACCGAGTAGGTTTGGTCGTTGGCGCACAGCCCACTTATCAAGACGACCCGCCATACTGCGCGAGACCAACCGGGCCTTCCACAACGGAAGAGTTCCTGTCGCCATCGCATTTACCAGTTCGTACCCGTTCTGCTCAAGTAGTTGGATGGCTGTCCTGTATGTGTAGAAACGCAAGTGTGTTCGGTCGAGCTGGCCCGTATCTGTGTAGTTAAACTGGCCTCGCAACCTCGAAATGCGTTGACGATAGTGAGCGATGTTTGGCAACGCCACCGCGAGTACACCTCCCGGATTTAGTCGTTGCTGTACTTCGCGAAGCAACCGCTCAGGTCTTGCCAGATGTTCCAGAACATGCGATGCCAGGACAGCGTCAAATGCTCCGTCTATATCTGGCGGGAGGCCCTTCTCCAGATCAGCAATGTATACTACCTCGCAGAATTGTCGTGCCGCCTCCTGCTCTCGAGGATCGATCGTAATCGCGGTGACGCACCAACCGCGATCGCTAAGAATCCTTGCGTTGTCCCCAGCACCACAGCCGCAGTCCAGGATTCTGCCGGGCGATGAGGATAGCAAGTCGAGCAACTCGGAGTTGCCCTCGTTCTTATATATGAGTCTGCCATCACCGTTCATTAGTAGTCCTATCAGGATAGGTTTCATATGTCCAGCCAGGCAAGGCCAGGAGCAATTGCGAAAGAGGTTCTACGCGGTAAACGAGTGGTCGCCTCGCAATGAGCCGTGGGGAATGCCAACCACCGCGTAAATCCCTCCGATCAGGAGGAATACACGCGCTGCGGCGACTGCTGGCGGCAGCTGCGCGCGGAGAGCGAATGGTAGTAAAAACCATGCCATGCCACCCGCAGCCAGGGAAGACAGGAGACCGATGAAGACGGCTGTTGACGTAAACTGCCTGCCTCTGTCGGGGTTGCGCGAGAAGAAATAGACGAGCACCGAGTCGAGACCTAGCATGGCCAGCATTCCCGGAGAAGTGGCCAGGTCTGGATCGCAGCCAACTCGCCCTCGCCCGCAGGATGCGGAAGATGAGCGGACAGGACTCCTGTTACAACCCCAAGGCCTGCCAAGGCCATGTTTGTGGCAAGCGGGATTCTCAGCGCCAGATCTGGCGTCCTTCGCAAGTCGTGCCACCGGACGAGCAGGGCCGCTCATCCGCGTTGCTCTCATTCATCTCCCCTTCATGTCACGCGCTCATCTGTCCGACACGTCCCAGAACGGCGTAACTTAAGCCGACTACCGACGATGTCCGACGAGCCTGGCTCACGAACAACGTCATGATCACGCTGGGAGCATACCTGATTGCCTTAAGTCACTGATCACAGCCGGTACTGCCCGCTCGCACGCTGCCGGACACGCCGCCTTCGTAACCAGCGGTGCGGGCTATCAGGTGCCCAATGCTGCACGGCCGCAGCGCGGAGGCGAGCTCGCGCAGGGCGTCTCACTGCAGCGTCGACTGTGACTTGCGGAGTCACAGAAGCCTCTGGACGGCGAGCTGCGCGTAGCGTTCCGGCGCGAATGCCACTCTTGTCCACTGAGCGGCGTGCCTGCCCATCCAGATCAGCCTGGCGGGATCCTTGAGCAGGTCATCCAGCGTCCTGGTCAGTGCTTCTGCCGACTCGTCCGCCGGGGCTACCCCGGTAACCCCTTCGACGTAGGCTTCGTGTGAGCCGCCGTAAGCGGGCGCGATCACCGGCGTGCCCGCGGCCTGTGCCTCGAGCAGGACAAGGCCGAAACCCTCGCCTACGGCGCTGCGTCCCCTCCTGGTGTTTGTGGCCAGCACGAACAAGTCCGCCGCAGCCAGCTCGCGAGCGAGGTCGTCGTCGCTAAGGCCTAGTCGCAGCACGCACCAGGAGTATTCAGAGATCAGGCGCAGTAGGTCGGCCGGAGGGTTCCCGCTGCCGCAGATGGTGAGGCAGACATCCGGGCGCCCGAGAGCCGTCACTGCTTCAACCAGCCGATGGAGCCCCTTCATCCGCCAGTCCGCCACCCGGAAGGCGGTCGCTAGCCGGATCCCCGGGCCACGGCCCGGTCTGCCTGCGGCCGCCGCGGCTAGGGTGTCAAACCACTCTCGCGACAAGGCCGGCGGTAGGACTGTTGCGCGGCAGTCCCTCATGAGCGCGCCTGCGATGAAATTACTCACTGCTACCACCCGCACGCCAGCGCCCCGCATCAGGCGGAGCTCCAGGTTCCTTCGGGGCCGCCACCGCGAACACCACATCTCGCTGCCGTGACACAGGACCGACACTCCGCATGCGGCGGAATCCCGGGCCAGCAGCGCCGCCACCGGCAGCAGCGCCCGATGCGCAACGACCAGGCGGGCGGGTTCTGGGTCTGCTCGCAGGATGGCCCGGCTGCGGGCAAGCAGCCGGGCGTGGGCGCGGGCGCCGGGCTCGCTCAGGTCCAAGCGCTGGCATTCGACGCCTTCGGCGGCGAAGGCCGATTCCAGCGCCGCCACGTAGCGCTCGATCCCGCCGCCAAGGCCACGGGACGGGCTGAGCAGGAGAACACGGCCCGTCATGCTGGGTGCCCTGCCCAGGTCTCCAGCCAGGCATTCAAGGCCGTTAGCGCCCACGTTTCCACCCAGCGGCGGCGCGGGTGCAGGCACGCCAGCCCGGCTCGCGTGGCCCTGGCCCTGTCCACCAGCGCCCACACCGGAGCACCAGGTTCGCTGGCCGCCGTGACCAGCGGTACCAGCGGGCCTGTTAGCCACGGCCCCATGGGAAGGCTGAAACCGCGCTTTTGCTGCGTCGCGAGAGCTTCGAGATAAGGATCGTCGAGCGCCGCCCCGATCGCCACCTTGCCCGGCGCACGATTCCGGCCGTGAGCGCTTTCCAGCGCGGCGGAAAAGACGTGGCCGTCGACGAAAGGAACGCGCAACTCGACTGACGACGCCATGGAAAAGGTATCGGCGTCGGGAAGCAGCATGGCCTGCAAGTAGATCGCGACCTCTGTGGCGGCCATACCTGCGAACGAACTTGGTGAGTATTCAGCTGGCCAGGCCGCCGTATCCGCGTGCCCGGCCATTCGCTTACTCGCGACTCCAGTCAGGTCGCTCACCAGCGACGCTGGGAATAGCTCCCGCTGAAGGAGAACGAGGTCCACGCCACTGCGGGGACCATGTTTGCCCAGTAGCCGCCGGGCTTTCTCCTCCCCTCCCATTCCCAGCGCGGAGGCGAACTTGGCGGCTACGACGCCCATCGGGAGGGGAACAGCGTCCATGGCCCGCAGCATGGGCAGATACTTCAGCAGCCGGAAGTGGGAGTACCCGCCGACCGCTTCATCTCCGCCGAGGCCGGACAGCGCCACCTTGAAACCGGCCTCGTGGACGGCCCTGCAGATGAGGTAGGTGTTGAGGCCATCCACACTCGGACGCTGCATCGCCCGGAAAAACCGGGCCACGTCGCTGTCTTCCAGGACGGTCTTCACCCGCTGGAAGCTATGCCCGTAATGCCGCGCGGTCCGACTCGCCTCCGGGGTCTCATCGGGCGCCCCGTCAGCCGCCACCGTCAGGCAGTGCAGGTCATGGCCAAGTCGGCGGCTAATCGCAGCGACAGCCGCCGAATCCACACCGCCTGAGAGCAGCAATGCGGTCGGAACGTCGGCACCAAGGTGCAGGTCAGTCGACTCCGCCAGCGCCGCGCCCAGGTCGGTCTGCCGGTGCTGGACCGCGACCGGGCCATCGGGCCGGACGGGGCGCACTTCGACGTGGCGGTCCTGTCGCACGACGGCAACGCCGTTGGGCGGGACGGCAGTGATCTCCAGGAACGGGCTCTGATCCGCGGCCATGGCCCCGTAGCGCAGGTACCGGGCAATGGCTTCGTCAACGATCCGGACGCCTGAAGCAAGCCGCGCCAGCGGTCGCACCTCGGACGCGAAAACAAGGCTGCCGTCCGGCAGCAGGCGCCAGTAGAGAGGCTTGATCCCGAACGGGTCACGCGCCAAGTAGAGGCGATCTTCCAGTGTGTCCGCTATGGCGATGGCGAACATTCCGCGCAGTTCGGCTAGCGATTCCATGCCGAGCTTGGCCCACAACTGCAGGATGACCTCTCCGTCGCAGGCGGTGCGAACTGGCAGCCGGAAACGCTCCGCGAGCTGCCGATGGTTATAAATCTCGCCGTTGAAGACGCAGGTGTACCGTCCGTCCGCGGAGACGAACGGCTGGTTCCCCGCCGGGGTTGGATCTTGGATGGCTAGCCGGGTGTTTCCCAGGGTGATCCCGCCGGCCCGTGCGATCACGCTGTGTTCAGGCCCGCGGTGCGTCTGGCCGTCATTGATCAGGCTTACTCTCGCCGCCGCCCGGTCAGCCATCGTGTCGATCGTCCCGGCGATTCCGCACATGGTCAGCTCTCCGCAGGCATCACGGTCACCGCTCCCTTGCGGGCCGCGAAGGTCAGGTTCTGGGTGACGATGTGGCCGCGCAGCATGCCTGTCTCAGCGGCCAGAGCGATCCGGTAGCAGGCGCTTACCAGCTGCCAGACCGTCACCCGCGCGGCGCTGGCCAGTCCGTGCGCGACCGGCGGGGAAGAGCGTGCGAGGACCGATCCGAAGCCGGCCGCCGTGGCGAGCTGGCGGATGCTGCGCGCGGTGAATGACGTCTGGTGGGTGAAGTCACCGTCGCGGATGTGCCCGCCGAGAGGGCTGACAGCGTTCGGGACCCGGCCCACGAAGACGCCGCCCGGCATCAGCGCCGCGGCCACGTCGTTGAACGTCCGGAGAACCTCGGGCTTGGTGAGGTGCTCAAGCAGGTCGGTGGCGGTGATCGCCGCGTATTGACCCGGATGCGCGGCCAGGATGGCGCGGAAGTCTCCCTGCCGGACCCGGTCCACCCCCGCGGCGCAGGCCAGCGCCGCCTGTTCCGGGCTGATGTCTATGCCCTCCGCGTCGTAGCCGTCCAGCTGCATCAGCCGGACGAGGTCGCCGCGCCCGCAGCCGAGGTCGACGACGGGACCGGCCGCAGCCGGCGGCAGCAGGGGACGGATGTCGCGCCGGTAAACAAGAGCGGCCGCCTTATTGTCGCCGCAGCCGCCGTGCTGGGTGGCGTACGCCTCGTAGAGACGGCTCCGCAGGTCGGCCAGGCTAGCGATAGTCACGATTAGATACTATCTAAGTACTCTCTGTAATAGAAGCGAACTCCCGGCCTCCGATCCCATGATCGAGGTCGGCGAGGCCGCGTTCGCGCCTCGTGAGCACGGGCGACTGCCCGCGCCGCCGCGGATCGGGCACGCTGCCCAGGTACTCCGGCAGACCGCGCAGGTCAGCATCATCGAAAGCGCACGCCGGGTCGGCAGCGGGCACGGCGGATATGGCATCCTGGCAGGGCAACGAGGCTCCCGGGGCAGAACGTGATCTTTGGTCGGATACACGCTCCTGCCGGGACCTCGTTCTCACGTCACGCGCGGCACGCCACCTCGGTCACATCGTGACCAGTCGTGCCGTCTTGGGCGGCGGCCCGGTGAGCGGGAGCTGCCTGGCCAGCCGCGCGGGATCGCGGTGGTGGCCAGGCCAGTGCCTCAGCGGCGCGAGGGGACCTGCCGCGGGAGGCCGATCACCAGCAGCAGGGCGACGAGGACGAAGGCCGCGTTGGCCAGCAGGGCGAATAGCCAAAACCCTCCTGGGCGTACCCTCCGCGACGCTCAGGGGGGATTTGTCGTCTCCGGGCTCTACCGGGGGAGCGTCCACGGGGGAGCTGGGCGGCCGGGGCGGCAGCCAGGCTGTCAGGTCCGTACAGACGCGCTCTGACATCCGTACAGCCGCGCTACGCGCGGAAGGTCCCCAACTGTTCGCGGATGACCAGCAGCCCGTCGCCGGCCATCCTGCGGAGCGCCCGTGAAACATGGCTCTTAACGTCATACGGCGAGAGAATCGCTCCCACACAAACGCGCAGGTGACAGCCTCGCGAAATCATCCGCCGACGACGGTGTTTCCGCAGGTCGCTAACAAATGCTGTCAAACCCTGATGGATTACACCTATCCGGCGCTAAAGCGCTTAGGATCGCTCCCATAGAACTTTCACGGTAAACGAAAACAGCCCCCCGGATTCCGGGGGGCTGTTTAGGTGCTGCTAGCTAAGTTCTGTTTGATTTGCTTAGCGAACCGACGCCATGCGGCGGGAGTGAGCCGCAGCATTGCGCCGGTACGGTCCTTTGTGTCGCGGACGAGAACGCGGCTACGGTCGCTGCCCACTTCCACGCAGTTACCCTCACCGCCCGAATAGCTGGATTTGCGCCAGCGGAATTTCATTTCGCGTCACCCTTTATAATCTCGATCGATTGTTTGTCATTTAGCGCACACGATCTCAGATAGTCGAAGATCAGATTATAGCGGCTCACCTCGTCGCGATCACGCACATAGCGGGCAGTGCCGACATCTTCAAAGTACACAACCGACGAGTTGTTACGAGAGACCAGCACGGCAAACGCTCGCCCGAACGCGCACGTCGCACCCTCTGTGTTCGGAACGATCTGGATTGTGATGTTAGGCCGGTAGGCCATGGTAACCAGATACTCACGCTGCGCTCGCATTATCTGCGGACTACCGACGACCCGATTCAGCGCGGATTCATCGATGATTGCCCACAAGCGCGGCGCGTTTTCCTGGTCAAGTGGCACGTCTTCGTCTGGCTCCAGAATTTGCTGTCGCGTCATGCGCAGAGCCACCGCACGTTCAATGGCATCATCGGGCAGGATCGGCCGGACAGAACTGACGATCGCTCTGGCGTAATCCTCTGTCTGAAGCAATCCGGGTATCTGATAAGACTCGTATTCCCTTATCTCCGCTGCTTTCCGCTCCACTTCTACGCGATCACGGAACCACGGCCTTACCGAAACCTGCTCGACAAGCTTCTGGAGTCGCGTAAGGTCGCCGTTGTGAGTCTTGGATACCTCATCATAATCGTCTGTTCCGAACATCTTATCTGCGCGTTCGGCAAAGGCCGCCGACGGAATGAGATTTCCCGTCTCGTACGCGGAGACCGTAGATAGCGAGTAATTCGTCTTCGCAGCAACGTCAGATTGCGTCACGCCGGCACGCTCGCGCAAGCGCTTTAGCTCCGCTGCGAAGTACGCCAGCGGGCTTGAGTAAGGATCGGTCGCCACCGGTTCACCAGCTTTTCTATACGCGATTGCCAGATTCTACAGGTCCGGGTATCCGTGCCACTTGTGTAGATCACGCTACCGCTGAGCTGCCAAGTTGGATACAGGGATCGCGTGTCCGGCTACCCCCCGTTGGATCGCCTAGGGGGATGCGCGGTCCCCCGGACGCCAAGACCCAGCCGTAAGGACTAGCCACCGATGCCGACCGACCCAGCGGCCGTCGAACAGCCGAAACACCCGATACACGCGCTCACCACGTACGAGCTTAAGGACCTGCGCCGCGAGCTTGAGCATGCCATCAAGGGCATCTCTCCGGATGCCCCCGTGCAAGCCGACCTCAAACGCCGGCTAGACGAGGTGCTAGCCGAGCAGGAACAGCGCAAGAGGGCCGCTACCCGTGCGTGAGCATGATGTCAGTCGGCTGACGGCCGGCGAGCTGGAGCGCACCAGGCGCGAGCTAGCCGCAAGCCTCGCGCTTGCCTGGCCTGACTCGCCTATCCGCGCGCCAATCGAAGCGCACATAACAGCTATCGACGCAGAACTAGCCGGGCGCGCGGTGCTGCGCGTCTGCGGTTGCGGCCTGGCTACCGACGATGACGCGCGCATGGACGGGCACCTGTTCGAGTCTGCCGGCCATCAAGAGCGTGATCTCAGCCGCTATCAAGAGCTTGCGGTCATCGTCGTGGATCGCCCGTAGGTCCCCGCTGCGCTGAGCCTGGCCACATAGGCGCACCAGGCGTAGCGGAATGGAGACAGCCCCACCGTGAGCCCCGTAACGGTGGGGCTGTCGTTGTGTCTGCTGAGAGGCGTTGAGTCATGAAACAGGGCATGGATCGCGGACGCGGGAATGCCAAGAAGCGGGTAGCGGACATGTCGCTGCCAGCAGACCAGCGCGGCCGGAAGCGCAAAGGCAAGGGGAGAGGCGGCAAGGGGGTTGTTGCGCAGATGGATCACGGCAACAACCCAGAGGCGGCCGAAGGTCCCCGGACGTTTGAGAAGCATGAGGGCAGGACTCGGGAGGGTGAACGGCCGGAGAGTCTGCCGTCTGTCTCCGCAAACTAGCCGACCCCCCGTGACCTGCGGCGATGCTAACGCTTGGACTGTTACCGTGCCATCGAGCAGCGCCATGAACGCTCCGGCGAGCACGACGGCAACGGCCCGCCATCCATGGCCGCCGCCCCGAGATACGGGTCAGATCCAGATCCTTTAAGAGTGCTACGGCCACCATCACCTGGCTTACCCCGAGAACTTACGTGGTGCGCGGAAATGGGACCGTCATGGGCTGGTCGCGCTTTCCGTCCTCATCTCGTCGGCAATGCCTACCGGCTATGCGCAGCAGACGCCGGTGGCCGCACCTCCTGTCGCGCTATCGGAGCGATCGCGGTCGCCATCCGCACGCGGACGGGCATGCCGGACGCGCTACAGCCGCCGAGGACAGCGTGGCAGCGAGGCGCCATCATTGCCCTGAATGTCGGCGCTGCAGTCTGCCGCGGGTGTCGTAGGGCACCGGGCCTGATTCGGTAAGGCGCCAGGTCCCCTGCTTGCGGCCGGAAGCTATGGCACACATGTGGGCCAGGTTCATTTCGACCAGGCGCAGGAGCTCGGCGGCGAGCGCCTGGCCGGGAAGCAGGAAAACCTGGACGCGCGCCTTCCTGTATGCGTCGAGCTCACTTGGGCGTTCGTAGATTTTCAGGTCGCGGCCGAGGATTGTCCACTTGCGCTGGCCCACCTTCGGCAGCCAGTCTTCATCGAGCGCGCCGGAAGCGGCATCACGCGATCCGTAAAGCTCCGCCGGGGTGTGCACGACGTACCCCAGCTGCTTAAGACGGCGGCAGACGGACTTGGTGACGGCGTTCTCGTCGGCGTAGAACTCAGGCGGCGTGGCCAAGGAGGACGCGGGCGGCGGTCCGGACGTCGTCGAGGCTGACTCCGAGCTCATCTGCTATCACCTGCGGTTCTTCACCGGCACTCAGCATGTTCGCCACATCCCCGACCCGGGTGCGGCTGCCCTCGAAGATCGGCTGCCCGAAAGCGCGATAGGGATCGATGACGACCTTGGACGGCTGGCAGTGGCGGAACTCGAGCATCCGCGGGAAACCGTCGTCAGCCCAACTGAGGTATCTCAGATAGTCCTCGACGATCTCGCGCATGACCAGTTGGCCAGTGCGTCCCTCCATGAGGCCCTGACCGTCCTTGGTTCGCGAGAAGTCCCACAGCACGTCGATGCCGTCAGTAGCCAGATTGGGAGACACAAGGACGTACTCCCGGCCGAACTCCTGCGCCAGTCGGTTCAGCGCCGGACGGATACGGGCGAGACGGACGCCCGCGAGACGCAGGGCCTCAAGCACGTGGGCCTCGGCCACGGCTATGAACGTGACCTGAGCCTCCCGGCTCGAGCCAGCGCCGACCACATGAAGGAGCGGCCCGCCGCGAGGGTAGCCATGTGCCCACCTGCGAAGCGTTGTACGCGGTATGCCCAGGAACCGGGCGGCGTCGCTCACATCAAGCAGTCCCGTGCTGAACCGCGGATCGTCCATCTGAACGCACACCTCCCTCGCGCAAATAGTTACACATCATCGCGGTTCTAAGACGGAGGCTCGTCGGAGTAGCCGACGACCGAAAGCAGTCGCCGTCGCCGCGACGCGCTCAGAACCTCGGGTTCGCAGCCGTCCCCTAGCCGGTAAGCGGGCGGTGTCCGCCGTCGTGCGTGGGCTCGTAGAACACCGTCTGCCGCAGCCGGTCGTGGGAGGCTTGCAGGTGACTGTCACGTGTCCCATGCCCCGACCGCATCCGGTCCAGAAATCGAACTGCTCGGCGAGACTACCCGCGTCCTGGTTGAACAAGTCGGAGCCATCGACGCTGGACGGCTTGGCGACCTGGTCGGCCGAGTCACCCCCGAGCAGCAGTGGGGCATCGACGAAGCCCTCACGACGGTTCTGGGACTCCGCTAGGCGTCGGCCGCCGGAGACGAGTCAACAGAGGGCGCGAGTGCCATGCTGGCGCGCGTAAAAGCGCGAACGATCGCCGGGCCATTACAGGGATTGAAAGGCCGGGGTCTGGTTCTTGGCCTGATCATGCGCGCCGCGCCTGGGTGATACCGACTGGGCGGCCGTGATCGGCGGGGGCCAGCAGGTCACGCCGCGTGGAGCGCTGCGTACACGGAGCCATCTGCGGCGACGCCAGGGTCGGTGGGCCATGGGACTCAGGCCGGATGACCCTGCCCCTGAGCGCATGATGGCCGTAGATTGCGCGGAGCGGATTCGATCAAGGAGGTACGGGAGATGAGCTCGGCAGCGCGTGCGAACGTCGAACTCGTCATGGCCTGGCTGGATGCCCACAACCGGCAGGACATGAAGGCGCTCGATTACATGTCGGACGACGTGGAGATCGCCGAGACCCCGACCGGCGTCGTCTGGCGTGGCCGCAAGGACATGGAGAACCTGGCCAGGCTGGCCTACTCGCGGAAGAGCCACAAGAAACTGACCCATGTCTTCGCCACCGACACCGAAGCCTGCGTGGAGTACGTGGCCACGGTCAGTACCGCAGACCCTGTGAGCGGTTTTGAGAAGGAACAGGGACTGCACGGGCTCGAGGTCTCAGGCGCCAGGCCCACCGCCGCGACGTTGGAGCTGCCCGTATGTTTCGTGTGCGAGATCGAGGACGGGAAGATCCGCCGGGCACGCGAGTACTGGGACGCGGCCGGGATGGCACGGCAGCTGGGGATCGCCGAAGAAGGCCAGCGGGAGGCGACGCCAGCTCCGGAAGGCTTGACACCCAAGGTCATCCTCGAGCAGAAGGTGGCGCAGAACATCAGGGACCATCCGAAGATCAAGGACAAGGTGCGGGGTATCTGCCAGTTCGACATCACCGGTGCCGATGGCGGCCAGTGGTATCTCGATCTGTCCAGGCCAGACAGCGTCGTGCCGGGCACCAGCGCCGCCGCTGCCTGCACGCTGGTCATGCGCGATGAGGACTTCGTGGCGTACGTCAGCGGGCAGCTGAGCGCCCAGCGGGCGTTTGTCACCGGCAAGCTGAAAATCAAAGGTGACATGGGCATGGCGTCGGCGCTGCGCGAGGTTCTGCAACCGTGACTGCGTAGTTCAGGTGCCGCTCGCTGGCAGGCCGACTGACAGCCGGCCGCTGAGCCCCTGCATCCAGTTCTCCAGCCCGGCCCGAGGGCTTGAGTGGACCATCCGCTTGTGCTCTACCCCTCGGCCCGGCCGGGGGTCCGCTTCTCGTTCGCCAGGTCGGCGTCCACCATCATCTCGATCAGTTCCTGGAAGCCGATCTTGGGATACCAGCCGAGCCGCTCGTGCGCCTTGGTCGCGTCCCCGACCAGGACGGAGACGTCAGCCGGCCGGAAGAAGCGCCGGTCCTGCTCCACGTAGGGCCGCCAGTCATCTATCCCGGCGCGGTTGAAGGCGACCTGGAGCAGGTCGCGGACCGAATGGCTCTCGCCGGTGGCTATGACGTAGTCCTCGGGTTCGGGCTGCTGGAGCATGAGCCACATCGCCTGGACGTAGTCGCCGGCGAAGCCCAGTCCCTGGACACGTCCATGTTGCCCACGGCCAGGACCTTCTGCCGGCCGAGCGCGATCCGCGCGACCGCGCGCGTCAGCTTCCGGGTCAGGAACTCGCGATAATTCTGCGTCACATAATGGCCGAACACCCGGTGGATGCCCAGCTTGGCGGCTATCCCGGCTGATCACCGGGCCTACACCACCTCGCCATGGCGCATGACGTTCGGGTACGCCCCGCGATCGAATGGGACGCCAGGATCAAGGGACGCGGCGGCGTCGGCGAGGCGGGGCGTCGTCTCTCAACCCGCGTGCCGCCAGCCGGAGGCGGGCAGGCGGGGAGCCAGGTGCGGGCACCCGCGGTGGCCGAGACGAGGTTGCCGGGGGTGCCCCTCGACCCGTTGTGCTCCGAATCCGCCAAGACCTAGGGCAGCAACGGGGAGCTTCGGGGCTGGTTCTGCTCGTGATGGCCGGGATGCTGGAACAGGTGACCGTCAAACCAGGCTCCGTCGCTAGAAGCAAAGCCACACGAGCACAAGCGGATTGACCCGCCCGTCCGCGCGGCCAGCTCTGTATCAATCGCGCTCAGGTGCGCGCGGATCGGCACGCAGGTCGGCGAGTCCGGTCTGGCCAGCGCGAGGCTTGCCGTTAGTTCGCGCCTGGTCCGCTCAAGCTCGCCCGCCGTCAGGCTGCTGACGTCGTGCGCACGGTTGGCTTCAGACACGGGCTATCCTGGCGCGGCTCTCCTGCTCGGCCAGCACATCATCGAGCGCCGTTTGCAGGTCGGCCCGCACTGGGGGCACGGGGGACTGCTTGTCAAAGTACGCAATGGCGCGCTCAAGCTGGCGGCGGTAATCGCGCAGTTCGTACGTGGTCAAAGCATGCACGGGATGCTTCGGCTGATCGACGGTTGGTTCGGCAGGCATGGTGTGGCTTCCTAATAGGAAATAGCGAAGTGATCACGGGGCTGTATCCCGGTCTCCTGAGCTGAGGTTGTCTTGCTCGCGGATGCGCTCGGTGAGTTCGTCGGGGTTATCGGCCTCGATGAACGGAGCACATCCAGCGTTGAGCTGGGCGGATGTGAGTGTGCCGGTGCGCGCGGCCCACCAGCGGCCGGTATCGCTGAGCCAGACACCCCAGCGACCGCCGAAATCGGCCTCAATGGCCTCGGCAGTAGCGGATGTAGCCTGGTGGTGTTCCTCGCTCATGGTGTCGTCCGGTTGCAAGTGGCGGTCGCTACAGAGCAGCATGGAGCTGAGTACTGCCCGTGAAATTTCAAATCGCTTGAAAGTCCGCTGGTGTGGGGTCGATGGCTGACGAGGATCGAATTGGTGCCCGGATTGCGGTGATCCGTAAGACGCGCGGGTGGACGGCACGTGACCTCGCGCGGCGTGCGCACGTGTCATACAGCCTTCTGGCCAAGGTTGAGTCCGGCGCTGTGCCGGCCAGCCCGGCATTGATCGGTGCCGTGGCCCGCGCTCTTCGGGTTGATGTGCCGCGCGTCACTGGGCAGCCGTATGAGGACTCGCGGGGACAGGCCGGACGGCTGCATGCGGCGATCGCACCGATCCGGCGCAGTGTGGACACTTTTGACCTGCCCGACGAGGGCGTGACCCCGAGGTCGTTCGCTGAGCTGGCCACCGATGTGCGGCGGATCTCCGCACTGGGGCAGGCCGCGAAGTATGCACAGATCGGCGTAGAGCTTCCCGGGCTGCTTGATGAGCTTGGTGCTGCCGTGCACGCGGCCCGTGCAGAAGACCGGCCTGCCTTGTTCGGGCTGCTGGCCGAGGCGTACTCGGGGGCATCGACAATCGCGAACCTGCTTGGTTACCTTGACCTGCGCGGCCAGGTGGTGGACCGGATCAGGTGGGCGTCGGAGCTGTGCGAAGACCCGCTCCGGGTACAGCGGGTGCGCTGGCAGCGCACCGCGTCCCTGATGGCGGTCGGAGCCTACGCGCAGGCCCTGACGCTGATGGAGCAGGTCCGGGCCGACCTTGGCGACGACTTGTCCGTGATGGACGGCCCGACGCTGTCGGTGTACGGATCGGCTCATCTGCGCTCGGCGATCCTGGCGGCGCGTGCTGCGAGAACGCACGGGTCAGGCTACGCGCAAGAAGCATGGGCACATATGGACGGAGCCCGGCTGGTCGCTGATCACATGGGCGCAGATCGCAACGACTACGGGCTGGCGTTCGGCCCTTCGAACGTTGCCCAGCATGAGGTGGCTGTCGCCGTTGAGCTGGAGGACGGCGAAGAGTCCGTGCGGCGATCGCGAAGGGTACGCCTGGGGCCATCGGTGCCTGCGGTCCGCCGGGGTCACCATTACATTGACCTGGCTCGTGGCTATGTGATGGCCGGGGATCACGCTGGCGGGCTGCGCTGCCTTGAGCAAGCGCGCCGGATCGCACCGCAGCAGACCCGCCATCATCCGATGGTTCGCGAGACGGTTCTGGCCATCGCGGCAGCGCGGCGGGGGCGCGAGGAATTGAGCTTGTTCGCGTCCTGGCTCGGTCTCGGTTGAACGTCGCGCGGGTTGCGCTGAGGTTGCTGTGCGCGGACGCATCCAGGAAGATCACCGCTGCGCCGGAGGACTGACCCCGGCCGGGCGGGTGCTGCTGCCGCATGACCGACAGCTTGTGGGGCACCCTCAGGCCCGAGGGTGCCCCAGACCCGGCGGCCCCTCCTCCTGGTAGCGGCGCAGCCAGGCATGCACGCTCTGGCGGCGCAACCCATACCGCCCGGCGACCTCGGTCATCGGAACCCCGGCCAGCACTTCCAGCGCGGCCCGGTACCTCTGCGGGGCTGAATAGCGATGAGCTAGGTGCCAAGCTCGGTTACTCAGGAGCGATGATCCGCTCGGTGGAAAGCGGGCACCGCCTGCCCAAGCCAGATCTGGCGAAGGCGGCTGATCAGTTCTTCGGGTATCCGAAGATCTTCGAGATGATGGAGGAACGGCTACGGGACCTGCCGTTTCCCGCGAGCTACCGCCCGTTCGTCCCGCATGAGCGTGCCGCGCGGGTGCTGCGGATCTTCGAGCACGTGCTGGTTCCGGGGCTGTTCCAGACTCCCGGGTACGCGCGTGCTGTCTTGAGCAGGCGCCCGCACACTACCGATGATGAGCTTGAGGATCTTCTGGCGGCGCGGCTGGCACGTCAGGAGATACTGACCCGCGATGACCTGCCGCTTGTATATGCGCTGCTTGATGAGGCTGTGCTGCATCGCCCCGTAGGACCGGCGCAGGTGATGCGTGATCAGCTTGTCTACCTCGCTGACCTGGCTGCGGGGGTTAACGTCAGCATTCAGGTCGTCCCGTACGGCGCGGGCGCGCATATCGGACTGCTCGGCGCGTTCGTGATCGCCGAGGCGGCCGACATGTCGGCTACGGTGTTCCTGGAGAATGCCGCAGACGGGCAGACAGCGGAAGACACCGACCGGGTAGCGCAGGTCGTGGCGCACTTCGACGCTCTGCGGGGGGAAGCGCTGACCGTGGGAGCATCACGAGACCTGATAGTGAAGGTAGCTGAGGAGAAATGGAAAGACTAGACGGCACTGACTGGCGGAAGTCCAGTTACAGCGGCGCAAATGGCGGCAACTGCGTGGAAGTGGGCACGGACAGCGCCCGCGTCCTGGTGCGCGACACCAAGGACAGCGAGACAG